>ERZ773004.237-NODE-237-length-37230-cov-5.895440_pt1 | contig 37230 bp, 28 predicted proteins | sample MGYA00580667_ERZ773004 | MGnify/ENA primary metagenome ERZ773004 (study PRJEB29015, sample SAMEA2737963) | human oral metagenome | biome: human oral; feature: human-associated habitat; material: dental | place: China | collected 2123 ... | reverse complement strand
CGCAATGAAAGGAGCTGCATGAGGCTTTTGTATTTTGTGCTTTTTGCAAATGTAGTGCTGTTTGTACTTTGCGGTTTAAAAAACTTTCTGTTTAAAAGCAGCGCTTCTTATAAAACCGTGCAAAATGGCGCCTGGCTCATACCACCTAGCCCTGTAGCCAAATTTACGCTCGTCATATTTCTTTTATCTTGGGGGTCGATAGTGGCATTTGACGAGCCTTGGATAAAGAGGATAAAAGGCAAAGGTAAAGTTACATGCTTTGACGCAAACGACCCTTTATGTATAGACGGCTTCTTGCACAGAAGTGGCGACGAGACCGCACTCGTGATTGCGATGGGCATTGTTTTGATACTTATATCGCTATGGCTATTAACCGAAAAAGGGGTCATCATAGACAGCCGCAGTATAAGGAGAGAATGGGAATGTTTGCCGTTTAAATTTAGCACAAAGATCGATATAGAAAATGCCCTTATGGAAAAAGGGATGAGGGGCGAGATGCCGATTTTAAAAATAAAAGACGGGCAAAGTGGCAAAAATTTCACGCTCTCATTCCCATACGCACAGCAAGATATAAAATTTATCGAAGCAGAGATAAGAAAGAGGAGCTATAAGATGATAAAATCAAAAGAGGCGAAGGCTCCCCTCAAATCCGCGCTCAAAAAAACTATAAGCTTAAAAGGCGCGAATGAGCGCGCAAACATAGAAATTCTAAAAAACGACAAAGAGGGAGCGGGCGATTAAATTTTAAATTTAGCCACGCGCGAGCAATAGCTATGAAAATTTATGACAAGCCGTAGCAAGGCGGCGTAGTGATCGCGCGAGTAGCAGCCGTAAAATGTACGCGTAGCGAAGCGGCGGCAACGAGTGTGCGAACAAGTGTGGGCAAACACAAAAAAATGAGCCCAACGTAAGCCCAAAAGACGAGCTGGGCGCTTAAAATTTAGCTCGCGATCTTAAAAACCAAAATTCCAAATCGCTCCGCCAAAATTTAGCCTATTTTTTACCTAAAATTTCGTAAAATTACGACTTTAAATTTTTAAAAAGGACACAGATGAATAAAAGTTTGGAATTCAGAGCCGACATCGGAATGCTCTTCGTGGCGATCGCTTTTGGGCTCGGGTATCTGCCCACCTCGCAGGCGCTTGCGAGCAACAACGTCTTCGTGCTGCTATTTTGGCGCTTTTTCGCCGCAAGCATCATCGCAGGCGCGATATTTTTCCCGAAGCTCAAAGCCATAACTTCGCGCGAGATCAAGCACGGCGCGGTGCTTAGCCTGTTTTTATTCGCGGGCTTTACGTCACAGACCTTCGCCTTTAAATTCGCGCAAAGCTCCTCCGTAGCCTTCATCATCGGCCTAAACGTCGCGCTCGTACCCTTCATCGCCGCGGCGCTGTTTAGGCATAAAATTTACTCCTACGCCTACGCAGGCATCGCGCTTGCGGTCATTGGCCTCTATCTCATCGGCGACACGCAGCTAGGCCTGGGCAAGGGCGAAGCGCTGGCACTAGTCTGCGCGTGCGCATATTCGTTTCACATCGTGCTGACCAACCGCTTCGTGCAAAGCTGCGACGTAGCGGGTATCGCCTACGTACAGATCCTCTGCTTAAGCGTGCTTTGCTGCTTTGCGGCGATCTTTTTTGAAAGAGTCAGCATCGTGCCGGTGATGGATAGAAGCTTTTTCGTCGCGATGGCGGTGATCTGCCTGCTGGGAACGGTTTTTGGCTTTTTTGCGCAGGCTTTGATGCAAAAATACACGACGCCCGTAAAAACCGCTCTGTTTTTCACGCTCGAGCCCGTAACGGCGGGCATTATGGGCGTATTCGTGGGCGGCGAGAGGCTAAGCGCGATGCAAATTTTAGGCGCGGCGCTCATCCTATCTGGCGTTTTGATAAGCGAGATCGGAAGCTACCTCAGCGCAAAACGGAGCAGATCCGTAGGCGCTTGATTTCGCGGCGTTATAAAATTCCGTGCCACATAAAATTTACACGCGAAATTCCGTGCCATATAAAATTCTACGCCTTAAAATTTCGCGGTGAAATTCTGCGCCGCGCATAATTCTATGTCGCGCGGAATTTCGCGGCGTCTCTCGCAAGGATACGTTAAAATTCCGCAATAAATTTCGTATTAAAATTTACCCAGCAAAGGCGTGCAGCGAAGCTTTAGCGATAAAATTTCATTGCTTAAGCGATACAATAGTAAAATAACAAAATTTTAACAAAGGAGCCCCTATGAAAAAAATCATCTTTCTTGTTGCCGCGCTTGCGGGCATATTGTTTGCCAAAAGTGTAGAGATAGAGACGCCACCTAATCATAAAGACGGCGTAAATCACCTGGAATTGGTGCTGATCTTAGATAAATCAGGCTCGATGAGCGGGCTTGAGAGCGATACGATCGGCGGATTTAACTCGATGATAGAAAAGGAGCGTAAAGAGGGCATCGACGCCAGCGTCACGACCGTGCTTTTCGATACGAAATTTAACGTCATCCACAACCGCACGCCGCTTAAAAAGGTCGAAAACCTAACGTCCAAAGAGTACTACGCCGGCGGCAATACCGCGCTACTGGACGCCGTCGGCAGCACGATAGCGCGTATCGAACGGGTACCGGATATCTATGCCAAAAACAATCGCGTGCTTTTCGTCATCATCACCGACGGGATGGAGAACTCAAGCCGCGAATACTCCAAAGCGCAGATTAAGAAGATGATTAGCGACAAGCAGGAGAAATACGACTGGGAATTTATCTTTTTGGGCGCTAATATCGACGCCGCAAGCGAGGCGCAAAGCATCGGTATCAAAAGCGAAAATGCCCTAAAATACGAGAATTCCAAAGAGGGTGTAAGTAAAAATTTCGAAGCGGCGGCCGAGATATCCAAAGATGTAGCGACCGACAACAAAGCAAACTCGAAATGGCGCGATAAGGTGCTTCAGGACAAAAAATAGCAAGGCGCAAAGCAAGGCGCGCTAAAATTAAGTGCCGCTGCGGAAACGAGCGGCGGCACTAAAATAGGCGGCAATTTGAAAACATGCGGCGCAAAATGAGCTTTAGTAAAAAACACTGGCGGCAGCGCAAACGAGTTGTGACGCTAAATATTCAGCGCGAAAACACGAGCGGCGGCGCGGAAACAGATAGTGCGCCGGGTCGCTCACCGAAAAATTTAACGCGAATATGCGCCGCAAGAAAAACATAGCGCGCGAGGAATAAAACGGCGTGAAGCGGAGCTAAAAATTCCGCGACCTAGTGGTACGGTGCGCATATTGATTTTTACTCGGCGCACTTTAGAATTTTATTTTGACTTTTTCATGCGCCGCGCGGTATTGCTTTTGCCTACGCTGCTTTGCGCGACACGGAAACGCAAATCTACTCGCCAAATTCAGACGCTTCGCGAAGGGCACCGATTTACACGGCGCGCAAACTGCATTTCGCAGACGAAGCTAAATTTACGACGCGCAAATTCCGCTTTTTGCAAGCGACAGGTAAATTTCACCCTTTGCAAGCCGCGCTAAATTTTAAAATTTCGCTGCCGCAAAACGGGCGCAGCTACTAAAGCGCGGCTGCATTAAAATTTCGTAAATTTAACAAGGAGGAAGCTTATGAAGGTATCGGAGATCGACACGCCGGCGCTGCTGATTGATCGCGAAATCATGCTCCGCAACCTGCAAAAGATACAAAGCTACGCAGACGCCGCGGGCGTGAGCCTGCGGCCGCACACCAAAACGCACAAAATGCCCTATTTCGCGAAGCTGCAAAAAAGCATCGGCGCTGCTGGCATCACGGTCGCCAAAACGGGCGAGGCCGAGATCATGGCGGCAAACGGGCTGAAAGATATATTTATCGCAAACGAGATCGTGGGTGAGCTGAAATTTCAGCGCATCATCGCGCTTTTGCGCGCGGGGGTAAACTTAAGCTTCGGCATCGACAGTATAGAGCAGGCGAGTCTGATAGAGCGCGCCTTTGAGCGCAGCGGCACGAAGGCCTGCGTGCTTGCCGAGATCGAAGTGGGCGAAAACCGCTCGGGCTTTGTGGAAAAGCAGGATTTCGCGGCGTTTATAAAATTTCTAAAAAGCTGTAAAAATATCGAATTCCGCGGCGTGTTCTCCCACGACGGCCACTCCTACAAGGCCACCTGCAAAAGCGAATGCGAGCGCATCCACCTAGCCGCGCAGCGCCGCACGCTGGAGTTTGCGGATATCGCGCGCGAGCTAGCCCTGCCCACACGCGTCGTTAGCATCGGCTCGACGCCATCGCTTATTAATGATTTTGAAATTTTAAAGGGCGTCACCGAGATCCGCCCAGGCACCTATATCTTTATGGATGCCTCGCAGGCGCAGGCGTACGGCGATTATTCGATGAATGCGGCGAGTATCCTTACGACCGTCATCAGCAGACCTACGGCGGATCGCATCATCACCGACGTCGGTGCCAAGGGGCTCACGCAGCAAAGGCGCACCGAGGGCTTCACCGCCACGCCCGGGCTCGGGCGCATAAAGGGCACGGATGTGTGGATAAATAGCGTTTACGACGAGCATGTGATCGTCTACGACAGAGCGCTGCAAGGCGCAGTGCGCGTGGGCGATCGGCTCGAAATTTATCCAAACCACATCTGCCCCGTCGTAAATTTACACGAGTTCGCCTACCTCGTAAGCGGCGGCGAGGTCGTAGAAAAGATCCCCGTGCTATGCAGAGGCAAGCTGCAATGAGCAGACAAGCTCAAAAGTGCGGCGAGATAAAATTTTAGCTTCGGTAGAGCCTGGCTAAATTTAAGGCGCGAATTTATCGCCGCTCAGGCTGCGGCGCGAAGCACACCGAATTTGACGACGAAATTTAACGAAAGGCGAAAATGAGACTTTGGACAATAAGCTTTAAATATCTCGACGCAAAGGGGCTCGTGGCGCTTTGGCGCGAGGCACTGCTAGCTAAAAACGCGCTGGCTGGGCTTACTAAGGGCTACAAAAATCACCCGCAGCTTGACCGCTTTTACGCGCACGAAAACGCGCTAGAGGCGGTAAATGCGTATCTGGCGGAAGTCTATGAGGAGGGCTGCGCTCGCGGGTATAAATTTGACGCCGCGAAGGTGGGCGAATTTGACGCGCGAAATTTGGCTAAAATCAGCGTCGCTAGCGGTCAGATCGAGTATGAATTCGCCTTTTTACAAAAGAAGCTAAAATCGCGCAACATCAAGGCATACGAACGAAATTTGAGCGTAAAAAATATAGAAATCGCAGGCGTTTTTGAGGAGGTTGCAGGCGGGATTGAGCCGTGGGAGAAGGTTAAAATTTAGCGCCGTCTCGCGCGGCAGCGGCGACGAGCATATTCGGCTTATGCCGGCGAGCTTTTCGTATGCGGCGCTGCTTTTAAATTTATCGGTTTGCCACAAAGCTAAGCTTTGCGTAGCGTCATATAGGATCGCGCGCCGTGCCGCTTCTGCGGCGTCGCACACGCCGCGATCGATCAGCGGCGTAACGTGGCGGATCAGCGCTAACGTCATGATTTTGCCTCATAAAATACGAGCCCGCTAAGAACTTGCGCCGTTATGTTTCCGCTTCCACAGGATACTTAATGTTTAGATTTGCACTATTTATGCGAAATCTGCTAGGGTTCTTGCTCCGTAGCCACGGCGAGCGCGAGAGTCTGCTTCAAAGCATGGATTTGCGGGCTATTTAAGCCTTTCGTAGCTTTCGCATGAGCTTTGCCATGCCTTTTCATGTTCCGCTACCGAGCTCATAAATCTATCCTTGCTGCCCAGCTCGCAGGCCTTTTTGTAGTATTCTACGGCTTTAACATTATCTATGCCCTCGTAAAGACGCGCTAAATTTAAACACGCAAGCCAGCTGTCTGCGATATCCATATCGCAACCGCGCACATAGTAACCTACGCCCTTTATAGCGTCTTTGCGCACGCCTCTGCCTTTGATATACGCAGAGCCTGCGTTACTGCAGCCTATCGCGTGCCCGTCATCGCAGGCTTTGTCGAACAACTCCGCCGCCTTCGCCTCATCGCGCGGCATCCCCTCTCCGCTTTGATACAAAATGCCTAAATTTACGCACGACTCCACATCGCCGCCTTTGCAAGCTTTGACGTATAACGGCGCAGCCTTTAGCAGATCTTGCGGCACGCCCCAGCCATAATTGTAAACCTGCGCCAACGCCCCGCACGACTTTATATCGCCCTTATCGCAGGATTTTGTAGCCCGGCTTATATCGTCTGCGGTGATTTCAAAATTTTCGGCAAGCGCGAAATTTGCAGCAAACGTCGCGATAAGCGCTAGAACTGAAATTTTATTTTTCATTTTCATCCTTTTTGGTTTTTTAAGATCGCCTGCTAAGCCTAAGGCGCGGATTTACCGTTAAGGCGCAGTTTGATCGCTAGAGTTCGGATTTGTTCTCGCCTGCTCTTTGTTTTTTAACGCCTCGTAAATTTCATCGACGCCGCTTAGATTTTGATCCAAAACCTCTCTCGCCTTTTTTAGCGTGCGTGCGCCAAAAATCCCATCCTGCTTGGCTCCGATGCTTTTTTGGATATATAAAATTTTATCCTTTTGCATCGCAGCGGAATTATTAGTCGCCCCGGAAACGGAATTTGAAGCAGGGCTTTCAGAGCCGCTAGAGCTTGCACTCGTAGAATTTTCGTCTGCAGAATTTATGCCATCACTCGCAGAAGCAGAATTTTCGTCCTCAAAAAATGCAGGCATCCACCCTCGCAGCAGCCCCGATGCGCCGGTTTTCGGCACGTAACCCGTATTTGCCGCGCCTCCGTAGATTGCGCTAGCTAAAACGGCGCAGAGCAGAGCTTTGCAAAAGCGAGCAAACGCCGCGCCGCCTCTGCCGCAGCGATATTCTCGCGGAATTTTACGAGCTTTTACAGCGCACCGCACTACGCTTGCCAGCCACAGCGCCACACCGCCTAACAGCCCCGCAGCAGCGATTACCGCACCGCACGCAAGTGACCAAAAATAATGCTCCGCAAAGATCATCTCGAAGCAGCCCTCGCACGCCAGTGCAGCCGCCGCGATGAGCGCGCCTCCGCCTATGCACCACGTCGCGCGGTCATAGCGTGGACTTAGCACGCCAAGCGCCCCAGCCATCGCTCCGCCCAAATCACGAGCGCATTGCTGCGAAATAAAGCCCTCGCAAACGCGCATAATCGCCGCGGCGAAACTCTGCGCGCAATCCTCGCGCAAAGAACGTGGGAAAAAGAATTTCTTTAATCGTGCAAAGGGCGAAATTTTAGAATTTGACGCAGGATCTCGCGTATTCGCGCAATTTTTAAATTTTGCAGCGGCTAGATTTTCGGAATTTATTGCGGCGGAGTCTATGGAATTTGTGGAATTTTGAGCATTTAAGACACCTAAATCTCGGTAATCTCGCTCGCCGCGTAATTCGTAAAGACCCTCCGCAGTGCGATCAGAAGTGTCACTTAAGCCTTCTTGCGAGCCGGCAAAATTAGGTCCATTCTGCGCGCGAGCTTCGCTGCTTTGCTGTCTAGCCTCAAAATCGCCGGCAGAATTCTCTCCACCTTCCAAAAGATCTGCCCCGGCAAATTTTATGCCACCGCTCACTCCTCCTGCGAACCTGCCTTGCTCTCCGCGCAACCCCAAGCGATTATCTTCCGTGCCCATAGAATTTGCCGAAGCGCTAGCAAATTTCGTACCCGCAAATTTTACGCTCGCGCCGCCCTTGAGATTTTCTTTGCGAGAAGCGTCTTTTGCAAGGCTCAAAGCGTCGCGATCAGCCGTGCCGCAGGTAGAATTTACAGAGTTAAAATGTCTATCCGCGCCGTGCAACTGCTCAAGATTTAGCGTCTCGCCGCGCAGTTTAGCACTAGCTAGGCGCATCGCCGCATCCAGCACAGGCTTCGCGCGAAACAGCGTAAAAAGGCTTTGCGCATCGTTCTGCTCTAGCCTAGTGGGTGCGCCGCGCACCGCCGCAAGCTCCGGCGCAAAAACTTCGTCAAAAAAGCTAGGTCTTACGAATGTCACGCCGCCGAAGCACGCCGCATCGTAAGCCTTGCCGCAGACGGCAAAACTCAAGCGCAAAAAATCATCCTCCGCGCTAAATACCGCTTCGCAGCCGCCCTGTACCGCTCGCAGCGAGCCTAGACGAAACAAAAGTCTGCGCGCAGCAAAACCTACGCCCTTGCTGCATAAAAACTCCAGCAGCTCGCGCCCAAAAACCTGCGAGCTAGCACCTATGCTGACGCTCGGGCGGGCATAAACGGATACTTTATCGGTGCGAGTGAAATACCCGCGCCCATCGCAATGCTCGCAGCGAAAATCGCCCGCACCGCCGCATTTTTCGCAGCGCAGCCTGCCCGCACCGCCGCAAGCGGGACAAATGCGCGAGCCGCTACCGCCGCAGCTAGCGCAGGGAATGAAGCGATAGCCCATAGAATTTGATGCAGGGCCTGCAGAGTCGCCTCCAGAAAGACTGCGCGCATGAGCGTTCGTAGAGCTTAACGCCGCGCAGCTATAGCCGCCGGTGCCCTTGCAATCGGGGCAGATCAAGCGCCCGCGCCCGCCGCAGTTAGCGCATGGCGCCTTGCCTGTGCCTTCGCAGGCTTTGCAGCGCCTCCTGCCCGATCCGCTGCAATGCTCGCAACGCAGCTGAACGCTAAAGGGCTTAAAATCGTGAAATTTTATGATTTGATCCGCATTCATAGCGGCTTTTTGGGGATCTGCACGCAGGCGTAGCATAAAGGCCTCGCTTAGCTCCGCATCTGCGCTTGCCGCGCGCAGGCACTCGCGCGCATGAGCCTCGAACTGCGCGATATCTGCGAAATGCAGCTGCGCGCGCTCGCCGCCACTTATCTGCGAGACGCTAAACTTGCCGGCAAAGTCATAACGCACGCCAAGCCTCACGCTAAATCCATAAAACTCGCGATCAAGCTCGCGCAGATCGGCGCCACCGCTACGCGCTAGTGCTTTGAGTCTAGCGACAAACGCCTCTGCAAGCTCCTCTTTATCCAGCTTGTCCATGATCGCTCCTTTCTTGCAGGCACGCCACAAAGTCGCGCCGCATAAATTTTAAAATTCCTTTATTAAGATCCTGCGAATTTTAGCATTTCATATAATTATACCGCGAAAGGGAATTTTAAAATTCCAAAATCTCACGCAGGATGGAATTTAGCGCTATTGCGCGCCGTAAAATCTCGCTGCAAATCAAAACTCTAAAATAGAGCTCGACGCAAAATCTCGCACTGCGGCGCGGCGATGTGCGTAACTAACCGCAACAAAGACGGCGCGAATGGATCGCAAAACGGAGTCGCGAGGCATACGGCGCCAGAATGGTAGCAGCGGGCATGCAAGACTTTAATTCCGCAGCAGCGCATAATTTGGCTCGCGAAGATGCGCGATACGGCATAACGCACAGCAAATTTCGCGGCCGCGTAAATTTTAAATTTCACGGCTAGCTCGTGCGTACGGCATACAATTTAAAATTTCACGACAGCTATGACGCGGCGTGCAGCGATCTAAATTTATGACAAGTAGCGGCGCGCAAATTTCAATCCCGCGCGACAATCAGGCGACGGGTGCGTGGAGTACAATTTAATTTACGAGCGCATAGCCGACATATTATCGCACAAATTTAGTCGCAGCGGGCAGCTTCGGCATAGAATTTCATACCGCGATGCAGCGGCTCGTAAAATTTAGCTCTACTGCCGCACAGCTATAGCCGCCTGCGCCTTTGCAAGCAGAGCGGATTAGGCATCCGCGCCCACTGCAGGCGCTACACGGCGGTGTGTAAAATTTAATCTGGGCGCCGCAAACCTCCGCCAACATGACTGATCGCGTGAGCGTAAAATTTAGCTCGCCTGCCGCATAATTTAACTCACGGCGGTGCATGTCGCGGCGCAAGCGCGAATTTTAGATCGTGCGGCGATCTGCTGCGCGACCAACGGATTAATTTCACGGTGCGCTCGACATGAAATTTAGAATCTCGTAGCGACACATGACACTGTGTGCGGCCACGTGAAATTTTAAATTTCACGACGAGCTCGCGCGTTATGAAATTTTAAATCTTGCCGCGATGAGCTGTAAAGCTCGCGGACGGCTCGGTTTTTTCGCGGAATTTTGCGAGCGAAATTTCAAATGCCAAACCCACGCAAATTTTACGCAGAATTTAATGAAATTTCGCGGGACGAGCTCGTCGCGCTAAAATCCGACTAATCCGACTAGCCAAAACTCGACCGGCTAAAATCCAGCGCAATAAAACTGAGGCATAGCAAAACCATGACGCACTAAAACCGGGGCGCGATAAACTCGTCGCAACCTGAAAGCAAAATTTATCGCCGCCGAAGCTCGCAGCTAAATTTTACCGCCCAAGTGCGGAATTTTCGGCTTTGGTTTTGAGCGCCGAATAAAATTTCAAATCACGCCAATCCGCTTATAACGCCCTCGCTAGTGATCTTCATATTTAGCGCGTTAGGAACCTTCGGTAGCCCCGGCATCAGCATTATCTTGCCGCAGACGGCGACGATGAAGCCCGCTCCCGTACGGATCTGAAGGTCCTTAACGCTAAGCTTAAAGCCGCGCGCCCGCCCAAGCGCCTTGGCATCGTCGCTGAAGCTATACTGCGTCTTGGCGATACAGACGTTTAGCCGCTCAAGTCCCAAGGCCTTGATGTGCAGTAGCGCCTTTTGTGCCTCGGGCTCAAAAACGACCTCGCTCGCGCCGTAAATTTTAGTAGCGATCTTTTCGATCTTGCTCGCCATATCGTCGCTAAGCTCATAGGCGAATTTAAGCTCCTTGGCGCGCTCGCACTCATCTACTACGAGGCGGGCTAGCTCAAGCGCGCCCTCGCCTCCTTTGGCGAAATTTTCGCAAATCGCCATCTGCACGCCGCGCTGCTTGCAGTAATCGCGCACGAAGGCGATCTCGTCGTCGCTATCGAAGCTGAAGCGATTAAGCGCCACGACCGGATTTAGCCCGAAGTTTTGTAAAATTTCGATATGCCCGCCTAAATTTACGATGCCTCTTTGAAGCGCGGCAAGATCCGGGCTCGCGATATTTTCTTTATCCGCGCCGCCGTTGTATTTAAGCGAGCGGATCGTGCTGACTAACACCGCAGCATCCGGAGCGATGCCTGCGCGGCGACACTTGATGTCGATAAATTTTTCAGCCCCGAGCTCGCTTCCAAAGCCCGCCTCCGTTACGGCGTAATCTGCTAGCGAGAGCGCAAGCTTACTCGCCATTATGGAGTTGCAGCCGTGCGCGATATTTGCAAAAGGCCCTCCGTGCACGAGCGCGGGCGTGTGCTCTAGGCTTTGAATGAGATTTGGCTTCATCGCGTCTTTTAGCAGGATCGCCACGGCATCCGCGCAGCCCAGATCGCGCACGTATATCGGCTCTCCCTGCATATCGTAGGCGACCATGATGTTTGCGATGTTTTCCTTAAGCTCAGCAAGATCGTTCGAGAGGCACAGAACCGCCATTATCTCGCTAGCTGCGGTGATATTAAAGCCGTCCTCACGCTCTACTCCGTCGGTGCGCCCGCCCTGTCCAACGGTGATGTGGCGCAGCGCGCGGTCGTTCATATCCATGCAGCGCTTCCATAGAATTTTATCGATCTTTAGCGGGTTTTCTTGATACAGCGAGTTGTCGATGACCGCCGAAATGAGATTGTTTGCGGAGGTGATCGCATGAAAATCGCCGTTAAAATGCAAATTTAGATCATCCATCGGCACCAGCTGCGAATATCCGCCGCCCGCAGCCCCGCCTTTGATACCAAAAACCGGCCCCAGCGACGGCTCGCGCAGCGCAAGGCAGACGCTTTTGCCTAGACGCTTTAGCGCGTCGGCTAGACCGATGGAGGTCGTCGTCTTGCCCTCGCCAAACGGCGTCGGATTGGTCGCCGTGACCAAGATAAGCTTCGAAGCGCGCGATCGCGGCTTGATATTTAGCTTGGCTTTGTAGTGGCCGTATAGCTCGATCTCATCCTCGCTAAGCCCCAAATTTTTCGCAACGTTTGAAATTTTATCCGGCCTCGCCGCATTTGCTATTTCGATATCGCTCAACATTTTCTCTCCTTAAATTTAAAATTTTATCGCGCAGCGTTTGCGCACCGCCTCTTTAAATCCGCGCATTAGCCGCCGCTACGCGCACCTTATCCGCAAGCCGCGCAAGATCAAAGCTCGCGCTCCTAAATTTGTCCCGGCTAAATTTCGATCTCGATGCCCACGGGGCAGTGGTCGCTGCCCATCACGTCGCTTAGGATGAAAGCGTCCTTTAGCCGCGAGCGCAAATTTGCCGAAATGAAAAAATAATCGATCCGCCAGCCTACGTTTTTGGCGCGCGCGTTAAAGCGGTAGCTCCACCACGAGTAGGCGTCCCGTAGCTCGCCGTGCACGGCACGGAAGGTATCGACGAAGCCCGCCGCCTCCACCTCATCGAGCCACGCCCGCTCGATCGGCAAAAAACCCGAGGTTTTGGAGTTTGCTTTGGGGTTCGCAAGATCGATCTCGCGGTGCGCGGTATTTACGTCGCCGCAAAATATCACTCCGAGCCCCTGTTCCGCGAGGCTGCGCGCGTAGGCTAGGAATTTTGCATAAAATTCCATCTTATAGGCTAGCCGCGCCTCGTCTTTTTGGCCGTTGGGAAAGTAGATATTAAAAAGCACGACATCGCCGAAGCGGTGCTGCAGCACGCGCCCCTCGTCGTCTGGGAAAAACAGCGCCTTGCTCGTCTCGCTTTTAAATTTAGCCAGGCTCGCCACGCCCGAATATCCCGCACGAGCGGCGGAATTTAGATCTATCTGAGAAAATCCTAGCTCATAAAGCCCTTTTGGGGCGTCCTTTTCGCTCACCTTGATCTCTTGCAAGCCCAAAAAATCGGGATTTTGCTCGGCAAGCCACGCAAAGCCGTCTTTACCGAGCACTGCGCGCAGCCCGTTTACGTTCCAACTAATCAGTTTCAAATTTAGCCTTTGGCGCAAAAATTTTGGTATGATTATACGAAATTTTGACTAAATTTAAAGGAAAACTATGCGCAATCAGCCCAAATACCGATTTTTTGCCAACTGGAGCTACGCGATGGCGGGTCTTGTCGAGATGCTGCGCAGCGAGCGTAGCTTCAGACTCGAGCTTTGCGTGTTCGTCCCGCTTCTGCTGTCGCTATTTTTTTGGAATTTCGGCGCGATGCTAAATCTATTTTTGATCTTCGGCGCGGTCTTTACCATCGCGCTAGAGTGCGTAAACTCAGCCATTGAGCGCGCAGTCGATCTTGCTACGAGCGAAATCCACCCGCTAGCCAAGGGCGCCAAAGACACCGCAAGCACAGCCGTGATGATGAGCCTATTTCTCAACGCCGCGCTGTGGGGATATGCGCTTATCGGTAAATTCTTTTAATCGCGTAATTGCAAATTTCGCGATTAAAGATTTAAATCGCTGCAACGCAGAGTTTTTTTGGCGAGTGCGGAATTTACAAGCCGCTTGAGTCGTTGATCATCCACGCCTGCAACCCAAACACGACCCTGCGTGATATTGAAATTTTAAAATCCGAAATTTGCTTTAAATTTAAACTCTCCTGTGCGCGAAAATTTTAATATTCGCTCGGCTCTTAAAATTTTAAAATAGCTTTTAAAATTTCTATAGATAAATCATTCAAGCAAATTTTACGCCGTAAAATTTTAGCTATAAAATTATAACGACTTTCAAGATGCTTTAATACAATTTTCACTAAAATCACGCCGTCTTAATTAAAATAATTTTCAAAAAAAGGAAAATTTTGTCTAAATCCTTTCACAAAATCTCGCGCAAATTTCATTTGTGGCTATCTTTGATATTTTGCATACCCCTTATAATCGTATCCGCAAGCGGCTCGGTCTTAGTCTATGCGGAGCGGATCGATGAAGCTTTGCTGAAAGACAAGGTGTTTAGGACCCAAGAAAGCGTGGCGAAATTCCCCGTTAGAATGAAATTCAGCGCTTTGCAATCCGAGATAAAATCCAAATTTAAAGAGTACGCGATCATGGGCTGGAGCATCGCGCAAGATCCTTTAAAGACCGATAAAATCAGACTTTCCTCGCAGAAGCTACAAAAGCAGGCCCTAATTTACCTGGACGCCTTTAGCGGCGCGATAAATAAACTGCACGCGGAGCTGTTTTTAGGTCGCGGCGGTAGAATTTTTGCAGGCGTTGTAGGGCTTAGCGCGCTACTTATCGGCATTAGCGGCTTTTTTATCTACAAAAAATTTTGGCAAAACTTATTCTCGCTGAGGCTAGATCGGGCCATATATTTTATGCGCGGCGCTCACCACCTAATCGGAGTCGCGAGCACTCCCGTAATGTTTGCTATAGCTATAAGCGGAGCATGGTGGGAGCTAAGGGCGGTAACTTACAAGCCGCTCGCAAATCCATGCGGCGCGGTCTTGCAGAATTTTAAGACCGAGCAAAATTCCACCGTCGCGGCATCAAACGGAGCGGTAAGCATGAAAGCGGCGCAAAATCTTGCGACGCTAGATGAGGCATTAGCGCGGATAGCGGTTAAATTTAAAGAATTTCGCTCCACCTATATCGCCTTTCCGCTCTGTCCGGGCGGCGCTTTTACCGTATACGGCTTCGAGGCGGGGCAAAACCCGCTTCAAAGCCCTTACGCGAGCCGTATCACGATATCGGATGCAGGCGAAATTTTAAAAGCGGACTTTATAAACGATGCGGATTTTTCGGACAAACTTCAAGACGGCTTTCATCGCGCCCATGCGGGCTCATACGGCGCAATAACGAAGCTTATATGGTTTTTAGCGGGGCTTGCGCCCCTATTTTTAAGCATTTGCGGATTTTACATAACCCTAAAAAATAGAAATTCTAAAAGGAGAAAGTTATGAAGAAAGTATCTCTTTCGCTCGTAGTCGCATTAAATATGCTAACTTCGCTTTATGCGGAAAATAACGCCACTGCGAGCACCCCGGAGAACTTAGGCACCATAGAAGTGCAAGATACCCAAAAGCTCCGTCACGACGACAGAGATTATGAGGCTAGAAAGCTCGTTAAAAGTACCACCAGGCTCGATCTTACGGCGAGAGAAACGCCCCAGTCTCTTACCGTGGTGACCGAAGCCAAACTAAAAGATATGGGGATAACCGATTATCAGGTGCTGATGCGAAATATCGCGGGCATTACGAGCGGGCGTATGGATGAGAGGCTCTATCCTACGGCGCGCGGATTTAGCATAGATTATTATTTGCTTGATTCGATGCCTAGCTTCGGAGGTTTTAGCCTCGGGGCGAACGATTTAAATTTACTGCCATATGAGCGTGTTGAGGTAGTAAAGGGTGCGAACGGATTATTAGCAGGCGCAGGAAATCCTGCCGCGAGTTTAAATTTTATCCGTAAGCACGCAGATTCCACCATCCCAAAAGGTTATATAAGTCTAAACGGCGGCTCATACGACAAATACGGGCTTAAAACCGATGTGCAAAGCCCGCTCAATCAAAGCGGTTCGGTGCGCGGACGCCTAGCGTTTATGCATGAACGATCGCACTCTTATATGGACTATTACAATCGTCGCAATACTGCCGTTTATGGCGTATTAGATATCGATGTAACAGACGATTCAAGGCTGAGCTTTGGCTCATTTTATCAGACGCTACGCCGACATGGCACGCGCTGGGGCGGAATGCCCGCGTTTAACTCGGACGGCACGCGCACGCACTTTGGCAAAAACCAAATTTTCTCTCAACCCTGGACGCGATACGACATCTCTACGCTTGATTTTTATGCCGATTTTAAACAATATTTCTCAAACGAGGCGAGTTTAAGCTTGAGTTATTCGTTTCGTCGCGCTCATACCGATTCAAATTTGCTCTATTATGGCGGCAGGGTAGGTCCTGGCGGCATCGGAAACGTCGCCGATCTTAGCGTTTATGCTAACAAGCGCGAAGAGAATATCCACAATATCGATGCCTATGTGAATATCCCTTATGAATTTTTCGAACAAGATCATGAATTTGTATTTGGTGTGATGTATAATCTTTACAAAAAAGGATCTGATAACGTAAGTAGCTACTGGAATAGTCGAAACACTCCGGCAGGCCTTGCTTATGCCGCGCGTACTAGAATAAATTTTAACGACCTTCATATTGAAGATCCACGCTTACCGTATGTAGATCAAAATAATGCCGATCGAACTATTCAAAAAGCAATTTATGCCGCGAATAAACTCTCAATCACCGAGGATTTAAAGCTCTTATTAGGAACGCGGATGAGTTACTATAAATATAAAATTACAGGTGGAGCAGATAATAGAAATTTTACCCGCGAAATTACTCCATATGCAGGGATCACCTATGATTTAGACGATCATCATACCCTTTATGCAAGTTATACGAGTATTTTTAAACCTCAAACCTACAAGGACAAAAACAATAAATATCTTGATCCCATCCAAGGCAAGGACTACGAAGCGGGCATCAAAGGCGAGTATTTTGACGGCGATCTGCAAGCAAGCCTGGGCGTTTTTAAGATCATCCAAGATAAGCTCGGCATCCGCACCGACGAGTATATCACGGGCACAAATTCCTACGCCTACAGGCAGGGTCGCGGAGTAACCAGCAGGGGCTTTGAAGCGGATGTAAACGGTAAAATTACCGATGCACTAAGCCTAAGCATGGGGCTAGCGTACTACAAAGCCAAAGATGCTGACGGCAATATCTACGCCAGCGACTCCTCCCGCACCAGCGCAAATCTTTTTGCAAAATATGAGATCGGCACATTTAGAATCGGCGCAGGCGCGATGTATCGCTCAAAGATTTATTCCGACTCGCCATACGGCAGGATCGAGCAGAAAGCTTACACGATTGCAAACGTAATGCTAGGCTACAAAGCGAGTAAAAACCTAGATGTGCAGCTAAACGTCGATAACATAACCGATAAGCGCTATTTTGAGGGTATCGGTTCTAATCGAATGATCTACGGCGATCCGCGCACCTTCAATCTAAGCCTTACGTATAGCTTTTGACCCAAATAGTCGCGGCGGAATTTGTCTAGTGCTTAACTCTAATAGAATTCCATCGCGACGCCATAGATAAATGGCAAATTAAGCCTAAATTTCGTAAAATCACCGCTAAGACGCGAGGTCGCGTAATACGTTAAAAGGCAAACGATGCAAAGTTCAACCGCATAAATTCCGCTAAATTTAAACCAAATCAACCAATCAAATTTAAATTTAAGGCAGAACCATGAAAAGACGAGACTTTCTAAAACTAGGCGCGCTTGCGGCAGCTTCGGCGCAGGCAAAACAATTAGGCGCGGCGGCGCAGGCGATATTTGACGAGCAGATGGGGCTTTGCGCGAATAAATTTGGCGCGTTTTACGTGCAAACCATCGGCGGTAGGGTCGTTGGCACCGAGCCATTCGAGGGCGACGCGATGCCAACGGTGCTAAATAACGCCCTAAGCGATCATATCCAAAACGAAACGCGTGTGAAATACCCATACGTGCGCAAAAGCTTCCTAGCCGATCCCTCAAATCCAAAGCCGGAGCTTCGCGGCAAAGAGCCCTTCGTGCGCGTTAGCTGGGACGAAGCGGTAAAGCTAAGCGCCAAAATTTTAAAAGAAAACTTCGATAAATACGGCTCAGAGGCCATTTACGGACAGCTTTATCAGTGGGGCAGCCTAGGCAAGCTCGGCCACTCGCAGCGCACCGCAAAGCGCATGCTAAACGCGCTAGGGGGCTACGTGAGCGAGCTTGGCGGCTACTCTTACGGCGCGGCGACTGCGTTTTTGCCTCACGTGACGGGCTCTATCGATCCGACGCATAATCCTACGCGCTGGGAAGGCGTGGTAAAGGAGGCCAAAACGATCGTATTTTGGGGCACGAATCCCGTCGTCTCAAACAAAATCGCTATAGGCGTGCCGATGCACAACTCCTACGCCTACTACGAGATTATGAAAGAGAAATTTAAAAAAGGCGAGATGAAAATTTACAGCATAGACGTTTACCGCAACGAAACGGCGGAGTATTTCGGCGCGCACTATCTAGCCGTGCGCCCTTGCACCGATACGGCGATGTTGATCGGGCTTTGCGATTATCTTTATGAAAACGGACTTTACGACAAGGAATTTATAGAGCGCTACACGGTCGGGTTTGATAAATTTAAAGAGTATTTCACCGGCGCGAAAGACGGCGTGAAAAAGGATCTAAAATGGGCGAGTAAAATTTGCGGCGTGAGCGAAAAGGAGCTAAAAAATTTAGCCGATACGCTGGCCAAAAAAGACACGCTCATCGTCACGGGCTACGCGATACAGCGTCAGCACCACGGCGAGATGGCATACTGGGCGCTAATCACGCTAGCTGCGATGCTAGGCGATATCGGCAAGACCGGTCGCGGCTACGTGATGAACGATCAGATGCATAAAAACGCCGACATTAGCTTCATCGCGCCAAAGCTTCAGGCCTTTAATCCCGCGGTAAACGAAAAATACATCGCCCCGCAGGGCAAGCTAGCCAAAGCCAAATACCACGAGATACCAAACAGCAGGCTCATAGACGCGATCATGGAGCCTGGCAAAGAAATCGAGCGTAACGGCAAAAAGTACGTTATGCCGCACATCCGCGTGATGTTTAACGCCAACGGCTCGACCTTCACCCGTCACCCCGACACCAACCGCGCGGTAGAAGCGATGCGCAAGATAGAAGCGATCATCACCACCGAGCCCTTTTGGACTAGTACGGCGAGGCTCAGCGACATCGTGCTGCCGTCGGCTCTTGAGTGCGAGCGCACGGATATAGAGTTTGCAAACTCCACTAGTGAATATCTTTTTGCGATTAAGCCGCTAGTAAAGCCCGCAGGCGAGAGCAAGAGCGACTTTGAGATCGCGCGGCTCATCTGCGCGCAGTGGGGCGAGGAGTACGAGCAGGCCTTTAGCGAGGGTAAAACGGAGCTTGAGTGGGTGAAGGAAATCTACGCCGACGCTGCTGCAAAAGCCGAAGGTATGGGCATAGTGATGCCTAAATTTGAGGAGTTTTGGCAAAAGGGATACGTCAAATTTGATAAAATCGACGAGAAAAAACGGTACTTCACAAACTACGCGGACTTCCGCGCCGATCCCGAGAAAAACGCGCTAAAAACCCCGTCGGGCAAGATCGAGCTCTACTCCGAAGCGATCGAAAAGCTAGGATATCCCGACTGCCCGCCGCACGCGACGTGGATGGAGCCCTTTGAGTGGCTGGGCGGCGACGTGAGCAGATACCCGGTCGCCATCAGCGGCGCGCACTCTAAATTTAGACTCCACTCGCAGCTAAACAACTCGCTCATCCGCAACTACGCCGAGATCGCGGGCCGCGAACCAGCGCTAATTAGCCCCGCCACGGCAAAGGCGCGCGGCATCAAAACGGGCGACGTAGTGAGGATATACAACGACCGAGGCGAGATCCTCTGCGGCGCGCTGGTAAGCGATACCGCGCAAGATAACGTCGTGATCGTGAGCGAGGGCGCGTGGTACGATCCCGCCGTCTGGGGCGAGCGCAGCCTATGCAAGCACGGCAACATAAACGTGCTGACCAAAGACGTACCGAGCTCGCAGCTCTCGCAAAGCAACACCGCGCACACGAGCATGGTACAGATCGAGAAATTTAAAGGCGAACTGCCGAGCGTAACGGCGTTTGATAGGCCCGCGACGATAGAGGCTTAGGCTTTGTGATTTAAATTTGAGCGGTTAAATTTAGCCGCTCGGATTGCTCCGGCTACTTTGGAGCTATCGTCTAGCTCATAATAAATAATAGACTTAAATTTTAAGCCGAAAGCGTTAAATTTTGATTATTTCGCTTTGAAATTTAACTGCCTAAATTTCGCTAAATTTCACTTTGGCGGCGGGATTTGTCATAAAAATTTAACTTCATCGGCAAAATTTTGATTAAATTTACCGTTACGCCTTTATAAATTTTAAAATTTATCTACTATTTTTGCGCTATAATACTTGTAATGCAAATAATGCAAAAGGAGAAATGATGCAAATCTCGGTAAGACTAGATGAAAATATAGGAAGCAAACTCGAAAAGCTGGCACAGAACACCAAACGCACGAAGAGCTTTTACGTACAGGAGGCTATCAAGAGATTTTTGGAGGATATGAGCGACTATATGGACGCCGTGGAAGAGTTAAAAACTATAGAAAACGACCCCGAGCCGCAGTTTTTTACGATAGATGAAGCCGCACGCGAGCTTGGCGTAAAAATATGAGAGTCAAATTTAGCAAAAATGCGCTAAAACAGCTTAAAAAGTTAGATAAAAGCGTGAGCATAAAGATACTCAAAAAGCTAAAAGAGATAGAAGCTCTTGAAAATCCGAGGGACGAGGGCAAGGCTTTAATGAATAATTTAGCGGGATTTTGGCGTTACAGAGTCGGCGGATACCGCATAATCTGCAAGATCAAAGATGACGAGCTAGTAATCCTGGTAGTCGGCGTCAAAAATGGAAGCGAAGTCTATGATAGCAGCTTTAGCGAAGAATAAGTAGCGAAAAAATATCGATTTACTCGCAGGAGGCTTTGAGATATTGTTGATCTGTATCTACGCGCATGAACGCAAAAATAAGCGTAGAGGCTCAGCCGCAGGTCTATCTAGCGCGATATTGCCTTTGTCTTTTAACGATGTTTAGCTCGCAAAGTGCTGCGGTCGCTGTTTAAACGCCTCGCGCAATGAATGCTCAAGCGGTGCGAATTTCGTCACATTCGTACATTAATAAGCGCGCAGACCTTCCGTGCCGCAACCGGCGCGCGAGGCTTATTTGCTAAATTTCGCGCGCCGCTATTCGCCGTTTTATCGTCAAATAGGCTTAGCGCGCTTTCTAGCTCTTGTGCCAAAGCCCTACCAGCCGTTTATCGCAAACAAAATCGCTAAGTTTTTCTGCGCCAAAAGCTCGTCTGAGAGGCGGTCGTATTCGTCCCCGAGCCCCATTTCTTGCGCCATAGACGGCGGCTCATCATCCCAAGAGCCCATCGCACCGAATACATCGGCGATCCCCGCCGCGGCAAACGCCCTCAAGCTCGGCTGCGGCAGCGCTGCAAACGAAACGGCGTAATACTCGCCCACGGCGACTTCGCCCCGCAGCGTCTTAAGCGCATTATCAAACATCTGCGCGAAGTTTTCGCAGCCTATCTTGCTCGCAAAATCCCTGATCTGCACTAAAACATTCTCGAATTCTGCGCTGTTATCGCGCGCATTTAGCGCATCCCGCGGCATCCCGCGCCAAAGGCGCTCGACGTATTTCACATACCAAGCCTTTTTCTCGCGATCGTATTTCCAATCAGGCGTAAAAACGCCGTCAAAGTCCTCGAAGCAGCAAACGATGCCGTTTACGTTCATCCCCGAAAAGCCCAAAAGCGCTCTATTTTTTGCGAAAGTTGGAATACTAAGCCTCGCGTCCTTCAAACCGAACTTTAGGCACTGCTCTATCCAACGCCGTCGTGCGGAGATTGACTCGTCCTCGCGCCCTTTTTGCGCGACTTGCTCGGTAAAAAATTTACGCGCCTTTTGCAAAAGTGGCAAGTCCGTGCTTTCGTCTGCTCCTTTTTTTCTTGCCGCTTTTTCATTTGCCGCTTCTTTGCTGTTCGCGCGCTTTTGTTTCACTGCCTCGCCGCTCTCGGCGACTTTGTCCATCGCACTGCTCTGCACTGCGCCGTACGCATTTTTTTGCTCCGTAGCTTTACTTGCGTCGTTTACGCCGCCATGCGCTGCGCGGATCGCGCCCTCTGCGGTACGGAAATGCTCCTTTGCAAACTCAAAATTTAAATATTTTATATATTTTTGATCTTGCGACGGCCGCTCAGGATTGCCGCGCAGAGCTGATTTTAGCGCGACGCACAGCGCGCACGAGAGATATATTTCGCCGCTCATAGATATCCTTTAAATTTCGATCGCTCCCGTTCATGCGGCGGATTATTTATGCTCCGCGCCAAAAGCTAGCGGCGGCAAAATTTTAAAATTTTGCGCCTTAGCGACAAATTTAATCACAATAAAATTTGCGCGTGAAGTAAAAACAAATCTGCGCAAAGATAGAATTCTCAACCGCCGCGAACATAAAATTTTAAAAGCAGCTCACACACGGGTACGGATAAAATTCCGAAGCCGAAATCTACGAGCGGCACAGGCAAGGCGATGTGTGTTAAATTTACGCGCACTTTAAAAATGACAAACCGCTTTAAAGAAATTTCAATCGCACGCGCGATATGAAATTTTGAAAGTAAGCTGCCGCACCGAGCTACCGATAAATTTAAGCAGGTCAGTCACGCTGCGAGATCAAGGGCCGCGCCGATACCGAGCAAAACGCGCTATGAAATTTTAAAGACAAGTCGCCGTGCCTACGCTGCCGCCAAATTTAAAATGAACCGATCGCACCGCAAAATTTTAAAAGCAAGCCGTTGCGCCCAAACTAGCTAAATTTAAAATGAGGCAATCTCTCCGTTTATGCTACAAATGCCGCCCGTCAGCAAGCTGCGCTCGCCAAGCCGCCACTCGCAAGCTCTGCGCCGCAAGCGCCCTACGCTACGACGTTTGGAAACTCATAGACCACGCGGCCGCTTTTGATCGTGCAAACCGCAGCGCCCGTAAGCTGCTTGCCGAAAAGCGGCGAGTTGCGGGATTTGGACTTATTTAGCGCCTCGTCGTAAACGTAGGAAATCTGCGGATCGATGATCGCGACGTCGGCCAAAAAGCCCTCTTTGATCTCGCCCTTGTCCTTCAAATTTAGAATTTTAGCTGGATTAAACGAGCAGAGGCGCACCATATCTTCAAGGCTGATGACGCCCTGCTCTACTAGCCGAAGCGTAAGCGGTACGAGGGTTTGAAGCCCCAAAATTCCAAACGGCGCGTGGTCGAATTCTACGAATTTATCGTCGGTGTTGTGCGGAGCGTGATCGGTTACGATGGCGTCTATTAGACCGCTTTTAAGCGCCTCTCTGATCGCCTGCACGTCGCTTTGGGTGCGAAGCGGCGGCGACATTTTAAAATTCGTATCGTATCCCATCAACTCGCGCTCGTCGAAGGTGAAGTGATGCGGCGTAGCCTCGCAGGTGACGCGGATGCCCTCGCGTTTAGCTTGCTCGATAAGCTTTAGCGACCACGCCGAGCTTACGTGCGCGATGTGGATGTGCCCGCCCGTCTTTTTGGCAAGCAGCAGATCGCGCGCTATCATAATCTCCTCTTTTTCGCTCGCCATCCCCTTTAGACCGAGGATCGCGCTGACTTTGCCCTCGTTCATCACGCCGCCGTGGCAAAGAGAGCAATCCTCGCTGTGATTTATCACGAATGAGCCGAAGTGAGCGGAGTATTCGAGCGCCTGTCGCATCACGGAGCTGTCGGTCACGGGCAACCCGTCGTCGCTGAAAGCCACGCAGCCCGCCTCAAGCATATCGCCCATCTCGACGATCTTTGCGCCCTTGCAGTCCTGCGAGATCGCGCCTATGGGCAGCAGATCGATAAGTCCGCGCCCCTTAGCCTTGGCGATCATCGCGCGAGTGATGCTTGAGTTATCGTTTACGGGCTTGGTATTTGCCATCGGAAGGCAGGTCGTCACGCCGCCTGCGACCGCGGTTTCGCTGCCGCTGATGACGTCGTCTTTGTATTCGAGCCCCGGGTCTCTGAAATGCACGTGCATATCGATGAGCCCAGGCATCACGAGCTTGCCCGCGGCGTCTATGACGCGGTCTGCGGCGGGACATTCGCGCGTGATCTTTGAAATTTTATCGCCCTCGATTAGGACGTTTGCCTCCTCGCTGCCGCCCCAATTAACGATCGTGCCGTTTTTTATCAAAATTTTCATCGTGCGCTCCTGTTTAAATTTATCGTATGAAGTATCGCCATTCGCATCGCCTCGCCGTTTTCTACCTGATCTAAAACGCAGCTATAGCGCGGATCATCGGCTACGTCGGAGTTGATCTCCACGCCGCGATTGATCGGGCCCGGGTGCATTATCATGACGCCCTCTTTCGCCGCCTGCATGCGCCTCGCGGTAAGTCCGAAAAATTTCGAGTACTCGCGCACGCTCGGGAAGCTCGGCTCGCCGTCTTGCCGCTCAAGCTGAATTCTAAGCATAATGATGACATCGGCGCCCTCGATCGCCTCCTCTATGCTTTTGCATATAGGGCAGCCGAACGCGTCGCAGTCGCGCAGCATCATCGGAGGGCCGAAGAGCCGCACGTTTATGCCTAGTTTTTTCATCGCCCAGATGTCGCTTCTAGCCACGCGCGAGCGAAATATATCGCCGATGATTGCGACGTTTAAATTCTCGATCCTGCCCTTGTGCTCGCTGATCGTAAAAAGATCCAGCAGCGCCTGGCTCGGGTGCTCGTTCAGCCCGTCGCCTGCATTTACGATCGATGCGTCGCAGTTGGCCGCGACGAATTTCGCCGCGCCCGAGCAGCTGTGGCGCAGCACGAAGATATCCGTGCGCATCGCCTGCATATTTCTGATAGTGTCGATCAGCGTCTCGCCCTTTTTCGTGCTGCTGTCTGCAGCGGTGAAATTTACGCTGTCTGCGCCCAGGCGCTTGGCTGCGATCTCAAAGCTCGTGCGGGTGCGGGTGGAGTTTTCGAAAAACGCGTTGATGACCGTCTTGCCGCGAAGCGAGTCGGATTTTTTGATATCGCTGCGATTCAGCGCTTTAAACTCGCGCGCCAGATCTATAAAGTCGTAGATGTCCTCGCGGCTCAGATCCTGCGCGCTAAGAAGATGCTTTAGCTTATACATTCCCTCTCCTTTTTTGGGCCGAATTTCAGCCGTAATTGTATAAAAAAATCTCTGATAAAATTTTAAAATTTAAAAGCTGGGCTCAAATTTAGACGCGAAATTTTGCTTAAAATTTCATTTGAGTTCGCATACGAAGCGCGAACGGAATTTTGGGGCAAAATTTAAAAATTTTGGGATTAAATTTGAGCTTCTTGAGCGAAAATTTTAAAAAATCAGCCGCGCCACTTACGTAAAATTTTAAAGCTTTACGCGCAGCTGGCGGCTAGAAAAGCAAAGAATTTAAAGCTTATTTAAATACTTTATATAATTTTTCGCACTATTTTCTACGGCTTGCTCGCTTTTATCGTAAGTAAAGCCGTATGAGACGAAATTGGGCATAGTCGTTGCGCCGACGAAATTAAATGTAGCCTTAAATGGCGCTAGCACCTCATCCACGCTAAAGCCCACGATGCCATTTTTAGAGTAGTTTGCCTCGGTCGCGCCAAGCGAGATCGCAAGCGCAAATTTTTTGCCCTTAAGCTTGCCGTCGCTCTCTGCGCCATAAGCCCAGCCGCGCGTAAAAACATCCTCAAACCACTGCTTAAGAAGCGGCGTGCAGTTTGAAAAACGAAACGGAAACTGAAGCACGATTTTATCGTGGCTTTCGAGCAGTTTTTGCTCCTTTTCCACGTCGATTTTGAAGTCCGCATAAAGCGCGTAAAGATCATGAAACTCGAACTTATCGGGATGCGCTAGCACGGCATCCCTCCAGTGGCGGTTTACGAGCGAGTTTGCGATATTTGGATGAGCCAAAATAATGAGAGTTTTCATTTCTATCCTTTAAATTTGAAATTGCGGGGCGCATTATAGCTCTACTTCGTAAAATTTTTCTCGTTTTATCGCAAGCGACCTTAAATTCTAAAGCTTTATCGGCCACCACCCGCTTATTTTTACAGCAACTTCAAAGAGCGCGAGCTTTGAATTCCAAACTTCATTCACTACTCACGCTTTATTTAGAAATGCTCGCCCTCGGGGCACTCGTCGCGTTTTACGGAGATTCGCTACTTTTTTGTAAGTGTTCATCGCGCCATTGCGGAAGCTCGCGCGAGTAAAATTTTAAGGAAACCGCCGCGCAGGGGAAATTTTAATAAAATTTAGCATCGCTTCTCTGCAAGCATTCGCCACAACAAATAAAATTTAGATGAAATCTAGCCGTGCTTTAAACTATACAACCTTGCCATCGGTTCCGTCGTCGGGCTGCGGGTGCTCATCGCGCTCTTATGAGTGTCCGTCACGCTTTCGTGCAGGCTCGTTACGCTCCTGCGAAGGCTTGTCGCTTTCCTGCGAGTGGTAGTCGCAATAAAAAATTTTGAGTAAAATTTAGTGTAATTTAAATTCTAAAGCTTTGCCTACCAGCCGCCTCTTCAGGGTCTAAATTATCATCGCGCTCCTGTGAGTGCCCGCCGCGCGGCTCCTGTCTGGGCTGCACGCCAAAGCCTTCCAAGACCTTGCCTAAGCTCTCGTTTGCATCTTTTATAATTCCTTGCAGGCTTTCGCCCATCTGATCAAGGTTTTTGCCCGCCTCGCGTGCCGCCGCCTCGCCCTGCTTTAGCAGATCCTTGGTCCTATCTGCGTTGCGAGCGGCGAAATCGTTCAAGACTTCGGGCGCCTTTTTCTGCAAATTTTGTAAGGCTTCGCCCAGAACTTTAGCATCGTTTGCAAGCTCGTCTATCGTAGAGTTCAGATCGGATTTTTGCTTGCTCTCAAAGCCCTGCGACATGGAATTTTGCACGGAGCTTTGCGTGGAGCTTTGAGCGGAATTTTGCCCCGAGCTATCCGCGCTTTTATTAAAATTTCGCCCTTGATTACCCGCGCTAAAATTCTGTTCCGAGCGTGCGTTTTGCTCGCGATCTTGCGCGTCCGACCCGCCGTCGCAGCCGCTCAAAACGCACGCCGCGACTAGCGCCAAAGTAAAATTTCGCGCCGCATTTATAAAGCTAAAATCGTTTATAAAATTAAAATTTCTAGCGCGACCCGTCGAGATAAAATTTTGCTCGCTGCCAGCTGAAATGGAATTTCGCAGCCGTTTAAAGCCCGGCTCACCGCTCGTTCTGATAAAATTCTGCGCTAAATCGCGTACGCATCTTTTCAAAATTCGTCTTTTCAAAATCCGCTCCTTTAAATTTCATCCCCTACGGGAGCTCTTGGAAGCCGCCCGAAAAATAGATCGCTTCTAAGCTTTAAAAGCAGGCAGATAGCGATATCGGCGCTTTGTTCGCGGATGTAGTTTCGATCGCCTTTTAGATGAAATTCCCCGACGATCTGTTTGCCGCCCTGCTCCTTTGCGCCGATAAAGACCGTCCCTACGGGCTTTTGCGCGCTTCCGCCGCCGGGACCCGCGATACCGCTTACCGCCAAAGCAAAGCTCGCCCCGCTGCTTTGCAGCGCGCCCTCCAGCATCTCGCCCACGGTCTGCGCGCTAACTGCACCGTAGCGCGCGAGCGTATCTTCGCCCACGTTGAGCCAGAGATTTTTTATCTCGTTGGCGTAGCTTACGAGCGAGCCGTCAAAAACGTCGCTAACGCCCGCGACCGCGCCGAATTTTGCGGCGATTAGCCCTGCGGTGCAGCTTTCGGCGAAGGTGATCTTAGCGCCTATCTCGCGCAGTCTATCCACCACAAAGCCCATAAAATCGCCGCCTTCGATGTAGCAGCTCTCATAATACTTGCCGACGCTTTGCAAAAACGCGTCCAGCGCTCCGAATTTCATCGCACTGGCGCGCACGAGCAGCAAAAAGGAGCTGGGCCTGCTGATCGTAAGCGAAATTTTATAACTGATCGCAAGGCTCTCTAGGCGCTGCTTTACGCTTTCATATTCGCAATCGAATAGATAAAAGCTCTCGCCCGCGCTCGGCGCGTCTTGGAGGATCGGCGGCAGGCTCTGCAAGCAAAGTGCCTTGATCACGTTTACCGAGCAGCCTCTGACGTTTAGCAGGAAGCTGTTTTTCGCCACCGTGCGCGCCATCGAGGGCGCTAAGGTTTCTCCATTTTTCAGCTCGAGCGAATCGAAAGAGAGCGTAGATAAAATTTTGCCGACGACCGCGTAGGCGGAGTTTGCCGCAAAGATCGTGATGAAATCGTACGAATCGATCATCTTTTCAAGCGCGAAGGGCAAAACCTTATCGTTTTCGCTTAAGAATTTCAGATCATCGATCCGCCCGAAAACCTGCTCGTAGCTGCGAGATATATAGCTCATCAAAGCCGCGTCGTAGCGGATCTCCTCGCCGATTACAAGGATGATATTTTTCATAAAGGCCCTCATTAAATTTTCGCACATTATAGCATAAACGCAGACTGCTCTTTCAGAGCTTTTTAATGGCGTTTTGGATAAACTTCACAAATTTTTTAAGACACGAAAAGGTACAAATATGGACTATAAAGATACTCTCTTTCTTCCTACGACGGACTTTGCGATGCGAGGCGCGCTACCGCAAAACGAACCTGCGCGGTTTAAGGCGTGGTACGAGCAGCGTAAAATTTACGAAAAGATGAAGGCTAAACGCAAGGGCGCAAGCGTCAGCTTCAATATCCACGACGGCCCGCCGTATGCCAACGGACACCTCCACATCGGCCACGCGCTGAATAAAATTTTAAAAGACATCATCACCAAAACCCATTATTTCTTCGGCGAGGAGATCCGCTACGTGCCGGGCTGGGACTGCCACGGTCTGCCGATCGAGCAGCAAGTAGAGATCAAACTCGGAGATAAGAAAAAATCGCTTTCAAAAGTGCAGATACGCGAGCTTTGCAGACAGCACGCCAAAGAATTCATCGACGTGCAGCGCAATGAATTTAAAGATATGGGAATTTTAGGCGACTGGGACGATCCGTATCTGACGCTAAAATTTGAGTTTGAAGCTGAAATTTACAAAGCGCTCTGCCAGATCGCGAAAAAAGGAATTTTAATCGAGCGAAGTAAGCCCGTATTTTGGAGCTGGGCGGCAAAAAGTGCGCTCGCAGAAGCCGAGGTCGAATACAAAGACAAAGAGGACTACTCGATCTTCGTGGCGTTTGATCTAAGCGGTGAAGCGAACGCTAAAATCGGCGCGAAAGGCGCTAAAGCGGTCATCTGGACGACCACGCCTTGGACGCTGCCCGCAAACGGCGCAATATCTTTGAACCCGAATGAAATTTACGCGCTGACGAGCGAAAATTTAATCCTTGCTAAACCTTTGGTCGAAAGCCTCGTAAGCCTGGGCATCACCAAGGGCGAGATTGTTAAAGAATTTAAAGCCGCCGAGCTTGAAGGCTTAAACGCGATCAACCCGCTAAACGATAGAGCTTCGAAATTTATCCTCGGCGAGCACGTTTTAATGGACGGCGGCACCGGGCTCGTGCATACGGCTCCGGGACACGGCGAGGATGATTATTTCGTAGGGCTTAAATACGGCATCGAGGTAATTATGCCCGTGGATGAGGGCGGCTGTTTCGATCAAACTCTTAAAACCAAAAAACTCTTCCGCGCAGACGTCGTAGACGAGTTCGTGGGGATGCATATTTTCAAAGCAAACGAGAAAATTTTAGAGCTTCTAGGCCCCGCGCTTATCAAATCCGGCAAATTCGTCCACTCCTATCCGCACTGCTGGCGCACGCACAAGCCGGTGATTTACCGCGCGACGAAGCAGTGGTTTATCGCGATGGATGAGCCAATGCCTAGCGGCAAGACGCTGCGTCAGGTGGCGCTAGAGCAGATCGGAGGGGTTAAATTTTACCCGCAAAGCGGCATCAACCGCCTAAGCTCGATGATAGAAAACCGCCCAGATTGGTGCATCTCGCGCCAGAGGGATTGGGGCGTGCCGATCGCGTTTTTCCGCGACAAAAGTACCAAAGAGCCGATTTTTGATGAAAAAATTTTAAATAATATCTACGAAATTTTTAAGGCTAAGGGCGCGGATTCTTGGTGGCAGATGGAAATTTCGGAGCTCTTGCCTCAGGACAGCGGCTATAAGCCTGAAAATTTAGAAAAGGTGATGGATATCTTAGACGTTTGGTTCGATAGCGGCTCGACGTGGAAAGCGGTGCTACAAAGCGGCGCCTACGATGCAGGCAAATTCCCCGCGGATATGTATCTTGAGGGCAGCGACCAACACCGCGGCTGGTTTCAAAGCTCACTGCTTCTAAGCTGTGCGATCAACGAATGCGCGCCGTACAAGAGCATCCTCACGCACGGATTTACCGTCGATGAGAAGGGCCAAAAGATGAGTAAATCAGTCGGAAACGTCGTCTATCCGCAAGAGGTCGCAAAGAGCCACGGCGTTGAAATTTTACGCCTGTGGGTCGCGATGAGCGATTATTCGACCGATCTAAAGATCAGCGACAATATCCTTAAACAGGTAAGCGAGCAATACCGCAAGATCCGCAATACTATAAGATTTCTACTCGCAAGCACCAGTGATTTAAATGAGATCGAGACGAGTAATTTTACGCGGCTTGACCGCTGGATCCTAACGCGCGCGGCAAACGCCTTTGCGAGCGCGGAAGCGGCGTTTAGAAACTATGATTTTTCAAAGGGCTTCAACGCCTTGCTAAATTTCTTAAGCGCCGATCTGAGCGGAATTTATCTTGATATCTGCAAAGACAGGCTCTACTGCGACGCACCCGACGAGCCGCGCCGCAGAAGCGCGCAAAGCGCGATAGCTCTGATTACGCGAGCGCTGCTGCCTCTGATCGCGCCTACGCTAACCTACACGATCGACGAAGCGATGCAGTTTGCGCCGAGTATCATCAAAGAGGGCAAGGAAGACGCTTTCGATTTGATTTAAAAGCCGATAGAATTTGACGATTTTCTAGAATTTGACGAAATTTTAATCAAATCGAGGGAGAAATTTTTCGAGCTTATCGACGGGCTTAAAAAGGATAAGATCATCAAATCGACGCTTGAGTTGGTTTTGCAGACGAGCTCGAACGAAATTTTATCAAACGACATCCTAGGCGTGGCGGATTGGTTCATGGTAAGCGACATGGACACTCTGCAAAGCGAGGAGGCTCTGGCGGAATTTAAGATAAACGACGAAATTTTCCGCCTCGTAAAATCATCGAAGCACAAATGCCCGAGATGCTGGAAATTTAACGCAAAAGAGCCTGATGAGCTCTGCCCGCGCTGCGCGAAGGTCATGCATGCTCGCTAGCCCCATAAGTCTCGGCTTCGTATTTTTTACGATCGCGCTGATCTGCGTAGCAACGGGCGTGGGGATCTATTTCGTGAATAAATTTAAGGATGGCAGATGATAAGTTTGAAAGAGGCTCTAAAGCTGAATGCGGATGAAATTTCGGCGCTTAGAGCGGAGCTAAAGGATAAAATTTTAAAAACCAAAGAGCTCGGCGCCTACGTCGAGCAACTTACGGGCGAGGCTCTAAACATCAGCGGCGAGGGCGTGCCGATCGCGATCAAAGACAACATTCAGGTAAAAGATTGGAGCGTCACTTCGGCGAGCAAAATTTTGCAAGGCTACGTTGCGCCATACGACGCGACGGTGATCAAAAAGCTACGGAAGCACGGTTTGGCGCCGTTTGGGCGAACGAATATGGATGAGTTTGCGATGGGAAGCACGACCGAGAGCTCATTCTACGGCAAAACTCTCAATCCGACCGATCACTCGCGCGTACCCGGCGGCAGTAGCGGCGGAAGCGCGGCTGCCGTAGCGGCAAATATCGCCATAGCCGCACTCGGAAGCGATACGGGCGGCTCGATCCGCCAGCCGGCGGCATTTTGCGGCTGCGTAGGCTTTAAGCCGAGCTACGGCAGGGTCAGTCGCTACGGGCTTGCGGCGTATTCTAGCAGCCTCGATCAGATAGGACCGATTACGCGCAGCGTCGAGGACGCGGCGATTTTATACGACATCATCGCAGGCCGCGACGAGATGGACAGCACGAGCTACGCGGGCGCTTACGAAAGCACCGCGGATAAGCTAAACGCGGATCGCAAGCTTAAGATCGCCGTTATAAAAAACTACGTGGACGAGGCCTCGCAGCAGGTCAAAGAGGCTCTAAATTCGACTATAGAAAAGCTAAAATCATTTGGACACGAGATCGTTTACCGCGATCTTTGCAGCTCCAAATACGACATCGCGACCTACTACATCATCGCAACCGCCGAGGCTAGCGCAAATTTAAGCCGCTACGACGGCGTGCGCTACGGAAACCGCGCGAAGGCTCTAAATTTAAAAGAGCTCTACGCCAACACTCGCGGCGAAGGCTTCGGCGACGAGGTCAAGCGCCGTATGCTTCTAGGCACCTTTGTGCTAAGCAGCGGCTATTACGACGCGTATTACATCAAAGCGCAGAAAGCAAGGGCTTTCATCAAAAGCGAATATGAGGAAATTTTAAAAGACGCCGATTTGATCTTTATGCCGATCGCGCCGGGCGTGGCGTATAAATTCGGCGAGCTTAGCGATCCGCTGCGTGCGTATCTTAGCGACATCTACACGATCGGTGTAAATTTAGCTGGGCTTCCCGCGATCTCCGTGCCGGTAGCGAAAAACAAAGAGGCTCTTAATATCAGCGCGCAGCTTATCGGGCGCGCCTACGACGAACAAACGGTGCTGGACGGCGGCTTGAGTTTAGAAAAAATCGTGAAAGGATAAGTATGAAGATCGTCAAAAAGGCTCTGACCTTCGAGGATGTTTTGTTGGTACCGCAATACTCTGAAATTTTACCCAAAGAGGTCGATATCAGCACGAGTTTTACGAAAAATATCACGCTAAATACCCCTCTTGTAAGTGCTGCGATGGATACGGTCACCGAGTACCGCACGGCGATAATGATGGCGCGCCTCGGCGGCATCGGCGTGATCCATAAAAATATGGATGAGGAATCCCAAGCCAAGATGGTTCGTCGCGTAAAAAAGAGCGAAAGCGGCGTCATTATAGACCCTATCTCGATCAAGGCGGACGCCACGATCAAAGACGCTCTCGATCTTATGGGCGAGTACCACATTAGCGGCATTCCCGTTATCGACGATAACGGCGTGCTGATTGGAATTTTGACCAATCGCGATCTGCGCTTTGAAACCGACACCGCCGCGCTAGTAGGCGAGAAGATGACCAAAGCTCCGCTAATTACCGCTCCGAAGGGCTGCACGCTTGATGATGCGGAGAAAATTTTTAGAAACAATAAGGTAGAAAAGCTTCCGATAATCGACGCAAACGGCCACTTAGAGGGGCTTATTACGATTAAAGACCTTAAAAAGCGCATCGAATATCCAAGCGCTAATAAAGACAAATTCGGCCGCCTTCGCGTCGCCGCGGCAATCAGCGTTGGCCATCTGCAAAGAGCCGAAGCTCTCGTCAAAGCGGGCGTAGACGCGCTTGTGATGGACTCTGCGCACGGACATTCCAAAGGCATTATCGACACGCTTAAGGAGCTAAAGCGAAATTTTGACGTCGACGTAGTAGTAGGAAACGTCGCAAACCCCGCCAGCATAAAGGATATCGCAAACGCGGGAGCGGACGCGATTAAAGTAGGTATCGGCCCGGGCTCGATCTGCACTACGCGCATCGTAGCGGGCGTAGGTGTGCCGCAGTTTACCGCGATCAACGATTGCGCGATCGAGGCGGCTAAATTTGGAATTCCGATCATCGCAGACGGCGGCATCAAATACTCGGGCGATATCGCCAAAGCTCTAGCCGCGGGCGCAAGCTCGGTGATGATGGGAAGCCTGCTTGCAGGCTGCTACGAGACCCCGGGCGAGCTCATTACGTTTCAGGGGCGCCAATACAAAACCTACCGCGGCATGGGTTCCTTAGCGGCGATGCATAAGGGAAGCTCGGATCGCTACTTTCAAGACGGCACCGCAAAAGAAAAGCTCGTGCCCGAGGGCGTCGAGGGACGCGTACCTTACGCGGGCATGCTAAAAGACGTGATCTTTCAGCTACTAGGCGGCTTACGAAGCTCGATGGGATACTGCGGCAGCAAGGATATCGCGACCTTTCAGCAAAAGGCGGAATTCGTCGAGATCACGAGCGCAGGTCTTAAAGAAAGCCACGTCCACGACGTCATCATCACGCAGGAAGCGCCGAATTACCGAGTAAATCAGTGATCCTTCAGAGCAAAATTCAAAATTTCGACGAGCCGCTCTATCTGGAGAGCGGCCGCGTCTTTTCTAACTTCAAGCTCGCCTATGAAACCTACGGCGAGCTAAATCCGGACAAATCCAACGTCATCGTCATCTGCCACGCCTTAACCGGCTCCGCGCACGCCGCGGGACTTTACGAGGGCGACGTTAAACCGGGCTGGTGGGACGGGCTCATCGGCGATCATAAAGCGGTCGATACGACGAAATTTTTCGTCATCTGCATAAACATTTTAGCTTCGCCGTTCGGCTCGACATGCCCGCTTGATGTCGATGAAAGCAGCGGCCGCGAGTACCGCTTGCGCTTTCCGGTAGTGGTCGTCTCGGACGTCGTGCGCGCGCAGATGATGCTTTTAAAGCGCCTAGGCATCGCCCGTGCCCGCGCCGTTATCGGCGGCAGCTTGGGCGGCATGCAGGCGCTGTGCTATGCGATCGAATATCCGGAATTTGCGGATGAAATTTTCGTGCTTGCAAGCACATACGCTACGCAGCCTTGGGCGATCGCGTTTAATAAGATCGCGACCGAGGCCATCTTACGCGATCCAAATTTTAAAAACGGCAACTACGATAAAAATCTAATCGCCGAGCACGGACTTGATGGCATGGCGGTGGGGCGCATGGCGGGGCATATAAGTTTTTTAAGCCCAAGCTCGATGCAGGATAAATTCGGGCGCAACTACGTTGAAACCGACGGTCTTTACGAGATTGGCGGGCGCTTTCAGGTGGATCGCTACCTTGAATACAACGGCGAAAATTTCGCGCGCAGGTTCGATCCGCTGTGCTATCTCTACATCGCTAAGATGATGAATATATTTGACTGCACGCGCCACTACGGCAATCTCAAAAACGCCTGCGCGCAGATCAGATCGCGCCTGCACCTCATCTCTTTCAAAGGCGACGTGCTCTTTCCGCCAGAGCTAATGAAAGAAATTTACGATGCGATGAGCGATCTGGGCAAAAAGGATCGCACGAGCTACGCGCAGATCGACAGCGACTACGGACACGACGCGTTTTTGGTCGAGATAGAAAAATTTGATTACATCATAAAAAGGATTTTGGATGAGTTTTGAGGAAAAAATGGAAAAGATTAACGCGCTTTTAAAAAGCCTAAACGATAAGGATCTGAGCCTAGAGGAGAGCGTGAAGCTGTATAAGCAGGGCGTCGCGCTACTAAAGGAGGCGAAGGAAATTTTAGAAAACGCCAAACTCGAGGTCGCCGAAATAAACGCGCCCGAGCAGGCTTAGGAGGCGACGATGATAAACGTATGCGTTTTGCAACTACCGACGCTTTCGATGAGCGAAAATCGGATCGATTACTATATGAAGGTCGCCAAAGACAACGGCGCGCGGATCGTGCTGCTGGGCGAATATGAGCTAAATTCCTTCTTTAGCGAGCTTAAAAAGATGCCCCGCTCTATCGCCTGCGAACAGAGCGAGCATAAGCAGGAGCTGATGGCGCGGCTTGCCGCCAAATACGACCTGCATATCATAGCGCCGATAATTAGAGCCGCTAGCGGCGCAATTTTGAGACAGGCGGGCATTTTCGGCGGCGCGGCTCAAAAAAGCGCGCGCGGCGGCGAAAGTTCTTTAAGCTTTAAAAGCGAGCCCGGTTGCAAGGGCGAGCTAAATTCCAAGAGCGATTTAAATTCCAACGGCTGCTCAAATTCTAAAGACGCTTTAAATTCCAAAAACGAGCAGAGTTCCAAAGGCGGCTTAAATTCCTGCGGCGCAAAATCTTTAAATTTTAAAACTGCAAATTTAAAAAGCGCCCCCGAAGTCTCAAACGCTCTAAATTCCGAAGAAAGCCAAAAAGACGCGAGCGAAGAGGAGATCTTTTGCGCGAGCGAAAACGAGCCCATCTGGGTGAAATCCTGCGCGAAATTTTCGCCCTCGGAGGTGAAATTTTACGATCAAAATATCCTGATGGACTATCCGCACTGGAACGAGGAGGGTTTTTTCGCCAACCGCAAAAGCCGCAAAATCGGTAAAATTTCGCCGATGATCTTTAGCGAGGGCGGCGTGAAATTCGGCGTGTGTTTCGGCTACGAGGCGCATTTTGACGTATTTTGGCGCTATTTTATGCAGAAAAACGTCGGCTGCGTGCTCGTGCCGTGCGCCTCGACCTTCGAAAGCGGCGGGCGCTGGCGCGAGCTTTTGAAGATGCGCGCGTTTACGAACTCGCTCTACGTCATCCGCGCCAACCGCATCGGCGAGGCGAAATTCGGCGAGAGCGAGTTTAAATTTTACGGCGAGAGCTTCGTCGTAACCCCTAGCGGCGAGATCGTAAACGAGCTGAAAAACGAAGAGGGCGTGCTGATGTGCGAAGTGGACGCAGATGAGATCGCTGCGGCGCGCGGGCTGTGGAAATTCCGCAAAAATCTAGTCGGCAGGGGGCTTTTATGAACTATTTTCACAGACAGATCCAGCTTTGGGGCGAGCAGACGCAGCGCGCGCTTGCGGATAAGCGCATCTTAATCATCGGCGCGGGCGGGCTTGGAAGCAGCCTTGCTTACGCTCTGGGCGCAAGCGGTATCGGGCGGATCAGCGTCGTGGATTTCGACACGGTGGCGCTTCACAACATCCACAGGCAAATTTTATTCACGCTCGCGGACGAGGGTAAATTTAAAGCGGACGTTTTTAAAAGCCGCACGGAAAGCCGCTACGACGGCGTGAGCGTGGAGGTGCACAAAAGCCGCGCGGAGGAATTTTTTGCTAGCGCGACCGCCTCTGGCGAGAAATTTGATCTGATTTTGGATGCGACCGATAATCTCGCCACGCGCGCGCAGATCGATGCGTTTGCTAAGCAAATAGGCGTGCCGTGGGTATTTGCGTCGGTGGACAGCTGGCAGTGCCAAGTCTGCTTCGTGCAGAATGCGGATTTTAAATTTTTCCCGAGCCTAAACGCGACGCCTGCGGGCATAACGGCTGCGATCGTGATGTTTGCGGCAAGCTTTGAGGCAAACCTCGCTCTGCGCTATCTAGCGGAGCTCGAGGTCGAAAAAGACCTGCTTTACTACGCGAACTTTTTTGGCGGCGAGCTGGAAGTTAGGAAGATAAAATTGTAGTTTTGACTCGGGCTAGTTTAAATTTAAGCCCGAGCTTGCGGTTGACTTTATATCAAAAAAGCTAACTTTGAGTATGTTGATTTAACTCTTCTTCTGTCATTTCATTCTCCTTAATATCTAGTTTTCATAAGATTCTTTTATTGCATTTTTTATCTCACCAGATGAGATCTCATCTATATATTTATCCAGCTTTTTTAAATTATCTTTATACGGCCGATCAAGCTTACGACCGTCTTTATCTCTGGTATACATATGGATGGATACCGCTTCCATTTCATTTAACTCGCTTGCAAATTTCGTATATTCATAAACATCTTTAAATGTATGCTTCCAGTTGTTTGCAGGATTAAGTTCTACTGTCTCAACAGCTTCGTCTATAGT
>ERZ773004.227-NODE-227-length-37976-cov-5.509217_pt1 | contig 37976 bp, 36 predicted proteins | sample MGYA00580667_ERZ773004 | MGnify/ENA primary metagenome ERZ773004 (study PRJEB29015, sample SAMEA2737963) | human oral metagenome | biome: human oral; feature: human-associated habitat; material: dental | place: China | collected 2123 ... | reverse complement strand
CGCGGCGGTCGCGTAAAGGATCTACCAGGCGTTAAATACCACATCGTCCGCGGTGCGCTCGATACTGCAGGCGTTGCAAAACGAACCGTTGCAAGATCGAAATATGGTGCTAAACGACCTAAAAAATAGTTTGGCCTAAACAGACCGGCACTAGATTTTGCCGAGTTTGAGTAAAATTTTAAAATTTGAAGGAATAAAATGAGAAGAAGAAAAGCTCCCGTTAGGGAAGTTATGCCCGATCCGATTTATGACAGCAAAGTAATCACAAAATTTATTAATTCGCTTATGTTCGACGGTAAAAAGAGCGTCGCTACCGAGATCATGTACGGCGCCTTAAATTTCATCGACAATAAAGACGGCGAGAAGAAAGGTATCGAAATTTTCAACGACGCCATCGATAACGTTAAGCCTTTGATGGAAGTTAAGTCTCGTCGTGTAGGCGGCGCCACATATCAGGTTCCGATCGAGGTCAGGCCGGCTCGCCAGCAGGCTCTAGCTATTCGCTGGATCATCTCTTTTGCGAGAAAAAGAAGCGAACGCACGATGATAGAGCGCTTGGCTTACGAGCTTATGGACGCCGCAAATTCTAAAGGCTCTTCATTTAAGAAGAAGGAAGACACCTACAAGATGGCGGAAGCCAACAAAGCTTTCGCGCATTATCGTTGGTAGGAGGGCATCATGGCAAGAAAAACCCCTTTACATATGGTTAGAAATATCGGTATTGCCGCCCACATCGATGCTGGAAAGACGACTACAAGCGAAAGAATTCTATTTTTTACCGGCATGAGTCATAAGATTGGCGAGGTTCACGAGGGCGCCGCTACTATGGACTGGATGGAGCAAGAGCGCGAGCGTGGTATTACGATCACGTCTGCCGCTACCACATGCTTTTGGAATAATCATCAGATAAATTTGATCGACACCCCGGGCCATGTTGACTTTACTATCGAAGTCGAGCGCTCGATGCGCGTTTTAGATGGTGCGGTAGCAGTATTTTGCTCTGTAGGAGGCGTTCAACCTCAAAGCGAGACCGTTTGGCGTCAAGCGAATAAATACCATGTTCCGCGCATCATTTTCGTAAATAAGATGGACCGCGTCGGCGCAAATTTTTACAATGTCGAGCAGCAAGTAAAAGATAGGCTCAAAGCACATCCTGTTCCTATTCAAATTCCGATCGGCGCAGAGGATGATTTCAAGGGTGTTATAGATTTGGTTACTATGAAGGCGCTCGTTTGGGATGATAGCAAGGGTCCTTCTGCTCCCGAGATCGTTGAAATTCCTGCCGAGCTACGAGAAAAAGCGCAAGAGTATCGCGACAAAATGATCGAAGCGGTAGCAGAGACCGATGAAGCTTTGATGGAGAAGTATTTTAACGGCGAAGAGCTAAGCGTAGAAGAGATTAAAAAGGGCATCAAGAAAGGCTGCTTAAGCCTAAGCTTTTTTCCTATGCTATGCGGTACCGCGTTTAAAAATAAAGGCGTGCAGCCTTTGCTAGATGCGGTCGTAGATTATCTACCTGCGCCTGATGAAGTGCCTGCGATTAAGGGTCAGTATGAGGACGGCAGCGAGGTTCACGTAAGCTCTACCGACGAGGGCGAGTTCGCGGGTCTTGGATTTAAGATTATGACCGATCCTTTCGTAGGTCAGCTTACCTTCGTGCGCGTATATCGCGGTGTTTTGGAAAGCGGTAGCTACGTCGTAAATACCGGCAAGGGCAAAAAAGAGCGCATCGGTCGCTTGCTAAGAATGCACTCAAATAAACGCGAAGAGATCAAGGAGCTTTATGCGGGCGAGATCGGCGCCGTTGTAGGTCTTAAAGACACTCTTACGGGCGATACTCTAGCTAGCGAAAAAGATAAAGTAATTTTAGAACGTATGGAATTCCCTGATCCCGTTATCAGCGTAGCGGTAGAGCCTAAAACCAAAGCCGATCAAGAAAAAATGGGTATCGCGCTTCAAAAATTAGCGCAAGAAGATCCAAGCTTCAGGGTCGCAACCGACGAGGAGAGCGGACAGACGATCATTTCGGGAATGGGTGAGCTACACCTCGAGATCATCGTAGATAGAATGCTTAGAGAATTTAAAGTCGATGCCGAAGTCGGACAGCCGCAGGTTGCATATCGCGAGACTATCCGTAAAAAGGTCGAGCAAGAGTACAAATACGCCAAGCAATCGGGTGGTCGTGGTCAATACGGTCACGTATTTTTACGCCTAGAGCCTTTGGAGCCGGGCACCGGATATGAGTTTGTAAACGATATCAAAGGCGGCGCGATTCCAAAAGAATATATCCCTGCGGTAGATAAGGGCTGCCAAGAGGCGATGCAAAACGGCGTTTTGGCGGGATATCCGGTCGAGGACGTGCGCGTAACTGTCTATGACGGAAGCTACCACGAAGTCGACAGCTCCGAAATGGCATTCAAACTTGCCGCTTCTATGGGCTTTAAAGAGGGCGCTAGAAAAGCAGGCGCCGTAATCTTGGAGCCTATGATGAAGGTCGAGGTGGAAACTCCCGAGGAGTATATGGGTGATGTCATCGGCGATTTAAACAAGCGCCGCGGACAGGTCAATAATATGAGCGAGCGCGGCGGCAACAAGATCATCGACGCGTTCTGCCCGCTTTCGGAGATGTTCGGTTACTCCACCGATCTGCGCTCTCAGACGCAGGGTCGCGCGACCTATTCGATGGAATTTGATCACTACGACGAGGTTCCTAAAAACGTCGGCGAAGAGATCATCAAAAAGCGCAACGGCTAAGCTTAACGAGCGCTAGGGTGCGGCGATAACTTTATCGCCAACCCCGGCGCTTCTTGAAATTTTAAAACGGCTCTTAGAATTTAACCCGCTTTACGAGCCAAAATTTTAACTCACGCTCGCTTCAAATAAAATTTCAACTCATAAGTTTAACTCCTGCCGATCGTAAATTTAGATCAAAAAATTTCAATTAAATTTAAAAATTCAAAGCATAACTTAAAATGCGCTCATGATGCCGCGCCTATCGTTTTACTAGAGATCTATTCTTTCGTAGAGAAAGCACACATGCAACGTTATCGCTTTGATTTACATTCACGGACAAAATTGCTGCAAGCTGGATCGCAAGTAGGGTAAAATTTTACTTTCGGCGCAGCCTCAAGGTAGAGCGCTATCATAGACTTATATCGGATTGAGATTATCAGTGCTTTATGCGGGTCGCGGTATTTTCCGCAGGCGGGTGTTTAAATTTTGCCGCCGCTTTATGCCGTAAAATTTCATCCTAGCGCGGCGATCTACGAGCCGATCATATCGGTCGAGCCGGCGCTCTAGCCCGCCTGTTTTCGGATTTAGCAGGCGTTTGCTTTCGCGGGCTATAATGCGCCCATTTAAGATATTTTAAAACAAAGGAAAATCATGCAACGAACCAAATTGCAAGGCGTAAGCGTCGGTCTTTTGGGCAGCAAGCTTAAGCTTGGAGATAAGGCGCCAGAGGTTAGTCTGGTCGCGGCCGATCTTAGCGAGGTCAAAGTCGGCGGCGGCACGGGCAAGGCGCAGGTCATCATCGCCGTGCCGTCCCTGGACACGGACGTGTGCGCGACCGAGACGCGCAAATTTAACGAGCGCGCCGCGAGTATAAAAAATACCGAGGTTTTCGTGGTTTCGATGGATCTGCCGTTTGCCGCGGGCAGATTTTGCTCGACCGAGGGGATCAAAAATTTACGAGCCTTAAGCGATTTTCGCGATAAGGAGTTTGCGCGCGCATACGGCGTGCTGGTCGCGGACGGCGCGCTTGCGGGGCTAACGTGTCGCGCGGTTTTCGTCGTGGACACCGCAGGCAAGATCGCCTACAAGCAGATCACGGACGACATCGCAGATGAGCCCGATTACGACGCGGCACTCAATGCGGCGGTGTTTGCGAGCGGAAGCACTGCGACGCAGAGCTGATGCAATTTTTAGGTTTGCGGTGCAGACGTTACCCGCTTAAATTTAGCGGGCTTAAAATACGCGGACGGGCGCCTTGCTCGCCCGCAACTTTAAATTCTAAAATTCCACTGCGCCCTGAAATTTAGCAGGCCGCGGCTGAATTTCGGCGGATCTGGGTTCGTGATCCTATTTGCGCAGTTCGCAATAGAATTTTAAAATTTATCCCCAATCAATTCATAAATTTATCTCATATTCGGCGCACTTTTTATCTACTCACGCATATTATGATTTGAAAAAACAGCGCGCGAACGGGGTTAAATTTGAGCGCAAAAATACAGGCGGCAGTATCGCGAGATGGATTTAAATGTTGTGCAGAAATTTTAAGTTAAGATAAGGCATATAGCCTATCGCGGACTTAAAATTTCAAACTCATTTAAAGACGCTCGCGAGACAACGCGCAGTATTTTTTCTTTAGACGAGGCGGAAATGAGCCGAGTGAAGGAGCGTATATTATAATACGTGACTGAAATTCGGCGAAATTTCCAACGACGTATAAAGGAAAAAGACACGCCGCTAGGTATTCAAGTCCGGATAATCCCATGCGTTATATTCGTCCGTCAGATTATCGTTCTCCGCCCCCTTGCAGCACAGCCACTCTAGCCCGCCACGCCTCTCCATCACGACCTCTTCGTCGAGCCCCGCGCAGTCTGAGCCGTGCACGCGGGCATTGACGCACGCCCAGTGGTAGCGGTAGATGAGATCGAGCGCCTGTAAAATTTCATCCGTGTCGCGCAGCTTCACGCGCGCATAAAAATCGCCGCCGCTAAAGGTATCCATCACAAAGGCGCAGTCGCAGATCTCGCTCGGAAAGCTAAGCTCCTCCACGAGCCCCATGGCCCACATCAGCGACCACAGCGACTCGTATTTCCAGCCCATATTTACGGCCTCGTCGCGGCTCGCCTCGCCCTGCACGACGCTGCGCTCCATGCGCGTGAGCTTGTCTATGCACCCAAAGCGGTTATTTAGAAAGCCCTGCACGCCCTGCTTATCCTCATCCGCGAGCTTGCCCTCGTCTCTGATCGAGCAGGCGCACATTATCGCCGCGTACGAGCAGATCGCGCGGGCGATGACCTCGCCCTTTTCACGTGGGGAAACCTCGTCCGTCTCGTATCGCAGCGGCAGATGGTCAATGTACGGCACGCCCTGCGATTTTAAAATTTCGATGCTTATATCCTTGCGCTCCTGCGCAGTCTTGCCGATCTTTGCGGCGTTTGTGCTATTTTTGCCGCCTTTTTTAAAAAAATCTGAAAACGCCATGAGCTCTCCTTAAAATTTTAAACGCATTTTAAAACAATCGCGCAAAATTTCAGCTTACGACGGCGGGACGGATTTTTTAAATTTAAGTTCAAACTGAGCTTTGCAAATCGGACGGAAATTCCGTGCCTCATCTTGTTAATTTATACGGCGCCGTTCAGGCTCGTCAGTGCCCGTAATAAGGCAATGAAAAAGGATCGTTCGCGCCGCTAAATTTAAAGCCGCCGCTTTGAAAAATTTTAGCGGCGAATTTTATAAGCGAACGATTTTGCTAAATTTCAGAGGCAAATTTTATTAAATTCACGCGCGCCGTTTGGGGTTAAAATTCTACGCCGCAAGCCCTTGAGGCTGTATAAATTCAGACCGCATAAATTTAAAGCCGCGTTAAAATTTAGACCCGCCGCTCGCATTGCCCGTTTTTAAAATTTGTCGATGCCGCCTAGCTTGGACGCCGCCCTTTGCTCACGCTAGCGATGCCGCCCGTTTACGGCGTCGCAATATTCGGCAGTTTGCCGTTGTTCGGATCAAATTTTAAAATTTTACCGTCCGCGCAGCGCTTCGCGTAAAAATAATCTTTGTAAAAAGAGGCGCCGCAGCTAAGCTCGCGACCGATCGCTTCGTCGTTTTTAGGTTTATTTCCGGAGAAATTTCCCCAAGTAGCCGCGCCCGGATTTTTTGCGGCGAGTCGCAGCGCGATCATCTCTACGGCTTCTTGCGTCTCTGCTTGCCCGTGCCTTCGATGATGCTTCGATATAGATCGTCGTAAAATATCTTTGCGAGCAATTCAGGCTCTTGCGGCGGTTCGGACGAGATAAAAAATTTGAAACTTTGCCTCAGGTCGGTTAAGTTTCGGCGGCCGCCCGCATCGATTTTTACGGCACTATAAGCGCTGCCGCTTTTTTGCACATATACCGTCCCGCCGCAGCCGGCAAGGATCTCCGCGATATACGGAATAAAATCGCTAAGCGGCATAAGAAGGTGAATGTAGGGCATTTTATCTCCTCTTTTAAATTTTACTCTTTATGGCTTCGGCGATCGCGCGCCGCTTTAAATCGATGCTTATCTTTTGACCATACGTCCACATAAGTAGCGCGCTTTGTCGCGCAAATTTAAAAGCGGCGCCCGAATTTAGCCGAGCGCCGCAACTGAAATTTAACCGATTCGCGCATTCAAACTAGCGGTGCCGTCTGGCGCACCTCTTGGTTAAATTTGAGCGGGTGCGATCAATACTTAAACGAGCTTCCCGGCTCGATCAACTTAACCTTTTGTTTATAATTCATCTTTAGCACCGCAGCAGGCCCGAGCACGGTCGCCTTCTCGCCCTCAAGCCAAAACGCCGTACCTTCCGGCATCGCATAAACTGTCGATTTTTGATTGGCGATCAAAAATTCCTCCAGCCTCTCCTCTCTGCTCTCGCCGTTGTGCCCCACAGGCTTGCCCGAGATGAAGTGCGGATTGATCTGGTGCGGGAAGATGTTGAAGGTATTAAACGACTCGGGCTCGATGATCGGCATATCGTTCGTCGTCATCATCGTAGCGCCCGCGACGTTCGAGCCCGCGCTCCAGCCGATATACGGCGTGCCGTCCTCGACCATTTTGCTAATCAGAGCGATGAGCTCGTTTTCGTACATATCGTGCACGAGCTTGAAGGTGTTGCCGCCGCCTACGAATATGCAATCCGCACTCGCGACTTCCTTCGCGGCGTTTTTAGCGTGATGGACGCCGACGATGTTTAAATTTAGGCTCGCAAGCGCCTCTTTGACGCGCTTTTCATATTCGTCGTAGCTCCTGCGTAGGCTTGCGTAAGGGATGAAAACGATCTTTTTGCCCGCGAGGTTGTTTTCCTGCGCAAATTTACCGATCCACGCCACCGCGTGCGATAGATACTTCGTGTCCTTGTAGCCCGAGCTTGAGAGCAGCAGCGCTCTTTGCTTGCTATGATCGCGCTTAGAGAGCTTAAACGCCTTTTCGCTCGCAGCTAGTTCGCTCGTACTGAGCATCGCAGCACCCGCCGCCAAAGCGGCTACCTTTAGTAGGTCTCGTCTTTGATTTTGCATCTTTTCTCCTTTAATCAAAGTTGATATCTGTTTTGAAATTATATTCCTTTACATATAAAGAGGGGCTGAATATTCGGTTTAAATTTTGCTCGCCAAAAGGCCTCGCCAAGGTAAAATTTTAAACTATTAAATTTCGAAATTCGACGAGGCGCCGCGCCGTAAAATTTAAAAGCGCGGCTAAATTTAATGAAATTTACGCTTCGGCTTTCGGGGTATATGAGCCCGTATTGAAAAAATAGCATACCCCAAAAACTATTCCGCAAATCGGCGCTACGATTAAGGCGTACAAAAATATATGAGCTGCGGCGCCTTCCAATATTCCGGTAAAAATCAAGGTCGGATATAAAAGCAAAACTATACTGGCAAAATTTTCTATCGTAAAGACCAACAAACTATCTCCTTGATCCTTGATAAAAAGGTTGCTGTATCGCTTAGTCTTAGTGTATCTTAAAAAACAGATCGTCGCGCATATAGGCAAAACTATTATCGCGACATCACGAATATCTCTAAAAATTTTAGACGACGATTCTATACCGATATTCGAAAAAAGCAAATCAAGAAAAAACATTAGCATTAGCGAGAAATAGATGGTTGTAGCCGCCGACGAATAATACCCTATAATCACGCGTCTGATAAATCTATGCATATCGTATCGCTTCTTTAAATTTTCAGGGATAGCGGCAAATTTCTCGTCCAGCTCTTTCGTGTCTGATTGGAATTTCTCGTCCACAGCTCGCTCCTTTTGTAAAGCGCTAAATTTTAGAAATTATATCGAATTTAGCGGCGCAAAGTGACTAAATTTAGGTCTAAATTTAAATGCGAAAAAGTATAATCACGCCATGGTTTTGACGCAAAATTTGATCTATGAAATTTTACCCTTGTGGGGGAGATCCCCGCGGGCAGGGTCGCTAGCTACGGGCAGATCGCGCTCCTGATCGGGCTGCCCGCTTGCTCGCGGCTCGTGGGGCGCGTGCTCTCGCAAGCAGAGCTCTACGGCGACTACCCGTGCCACCGCGCCCTTTATCACGCGGGCGCTTTGGCGGCGAGCTTTGCGGCTCAGCGCGAACTGCTAGAGGCCGAAGGCGTGGAATTTAGAGGCGAGCGCGTCTGTATGAAAAAGCACCGCTGGGAGTGCTAAGGCCTAATCGCCGCAGCCTGAAGCACGGAATTTACGGATCGTTTGAAGCGCAAAATTTTAAATTGTCCGCGGCATGGAATTTTAATTTATAAAATTTTAGATCCGCGCAGGTTTAAGCGGCGTAGCGGCAGCGCTGCCGACCGCTAAGAGCCTGCGAGCTTCATTTGTTTGTAGATGCGGCGCAAATCATCATGCGTGAAAAGATAAAATTCATCTTTTTTGCGTGGCGGCTTAAATGCTGCACTAAGCGGCTCCTCGGCATCAGTCCGCCGCAGTTTTACGAAGCAGGCGCGACGCCGCCTATTGGTTTTCTTGTCGCGCCCGTTTCGGCGCCGCTTGTAGATTTTGGTTATCGCAAATTTTGTAGCGGCCGAACTGGCGGCCGACCTATCCGCCCTCGGCGCGTTAAAAATTTTAAATCGATGCGGCTTCTGCGGAAGACGGAGAAAAAGCGGCGAAATTTTAAAATTTATTTCAGATTAAACGAAAGCCTATATAATCGGTAAAATTTCATTTGAAAGGCAAAACTCCCGACTCCCGATATCGCCGAGCACGGCGCGTTTTTCCCGTCGCCGTTTTCGCTGTCACAGTTTACGGCGCCCGTGAGCGATCTGGCGGATTTTAATTACGAGAAAAAATACGACGGCGATAAAAAAATCCTCATCATCGCGGCCGACGAGCGGTATTTGCTGATGGACAACGGGACGTTTTTCTCCACGGGCAACCACCCCGTAGAGACGCTCGTGCCGATGTATCATCTGGCGCAGGCGGGCTGGGACTTCGAGATCGCGACGCTCTCTGGAAATCCCGTAAAATTCGAGTTTTGGGCGATGCCTGCGAAGGACGAGCGGCTCAAGGGCTTTTTTTGAGAGCTACGCGACTAAATTTAAAGAGCTAAAAAGCTCGCTGATATCGTAAAGAAGGGATTTGACGAGTATTTTGCGCTCTACATCCCGGGCGGTCACGGCGCGCTGATCGGGCTTGACGAGAGTCGCGACGTAAAGGCCGCGCTAAAATGGTTTCATGAGCAGGGTAAATACATCATCACGATCTGCCACGGCCCAGCCGGGCTGCTAGCCGCGGCGCTTGACGAGGATAAGTTTTGTTCGAGGGCTACGAGCTCGTGCTGCTGCCCGACGTCATTGACCGCACCTCGCCCGATATATAGGCTACATGCCGGGCCATCTGCGCTGGTATATGGGCTCGCGGCTAGCAAAACTTGGGATGAAAATCCTAAACGAAGGTATCAACGGCGCCGTGCACAAAGACCGCAACCTGCTCTCGGGCGATAGTCCGCTAGCAGCCAATAACCTCGGCAAACTGGCGGCTAGGACATTTTTGGAGTCGCTGTAAATTTTACGCCGCTAAGGTCGGCATCTCGGCATAAAATTTTAATTTTTACGCGGCGGAAAAATTTAAAATTTCAAAGCGTGCCCGCTTCGGCTTTAAATTTAATGATCGCCGTCCTGCGCGCGGTGTAATCGTTTAAAATCGCCGCTCGCCTTCGATTTGCAAGCGATGCGCTGTGCAGCGTCTAAATTTAAGTATTCAAATTTTATCACACTTTTGCGCGCGAGTATTAAAATCTTTTGCGATCTTTCAAATTTTGCCGCGCTACCTCATAGGGCGGTGCCTTTGGCGGGCGTGAAAAGCCCCTGCATATCGACGCCTTCGAGCTTCAGCAGCTTTATTTTTCTATCGATGCCGCCTGCATAGCCCGTGAGGCTGCCGTGCGTGCCTATGACGCGGTGGCATGGGATGATGATTGAGATTTCGTTGTGCCCTACGGCGCCGCCCACGGCTTGCGCGGACATCTTCGCTAGCCCGCGTGCTGCGGCGATTTCGCGCGCGATCTGCCCGTAGGTCGTGGTTTTGCCATATGGAATTTTAAGCAAAATTTCCCACACGGCGCGTCTAAACGCCGAGCCCACGGGATTTAGAGCGGGCGTAAAACCCGGCGTTCGCTAAAATACAGATCGAGCCAGCGCCTAGTTTGATCGCAAACGGCTAGGTTTTTCTCCTCGAAGTACCAGCTTTGCTCGTTTTGCTCGTTCGCGCAGAATTTTCCGCTCCCACCTTGCGCCGAAAGATTGGTCGCGCGAGATTTTTCGCCCGTGTCTTTAACTGCAAAATCGCGCGCATTGTACTTTTTATCCGCACCGTTCGCCGCTTTTGCCGCAAAATCGCTCTTTTCACTCTTTTTCAGCGCCGCAAAATCGCGCTTTGTTTCGCTCGCGGCGTGCTGCTCTTTTGCGAGCAGATCGGACGCGATACGCTTTTTATCCGCACCGCTTTTCGCCTTTAGCGCATGACCTTTCTCTTAGCAACCCTCTCTCGCAGCGGCATCTGTTTTTTGCCGCAATATCGCGCGTGCAGAATTTGCCGTCCGCACCGCTCGTCGCGAGAGCGTGCGCGTAGTATTTTTCGCCCTCGAACCACAGCCCGCAAAGCCCCGCCTCATCGCCCGCGAGTGTGATTTTGCCAAGCGGCGAGTCGTAATATGCGATAAATTTCATCGCTCCTCCTATTTTGCGATTAAATTTAGGCGCCCCAAGTAGCGCCTAAATTTCCCAAATTTCTAAAATTTGCGGGCAAATTTTAGCTACGCTTTGCTTAAACTCCGCCTTTTGCGCGGCGCTCGGGTTGCTAATAGCTTCAAATTTGCAAAAAAGCTCGGCGATCTTTAGCCAGCCCGCAAGATTTAGATCGAATTTTTTCAAATTTGCCTTGGATAAAAACTCCAAATCATGGTCGTAAAACGCGATCTCGCCGCTAGAGCTTAGCAGCCAAAGATCGCCGCTGCCGCTGTCTGCGAAGATACAAAACTCGCGCAGCAGCTCGCTATCGCCCTCAAAAGGAAATTTCGCCACGTCGTTGCAGAGCGCGATCTCGTGCTCTTTCAGCACTCTAAAATCGCCCGCAATCTCCCTGCCGAGGTATCCGCCTAGGATATTTTTAAGCTCGTTTTTGTTTAAAATTTAACTCCTCCGCTTTAGTTTCGTTTTTTGGCGTAGAGCATAAGAAAGCCGACCATCGCCGCGAAGATCACGCACATCGCAAGCGTCACGATGAGCGTGCCATGCGTCGAGCCGCTTAAAAACAGCCCCGTCGTGTTCATCCCAAAAAAGCTCGTGATGAAATTTAGCGGCATCAGCAGCGACGAGATGATCGTGAGAATGTAGATGTTGCGGCTAATTTTGTCGTTTTTGAGCCCCTGGATGAATTGATAGATATCCTCGATCCTGACGGCATATTCGCTCATTACGCCTTTAAAAACGCCCGCTTCGTAGGCGTAGTTTTTCAACCGCTTTTTAAGCGCCGGCTGCTCGTTTGCGCAGATGAGAAGCGCCTCGTAAAAATGCGAAATTTTGTTTTGAAATTTGCGGATTTCGTATTTTAGGATAGAGTGCCTTTTCATAAATTTTGAAAAATCACCGCGACGCGTGTAGATTTTTTCGTAATTCTCAAGCTCTGCGGAGTGCTCTAAAATTTTATCGCGGTACTGCGCGAGGATCTTTTTAACGACCGCGAAAAACTCCGCCTCGCTGCTAAGCCGCACCTCGGCGGTACCCTCCTGCAAATAGATCGCGCCTGCGTCGAAAATAAAGCGGTAGTTTTGCTCGCGTGGCGCGTCCGTCACGAAGTACACATACTCGCGATCCTCGGCGTAGTAGTAGCCCGAAACGCTGCGCTTTTCGGTAATCGGGTTCAATGAGACCTCCTTATTCAATCGTTTTAAATTTGCGGAATTTCAGAATTTCGCTCAAATTTACGGAATTTTGAAATTCTGTTGCCGATCAGAATTCTGAAATTTTGCTACTAATAGGAATTCTAAAATTCCGCCGCCATTTAAATTTTATCGTATTTGGAATTTCAAAATTCTTTTGCGCTTGGAATTTTAAAATTTTAAGCACGAAAGAATTTTATTATTGGTGAGATTTTATGCGACGCAGTCGCAATTCAAATTTAACGCGGACGCAGTCCGCACCGCTAGCGTCGCGCGGGCGGGGGTCGGTAAGGGGGCGGGCGCGCCTCGCAACTCTGAGCGCCGCCCCCTTACAATAACATCACGCATAAAACACGCAGACGCCAAGCTATACATAAAATTTCATAGAAATTTACAAAATAAAATTTTATCACTAAATCCACGGCTTGCAGAATTTATACCGTGATTTTTATTTCTCTTGGGGCGGGAAGGGGCCCCGATTGCGAGGTCACATTCCTCGCAGAGGCGGCGCTGCCCCGCAGCGCCGCATTGTTCTGCTCGCCCACAAACCCCACCCATCCCCCGACGACGCTTTATAAGGGGCGAGCTTTCAGCTCGCGTTAAATTCTTTTTATTGCGGCTTGCGCCGCATAAAATTTTAGAATTTCAATCCGAGCCCTCCATATTTCAAATTTAAAACGTGGACTAAATTTAAAATTTAAAGCTGAGGACAAATTTCAAAATTCCACGGCGAAATTCTACGTTAAAAGCACCCGCGCTTAAAAAACCTCGGCGAAGGTATAGATGAAATGAGCGGATTCCACATCATTCGCGCTGGCGTATGAAGCGAAAAGCTCTTTTAGTCAAAGCCTAAAGCGAGACGACCTTTGAGCCGAAGCCCCCTTCTGCGGGCGTGCCGTCGCGAAAGCCCTTGACGCTTGGATGCGTTTTTAAAAACTCCTTTACCGCGAACGCGAGCTTGCCCGTGCCGATGCCGTGCTTGACGATGATCTCATCAAAGCCCATCACGAGGCTTTGGCTGATGAATTTATCAAGCCTGCTGATCGCTTCCTCGGCGCGCAAGCCGTGCAGATCGAGGCTCAGCGACGCGGAGGAGGGCTTTTGCACCTTGATACTGATATTTTTTGCGGGCGCGGGCGCCGCCGCACCGCTGCGCTTTAGCTCGCTAAGCGGCACGCGCAGCCTGATGCCGTCGCTTAGCATCAGCGCCTGGGTTTTGCTGAGCGATAAAATTTCGCCCTTGATCTTGCCGTATTTTACGCGATCGCCCACCTTGAAGCTTTGCGGCTCAGGCGTGCTGAGTTCGGGCTGCTGCACGGCCCGTGTGAGCTCGTTTGCGCGGTTTATGGCGCGCTGCTTTTCGCGCACGTCGCTTAGGCTCACGCTGCGTTTGGCCTCTGAAATCGCGCGGTAGTATTCGTTTTGCAGCCTTGAAAGCTCTGCCTTCAGCTCGCTTTGCGCGCGCTCGCGCTGATCTTTTAGCGCTTCGCTCAGCGCATCCAACTTCTCCTCTTTTTGCTGCGTCTGTGCCAGCTTTTGTTTTAGCTCAAGCTCCAAATTTATCGCTTTTGAGATCGCTTCGTTTAAGTTCTCTTTGTTCTCGCCGTAGTTTTTGCGCGCTGCGGCGATCAAATTTTGCGCTATGCCGTAGCGCAGCGCGGTTTCAAAGGCGTAGGATTTGCCGATCGTGCCCTTTAAAAACTCATATTTCGGCGCGCTGTTTTTCTCGTCGTAAAGCGCCGCCAGCAGCTCCACGCGCGGATCCTTTGCGAGCAGCATCGCTAGGCGCTTGTGATGCGTGGTGATGATCATCTTCACGTCGCCGCTTATTAGCTGCTCGATCATCGCGCCGTATAGGCTCGCAGCCTCCTCAAAATCGGTACCAAGCTCGATCTCATCGACGCCGATTAGAATTTCTTTGCGCCCGAACAGCTTGCTAAAGGCAACCATCCTGCCCGCAAAGGTCGAGATGTCGTTTTTGGAGTTTTGCGGATCCTCCATTATGAGCTCGAATTCTTTAAAGGTGCCGATGCGGCTGAGGCTTGCGCGAATAGGCATCGGAAGGAGGTACTTAGCTAGCAGCGCCGCGCTTAGAATGCTTTTTAAAAGCATCGATTTTCCGCCCGCATTCACGCCTGTGATGAGCAGAATTTTACCGCTAAATTCCACGCTCACGCGCTTTGGATTTTTAAGCGCGGGGTGGGCGAAGCTGTCTAGGACAATGTCGCGCGAGGGCTCAGGCAGGACGAACTCATAATCGCTCGCTCTTGCCATCGCCGCGCGCGCAATCAGCGCGTCAATCGCGTCGAAAGCGGCGTTTATAAATTTCAGAAAAGCTAAATTCTTATTAAAAACCGCGCTGATCTGCTTGCAGTGCTCGAATACGATCTGCTCTTTTTTATCCAAAATCGCGCTTTGAGCGGACTTCAGAGCCGCGATCGCGTCTGGAAGCACGTAAAAATAGCCTCCGCTTGAGCGCGCTACGACGCTGCCTTTTAACACGTGATTAAAGCCGCCGCGCACCAGCAGAGCCTCGGTGTCGCTTATGTAGTGGATCTGCGTGTCGGCGAGATAGGGCGAAAGGGCTTTGGAATAGATCAGCCTTTTTAGCGTCTGCTCGATCTCGCCTTTTTTTATCTTAAACGCCTCGTTTAGCGCGCCGAAGCGCTCGTCTATCGCGTCGCGAAAGCCGCCCTGATCGTCGAAATAATCTTTTAGTTGCGCGATGGGCTGCGGGATCTCGATCTTTGCAAGCCAAGCGGCGAGTTTGCCCTCAAAAGGCTGCTTTTTGAGATACAAAAAATATCGGACGATCTTGCTAAACTCGTAAATTTCGCTGATATGAAGCACGCCATGCTTTGAGATGCGCATCAGCGCGTCGTCTAGGTTCGCGACGCTCTCGCACTGCGCCAGATCAAATTTCGTAAGCTCTGAAATTTTTTCAAAATTTAGCTTGCTATCGCCGCTTAAAAACAGCGGCTTTTCGCGCGCTAAAAAGCTTTTAAATTTGGCTAGATACTCGCCCAGATCGAGGCGCGTAAAAAGTTCGTCACTGATCATAAACGCACTCTTTGATTTTATAAGTTTTACCCTTAAACTCCGCGCCCGCGCTCTTTTTGGCGATGAAAGCGCCCATCGAAAAGGAGTAGGTGAAATTTTCTCGCGTTACGATCTGCGCGGAGCCTTGCTCTTTGTCTGCAGCGAAATTTTGCGTAGTTTTAGAATTTTGAGCGGAGCCTTGCGGATCGGAGGTTTGTGTGTCGCCTCGTTGCGCGGAATTTTGCGTAGAATTTTGTGAGGCAGGGCTTCGCGTATCTCCTTGATTCGCGGAATTTTGCGGCGCGAGGCTCTCGCTTTGGGGTGCGGAATTTTGCCGTGTGCGGTTTTGCTGCGTAGAATTTTGCGAAGTAGGGCTTTGTGCGGAATTTTGCCCGTCCGAGACGGCGCCGTTCATTTGCGCGGCTGAAGCTTGTTCGTTCGTTTGCGCAGCAGAGCTTTGCGCGGCAGAAGCGGTCTTGTTCTGCTCTTTTAAATTTGCTTCATCCGCTTGCGAGCTTAAATTTTTCGCATCCGAGCCGCGCGTTTCAGAAGCGGAATTTATCGCGCCGCCGCATCTTAATCTGGCGCCTGCGTTAAATTTAAAAACCATCTCCTCCTCAAGCTTGGCGGATCGCTCGCTCGCGCTTTCGTAAAGATACGCCCCCGCGCACAGCAGCACGATCAGCGCCGTGGCGATGATTTTAGCCCTTTTGCTTAAAATTTCGTCCCGCACGAAAAAGATCGCCGCGATAAATAAAAATGCGAAAATAAACACCAAAAATCTCAAATTTTATCCTTGCCCGCCCGCTGCGGAGTTCGTTTCATAAATTCGGCGAGAGTTTTCAAGCTTAAAATTCTCCGCGCAGCTGATAGGTGATGTCGCCTGCGCCAAATCCGATCACGAGCCCGTCGTTTATGATGTGGCGGACGCCGAAAATATCGCTAAATTCTATCCGCTCGCCGTTTCTAAAGACCCGCTCAGTAAATAGCGCTCCGATCCCCTTAAATTCCTCTTTCAGATCGATGCCGTTACTAGGCTCGCCCGCAGCGTAAACGGGCAGTACGACTAACTCTTCCACGCCCGCAAAGCACTCTTTAAAGGCGTTTAAATTCGCCTTAAGTCTGCTGAAGCGGTGCGGCTGAAAGATCGCCGTGATCTTGCTAAGACCTAGCAGGCTAGCGTATTCGCGCGCGCTTTGCAGCGTCGCTCTGATCTCGGTAGGATGGTGGCCGTAGTCGTCGATGAGCACGAAGTTTGGGGTGGCGCACAGGATGTCGAAGCGCTTTTTGATCCCTTGGTAATTCAGTAAATTTTTGCGGATCTGCTCTAGCCCCGTCTCGCATGCCGCGGCTAGGATCGCTAGCGACGCATCGATTGCGATGTGCCTTCCTAGCCCGTAAACCTCGAAGCGTCCGAGCTCTTTAAGATTAAAACTCATAAACGGCTGATGATCGCGCAGCAGCACCTTTAGATCCGTTATGTCGCGCGAAGGAAAGAGCTTGATACAGCTAAGCTTAATGGAGCTTAAAAACTCATCCTCGGCGTTTATCACGCGGATCTTAGCGCGCTCCAAAAAGCCGCGATACGCCGCGTGAAATTTATCCAAATCGTTGTCGTAATGATCCATATGCTCGGGTTCGGCGTTGGTCACGACCGCGACGTAGGGGTTGGAATTTAAAAAGCTCGAATCGCTCTCGTCGGCTTCGAAGATGATGTTTTCGCTATTTTCATATTTCATATTCGAGCCGAACTGCTTGGAGATCGCGCCGATGATGACCGAGCCGTTTATCAGCGCCGAGGTTATCGCGCTCGTGGTGCTTTTGCCGTGCGCGCCGGCGACTGCGAAGACGCGCTTGTCTTTTAGCACGAAGGGCAGGGCCTCCTTGCGCGAGAGGCAGACGATCCCCTTTTTGCGCGCGGCTTGCAGCTCGACGTTGTCCTCTTTGATCGCGGCGGAGTAGATGACGATCTCCTGATCCTTGATCGCCGAAGCGTCGTGCGGCGTGATGATCTCCATGCCGTCCGCTCTTAGCTTGTAGGTCGTCTCGCTCTCTTTGATATCAGAGCCTGAAATGATAAAATTTTTCTCGTGTAAAAATCTTGCTAATGCGGAGATGCCTATGCCGCCGATGCCGATAAAATGAACCTTTTTCACCTTTGTCCTTAAATATTATAATAGAAAACTACGTTTAAATTTTTAAATCCCGCTCCGGCGAAATTTAAAAATTTAAACCATTCGGCGCCTTGAAATTCGTCTTTAAATTTTACGAGCTTGCAGCGTCGCGCAGCCCCGTCTCGCTACTTTCGAAAGCGCTTTTAAAATTTAGCGATCTAAATTTGCCTTTAGAATTTCGCCTTTTAAAATTTGAGCGCTCTAAATTCCGCGCTCAAAACTCCGCTTTGAAACGGAAGCGCTTAAAATTTTACGGCTCAAACTCGCCGTTAAAGCCTCGCGGCGAGCAGGGCGCCGCCGTACCTGCCGCATCGCTTCGCGCACCGAAGCCGCGTAAATTTCGGTAAATTTCATTGCGTTCATCGCACGTCCATTATTTAAATTTAACGCCTAAAATTTCGCCGCTTGGCTCCGTGCGAAACATATTCGCCGCTTTGCGCTTTAAATTTAGTCGCTAAATTTAAAATTTCGTCGAAATTTTAAATTTCAGTGCGCCCGTTGATCGCCTTTATTAGCGAGAGCATATCGACGTTATCTAGGCTCACGCCCGTAGGCACGCCTTGAGCGAGCTTGGTAAATTTCAAGCTTAGATCCGCGAACTTGTCCTCGACGTAGAGCATGATGCCGTCGGAGTTGATGCCCGGCGTCAGCGCAAATATCAGCTCGCGCGTGCCGTTTTGGCTCACCATCTCGCGTAGCGCCGCGATTTTATCTTCGTCAGCGGCGTCTAGCACGAAGTAGCGACCGTTGTAAATTTTATTGCTCTCTAAAATAAAGATATCTTTTGGGTTTTCGACGATGCAAATTTTATCGCTTTCGCGCTCCTCATCGGCGCAGTATTCGCAGATCTCGCCCTCGCATACCGCTCCGCAGATGCGGCATCTGTGCAGTCCGCGCACCGCCTCTTCGATATTGTGCGCTAAATTTAGCCCCAAAAAGGAGTTTTGCACGCTTACGTAGTACGCAAAGCGCAGGGCGGATTTTTTGCCCACGCCCGGAAGCTTTTCAAAGCTTGCGACGAGCTCTTCAAACCTGTCTGTGCCGCTCATATAGCGCCCTTCGGCGAAAAGACGATCGAGAAGTAGTGCGTGCCGTCGCTGTAATTGTACTCGAAGCGGAATTTATGTAGCTCGCAAATTTTATCGATGATGTAAAGCCCGAGCCCCATGCCGGTGGCTTTCTCGTCTTTATTTCTGATAAAAGCCTGCTTGTAGTGCTCGAATGATTTTGCAAGCGCCGCGCCGCGGTTGGCGACGCTTACTTTGTTTTCATCGCAGATGATGCGGACTTTTTTATCGCTGGAGTATTTTAGGGCGTTATCGATTAAATTTTTAATCGCCAGCGCAAATAGCCCGAAATCCACGTTTATCACCGCGTCGCACTCGATATCCGTGCTGATGAGCTCGTCCCAGTTATCGAGCATCGACATATCTTTTACCTGCTCTAAAATGAGGCTGAAATGATAATCCTGATAATTTAGCGAGTAGCTTTTTGAGAGCAGTTGCTCGATTTTGGCAAACTCGTTGATTAAAATTTCAAGCCGCTCGAAGACATTGACGAGCCGCTCTTTTTGTGTTTCGTCATCGAGCATTTCGGTGATGAGCCTGCCCTTGCCGATCGGGGTTTTGAGCTCGTGCATGATGGTGCGCAAAAACAGCTGGCGCGAGCGGATCAGCTCTTGAATTTTGGCAATCGCGTTGTTAAATTCCTGTGCGACCTGTCCGATCTCGTCTTCGCTATGCGTGGCGGCTAAATTTACGTCCAAATTACCTTGGGCGAATTTTTTGATATTTTTGCTTAGTTTTTTTAGCGGCGTAAAACTTCGCACGATCGATAAATAAAGCGAGATTAAAACCGCCATCGTAAGCAAAAACCCGACCCAAAGCGGATCGTTTAAATTCTTCGTGCCGAGGCTTTCGAAAACCACGACGAAAGAGTTGTTTTTGATATTTAAAAACAGTGAATTATTATACTCAACCGAACTAAACTCGCCGATAGAGGTGTCTTGGACGAAAAAAATTTTACCACTCGTGATGATGTTTTGGATGATATTTTTGTCTTTTACAAGCTCCAAGCCGTAGCTGGAGAAGTAGCGCTCAATATCGCTGGGAGGGGCATTGCGCTTGTATAGCTCAAGTAGATTATTGACCGCGTTTATTTGATTAGCCTGCATGCTGCCTAGAGCTCTATTCATCTGCATCCGTGCGAACGTGATGAAAAGCACGCAGACTAAGATGATCGCGATTACAAAAAAAACCGAAATTTTGGTGATTAAGGAGTGCTTCATCCGATGAGCTTGTAGCCGATACCACGAACCGAAAAGATATGCTTAGGCGCTTTGGAGCTGTCGCCGATTTTGGTGCGTAGGCGTCCGATGATGACATCTAGGCTCTTTGAATCTTTATCTTTTAGGCTCTTGCAATGGTATACGAGCTGCTCGCGGGATACCGAAAAGCTATGCTGCTTGATGAGGTATTCTAAAATTTCATACTCCGCAGGCGTTAATACGAGCGACTCCTCGCCGAAGTAAATTTCATGGCGCTTATCATCGATACGAAATACGCTATCAGTGGCGGTTTCCTCCTTCTCGCTAGCTTTTTTATAGCGGCGAATTAAGCTCATGATGCGCGCGTGCATCTCTTTTGGATCATAAGGCTTGGGTAGATAATCGTCCGCGCCGATCTGAAGGCCCACGACGCGATCGCTCACGTCGCTTCTAGCCGAGCTGATGATGATCGGAATATCGTATTTCTCGCGGATCTCTTTGCAGACCTCAAGTCCGTCCATCCCAGGAAGCGTAAGATCCAAAATCAGCAGATCGTAGTTTTTGATCCCAGCGCTAATGCCCAGATACGGGTCTTCGAAGTTTGTAACTTGGATGTTAAATTTAGCTAGATATTCGGTTAGAAGCTGTGCGAACTCGCTGTCGTCTTCTATCATCAATACATTTATCATTTTTTATCCTTTACATCGTTGATTTGAAATTTTAAATATTGCATTATACATAAAAATAGTTAAGTCTTAACTTGAGTTTTATTAAATTTAGATAAAATTGCCCCTTTTGTTATAGCTTAAGGAGAATTTCGTGGAAGAAGATTATTATGAAATTTTAGGCGTGGCGCGCGATGCCGACGCCGAAACGATAAAAAAGGCGTTTAGAAAGCTCGCTTTGGAATTCCATCCCGACCGCAACCAAGGCGACAAGGAGTCGGAGGAGAAATTTAAAAAGATCAACGAAGCGTATCAAATTTTAAGCGACGATCAAAAGCGCAGAATGTATGATCGCTACGGCAAAGAGGGCATCAGCGGCGCATACGGCGGCGCGAGCGGCGGCGGATTTGATTTTAGCTCGATTTTCGGCGATTTTTTTGAGCAGGCATTTGGCGGAGGCGGTCGCTCACACCCTAGCGATCCATACGGCATAGATACCGAACTGGCCGTAACGCTGGAGTTTAAAGAGGCTTTAGAGGGCGTTCACAAGGAGATAAAATACAAGATCAAAAAGCCGTGCCCTGCCTGCGACGCCACCGGCTCGAAGGACAAAAAAAGACATACTTGCTCCGCTTGCGGCGGCACTGGGCGCGTCGCGGTCAGGCGCGGATATATGAGCTTCATCCAAAGCTGTTCCGAATGCGGTGGTACGGGCGAGATCGTAAAGGATAGGTGCAAGGATTGCGGCGGTAAGGGTTTTACCGAAGAGGACGTGAGCCTTAAATTTGACATTCCCGCAGGCATAGACGACGGACAGCGCGTGCGCCTAAGCGGCAAAGGCAACGTCTCCAAAACCGGCGAGATCGGGGATCTGTATGTGATAGTGCGCGTGAAGGAGGACAGCCACTTCCTGCGCGACGGAGATGACCTGTATATCGAGGTGCCGGTGTTTTTTACGCAGGCGATCTTGGGCGAGAGCATCGAGGTGCCGACGCCGCGCGGCAAGGCGGAGCTGAAGCTCAAAGTAGGCACCAAGGACAAGCAGCGCTTTACGATCTACGGCGAGGGCGCGCCGAATATCCGCACTAAGAAAAACGGCGATCTGATCGTGCAGGTAAACGTCCAGACGCCTAAAAAATTGAACGAGAAGCAAGAAGCGCTTTTGCGCGAACTTCAAGAAAGCTTCGGCAGCAAGGGCGGAGACGACGAGGGGATACTCGATAAAATCAAGAATTTTTTCAAGTAAACTGCCTTGATCTGCCTTGATCTGTTTTGAGCGGTGGTCTTGCGGTTTTATTCACCAAAGTACGGGATTTTCGCTTGGAATCTCGCTAAGAGTTTGGATGTAATTTCGGTGTAAATTTCGTGTCATTATTTGGATAAAATTTAATTAGCATTTAATATTATTTAAATTTAAAGATTCTTAATATTAGTAAAGCAAATTAAAATTTTTATAATTAAGAGGTAGGATGATGTTAAAACAAATTTTAAATGTAGCGTTAGCATATGTTGGGGTTATTGTCGGTGCTGGATTATCGTCCGGTCAGGATCTGATGCAATATTTCGTCAGTTTTGGCAAATGGGGTATTCTTGGAGCCGTTATTCTTGGTATCCTCAATGTCGTCTTTGGTAAAATCATTATTACATTCGGTAGTTATTTTAGATCCAATGATCACTTTGAAGTTCTTTCACAAATTGCTGGATCTATCACTAATAAAATTCTTGATATTTCTTTAATTATTTGCTGTTTTGTGGTAGGTTTTGTCATGATTGCCGGGGCTGGATCAAATCTTAATCAGCAATTTGGCATGCCATTCTGGTCAGGAGCACTCCTATGTGCCGTATTGATAATCCTTGTTAGCTTTCTTGATTTTGAAAAAATCACGAATGTGATCGGAATATTTACGCCTATTATTTTTATCATGATTATGATTATGGCAGTGTATACCTTTGCAAGTCAACGTTTTGATTTTAAAGAATTAGAAACAATTGTAAATACAATCTCTACTCCAATGCCAAATATCTGGTTTTCTGTTCTGAATTATTTTTCGCTCTGCGTTATGACAGGTGTATCAATGGCTTTTGTATTAGGGGGATCCATTATGAGGATTGGTGTAGCAGAAAAAGGTGGTACTTTGGGTGGATTTATAATCGGTATTATCATCACAGTTACAACCTGTATCTTATATGCAAATGTAAAACTTGCAACGACTGTTGATATTCCTATGTTGGCTATTGCCAAACAGATTCACCCTGCATTTGCGTTTGTGTATGCACTTGTTATCTTCGGCTTGATCTTTAATACTGCTTTCAGTTTATTCTATGCCTTAGCAAAACGTTTTTCATCTAATCAATCAAAACGTTTTTATCCAATTATGATTGGCACCGTAGTTGTAGGGTATATATTATCCTTTATGGGCTTTAAAAAATTAGTATCGATTATGTATCCAATTCTAGGTTATATTGGTTTTATAATGTTGATGGTATTACTAATTGGGTGGATCAAAGAGAGGTCAAATATTAGAGATGAGAAGTTTTTGCGTCGCAAGATGATTCGGTTGATCACAAAAAAATATGATGATGAACAGGAATATACGAAGGCAGATAAAGAAAAATTTCAGAAGCTGGGTGAGGATTCAATAGTTGATACTAAAAGTATTAAAAGCGATATCAAAGATCTTGTCAAAGAGCAGTTCGCTGATGATAACAAATAAATAAAGTTCAAAAAAATAAAGAAAGAACGATTATTTGAATTGGTTGAATTTTAAAGGACGGTAAAGGATTTCGCTTGAAATAAAAAGAGCTCGGAAAACCTTGATTAGCCTAATTTAATATAATGATTTTAAAAAGATTAAATCAAACATATTTTCTGTTCTTTATCGTAAAAATTTCAAAATAAAAGCAACTATAAATTTAAAAAGGACAAAGATGGATCGCAAAAATGAGCCTACAAATTTCAAATCCGCGGATGATGAGATGTTTGCGTTTTTATCGAGCTTGGGCGATTGCTGGCAGGTGAGCGAGGACGGAGTAAAATTTATAGAGGAAAATTTCGCCTTCATCGGCTCCAAACCCGTCTTGCGGGGTTTGAAAGATTATGCGACCGCAGACTGCCTGAGCTTTGCCGGTGCCAGAAGCTTCATAGACGCAAATCCTGCGGTAAAAGCGAGGATTTTAGGCGGTGAAATCTGCTATCTGGGTGATAATTTAACGAGCGCCGAGGTTAAATTTGCGCCCGAATATTTTTACGATTTTTTAAAATTTATAATGGAGCAGGTCCCCGAACACCACTATTTTTTCAGCCCTACTGCGCGCTGGCTCCTGCTGGTTGCGATGGAGAAATATGTGGAATTTGCGGCTTTAGATTAGCGTTTAGATCCGCGAAAATTTGCTAAATTTCGCCGCCTGCGCCGCGCAAGTTCGGACTGGCTGCGGCCTGCTACGGCGTGACGGAAGATTGGTTGAAATTTATCGACTGCGGCAAGAACTGCGACGCAGCGGCGTGAAATTTAAACGGGCGCCCCGTTTGCGAACTAGCCCTTGCCTAGCTTGATGCGTGCCCTAAAATCGGGCATGATCTGCGCGATGAGCGCGTAAAAATCCGCTCCGTGGTTTGCGTGGATGAGGTGCGCGAGCTCGTGCAGCACGACGTATTCGACGAAGCGCGGATCCCGCTCTATCAGGCTTAGCGAGAAGTTGAGATAACCCTTTGCGTGGTTGCAGCTGCCCCAGCGCGTCTGCATTTTGCGCACCCGCACCCGCGCGATCTTGCGGCCTATTCGCGGGGAAAATTTCGCGATATAGCGCAGATAAATCTCAAGCGCAAAAGCCTTTTTAAACGCCGCAAACTCGCCCTCGTTTTCGCAAAAGATCGTGCCCTCCGATACGAAAATTTTATCTTTAAATTTAGAGCTTTGGATAAAATTTTTGATCGTAAAATCGGGCTCGTCGCGCTCCGCCGCTTGCGCGCTTTGCGCTACATTTTGCGGCATGTTTTCGCTCGCGGATTTTGAAATTTTTTCGCTAGCGACCGAAATTTCTTTGCCTACGACAAAGCTAAGATTTGAAATTTCTCCGCTTGCAGCGGGTTTAAAATTTGAAATTCCTTCGCCCGCGACAGGTTTAAATTTTGAAATTTCATCCCCTGCGGCAGGGTCAAATTTTAAAATTTCGCCGCTTGCGGCGGAGTTAAATTTACCTGCATCTCTGCTTTGCGGAGCGCACCCGCCCGAGTGAAATTTTAAAATTTCGCCGCGGGATTGCTCGCGGACATTTTGCGCCGCGGTATTTACGAGTCCGCCGCTTTGTCGCACTTCGCTCTGTTGCGCTAGCCCCTGCGCCGCATCGTCCGGTAGGTCAAATTTCAAATCCTCGCTTGCCGCGCCATTTTGTGAGGCGCACTCGCCCGAGTGAAATTTTAAAATTTCACTTCCCGCGCCGTCGTCCGCACCGTCATTCATGCCGCCCATGGAATTGTTTGCGCTACTGCTCACATCGCCGCTATCGACGCCGCTACCACTTATACCCGCGCCGCTTTGTAAATGAGCCGAATTTACGCTGCCCGCGTCACTATTCGCATCGCCATTCGCCCAGTTCACGCAGCCTTGCGTGCCGCCATTGTCTAAATTTTTATTCGCGCCGCAGTTTGTACCGAGCTCGACCTCGCGGCTAAATTTCAGCTTGTAAATTTTGCCTAAAATTCTAACCTGATCGCTCGCTAGTAGCTTGCTTCGCAGTCGCGCTAGCGTTTGGCGGATCCAGCTTTCGTGCTTCAGGATGAAGTCTTTTGCTTGCGCCGCGGTGTAGGAGCGCGGCACGCTCACGCTGATTTCGCAGTCCTTGCTAATGCGGATACGCGCGTATTTCATCCGCTTAAAACGCAGGCTAATCGGCAAGCCTAGTAAATTTAGACTAACTTTTTGCTCTGCCATTTTTTGCTTATCCATCTCGCCGTATTCGCGCTGCCGCGCAGCCACTCGTCGCAGAAAAACCCGATCCAAACGCCTAAAATTCCATACCCCAGATGAATGCCCAAAAGCCAGCCCACGGGGATCGAGACGCCCCACATAAAGATCACGCCCATCGCAAAGGGAAACCTCGCGTCGCCGCTTGCACGCAGGGCGTTTACGAACACGATATTAAGCGTCCGTCCGAACTCAAGCCCGAGCGTTAGGTAAAAAAGCGGCCGCATGACCTGCTTGTGCGCCTCGTTTAGGCTCAACATCTCCATAATCTGCTCGCGCGCTAAAAATACGATCGCGACGAAAAGCGCCGTCGCCCCGAGCCCGAAGCGCAGCGCGGTAAAAGTGTGTCGGTACGCCTCCTGCGGCTTAGCGGCGCCTACGAGGCGGCCTACGATCACTTCGTTTGCCATACTAATCGCGCTTCCGCCGAAGAAGATGAATGATGAAATTTGAAAATAGATCGTCTGTACGGTAAGGCTCGCCTCGCCCATGCTCGCGACGAAGGCGAATGCGACTAGATACTGCACGATCCACAGCATGTTTTCGCCCGCGCTCGGAAGCCCTACGGATAGAATTTTACGCAGCGTGGCGAGCTTGATCTTTAAAAACATCGTAAGGTAAAATTTTATCTTTAGCACCTTCGTGATGATGAGGAAGAATAAACATACGCCGATCATGCGCCCCGCGATGGTGCTCACGCCGATGCCCTCAAGCCCGTAGTACGGCAATCCGAACGGACTAAATAGCACGACGTAGTTGCCCGCGAGAGTTACTAGATTCATTGCCACGGAGACCGCGATGATGAAATTTGCGTATCCGTAAACGCGCACGATGGCGCTAAGCACGATCGCGACGGCGTCTATCGCAAAGACGATGCTGATGACCTTAAGATAGATCGCGCTTTCGCTCAAAAGCTCGGCGGGCACTTGCAGCGCGCGGAGTAAAAAAGGTGCACAGCTAAAGACGAAAACGCCGCTGCAAAGTCCCACGAGCGCGTTAAATGCGATGCTCGTGTGGATCGCGCGCATGGCTAGGACTTTGTTTTTCGCCCCGAGCGCCTGCGCTACGAGAACCGAGCAGCCCACGGCGAGGAAGCCGAAAACCGTGACGAAGAGCAAAAATATCTCGTTGCCCGCCCCCAGCGCGCCTACTAGCGAGACGTCCACGCGCGAGATCATGTAGGTGTTGATAAATGTGGTCACGAGGCGCAAAAACATATCGACGTAGATTGCGAGCGAGAGCCTTAATAGCGAGATTTCTTTCATATTTTGCCTTTATTTGGGGGAAATTGTAGCCGAAAATTCTTTTAGGTTTGCTTTTGCGCAGGGGGCGAGCGGAGTTGCTTTTGTATGCCGCGCGGCATGCGTAAAATTGGAATTTACGGCGCCGTGCGAGAATATACAGTGATTTATCGGGGACGAGTGGTTTTTTCTTTGGCGCTGTAGTGGCGGCGAATGAATGGTTTTAATAAACGGAGCGCGGAATTTAAACGTAGATGTTTTTAAACAGGCGTCAAGCTATCTCAATAAATTTTGCTTAAATATCGCTAGGATAACGATTGTATCGTTAGGTTCATCTATTAGATACGGGATTACGAAACCTTTAAATACAAAATCTCTAATTCTATCATCGTCAAAGCTTTTTGATCTACGAAATTTATACGGCATAAAGCCAAGTTCGCCTGCTCGCGCAAAAAGCTCGTTTTTAAAATTTTCTGCCGCATCCTCTGAGCGCTCTGCGATAAATTCTACGATCTTGCTAAGCTGCGCGCGAAATCTTTTAGACTGGATTATTTTCAATTTTTCCAGCCCTTGCCTAGCTCCTCAAAGCCGCTTAGATCGCCGTTTGCGTATGATTTTAAATCTGCATCCATTCCGTTTTTTATCTCGTCGTAACTTTCGCCGGATTTAAACTCCGACAGAATCGTTTCTAAATTTTTCTCGCCGCTTAGAGTGATCTGCGCGGAGGGATCGATTTTTAAAAAAAGCTTCTTAAAAGTTTCGAGAGTATCGCGATCGACGCCGCTTTGGATCTGCATAGTGATCATTTTGGCTCCTTAAATTTTAGCGATTATAGCAGCTCATAGCTAAATTTAAAATTCCAACCGTTTTAGAGCCAAAGCTCGATAAAATTTTAAAATTTATGCCCGTTAAATCGAATTTCGCTTCCTCATATGAACCGTAAAGTGCTCCGACGCGTCTTTAAAGCCGCACTTTTGTAGGAATTTTCCGGCACCCTCAGCCTTATGCAGAGGGGTCACGACAAAGGTGGTGGTGTGCGCAAAGCGCTTATTAAAGGCATTCACGAGCGCCGTGCCGATACCGCGCCTTTGATAATCCTTATGAACTATCACGCAGTAAAGATAGCTCGTAGCGAAGTTGTCGCGGTCGCAAAACGCCTCCAGCACCCCCACGGTCTTGCCCTGCGTTTTGGCGATCGCCACGTAATCATAGGTGCGCCACACTCTGTATGTCTCGTGCGGCGGCACGGAGGCTGCATTTTGCTCCGTATCCCAGCCGATCGATACCATTATCTCATCCAGATCGCTAGGCTTAAAATCGGCGGAATTTTCTAAAATTTCAAACTCCATCTTCGCTCCTTAATTGAAATAGCTTTTCAAATCGCAAGTATATCGCCGTAGCTTTAAAACGGCATTAAATATCAATTAACGGCTCTTTCGGCGAGGTTTAAATTTTAAAATTTAAGGGCGCAGCAGGGCGCGGTGCGTAAATTTAAACCCGAATTTAAAATTCTAACCATTTACCGCAATTTGATATAAACTCGGCAAAATTTTCCCAAGGATCCCCGATGCAAACGCTTGATTTTCACGTCCATCTGTTAAGCAAGGAGGTGCGCTTCGATCGCCCTTACGACAGGCTCGCGCTGCGCCTTTTCGGCAGGCGCTTCGGTATAGACGTATCGCGCGCGATCAAAGAGCCATATGAAGCCTATGTGGACGCTCTGCTCGGCGGGCTTAAAGCCTCGAAATACGTTAAAAAGGCGGTGCTTTTCGGCGTGGATGCTAAATTTAGCGACGCAGGCGAGCTAATCCATCGCGATAAGACCGTCTGTGCGGACAACGACAGCGTATTTGAAATTTATCAAAAAAACCCTGATCTCATCGTGCCGTTTTTTAGTATCAATCCAAAGCGATCGGACGCGCTAGATGAGATCGATCGCTGCTTCGAGCTCGGATTTAAAGGGGCGAAATTTTTACAAAACTATTGGGATCTGGATACGAGGCTGCCTCGCTACGTGCCGTATTTTGAAAAGCTCGCCAAGCTCGGCTTGCCGCTGGTGATCCACGTCGGCAACGAAAGCTCGGTGCCGAGCACTCGCCGCTACGAGGCGCTGGAGATGATCTATGCGCCGCTTGAGCTGGGCGTTACGACGGTGTGCGCACACATGGCGATTAACTATGAGTATTCGCATATTTTTCGTGCGCTTTCGCGCCGTCCGCGAAATTTCGGACACGATTATTTCGCGCTTCTGGCGCTTTTGCGCACGCACAAAAACCTCTACGCCGACGTTTCCGCGCTTATGACGCCGGTGCGCGCTAAGGCTCTGCCCCATCTGGTGAGCCAAACGGACGTGCACTCGCGCTTGCTTTACGCTTCGGACTTTCCGGTGCCGTATTCTGCGATATACAACACCTACGATCTGCGCCTGTCGCAGCGTATCGCGCTGCATAAAGAGCCCAACCCTTTCGATCGCAACGCGCGCGGACTGCTCGCGTATTTCGGCGAGGATAGCGAGCTGTGGAGCAACTACAAAAAAATTCTGCCCTTTGCGTAGACGGTAAAATTCGGTGAAATTTAGGAAGCGGGCGTGAATTTTATAAAATATTTTTTCTCGGAAATTTTTAGGTTATTTAAACTCGTTATAAGCGCCGCGCTTGTGCTAACTGTGGGGGTTTTAATCTACAAATTTTTCTTTGCTGAGCCGGATTTGGCGGAAAATTACGCGCAAAATCGCGTTCAAATTTTAGCCCTGCGCGATTTTGCACGCGAGATAAAACCTGAAAGAGTTTCTTTTGACGTCCGTTTTGGCGGCGACGAGGTCTCAAGCATGAGAGCCGTGAATAAAGACAAAAACCAAAGCGCGAGTTTTTATAGTATAGACGAAAAGACGAACGAGCGCGCTGTTTTAAAAATCCTAGGCTGGGATTTTGGGACTTTTAATGAACTTAAAGCCAAAGCAAAAAGCGCAAATGCCCAGGGCGTAAGCATCTGGGAAGGCGAGGGCAAAACCGCTATTTATTACAAAGACGGGTTTGTGTCGGAATTTTATGAGATTTTCGAGGGTCCTGCGAGCGAGGTTGCGAAAAAAGACTACGAGATCGGCTGTGATGATAGATTTGCCGCAGACGGCGTGGTGATGGCGCGCGACGGAGGCGCTACGACGGGCTTTATATGCGTGGATAAGGACGGCTACGGCATCAAACGCAGGTAAATTTTACAGCGGTTTTGTATGAAATTTTAGCAGGAATTCTTGTAGGAATTTTTGCTGTTATTGCGGATATTTTAGGGTTGTTGAAAATATTTCGCAGCACCTGCTTTGTCGCGCCTGCCGTTTAACCGCCCGACGCTAAATTTTAAAATTTAAACCGAGCAGCGTGTATCGTAGTACCAAAGCGTTCTTTAGCGCGGTGCAAATCTTGAAATTTTAACGGTTTAAATTTTAGCTAGCAGTTACACTAAATGAAACGGCGAGATCATACACGGCGCGCTGCTGTTTAAATTAGCTTGCAGGCACGCTAAATCCTGGCCGCGACATGATTTGCTTTAAATTTTACAACGACATCTCGCTTTAAATTTTAAACCATTAGCACGACCTACAAAAATTTAGCGACATCCCCCCTGAAATCCGCATTGCACCGCGTCACATGAGATTTACGCTAAAACGATATCGCACTTATCAAAGTCGCTAAAGCACCGACGATTCGCTGTACCATTCACGCCGAATTGCGTAGCGCCATTTTGTGGCATCTCTTGTGCTATAAAATTTAGCGCGAGTTTGTTTTAAATTTCATTGCATCGCACAAAAAACCGTTGCGCGAGAAATTATAACGGCGGCTTGCTTTAAATTTACGCTTGATCCGCTTCTTGGCTCGTTTCTTTCAATCTCTCACCGCACTTTATTCTGTCGCCAAATTTTAAAATTTGCTCGAATTTTAGGAGTTTACGAGCTTTAAAAGCGCCTTTGAAATTCTTGCGATCTCATCTTGCATATGCCCGCCCGGATTTTGCTCAAACTCCGCTTTTGCGCCCGCGCTGCGGCATTTGGCGATGAAATTTCGCGCCGTCTCGCCGCAGAGTGCTCCGCGTGGATTTTTCGAGTTCATCTCGGCCTCGCCCAAGGACGCGTAGACGTGCGCCAGCCCCCTTTGCGGAGAGTGTGCGGCGACGAAGGCGTCAAATCCGCCGAACCAAAACGACGCCGAGACGCAGGTGATCTTTTGAAATTTATCGCTTGCAAACGCCGCATACGCGCTAAAAAGCCCTGCCAGCGAGTATCCTGCGCACGCTCGCCACGCAGGCTTTCCCGCGCCGAATACGTGCCGCTCGATACGCGGGATCAACTCGTTCGTAAATTTTTCCAAGTGCGCCGCGCCGCCGCCTGCGAAATCGCACACCCCCTTAAACGGCGATTTTGCCGCCCACGGGCTAAGCTTATCGCCCCACTGCGCCTCATTTAGATAGATCGCCGCAAGCACGAAATCCGCGCCGCTTTGTCGCGAGACGAGTTCGTAAATTTCGCCCACACTGGCCGCGCTAAACTCCAAGGCGTGCAGGTAGATGATAGGTGCGGCACTCAAGCGGGGCGAGGCGATTTGTGCGGGCGTAGCCGTTGCGTCGGAGGAGTGGAATGAGGCTTTATGTGCGGGCATTGCGGGCACCGTATTCGGCATCGATGACGCGGACGAAATCGAGTCGATAGCCGCCGTAAATTCTGGTCTAGTATCTAGCACGGACGACGCGGCGGGTTGAATGGCTTGTGCCTTAGGCGCGGAGAGAGAGGAGGGCGAAGTAGGCGCGATGGGCGTAACGAGCGGTGTATTCGGTACTGCAGACGCGGGAGGCTCAGATGAAGTAGTCTGTGCAGACAGACCGAACGGAACGGCGGGTGGATCATCCTGTGCGAATGTGGGAGGCGTGTCAAGCTCGAACGAGACAATCTGAGCGGATGCGGAGGTGTCGGGCAGGGTATCCGGCGTGGATCTGAGAGGCTGTGCACGCGTGGCTGACGCAAAAGACGGCGCGTGCGGGGTGAAAATTTCTACGCGCAAGCCACTAAATTCTAAACTTTGCATCGCTAAACCTTTAAAAGTTATTAAAATTTAATAGAATTTTGTGTAAAATCATCAAATTTAACACTAGAGGAACTTAAAATTGGCTTTGATCGAGCTTATCGATGTTACGAAAAAATTCGGCTCTCACGTCGTTTTGGACGGCGTAAATTTCGCACTGGAAGCTAACGAGCGCGTCGCCGTGATCGGCAAAAACGGCGGCGGCAAGTCCACGCTGATGAAGATAATTGCGGGTCTGTGCGAGACCGACGAGGGACGCGTGATCACTCAAAACGGGCTAAATATCCAGATGCTCGCTCAAACGCCGAAATTTGAAGACAATCTCTCGGTCAAAGACGCGCTGCGAAGGGAGCTAGCTGAAATTTACGCCGCTTTGGACGAATACGACGCGATCTCGAGTAAGATCGCCGCACAGCCCGAAAACAAGGAGCTTTTGGCGCGCCAGGACGAGCTGATTAAATTTATCGAGGCCAAGGACGGCTGGCAGATTGACAATAAGATCGAGCAGGTGCTGCAAAATTTCGGGCTTAAAATTTACGAAAACCGCTCCGTCTGCACGCTTAGCGGCGGCGAAATTCGTCGCGTGGCGCTGGGTGCTCTGGTGCTTAAAAAGCCCGACGTGCTGCTGCTGGACGAGCCCACGAACCACCTCGACGTCTATATGGTGAAATTTCTAGAGGACATGCTGCTCGGCTCGAAGCAGACGATCGTTTTTATCAGCCACGATCGCTACTTCATCGACCGCTTGGCGACGCGCAGTATCGAGATCGAAGAGGGTAAAATTTCAAATTTCGACGGCGGATATGAGAACTATCTGAGGCGCAAGCAGGAGATGCTTGCTTCACTCGAAAAGTCTCACGAGACGCTGCTTAAACAGCTGCGCGCCGAGGAAGAGTGGCTGCACCGCGGCGTGAAGGCGCGCCTAAAGCGCAACGAAGGGCGCAAGGCGCGTATCATGCAGATGAGGCAGGATGCGAAGAAAAACCCGGGCGCGATCCGTCGCGTGCGACTCGAGCTGGAGCGCGCGAGCAGGAGCTTTAACGGCACGGGCGGCGACAATCGCAAAAAGATGCTCTTTGAATGCACGAATATCGGTAAAATTTTAAACGGCAAGGTGCTTTTTAAGGGCTTTTCGGCACGGGTTTTGCAGGGCGAGCGCATCGGTATCGTAGGCGCCAACGGCGCGGGCAAAAGCACTCTGCTTAAAATTTTACTCGGCCGCAGCAAGATCGATGCGGGCGAGATCAAACGCGGCGAGATCAGGATCGGCTATTTTGATCAGACCCGCAGCGGCATCACGGACGATAAAAGCATAATCGAAATTTTCTGCCCCAACGGCGGCGATCACATAAGCGTCCGCGGCAGCTACATGCACGTATACGGGTATTTGAAAAATTTCTTATTTCCGAAGGAGTTTTTGGATAAGCCCGTGGGCGTTCTTAGCGGCGGCGAAAAGAACCGTCTGGCGCTTGCCAAGCTCTTTACCGAGCAGTACGATTGTTTGATTTTGGATGAGCCGACGAACGATCTTGATATCGCAACGATCAATATTTTGGAGGATTATCTGCTAAGTTTCGAAGGCGCGGTAATCATCGTAAGCCACGATCGCTATTTCATCGATAAGATCACGAATAAGCTTTGGGTTTTTGAAAAAAATGGCACGATCGATCAAATTCAAATGCCGTATTCGCAGTATTTGGAGTTTGAAGACGAGATTGCGGAGATCGATCAGATCGAAGCCGACGCTGGCGCGAGCGCAGAGGAGAGCGGCCGCGAAAACAAAAAGGAGAAGACGAGCGCCGCGAAGCTTAGCTACAAACAGAATAAAATTTTAGAAGAATATCCCGCTAAGATCGAGGCTATCGAGGCGCGCATAAAGGAGCTGAATCACGCTCTCTCGACGCCTGAAATTTATCAAAAGCTCGGAATGCAGGGGCTTTTTGAAGAACTTGAAGAAAAAAGAGGAACGTTAAACAGTATGGAAAATGAATATTACGAAGTGCTTTCGCTCGCCGAGAGCCTAAAGTAGGCGTGATGGTTTGGTTTTTGATATTTTTATATGCGCTTTACACGATTTATAAAATTTCGCTCGATCTGCTTGAGCTAAGCTTCATCCGCGCCAAGCTAAAAGAGCCTGCGGTGGTGCTTAGCGAGGAGGATTATCGCAAGGCGGGCGAGGTCGGCGCGGTAAATTTAAAATTTAATATATTTTCGCACTGCTTTTCTTTTGCGGTGGCGCTTATTTGGATACTTGCGAGCGCGGGCGCGTTACAGCGCGCGATATATGATCTAGCAGACGACGGGATTTTTGCGCAGAGCTGCTTTGTAACGGCGTTTTTAATCATCGGCGGCGCGATATCGCTTCCGCTTGAGATTTACAAAACCTTCATCAAAGACAGGCGCCTAGGCTTTTCCACGATAACGCCCGCCGTTTTCGTAAAAGATGCGCTAAAATCGCTTGCGCTCACGCTCATTTTTGGCTTTGCGATAGCCTCTGCGCTCGTTTTTTGCGTAAACAGCTTGGGAGCGCACTGGTGGGTCTGGGGCTTTTTGCTAAGCTTCGGCGTAGTTTTACTGATAAATTTAATATATCCGACCGTTATCGCGCCGCTGTTTAATAAGATGCAGCCGCTAGAGCACGGCGAGCTAAAAGAGCGCATAGAGGAGCTTTTGCAGCGCTGCGGCTTTAAAAGTAGCGGCGTTTTTACGATTGACGCTAGCAAGCGCGACAAGCGCCTAAACGCCTATTTCGGCGGCTTCGGCGCGACGAAAAAGGTCGTGCTTTTCGACACGCTCATAGAAAAGCTGAGCGAGGATGAAATTTTAGCCGTTTTAGGGCACGAGCTCGGGCATTTCAAACACGGCGACATTTTGAAAAATTTAGCGCTTAGCTTCGTGCTTTTGGGCGCGACGTTTGCGGTATTCGGAAACCTTCCTGGAGGCGTATTTAGCGCGCTAGGACTTAACGCAGATGGCGGCGCGACGCTGGTTTTTATGATTTTGTTTGCGCCGATCTTGCATGCATTTTTTGAGCCGGTGATCTCCAAGCTTAGCCGCATGCACGAATTTAGCGCGGACCGACATGGCGCGAGCATGCAGGATAAAGAGAGCATGATCGGCGCGCTAAAGAAGCTGGGCAGCGAAAACAAGGCGTTTCCGCTCGCTCATAAAATTTACGCCGCGGTGTATCATTCGCACCCAAGCCTGTATGAGCGCATAAGAGAGCTTGATGAGGATCGCTGAGGCGCTAAGATGGGGCTTGGGGCAGTGCGGCTCAAAATACGTCGCGCGCGAAATTTTAAAGCTTTGCGAGCGACTTAGCGATGAGCAGCTAGTGCTAAGATGTTCGGAAGAGCTCGCGCACGAAGCGGAGTTTCGCGCTAAGATCGTTGAATTTAAAGACGGTAGCCCGCTTGAATACATCACGCAAAGCTGCGAGTTTATGGGCTTTAAATTTTACGTCGACGAGCGGGTGCTGATACCGCGCTGCGAGACCGAAATTTTAGTAAAAAAGGCGCTTACTTTGGCGCAGAGCTTGGGCGAGCCGCGCATTTGCGAGATCGGCACGGGCAGCGGTATAATCGCTATCTGCTTAAAAAAGCTACTGCCCGCTTGCCGCATCACGGCTAGCGACATCAGCGCGGATGCGCTTGAGGTGGCGCGCGCAAACGCCGCAAGCTTAGGCGCGAACGTCGAGTTCGTACACTGCGCCTACGCGGATGAGATCGCGGGGGGATTTGATCTTATCGTCTCAAATCCCCCATACGTCGCAAACTCCTACACATTGGACGCGCGCGTGCTGCAAGAGCCGAAACAGGCGCTATTTGGCGGCGAGCGGGGAGATGAAATTTTAAAACTCATCGTACTGATCGCCGCACGGCGCGCAAAATTTCTAGCCTGCGAGATGGGCTACGATCAAAAGCAGAGCTTGTCGGCGTTTTTGCGCGAGCAGGGCTTTAGAGCGGAATTTTATAAAGATTTGGCGCAGTTTGATCGCGGATTCGTCGCGCGAAATTTAAACAGATCGTAGGCGCGCCGTGCAAAGCTCGCAACTACGCAGACTGCTTTATTACAAAGCGTTCGGCTACCGCTACGTAGGCGCCGAAATTTTAAGCGGCGGCGCGCGATTTTTTAAGGCGCTGGACGCGCTGAAATCCGCTACCGCCGAGTGCAATCTCTGCGAGCTTGCCAAAACGCGCACGAGCTCTAGCGAGCAAAATTTTAAAAATTTAAAAACTATCAAAAATTTCAAAACTCCTACGAGCATAAAACTTATGATCGTAGCTCTAGCGCCGGGCGTTAGCGAGGGTTTTGGCGGCGGCTTGGAGGCTGAGATTGAAGCGGCGCTAGATCAAATTTGCGCGCCGGAAGAAATTTATTTTAGCTTTCTGATAAGGTGCGCGGTGCCGCAAAATAGGCGCGTAAACTCGGAAATGATCTTAAAATGCGCGCCGTATCTGACCGACGAGATCAAAATTTTAAAACCCAAAGTCGTGCTCTGCCTAGGGGAGCTCTGCTGTAAAATCGTGCTGCGAAACGGCGATCTAGCGGGCATGGACGCGCTGCACGGCTCGGTCTTTAACGAGGGCGGCATCAGCTTCGTGCCGAGCTTCGATCCCGCATTCATCGCGCAAAATCCGAGCAAGGCGGAGCTTTTCAAAGAGGATCTGCAAAGGATAAAAGAGCTGCTGTGAGGCGCATTTTGGCGCTTTCTTTGCGCGCTATTTTGATTTTGCGCGCAGCTTTTTGCACACGCATCGTGATTTTTGTTACGGCGGGCGAGCGGACGGGGCGAATTTAGCCTGCTTAAATTTCACGGACTAGCGGGATTTAGCGAGGCAAAACAGATTCGATCTGCGTGGGTTTAAATTTAAAGACGAGAAATTTCATAAAGCGGCGGAGTAGGGCAAAATTTAACGCCATTGCAAAATTCTGATATTTCAAATTTTGTTTTCTATCTGGCTATCTCGGGGTGCGTAAGGGATTTGTGTCGCGACGTAGCGTTAAATTTGAGCCTCAATGCTGAGCGAAATTCTATGTCGTAAAATTTTATCTAGCCTGCAAATTTTATTTTGCCTAAGAGCTCTGCGCATTCTTAGATTTTACGCCTAAGGTCGGTCTGCGATATGTTTGTGCCGTATACGACTAGGTAAATTTGAACCCGCGAAATAAATTTATCTCAAAGATTTGAAAAATTCTAAAATTTCGGCGCTAAATTTGATCGGTCTGCCGTCTTTTACGAAGGCGATTTTTACGTCCTGCGCGTATAAAAGCTCGTTAAAATTCGCGTTTTTAATATCTTTGATCTTGTAAATTTCTTGTCGCAAAAGGGCACTGGCGTTTTTGAGCGCGGCTAGGCTCGTGCGAATTTCAAGCGTGTCTCCGAGGCGCGCGGGGCGCAGAAATTTGGCGCAAAGCTCGCTAACTACGAAGTGTGCGTCCGCGCGCGCGAAGTCCACCCCGGCCTGCATAAGCGCCTCGCTGCGCGCCCGCTCGCAAAATTTAATGTAGTTGGCGTGATACACGATGCCCTGCGCGTCGGTATCTTCGTAGTAAATTTTAATCTGCATCGGCTAGGCTTTGCTCTGGTGCTGCCTTTTTCGCGGCGAGGGTGGGGAGGATTTTTGCGAAAAACAACACCGTTTGAAACACGATGATGAGTTTCATGCACCATTCGCTAGCCGCGTGGATTTGGGCAAATTCCGGCGTCATCGTCGCTTCTGCGCCGATCTTTTGGGCGCTTATGACATAGTCGGTAAAGTAAAGCACGAAAAGTAGGGCAAGTATGATATTTACGAGCGTCAGCATCAGGGTCGAAAGGCGCAAGTGAAAAGATTGGGATTTGTTGTTGTTGAAATTTATCATCTCAAAAACGAGGCAGATGACCGAGACTGCGATGAGGATGCCGCCGTATTTTACGAAGATCTCGCTCATCAGCTTGCCACTTTGAAAGTGCGATAACACGCCATCTCCGATAATCTGCTGCGGGAAAAATACCACGGGTGCTACGAGTGCGCCGAGCGAGAGCTCGATGCCGATAAGGGCCGCGATGATGAAGATATAGATAGAAAAAATTGCGCGCATAAAGGTCCTTTTAAATTTTGATAAAATTTTAAATCGGACGTGATTATAGCGAAATCTTATAATCGTGCGCTTAAGCGTTTTGCAAGCAGGTTTTTTGGCGAATGGGGCGGCACCGTCGGCTACATTCGACTGCATATTGTAAAATTTTGAATCTTTGAATACTACTGCTTGCGAGAATTTATGAAATTTTTGCGACGAATGGAAATAAAATTTGCGTTGAAACACACTGTGCGCTAAAATTTTATAATAAATTTTGAAATTTTCTAGCCGCTTTTAAAATTCTTAACGCATATTCAGCCCCCTTTAAGCATCACTCTTGTATAATCACAATTCTGTTTCGCATC
>ERZ773004.225-NODE-225-length-38323-cov-5.040582_pt1 | contig 38323 bp, 26 predicted proteins | sample MGYA00580667_ERZ773004 | MGnify/ENA primary metagenome ERZ773004 (study PRJEB29015, sample SAMEA2737963) | human oral metagenome | biome: human oral; feature: human-associated habitat; material: dental | place: China | collected 2123 ... | reverse complement strand
TCTGTAAATTTTCGCTAGATAGCGTGCTTGCAAAAAGCTTTCGCAAGGTGGACGGCCCGCACGCAGGCATTGGCGCCGAGGATATCGTAAGCGCGATTGCAGATTTTGCGCGCGAGTTTCGCGGCGAGCTTGATATCGAAATCCTAGTCGTGCGCGGCATCAACGATACGCAAGAGGACTTTGTGGCGCTGAATGCGGCTTTAGCTCGCATCAACCCGCATCGCGTCGATCTCGGCACGATCGATCGCCCGCCCGCATATCGCGTGCAGGGTGTGAGCGAGGCACAGCTGCGCTACCTAGCCACTTTCATCGAAAATCAAAACGTAAATATCATCGCTGCGCCCAAATACGCAAGCGAGCGGCTGAGCTTTAGCGAGGATGAAATTTTGCGCACTCTTTCGCGCCGTCCGCAGCGCACGAGCGACGTGGAGGCGATGTTTGACGAAGCGAGCGCGCAGCTTTTAAAGCGCCTTGTGGATGCAGGCAAGGTCGTTTTCAGAGACGGTTTTTACGAGATCGCAAAAGGCTAGGGCGTTAAAATTTTAAAAGCTTTTTCGCGGCGCAGCGCGGCAAAAAGCGGCTTGCATTTTGGCGTCATCGCAGGCGGTGCCCGCCGTACGCAAGCTAGAGAGGCGGCGCAAAGACAGCGCGTTTAAATTTAATGCCGAAGTTGCGTTGCCATAGATAGAGCGCTTGCCGCACGCGAGCTAAAGGCAGCGCAATGCTAGCTAGCGTTAAATTTAGCGCCGAGTTGCGCCGCTGCCGCAAAGATACCGGCGCACCAGGTTTGGGAAGCGATCCTGCTGCGCGGGGTGCTGATCTTTAAATAGGCCAAGCTGCGCTCAAAAGCGTCGCTAAATTATGAAATTTATACACACGGCGCAAAGATACAGACCCTAAACGGCGCTTTTTAGTACCGATGGATTATTGAAGCAGGCCTAATGGATGGCAAAAGCGGGTTTAGACCTGCGGGAGATCGCGAATGCACGCCTTTAAATTTAGCCTGCTTGCCGTGCTTGTTTGGGTTTTTTTGCGCTTTAATCGTCCGCACGCCGAATGTGCGCCCATTATGCGATACTGCGCGCTCAAATACCTGCGATCGGAAATGCATAAACACCGTGAAATTTTATCTCATACTTCGGTCTTTAAATTTAAAATTTAGCCCGCAGAATTTGATTGCGCCGAAATTTTAGCGCAGATCGCGCTAAAAGCCTCGCGCCATAAATCATCGCGGCCGATAAAATTTAATTCGAGCCGTTTTGCCTCGATAAAATTCTATGAATTTTTTTGAATGCTAGCCACAAAATTTCAAGCCGTTGTATTTCTTGCGGAGGCGCTAAAATTTTGACGCGATAGAATTTTGCAGTGGAATTTTACGCCGTTTGGCGTATTCGCTAGAGAGTGTTTGGGCGATAAAATTTTAGGCAGAGCTGCGGGCAAAATTCTAAATCCAAAGTAAAATTTTGCCCGTCAAACCTACTGCGCGACCACTTTGTCGATCCAGTCAAAAAGCTCATCCAGATCGTAATCGCCGGCGTGTCCTTGTCCCCAAGGCACCGCAAAATCGACGTTCTTGCCCGCATTTTGCAAGCTAAGCGCCAAAATCGCAGGGATTGCAAGCGCCGTATCGCGATCGCTCGCGCCGTGTCGGATGCGGTAATGCTTCGCGCCGTTTTCGTTGCGCACGAAGCTCATCGCATCCATCATCTCCACGAGCTGTGCACTTGCGATTAGCACCCCTTTGGCGGGGTCATTCATCGCGCTAAAATCCGTAAAATGCGCCGCGTTAAATTTGGCGCCGCCGAACAGCTCGTTTTCGGGATTTTCAAGCGCGAAGCCGTCGAATGCGGGCGGGGTCTTGGCGCGCGGCTCGGAGGTCGCGTAGCCCCAAAAGAGTATATGCGATTGCGATGCGTCATCCTTGATCTTTGCATCGAGGTATAGGGGTGCCTTCGCACGCGGATTTTTCGCCGCAAAATTAGCAAACGATGCCGATATGAGCCCGTTTATGTAACCTTTGAAGCTGCCGTCGCCATTTTTATCCAGGCTTAGCGCGCGGCCGCCTCCGTCCTTTAAGCTTAGCGAGTTCAGATAGGTCGGGAATTGCGCCTTTAGCTCGTCTGAAATTTTAATCTGCGCTGCGCTTAGTTTGCCGCTTAGCACCTTGCGCGCGGGCTTTGCAGCGATTTGATTTGCGCCTTTTTTGGAATTTTTTTCAGCGCCGCTAGAATTTTCGCCGCGCTCGTTAAATCCCACCGCATCAAGGCCGCTAAAATCCATCTTTTCATATTCGCTCTGCGCGCCGAACATCCACTCATACGCCGCGTCCGCGTGCTTAAGATTTGCGATCGGGCAGTATGCGGACGCCGCGTAAATTTTATCGCTAGCCTTCGCAGCGCCCAGCTCTTGTAGATACGGTTCGTACGCAGCCTCGTCTCCGCTCGTGCCCAAAAGTGCCGAGAGCGCTCCGCCCGCGCTCGTGCCGTTTGAGATTATCTTGTTTGCGTCCCCAGGCATTGCCGCGTCGTTAAATTTCAGATACCGCACGGCCGCCTTTAGATCGACGATCGCTGCGGGCGCCTTGCCGATATAATCGCCATTTGCGCCTTTTAGCGTGCGTCCGCGCGCTGCGGGAGCGGCTACGACGTAACCGCGCGAAAGCGCCGTAGCGATCGCGTTTGGCTTGCCGCTTTCGTCTATTTTGACCTCGCCCGCTTCGCCCGGCATGTAGCCGCCCACGCCGTTTGGCAAAAATATCGGCGCGCTTGCGGCGTCAAATTTGCCGCTCTTGCCGTCATCAAAATACTGCTGCGGGATGAAGATATTCATGCTCTGATAGTGCGCGCTTACTGGTTTTGCGACGTAGATTATGTTTTTGTAGGTGCGAAATTTTATCTTTTTGCCGCCTACGATCACGCTTTCTTGCGTAAAATTTGCGACGTTAAATTTCAGATCTATTTGCGCGCTCTGCGCCGCAACCTCCGCGTTTAGGCTTAGCGCACCGCAAAGCATCGCAGCAGCGCCTAAAGCAAGGGATTTCTTACTCATTGAAGTATCCTTTATATTTTGATATTGCCGCTTTTTAGCCATTCAAGCAGCTTAGTGACAAAGCTAATTTTAGCAAAACTCGGCGAATACTTAAATCCGCTGCGCGCCTAAATTTTGAAATTTAAACGCAAAGGCATCTGCAAGTTGAAAGGAATTTTAAACTCGAAGTGTTAATTTTAGTGGGCATTTGCGATCCGCCGCCGTAAAAGCTAGCTGCATCAAATTCTGCTCGTTAATTCATAAGCTTGAGCTGCGTTTCGAAGGCGGATTTGGGGTAGAGGCCGATGAGCTTTTTAACCGCTTTGCCGTTTTTATCGTAGATCACCGACGTAGGGGTGCCGAAAATGCCGCCTACGATGGTTTCAAAGTATTTCACCGAGCTCGCGCCGCTGACGCTTGGGAATTTTATCCCCTTTTCGCGAGCGACCGCGGCATCGGCTTCCAGGCCTTTGCCGTCGCCTAAAACGCCGATAACTAGCGCGTCGCCGCTAGCTTGTAGCTCATTTAGCACGGGTACTTGGGCTTTGCACGCACCGCAGCTGCTAGTGTAGAAAAACAGCACGAACGGCTTGTCGTTGCCCTCGATCTTTAGCGTGCGCTCGGAGGGGTCGAACTTGGAGGCGAGTGAGGCGCCGTCGCTGCTTAGATGGTGCTTCCATCCGTCGCAGCCTGCGAGCAGCAGCGCGAACACGGCGGCAGCAACTTTTAAATTTAAAAATTTTATCATCTAAAACCCGCCTTCGGGCGCGCTAAATCAGCCTTTAAATTTGCGTTTGAAATTTTAAAATTTACGGCGCGATCTGGACGGAAATTTATATCGCGATCCGCGCCTAGGCGTATGTTGCGATCCGCGTCGAAATCTGTGCCCGTAGCGTTTCGGTTTTTAAAATTTAGACTTTTAAAATTTTTACCCACTCCGCTCGGTTTTGCGACGGCGCTTGATATTTCGAGGCAAAGGGCTTCGGCGGGACGTGCGCAGCAAAGAGCCGCACCTGCTCGCGCGAGCTTTGTGTGAACCCAAAAAGAGCGCGAGCAGGCGGTGAAATTTTTAAATTTTAACGTAGCTTTATTTTTCATCATGCGAGCTAAATTTTACGCACCGTCATTTTGCGCGCCCGAATTTTTACCACCTTGATTTTCGCCGCTTAAATTTTCAGCGCTCCGATCTTCGCCACCTAAATTTTGCGAGGCGGGATTTTGTTCGCTCGCAGCTTCGGCGCTAGAACTTTGTGAAACGCTTTTGTTTGGATCGCGATCTGAAATTTTATCCTGCGAGCCGAGATTATGCTTCATCGTGCTTTGATCCAAAAGCTCTATTCGATCGAGCTTGCCGTGTCTTAGGCGCACCACTTTGTCGGCAAATTTACCGAGCTCTTCGTTGTGCGTAACCAAAAGCAGCGTCTTGCCCTCGCTGCGAAGCGTCTGAAAGAGCTGCAAAACCACGCGCTCGTTGGCCTCGTCGAGGTTGCCTGTAGGTTCATCCGCGATGATAATGTCGGGATCATTGATGAGTGCACGCGCGATGCATACACGCTGCTGCTCGCCGCCGCTAAGTTCGCTAGGGCGGTGCGTGATGCGGTGCCCGAGCCCTACTTTCTCAAGCGCTGCTTTGGCGCTGTCCTCGTCCACGCAGCTGTGGTAGTATTGATTTAGCATGACGTTTTCGACGGCCGTTAGATAGGGGATTAAGTGAAACTGCTGAAACACGAGGCCGATCTTTTTGCGGCGAAATTCTAAAATTTGCTCGTCGTTTAGCGCGCTCGCGTCGGCTCCGCCTAGGATATATCTGCCCGCGGTGGGGGTGTCCATCAGGCTTAAGATATTTACGAGCGTGCTCTTGCCGCTGCCGCTTGGACCCATTATGCTGACCCACTCGCCGCTTAAAACGTCGAAGCTGATATTATCGAGTGCCTTGACCTCGCCGAAGTATTTGCAGATGCCTTCAAATTTTAAAATTTCCATGTCATTCCCTTAATAGATTCGCTAAATTCGGATTCAGCGCCTTTTTGATCGGATAGTAACTTGCCGCGAGCGCAAAAATCAGGCTCAGCGCGACCGCCGCAAAGAGGCTGATTAGCCTAAAATCCACGCTACTTGAAAATATCAGATGCCCTAGCAAGATCGCGAGCAGGTATCCCACGAATACTCCAGCTAGCGAGCCTGCGACGCAGACGGTTAAAATTTCGCTCAGGATTAGGTGGAGCAAATTTTGTTTGCTCGCGCCGATTGCGCGGATGAGCGCGAACTCTTTGATCCGCGAAAGCAGGATCGAGCTAAGGCTCGTGTTGATGCAGACCGAGGTGATTAGAAGGATCGTAATGCCGATAAGAAGCATCAAAAGCTTGATTTTATTTAAGATGATGCCCTGAGTCTTGGATACCTTGCCGATTGGCGCGAAGCTCATCTGCGCGTCGCTCAGGCTTTTTGAAATTTCGCTTAGCTGCTTAAAATCGCCGCTTACGATCGCTTCGGCGTAATTTACCTGCGCAGGCTGGTTTAAAATTTTTTGCGCCAGCGGCAGCGAGATTAGCAGCATGCCATCCTCTTTCTGCCCGTCATAGACGATGCCTTTTATCTTTACCTTACTCGTTTCGTTTGAGCCGATCGGCGTGATCTCGATACTGTCGCCGAGCTTCGCGCCCAAAAGCTTAGCAAGATCCTGCCCGATGAGAGCGTTTTTATCGTCGAAATCCACGCCGATAAACGAACCCTCTTTGAGATCCAAAAACGGCATCGTATCGCGCAGAGAGGAGAAATTTACCCCCATGATGATGCCTGAATTGACGCCTAAATTTGCGCTGCCGAAAAGGTATTTATTTGCGCTTTTTAGAGCTGGAATTTTAGCAAATTTCGCATCGAGCGCTGCTTCGTCCATATGGGAATTTTCTAAATTTGCGGGGCTTACGATTAAATTTGCGCCGTAGCTGTTTAACTCGCTGGCGACCTTTCTATCGATGTCGGCGTAGATATTTACGAACGCCGCACAAACTGCGCTGCCTAGCATTATCGCGACAAAAATCACGAAGCTGCGAATGCCGCTGTTGATGATACTTTTAAAGATCGCGCTTCTGAAAAACGCGCCGTTATTTCCTGCCATAAAGCACCTCCGCAGGCAGTAGCTTGATCACTCCGCGTAGCGGCAAGATCGAGCCGATAATGCAAATAAGAAGTCCAAAGACTATGCTAAGCGGAAAAACCATCAGCGAGACGCCGATAAAGGAGCCGAAAATTTGATACGCGATCGCCCAGCTAAGCGCGTAGCCCGCAACCGCGCCCACGAGTGAGCTTGCTATGCAGATGACAAAAATTTCGGCGGCGAACTGGATATAGATCATAAAGTTGCTCGCTCCCAGCGCCTTAAGCAAGCCGATCTCCTTTTTACGTTTGTAAATTTCGCTGCTTAATAGGCTCGTGATGCAGATGCTTGAAATCAGCAGAGATAGAATACTTACGACACCCATTAAATTTTGAATTTTTTTCGTGATGCCGCTTTGAGCTTCGCTGACGCTAAGCACCGCCTTGGCGCTTGCGTTTGGATACTCCTCGGTGATCTGATACGCGATGGAGCTTACGTATGCCGAGCAATACCAAGTATCGTATTCTGTGGCGTCTAGATTATCGAGACTCCTTCTTGCCTTTACGGACAGATCGTCTTCCGGGATCGTCATGGCGCTAACTTCTGCCTTGGCGATGAGACCCTCTTTGTGCGTTAGCTTTTGTACCAGAGATAAATTTGCGATCAGCTTTTTGGCTTCATCCTCCGCGCCGTGCAAAATCCCAACGACTTTAACCTCATAATCTCCAAGCTTAACCGTATCGCCGATCTTTAGCCCCAGCGCGTCGCCTGCGAGCACTTCATTCTCGGCGTCATCTTTTACCCACTGCCCCTCTACACTCCAAAACGGATAGAGCGAGCGCACGCCCGATCTGAAATCAGGCTCGTCGCTAACGCCCACGTCCTTTTCAAAGTAGGTCCCCACGACGTCGTAATCTCCCGCGCGGGTAGTTAAAAAGGGTGCAAAGGCGGTGATATTGTTGCGCCAAAAAATTTCTTTGATCTTATGCAGCTCGCTCTCTTTTAAGAAATCGTCGTTTTTAAGCGGCGAGTATTCGCGCCCGCCGATCTCGATGCTTAGGCTTTGCGAGCGCGGTAGCACGACGATATTCGAGCCGTAGCTGCGTAGCTCCTTAGCGACCTCATCGCCGATTTTTAGCGTGATATTTAGCATGCAAGCGATCAGCGAGACCGATAAAAATATGGTCAAAAACGCTAGAATTTTGCTATCCCTGGAGTTTAAAATGGAGGATTTGATGATGCGTAAAAACATTATTTAAGCTCCTTTAGCGTGCCGTTTTCATCTACATAGCGCTCGGGATGCGCGGTAAAGGCGTTTGCATTCGCTTCGCTTTCAAAAAAGTAGGTGCGTCCGTAGTAAAGATAGCTAAATTTAGAGGTGTTTAAAATTTCTTTTCTACTGACCGGATCGATCACCTTTTTATCCACAATCTCCGAGAAATAGGACGCGCCGTCTTCAATCGTCTTAAGCGCGATGACGATATTTTGCCCGTCAAATTTATAATCCAGCGGGATCGGATTGCAGCCGCCCAGCTTGCCGACGCTCGGCAAAAATATCCGTACATTGCAAGCGATACAGATGAGCTCGTCGCCTTTTTTGATATAGCCCATATCGCCGCAGATCGAGCACGCGTCAAAAACCGCGACCGGGGCAAATTTGTCCGTGAAGCGGTTTAGTAGAAAAAACCTGACCTTGTGCCCGTCGTCGGTAACGTAGGCAAAGCGGTGCAGCTTGCCGTCCTTTACGATGTTTGCATCGATTATGAATTCCGCGCCTTGCGGCTCGATGATCTTAGGCTCATCGATCGTAGGCGGTTTTGAAGCGACCAAGATATAATAAAGCCCCAAAAAGCTGATTAAAACCCCAAGCGACAAGATCAGGCTAAAATCTCTAAAAATGGCGAATCTGCCCGCTTTAACCTCTCTAAATTTTATAATGTCCGCTTCGCGAGGCACTCGGCTTGGCGCACGAAATGCCGTAAGCAGCGCAATTAGCGCGGCTATAAGGCAAAGAGCTAGCGTCAGATAGGAGTTATTGTAATGGATGATTTTAGCGATGACGCTTAGAAACTCTGACGAGCCGATCGCGTTTGAAAGCCCTTCAAAGCCCTTTGCAGCTAGTGCTTTGGGCGCGTCTGCCTGGCGCAGATCAAGGCCTAAAAAGCCGATTTTAGCAATAAAGGCAAATGCCCACGCAAGAGCGAATGACGCTAGCTTTGCGCCTCTGCTCGCGCGCACTAGAGCTGAGCGATAAATAAAATAGAATAAAATGAGCGCCAGCGCACCTAAAACCGCCATAAAGAGGTTGGTTAGGCTGAAGCTGTCCAGTAGCTCGCTGGAGAAAATTTTAAAATTCATCCCTATGAAGCGGTATTCAAATCCATACGCGCAGCCAAGAGCAAAAATAACTGCGGCGGTAAGATAGAATCGCTTAAGCCTAAACGCAAACAGTAGCGCGAGCAGCGTTAAAAGTGCGAGCGCATCAAATACGATCTTGCCTGCATCAGCGTTTGCCGAGCGCGCAAATGCGCTAAAGCACAGCGCCCCGAATGCAGCTCCTAAAAGCGCGGGCAAAAACGATGCGCCAATAAAGCGCCTGCCGCCCAGATACGCGCTTAAAAACGCGAGCGGAAATAGAGCCAAGCTAACGTGATAAAAAAATATCGTCATCAAAAATCCTCATCGAGCCTAATGCGCGTAAATCGCCTACAATTGCTAAATTTTAAAATTTTAAAACCTACGCCATTTTGTAAATTTTAAAATTTCAAACCCGCTCGCAAAAAGTCTGCAGCGATAAGAGCCGCCCGCAAAGAGAAATTTCGCCTCGTTATTGCTTTGGTTCTGTCTCGTCCTTGCGCTGCGCTAAATTTAAAATTTTAAAATTCCAAGCTTTTTAAAATTTTGCCGCATTCGCCGCCTAAAATATTCGTAAGCTTAAACGCATTAAAGCAAAAACGATGCGCTTTGGCTGCGGCGTAGTGGCAAATTTAAACGGGCTAAAGTAACCGCCTTAAATTTAAAGCGTGCGGCTAAACCCAATACCGCTAGAGCTCCGCCAAAACGGACTCGGCGGAGCCTGCTACGATTTACTCTTTAGGAGCGCCTGTGTATTGGAAGGTGTATTTAACCGAGAACGGCTCCCACCATTTGCCTACGCCGGTCGCTTTATCTGCGTGGCGACCGAATCCGTTGGCGCTTGGATTTTCGATGTTGTAGGTTAACTCGTAGTTGCCTACGCCGTTTACCATCTTGATATTGGCGCCGTAGTGAGGGCCGTCGCTAGCTACCATCGGCATGAAATTTCCCTTTTGAATCTTGCCGGTATCTAGGTTTTTAAGCACGTAAGCGATCTTTAGGTAAGGGATCCACTCGCCCTCGCCAAATCCGTTTGCGTTGCCTTTGATAGCGTGGATATCCGCCTCAAGGTGGATGTCTGCCTTGCTAGGAGCTAGATCGATGCCTTTAGGCTCCATATCGATAGGCTGAAGATAAACTGCCGCGATCTCCATTCCATTTTGCTCAATCGGCTCGCCGATTGGATGTTCTCCTGCCATTGCTATAACAGAGGCTAGGCTTAGTGCCAACATACCTGAAAAAATCTTTTTCATCTTTTCTCTCCTTTATTAAGAATTGTTCTTTTGCTTGTTTTTTAAGATCAAAATTCCTACGATTAGAAGCACGATCATCACCGCTTGCGGCACGAGGCTCTGCACGTAAGGATAAAATCCGATCCACGTAATCGTTGGAAGCCCATCTATTACGGTAGGCACGAATACCTTGCCCTCGACTAACTCCATCACGCCCTTGCCCACAAATACGACGGACATATAAAATATGATGACCGATGTAGCGATGAAAAACGGCTTGATAGCGATTTTAAGCGAGAATTTTTTGATGACGATATAAACTATGATAAGAGCCGCTATACCCGCGACAAAGCCTGCTGCTACCATGCTAGTAGCTGCCGGACTTTTAGCGTCGAAAAGTAGTGCCAGATAAAATAGCACCGTCTCTGCGCCCTCGCGATAAACCGCTAAAAACACCGTCCACCAAAGCATCTTGCTATCGCCCGAACTTAGGCTGTTTGAAATTTGACCTTGGATATAGGCGCTCCACTTTTTGGAGCTTGCATTTGAAAGAAGCCAAAAGCCCACGTAAAATAGCAGAACTACGGCGATTAGCATCACCGCGCCCTCCATCACTTCGCGCGTTTGTCCTGCATTTTCGCTACCGAAGATATAATTCAGCCCGTAAGCCGTAGCGATACTTAGCACGACCGCGACGCCAAGAGCGCTATAAACGATATTTAAGTGCTTTGAGTTGCCGGATTTTATAAGTAGGGCGATGACTGCGGCTACTATAATGAGCGCCTCGAATCCTTCGCGCAAGATGATGATAAGCGCGTATAAGAATAGATCCCAGTTGCTTGATTTCTTCGTTAACTCTAGGCTTTGAGTGAGCTGATCAAATAGCTTGTTTTGCGCCGCTACGATCTGCTCTTTGGAAGCGCCCGCGCGCATAAGAGCCGAAATTTTATTAAAGCTTGCTTCGGTGTCTAGTTTAAGCTGAGTATTTTTAGCGCCGACGATGTTTTCCATGCCGCTCTCTTCGTATTCATCGAAGTAGATATTGCCGCTCTCGTCGATCGCATCATCAACCTTGCCGCTTTCATAAAGAGCCAAAACCTTAGCCATCTTATCCTTGATGTTTTGCACAATCGGCGTAAAATCCTTGCCCTCATCCTCGCTAGTATCGCTTTGTGCTAACGCAGTCTGCGGCGCTATGGAGTAGCTTTCTTGCGGCAGATCATTTACAGCTTTTAATGCTAGATTATCTAGGGCGTTTATCGCTTCGTCAAATTTTGATTTGTCCGTATCTGCATCCTCGCGCAAGAGATTTCCTATAATTTGCTGGATTGATTGATCGGTCTGAGACGAGACATATTTTCGTACCGCCTCTTCTAAGCGTTCGTTGCGGTAGATATCAAATTTCGCGCGATTTAGCGCAGCTTTTAGCGCAACAGTGTCTTTTTTATCAAACGCAGCTTTAGCGTTATCCAGCTCAGTTTTAAATTCCGTATAGACGCTCATCCACGGCGAAGTTGTACCTGATGCTGCGGAATTTCCGCCTGAGGCTGGCGCAGAAGTGCTGCCATCGCCTCCGTCTTGATACTCGGCTACGAGACGATGACCCGATTCAATCACAGGCAGAACCTCGTCAATCTCGCGATTTAGATTATCGATCATCGCTTGGATCTCATTTAGAGGCTTTTCGGCTTTGATCGCCTTACGGATATCGCCGAATTGCTTCTCCATATCGTAGGATTTTTTCTGTCCCAAATTTATGCGGATGCCGGCTTCTAGATTTTCAAAATGCCCAAAATACGCCTCTTGAGTTATCTTTCTAGCCTCAGAATTATTACCATCGACATAAAGTTTGATCGCTTGAGCAAATTTCTCTTTTATCGTCGCTGCTTCGGCGCGATAATCCGTATCTGCAAAAAGCATAGCAAGCGGAAAAATTAGAGCTAAAACCGCAAATTTAAAAAATTTCATCTGAACCTTCTTGAGTTGAATTCATACATTAAATTTCAAAATCGAGCTGCAATTATATGTAGAAAAATCTTAAAAAGTAATAAAAAAAGCGGTTATCATAAAGCACGAAAGCGGCTAAATTCTCAATTGCAAGAGCTTTTTGATAGATGGAATTTAATAGAATTTAGGATATGGCGGAATTTTAAATGGCAGTCGGATTTTACTCCGACTGCTAAAATTTTAATGAAGTTTCGACCAAATTTTGCTTTTCCAAAGACCTGCAAAAACAGAAAGGATCAAGAAATAGATCATAATATTTATGGTTGTAGCTTCACGCTCAGCTTTTTTGCTGTCGCCTACGTCAGCCAGATACTCCACGACCTTGGCTTCAGCGTTTTCGTTCAAGCCTACGCGCGGCATCGAAGTGCCTGGAAGCTTCTTTTGCGTATCATTGATAAACTCGTGCAGATAGTTGGCGCCTTTAGAACGGATCATCATCGAAAGATCAGGAGGCATCGAGCCCATATACGCAGCCAGGCTAGCCTTGTCGCTGGATGCAAAGAACTTATCATATTTGACGTCGTGGCATCTTAGACAAGCATCCTCAAAAACCGCCTTGCTTAAAAGGAATTTTTTCTGCGCTTCGTCTAGTTCGGTGCCTTGCTTGATGCCGCTAGCAGCAGCCTCAGAGGCGATTAGCTTATTCTCGCTAGGAGCGACCGATTTCAGATAAGCTACGATATCGGCAATCTCTTGATTTAGATCACCGCCCGCACCGAAAAACCCGGGCATCGGAAAAGGCTTTTCGTCGCCAAATTTCTGATCTAGCTTAAGAGCCATGATTGGATCTTTGATGAGTGCAGCTAAGAATTTATCGGTGTATAGATAGCCTGCACTGCTAAGATCCGGAGGATTGACGCCGTATGCGGCACTAGCGCTTGCTGCGTCCATAGGAGCGGGGATATTTGCACTTTTTACTCCATGACATGCGGTGCAGCCTGCATTTGTAAAGGTTTCAGCGCCGCGCACGGCATCGCCTTTGCTAAGATCTATTTTATTTATCTCATCCCAAAAAAGCACCGTTTTGTCTTGTTGCTCTTTCGCGCTGGCTAGGGCTTTTTTAGAATTTTTTATCATCGTCTCATCCCCGCCTTTTTCAGCTGCGGCCAAAGCGCTTTCTGCTGCGGCTACGTTATGCGCGGCTAAAGCCGTATCGCCTGCTGCAAAGTCATAATTTACCGGATCGGTGTGCGGACTGAGCTTAGTATGAGCATAAGGCTCGATAAACCAGTATAAAATTCCCACACAAAAAAGCACCAAGATTAGGGTTCTTATCTCTTTCATGGCTAGACCCTCTTTCTTTCTGCGATTGTAATTAACGGAAGCACTACGACGAGCAATCCGATATAGATGATTGATAAAGCAAAGCCCCAGTATTTGTTTTCGATACCGAGCTCCGCGCCGTCTGCAGGGAGCTTGCCGAAAAGGCTAAGCAGGATCATGTCGATTACCAAAACCCAAAACCAAATGAAAAACGCTTTGTTTTTGTGCGCAGGCGCTACTACGCTGCTGCGGTCAAATAACGGGATAAAAAATAGCGAAACTCCGGCAAATGCAAAGGCGATAAGCCCGATGTCGGCGGCCTTAAGCGGTCCTACGTCGAAGTAAAATCCGCGCAGAATTTCATACTCCCAAAGGAAATACCATTCCGGATAGATATGCGTTGGGGTTTTGAGGCTGTTTGCAGGCTCGAAATTTATCGGATCCATCGCAAAATCGAAGTGAAAGCCCACTAGATAAAAGAAAAATATCATAAAGATACTGACGTAGAAAAAATCCTTCGCTAAAAAGCCCGGCCAAAACGGAATTACCTTGCTTTCGCTAGTTTTTCCTTCCAAATACTTCTCGCCCTCGAGCTCAAAGTCAATCTCCTCGCCGTCTAGGTTATTTACATGCGGAAATCTAAGCGAATAAAAATGCACCGCCAGCACCGCAACCACCACGAGAGGTAGCAAACAGACGTGAAGCATAAAAAATCGCGTCAGCGTCGGATCACTAACAGCATAATCGCCGCGAATCCACTCTACTATCGCGTCGCCAACTACTGGAATTCCTCCAAAAAGATTAGTAATAACCATCGCTGCCCAGTAGCTCATCTGCCCCCATGGAAGCATATATCCGCTGAAAGCCTCCGCCGAAAAAATAATGAAAAGCAGCATTCCGCTTACCCAAATCATCTCTCGCCCTTGCTTATACGAGCGGTAATAAATAGCTACTAAAGTATGAATGTATAGGATCAAAAATACAACCGACGCCGATACCGCGTGGATATGACGCCATAGCCAGCCGTATTCGACCTCCTTCATAATCGTGAAATTTACGCTATCAAATGCTAAATTGACATCTGGCTTATAATACATCACGAGCATCAGTCCACTTATGAACAAAACTATAAATAGCGTCATCAAAATAACGCCCATCGCCCAAAGGAAGCTGATATTTTTAGGAATCCAATACTCGCTTACCATCACCTTGAAAAATTTCGTTACGGCGAGCCTTTGGTCAAACCAATCCCAAACTCCCGTAGCTTTTCTTATATGTGCCATCTGCGCCTCCTATGCTTTCTGCTTTAGGGCCTGGTATTCGGGACCCTCTTCGCCTAAAACGAGTTTCGTTCCGTCGATTTTAAAGGGCGGTATATCCATAGGGCGCGGCGGCGGACCGAATACGTTTACGCCGTTAGCATCGAAAATCCCGCCGTGACATGCACAGATGAATTGTTGCGTCGATGGCTTATAGCTGGGAATACAGCCCAAATGCGTACAAAGCCCGATGCAAAGCGTATATCTAGCATCCCCTACGACGACGTCACGGGCATCGTTTTTAGGCATATCGGCAGTCTTTTTAAGCACGAAAATCGGCTTTTTACGCCACTGCGTTTGATACAGCTCGCCCTCTTTGATCGGACTTAAATCTACCGTAGTGACGCCGGCGGCGCGCACGCTAGGTAACGGATCCCACGATTTCTTCATCCCCACGAGTGCGAAAACGCCACCCACAGCGGCAACCGCGCCGAAAGTAAGCCCGATAAAGCCTCGTCTATCCTGTTTTAGATCAGACATCTTTATCCTTTCAAATTAAGAAATTGACAAGCGTCAATTTTAGCCAAATAAAGATTAAATCAATATGATTATAAGCAGAAATTTAGCTTAACCTTGCAAGCTAAATTATATTTTAAGATAATTTTAATGCCTAGCGAGGCGTTTTCGCAGTTTAAAATTTTATAAATTTTCAAATTCTATCATATTCTATCATGGCGCGGAATTTAAAATTTTAAAATTTTGTCGCGCAAAAGTTGCTGCGACAATGGCGTACAAAATTTTAAAATTTCGACATCATAAATAAAATTTCATAAAGCGCGAGATTTTAAATTTTAAATTTAAAAATGAGCATAGAATTTATAAAATCAAATTTTAAAATTTCACTGCTCGGTCATGGCGGCAGTAGGACAGAATTTTACGCTAGCGCGCTAGCTGAAATTTTAAAATTCTCAATTACGTCGCGCTTCCGTCCTATGAAAAAATTCCACTAGAAGTAAAATTTAAAACATTAAAGTCCCATAGCGGTGCAAATTCCAAATCATTAAAATTTTACGACGTCTTAAAAATTTTAAGCATCAAAGTCCTGTCGCGATGCAAAATTTTAAAATTTAGCGTAATCGCGAATCGTAAAATTCTATAAAATTCTGCGGGATTTCAAAGCCTAGCCAAAATTTAAAGATAAATTCCATAAATCCATAAAGCCTCGGCAAACTGCGAAATCCGGGCGAAATTTCAAAATTATTATTCTGAAATTTGGGCCCCACCTATCTAAAGCCTAGCCGATTTGCCCGAGCGAAAATACGCCGCAATCGCAAGAGCTATCATCGAGGCAACCATCACGTACGCCCAGCCCGGCACCGGAATGCGCTCGCCGCTAGCGTATGAGTGCATTCCGCTTAGATAGAAATTTACGCCAAAATAGGTCATTATGACGCTAAAATACGCAAACATTGAGGCTACGGCAAAGGCGAATTGATTGTTGAGCTTAGGCATAAACCTAAAATGCACTACCACCGCGTAGATGAAAATCGTAATGAGCGCCCAGGTCTCCTTCGGATCCCAGCCCCAGTAGCGTCCCCAGCTTTCGTTCGCCCACACGCCGCCTAGGAAGTTGCCCACCGTCAGCAAACAAAGCCCTAGGATCATCGACATTTCGTTGATGTGCGTCGCCTCTGTGATGTTGCGCGCGATCTCGGGGTTTTTCTTGTCGAACAAAAACATCACGAGGGTAAAAATTCCAAGCAGCATGCAAAGGCCTAAAAATCCGTAGCTTGCTGTGATTACCGAGACATGGATCGTAAGCCAGTGCGACTTCAATACAGGCTGAAGGTTGGTGATCTGCGGATCGATGTCGCTAAGATGCGCTACCATCAGCGTTATGCCCGCCATTATCGACGTTAGCGCCAACGAGATAGCGGATTTGCGCGAGAAAAAAATGCCGCTTAGCGACAGCGCCCATGCGATGTAGATGAGCGATTCGTAGGAGTTGCTCCACGGCGCGTGCCCCGAGACGTAGCCGCGCAGCGCAAGACCTGCAGTATGCGCGATAAAAGCGATGATATTTACGATATAAACAAGCTTAAACGCGCCGCCTAAGCGAAGAGTAGGCTTCATCATTCGCAAAAAGATAAAGATCAGAAGCAAAAATCCCGAGATAGTGTAGATCGGAAAGAGGCGAGAAAAAATTTTAGCCTTATTAAATAAAATTTCATATTTTATTGCGCTCTCGCTAGGCATTAAATTTGCGCCGTTTTGCGCTTGGTATTTTTTGACGTAGCTTAGCATCTTTTCTGCGCCGCTCCAATCCCCGCTTTCTTGGGCATAGACCACGGACGAAACGAATATCCCCATCATCTTTTTAACTTCAGTTGATTCGTTTTGATCCAGCGCATCGCCTAGATATAGCGGCGAAAGCCACTCGTTATTTTTAGCGTTCTTAACCGGAATAATTCTAAAATAATCCCCCATAAACGCCGAGTAAAAGACGTTCACGCGCTCGTTTACCTTGATGATCTCTTTATCTAGCACACCGCGATTGCCCAAAGGCTTGCGGTTGATCTCCTCGACCATTTTATCGAGCTTGTAGTAGCTCTCGCCGCCTTTAAATTCAAAAAAATCCATCATACTGGCGTGGCTTTGCTTCTCATCCATACCTAGAATTTTCTTAAGCTCCGGCTCGCTAACCTTGATAATCGGCGCACGCCTCCAGTAGCTTTGATTTAGCATAAAAGAAAGCGCGGCGGCGTTATGGTTTAAAATTTCGCCATTTGGCGCCTTGTAGTCGTCGGCGCGGTAAATTTTATTTAAAAGCTCCCTAGAAACGGTATCGAAAGGCTCCATTCGCCCATCAAATCCCTGAATTACGAGGCTTGCTAGATCTTCGCTAAATTTAGGATCGAATTTCGGCACGGCTAGTTCGCCTCCCATAGTAGAAAAATTATGCGGCGGGGCGGAGTCTTGCTCCGCTGCAGATTCTTGCGAAACGGAGCTTTGTTTGGAATTTTCAGCGGCGGAATTCTGCGCGGAATTTTGCGAAGTAGAATTTTGCACGCTAGCCGGGCTTTGCGACGCTGGATTTTCTACAGCTGTATTTGAGGCGGAACTTTGCGAAGTAGAATTTTGAATCGTAGAGTTTTGTTCGGCATTTGCTGCGCTAGGATACAATGCAGCCAAACTCAAAGCCAACGCGCCTACTAATGCCAATGCTGCGCCTTTAGTACCGCGTCGCGATTTTTTGGTGCGTTTTGATGCAGAGCTTTCTGCAGAGCTTACGGGCACCGAGCTAGACGCGGAATTTTTAGAATTTACATCTTTTTCTCGAGCAAGATGCGTATTTTCGCTGATTAAGCGCGAGAGCTTGAAAAAGCGCGAGCCCCGGTTGAAAAAGTTAAAAAACATCCCCACGCAAAGCAAAAAATAGCCGATGTAAGTTGGAACTTTGCCAGGGTCTTTATTGACCGAAAGCACGGTGCCACGCTCATCCGTGTCGTATGAGCTTTGGAAAAATCGGTATCCGCCGTAATCGAGCACGTGATTCATAAAAATATCATAATCAAAGCTCGAATTGCCGTCTTTTAGCATGATTTCACTTTTATATCCGGAGGGCGAATTGGTGCCTGGATAGCGATCCATCACAAAGTCGCGAAGCGCGATTTTAAAAGGCAGATGAAGCATCTTTGGCGCCAAGGCTACGATGAAATTCTTATCGCCCACCTTGTAGCTAGCACCATGCGAATCCCTAGGCACGTAGATTTCGCGACTCTGCCCCGCAAAGCTTAGCGTAGCTACTACGCCGGGCTCACCCGGTAAATTCGCATCGACCGGGACGAATTTCTCGACCGCGGAGCTAAGTAGGCTAACGGGAGCGAAATTTATCCCGTCGAAGCTGTAAAGCAAGAGATTGCCTAGAGGATTATCCTCGTTTTTCTTAAGCGGCGCAGTGCTCATATCAGCCATTTTAGTGGCGTTTATATCAAGACTTGAGTTTAGATAGAATTTGCCGTCTTTGGATTTTATGTAGATGAAATTCTTACTCTTAGGCTCTGCGTTAAAAGTGATACTAAGCTCGCCTATATCCATGCTTTCGCCTGATTGCAAGGAGACATTTTGGCTGCCGACATTGTTTGAAAATAATAGTTCCACGCGCGCAGGAGCCTGCCCGGTCGGATCTTGCACCCATTTTAGCTCGCCGTGTTCTATTAGCTCTTTAAATTTTAAATTTGCGATCCTGCCCTCTACGTCTAGATTGAGATCGAAGTTCATCCGTCCTGCGCCGTTTAAAAATTTGCTCTCGTCAGCAGATATAAACTCGCCGTCGCTGCCTAAAGTAAGAAGTTGAACGACCTCGTCTTTAGTCGTTACGATCGAGCTCTCGCCGCCCTCTCTTATATGGATATTTCCCTCAAAGCCGAAATATCTCGTCAAAATCGCTCCAACAAGCATAAACAAAAAGCTTGCGTGAAAGATTAGCGCAGGCAGCGTGCGAAGCTTAATCATGCGGTAGCGATAGATATTGTAGGTTAAATTTATTCCCAAAAGAACCATCAGCGCGCCAAACCACGCAGTAGAATAAACCATCGCCCAAGCTACTTCCGTGCCGTAAGCGGTCTCTACGAAAGTGGCGATCGCACAGGCTAGCGCCAAAATCAGTAGCATCACTGACGCGCACTCCATACTAAAAAATGTCTTCATTGATTTCCTTTAGATTTACGAGGGTTTTCAAAATCGCGAGATTTTAGCAAAAATTGCTTAATTTTTCATTTTACGACCTGCAAGCGCACGCCTACTAGCGTAGCGCAAATATGCGTTAAGATGCTTTGATAAAGCGGTAAAATTCTCCTCTTAGGCATTCGCGCAGAAATTTAACGGCGCGGATGAAATTTTATAAAATGCTGCGAAATTTAGCGAATTCTATTAAATTTCGTGCGTCATCTCATCGCGTAATTTCTAATTTAGAATTCCGCTGCGATAAAATTTTATCTTTGCGGAATTCCTTATTATTATTTTTTGCCTTGGGTATATGCGAGCTCGCACACGTCGCCCACGGCTTGGTGGCACGGGATCGCCGAGATCGAGTTATTAGGCGAGCCGTCGATCACTTTATCTGAATAAACCAAATAGATTAGTGAGCCCTGCACCGCGTCATAAAGCCTAACTACGTGGGTCTTTTTGAAAATTAACGAGCTGCGTTTTTCAAAAATATCCTCTTTTTTCAGCTCCTCTTTGATGATGATTTTAGGCGCTGTCTGCACGCACGAAACAGAGGCCTCGGAGCGGTCCTCTTCCACGCCGATGATCTCTTTGGCACCGCCTTTTTTGGCGTAAGAAACGTAGCAGGTCACGCCGTCGATCTTAGGATCTTTAACCGCGATAACTTCGATGCGATCGTCTTTGCCAAAAATTCTAAACGAAGTATTTACGCTACCTACGAGCTCGTAATCGCTCGCGCAAGCAAAAGCCGCTAAAATCGCTGCTAGAATAAATTTTTTCATAATCATCCTTTGGAATTTTAGCAGCGATTTTATCATTTATAATATAAATATTAAGCAAGTTTTTATAAAATACCGCGATTTAAATTTAAAGGAATTTTATGATCGAAGATATCTTTAGAGAATACGATATTCGCGGTATCGTGGGCGAGGAACTAAACGAGCGCAGCGTAAAAGCGATCGGCTTTGCTCTTGGCAAACATATCGCAAATTTAGGGCTTGAGCGCGTTAGCGTGGGATACGACGCCCGTCTTAGCGCGGACGAGCTTTTCGGCTATTTCGTAAGCGGACTAAATTTCGCCGGATTGCGAGTTTATAATATCGGCTTGCTGCCGACGCCGGTGGGCTATTTTAGCGTATTTGCGCATAAATTTGACGCAAACGTAATGATCACCGGCTCGCACAATCCCAAAAATTACAACGGCTTTAAAATAACGATCGGCACGGATAGCTTCTTCGGCAAGGATTTGAAGCGCCTCGGTGCGCAGGTGCGAGAGCTGATGAGTTCACATTTTGAAATTCCAACCGATACAAGCACCCAGAGGTACGACATTTTAAGCGAGTATCTAGCATATTTTGAGAAGGAATTCGCAGCTCTTAAGGGCTTTGCCGCGCCTTTTATAATTGACTGCGCAAACGGCGCCGCAGGCGTTACCGTTACTAAAATCATAGGAAGGCTAGAGCTAAACGCTAAAGTTTTATTCCCACAGCCAGACGGCAACTTCCCAAACCACCACCCAGACCCAAGCGAGGAGAAAAATTTAGCAGATCTTAAAGCTGCGATGAAGCAAGATGGCGTGAGCTTGGGCTTCGGTTTCGACGGGGATGCCGATAGGATCGCCGTGCTTACGCCGCGCCGCAACATCAAAGGCGACGAGCTAGCCTGCCTGCTTGCTCTAAACATGCACCATCCGCGCATCCTAGGCGAAGTCAAATGCTCTCAAGCGATGTATGACACCATCGATAAGATCGGCAAAAGCTTCATGGGTAAAACGGGCCATAGCAATATCAAAAAGGCGATGAAGGAGCTTGGCATCGATCTTGCCGCCGAGGTTAGCGGGCATATTTATTTTAAAGAGCGATATTTCGGCTTTGATGACGGCGTATATGCGATGATGCGCGTGCTTGAGCTCGTAGCTAAAGGATATGATTTAGACGCCGAGCTAGACAAGCTGCCGCGAGTTTTTAGCACCGACGAGATAAAATTTAATACGAGCGAGGAGGCGAAATTTAAGATCATCGAGGCTCTTAAAGCTCAAATCCACGCAGGTATTGCGGAGCTGCCGCCCATCCGCGATATTATCGAAATAGATGGCATCAGAGTGAGGTTTGATAACGGCTGGGCACTCGTACGGGCAAGCAATACCACGCCCGTGATCGTAACTCGCTTCGAGGCCAGCAGCCCCGAGTTTCGCGACGAGATGCAGCGCGTATTTTTAGATAAACTAGAAAATTTAAAGGACCAGAGATGAACGAATCTGAAAAGCAAGAGGTTGAAAAAAATATAAAAGAGCTTTTGGCTGCGAGAGCGGAATTTTTTAAATTCTTAGATGAGCGCGTGCCAAAAATCGCGGGTACCGACGTGTTTGATTTCGAGCGCGCAGGCGCGGCTAGCTTGAAAGAAGTTTATGCGAAATTCTACGGCTACGACTACGCTGCGCGCAAGCTGCTACCATATTTATACCGCACTTACGGACTAAATTTCGATGTCTGAGATCATCTTAGATCGCGACGCTTATGCGCACAATCTAGCGCAAATCGCCGCCAAAGTAGGTGGAGCGGAGCGAGTATTTTTAGTAGCCAAGGATAATTCATACGGCCATGGCTGCAGGCTTTGCTGCGAGGAAGCGGCAAAGCTAGGCTTCGTACGCGCCGTAACGCGAAGTGCTACGGAAGCTGCGCAGATAGCGGATTTATTTGATGAAATTTTAGTGCTCTCGCACATTCCGCACGGGGACGAGGACAAGCGGTTTTGCTACGCGGTAAATGATCTGAGCTACTTCGCGCGTCTTAAACGAGGGCTTAAAATTTATATCGCTGCAGATACTGCTATGCACCGCAACGGCATCGGAGCGAGCGAGCTAGATGAGGCGCTTAGGCTGTGCAGGGAGGGCGGATTTAAGCTACGTGGCTTTTTCACACACTTTCGCGCAAGCGACGAGCTAAGTGGAGATTTTTTCGCACAAAGGCAAAATTTCATAGAATTTAAGCGTATCGCGGGACACAAAGCCGCCGCCGCGGGCTTTGGAAATTTAAAATTTCATTCGAGCAACTCCGCAGCTATCGAGCGAAGTGCGGGCTTTGAGGACGAATACGTGCGCGTAGGCATGGCGCAGTTCGGCTATCCGCAATTTGACGAGAGCCTAAATTTACGCCCTGTGCTAAAGCTCTATGCCGATCTGATCAGCTCGCGCGTGCTGAAAAAAGGCGAGCGCGTGGGCTACGGCGCAAAATTTGAAGCGCCGCACGATATGAGGATCGGCACATACGATCTGGGCTACGCAGACGGGCTATTTCGCTACGACGGCGAGGGCGAGCTAGCGCTTGCAAGCGGGCAAAAAATGCTCGGAAAAATGTCGATGGATAGCTTCTGTGCAGAATTCGGCGGAGAGCGAGTTTGCGTGCTGGACGACGCGCAGATTTGGGCAAAGCGCTTCAGCACGATCGAATATGAAATTTTAGTCAAATTAAATTCCAACATCCCAAGGAGATTTCAATGAAAGAGCTGCAAGGAGAAAATAACGAGCGTATAGGTTGCGACGATAAAGGCTTATCTGCGCGAGGCGGGAGCTTTGGCGGAGAAGAGTATCCGCGCCAAAAAGGAGGGCTTCATATCTTAATCAAAGCCCTAATCGTCTTAGTGATTGCAGCGATTGCATTTGCGATATTTGCAGTGCCGGTTTACAACAAGCTCGTAAGCAAAGACGAAGAAGTTAAAGCCGCGTGGAGCCAGGTACAAAACCAATATCAGCGCCGCGCCGACTTGATTCCAAATTTCGTAGAAACCGTCAAGGGCTACGCAAGCCATGAAAAAGATACCTTAGAAGGCGTTATAAATGCCCGAGCTAAGGCAACTGCTGTCAATATCAATGCAGAAAGTTTAGCGCAAGATCCGGAAGCGTTTGCGAAATTTAACGGCGCTCAAGGCGAGCTTAGCTCGGCTCTATCGCGCTTGATGCTGGTAGTCGAGCGCTACCCGGATCTTAAGGCAAATCAGAATTTCGCCGATCTGCAAAATCAGCTCGAAGGCACGGAAAACCGCATCGCCGTAGCGCGCAAGGACTACATCGCCTCGGTGCAGGAATACAACAAGCTAATTAGAACCTTTCCTACGAACATCATCGCGCGCATCGTAGGACTAGGCGGTGCCAAACCTAGCTTTAGCGCTGATAGCTCAAGCCAAAAAGCCCCTAGCGTCTCGTTCAAATAACGCTAAAGGTGGCAAATGCTAAGCGAGCAGTGCAAGCAAGAAATCCACGAGCTAATCACGAAAGCCGAAGCCGCAAGTGGTGCGCAGATCGTCTGCGTAGTCGCGCGCGAAGCAAGCGAGGACTGCGAATCTAGCTATGGCGCGGCAGCAGTGACGGCGTTTGCGATCGGCATCGTTATGTGCTTCGTGCCGCAAATAAGCAAAGCTGAGCTACTGCAGATCGTAGCGCTCAGCTTCATTGCGATTAAAGCTCTGCTAGCTAAATGCCCTGCGCTTTTAACTCTAATCACGCCTAGATCTCGTAGGCTTCGGCTCTCAGGCGAGTTTGCGATGCTAAAATTTTACGAGCGCTACGGTAGTGTAAAAGAAGCTATAATGTTTTGCGTCTGCGTCCGCGAACGCTGCGCTCATATCATCTGCGGCGCGCAAGCGGCGGAGTTTATCTCTAAGGGCGAGTTTGAACGTATCACGACGGAATTTAAACCTAGCGCGCAAGGCCTTGAGCCTGCTGTTTTAAAGGCGATGGACGCGCTGTGCAAGCTAGCCATGCAAGTGCCTAAAAATAGCGAAAATAACGAGATAGAAGAGACCTTGGTGGAGCTGCGATGAGAGTGGCTTGTAGATTTGCTTTTGCCCTAATGGCGCTATTTGTAATAAGCGTCGCCGCACCTAGCGAGTATCTAGCCCATCCAAACGGCACCGCCGTAATTGATGAGGCTAGCATTTTACGCCCAGCCGCGAGAGAGAGTCTGAATGAAATTTTAACGACTTTCGATAAAAATTCCACAAACCAGATCATGTTCATAAGCCTAAAATCGCTCGGCGGCTACTCTATCGAGGAAATAGGCGTAGAGCAGGCGCGCGCTCTTGGTATCGGGCAAAAAGGGCGCGACAACGGTGTACTGCTGCTCGTCGCTCCGCACGAGCATAAAGTGCGTATCGAGGTCGGATACGGGCTAGAGGGCGTGCTAACCGATATGCGCGCCAAGCGTATCATCAGCAATAAAATTCTGCCCTATTTTAGGCAGGGAGATTATGAAAGTGGCGTCATTAGCGGGATTTCGGCGATCATCAGCACGATCGAAGGCGGCGATATAAAATTTGATCCCCTTAACGCCAACGCGCAGCAGGATCCGAGTAACAAGGACTTTGCGATCTTTATGGTGCTTTTTGCAGTCTTGCTTTTCGCGATACTAAGCCGCCGCGTGACGCGCCTCAGAAGAAGCGACGAGGATATAATCTCGAGTGCAGACATCATAAGCGAAATCGCGCGCTCATCGCGCATGAGAGGCAGCCCATCTGGGGATTTTGGCGGATTTAAAGGAAGTGGCGGTTTTAGCGGAGGTGGTTTCAGTGGGGGCGGCGGAAGCTTCGGCGGAGGCGGTGCTAGTGGAAGCTGGTAGCCACAGAAATTTTATCAAAATTCCAAATCGTAGAATTTTATCTAAATTTTAAAATTTCTAAATTCGGCTACTTGCGTAGAAAAACAGCACGAGCGGCTTGTCGTTGCCCTCGATCTTTAGCGTGCGCTCGGAGGGGTCGAACTTGGAGGCGAGTGAGGCGCCGTCGCTGCTTAGATGGTGCTTCCATCCGTCGCAGCCTGCGAGCAGCAGCGCGAACACGGCGGCGGCAACTTTTAAATTTGAAAATTTAATCATTTAAAATCCGTCCTTAAATCTACTTTTAAAACTGCTAAATTCGTTTTTAAATTTGCGTTTGAAATTTTAAAATTCACGGCGCGATACCTGTCAGAATTTATGTCTTGATACGCTCCGAGGCGTATGTCGTAATAATTCATGCTTGGGTTTATGCCGTGACCCTTGACGAGATTTATGTCATAATCCGCACTAGAATCTATGTAACGACCTGCCTCTCAATTCGTACTCATAGCTTTTCGGTTTTTAAAATTTAAATGGCAAAGGCAGTAATCTAAATTTACGCGACGAATGAAGCTCGCACGATAAATTTTAAATTTCGCGGCGCGCGATCGAGCTCTAAACAGCAAGATTTAAATTTGATCGTCAAAGTGAGCTTTAAATTTTCACCAAAACAAAGCAGGCTTTAAATTTGACCGCGCTGGCGATCTAAAATTTATACGCCGCGGCAACCTAAATTTAGCGCGCCGCAAGTATCCGCGCAGTCTGTCCCGTGCGAGCTCAAAATTTAAACGCACTCTCCGCAGCTCTAAAGATAAAATTTTGCGTCTTTGCATAGCGAATGTAAAATTCCGCGCTCATCGACGCCTACGCAATACGATTTTAGCCGTACCGCGCCCTCGCCTGATGCGCTCTCTCAGACTTTCATCAAGCTTTGCGATACGGTTTTGCCCGCAATCTGCGCGACTGCTCGTACAAAAACGCAGGCTACGATCACTCGCGGACGCTGCAACCCACAGCCAAAATTTCACCGGGGTAAAGCCGCGGCGAACCGAGCCGCCCTGAAATTTTAAAAATTTATCTCGCAAACGGGCGGCGGTTCGCAATACTCGCTTATGAATTTTACGCGAGCGCGGCGGGCGAATTAGCTAAAATTTAGCGCTTTTGGTGTAGAATTCGAGCAAATTTCAATCCAAAGGTCATCAAAATGCGCGGATATAAAATTTTCTCCGGCACCGCAAATCCCGAATTTGCCAAAAAAATCTCCAAATATCTCTCGCTACCGCTTAGCGAATGCGCGATCAAAACCTTCAGCGACGGCGAAATCAGCGTCCAGATCGGCGAGAGCGTGCGCGGTAAGGACGTCTTCGTCATCCAGCCCACATGCGCGCCCGCAAACTCCAATCTAATGGAGCTTTTGATCCTAACAGACGCGCTGAAGCGCTCCAGCGCGAACTCGATCACGGCGGTCGTGCCTTACTTCGGCTACGCCCGCCAAGACCGCAAGGCGGCCCCGCGAGTGCCGATCAGCGCGAAACTCGTGGCGAATATGATGCAAACGGCAGGCATCGACCGCGTCGTCACGATGGATCTGCACGCGGGGCAGATACAGGGCTTTTTCGACGTGCCCGTCGATAACCTCTACGGCTCGCTGATATTTTTGGACTACCTAAAAGAGAAAAATTTAAAAAATCCGATCATTGCTAGCCCCGACGTGGGCGGCGTCGCGCGTGCCAGAAGCTTCGCCAAAAAGCTCTCGCTCGATCTCGTCATCGTCGATAAGCGCCGCGAGGAGGCGAACAAAAGCGAGGTGATGAACATCATCGGCGACGTCGCAGGCAAGGACGTGATCCTAATCGACGATATGATCGATACCGCGGGAACCATCGTCAAGGCCGCGGGCGCGTTTAAGGAACAGGGCGCAAAGAGCGTCAGTGCGTTTTGCACGCACGCCGTACTAAGCGGCCCGGCATATGAGCGCATCGAAAGCGGCGCGCTGGACGGCCTAGTCGTGACCGACACGATCCCGCTAAAACAGGAAAGCGACCGCATCAAGGTAATCAGCGTCGCTCCGCTCTTCGGCGAGGTCATCAGACGCGTATATCACGATGAGAGCGTAAATAGCTTATTCAAATAAAATTTTAAAATTTAAAACGCGGCGCCGTTTGTTTTATACAGCCGCAGGAATGCGAACAATAGGCATCTTATCGTAAGGGATCGCGGCTCAGCCGTAAGTCAAGCGTTTACGGCGGCGAGCTCTAAATTTATAGCGTTTTAGCTCGCTGTGATTTGACTATTGTCGATTTAACTGCGACGCAAAATTTAGCTTCTATGCGGCAAATTTAACCTCTGCACGGTATTTACTCCGCACGGCGGAAATTTTAACTGCAGCCACAGAGCAAATTTGCCGCACTAACCGCTGCAAGCCACATTTTAATCCGCCGTATTAAATCCGCGAGACTGCGTTTTAAATTTGCCGTAAAATTTTCTGCATATTTGATGAGATCGCACAGCGCCGCTACGCTTTAAATTTATGATAATTTGCCGCACATTCGCGTCTGTACATGCAGCTGCGCTTCTACAAAACTCGCATCCTCTAAATCTTACAAACCGCGTTTTTAAATTTCGCCGCGAAATCCGCAGCACGCACCAGCAAGAATGCACCCGCCGATCGCGTTTAAATTTAGTGCCGAAATTCTTTATACTTTAGAGTATTGTAAGACTCAAAATGCCGCGCTTATCAAGCGTTCGCAGCTCTTAACGGAGTAGCTTCGCTTGCAAAGCCTCTTCAAATTTAAAATTTAATCCGAATTTGATCTGAAATTTTATAAAATTACGCCGTTTTAAACGGGCTTTAAAAGTGCGCGCAAGCTGTTTTGAAACCCTGAAATAAAGGAAGCTAATGCCTACTTTTACTACCAAAGACTACAAAGCCGCCCTTCGCAGCCGCGGCGCACGAACCACGAGCACAGGCGGATTTAGCGTCAAAAACGACAATTCCTTCATCGTGATCTTCTCCGTTACGATGATGGCTTTTATATTTTTTTACGGCGTTTTAACCGGGCTTGATTTAGATAAGCTCTTTTTCGCAGAAAGTCGTGGAGGAGGGCGTTACAGTAATGGGCTATTGGGACTTATAATCGCCGGTATAGCTTGGTATAAAGGAAGTGACGGCGATGGGCTGTATAAATTTAACGACTATGCGATCACCTTCGTCTCGGGCGCGCATAATAGAGAAATCCTGCTCTCTAATATCGACTACATTAAGCTTACGCCCGGCTTTTTACGCACCTGCACGAGCTACACGGCACTTAAGCACTCCCGCTACGTAAAAAACGAGCAACTCTTTAAATTTGGGATCGGATCGATCATCGTGCTATGGCTAGTCGGTATCGCCATGAGCGAGCAGCTAACTATGGCATATGAGATGCTGGCGGCGGGCGTCGTGATATTTTTCTTCGCCAAGGCACTCTCGTCGTGGCGGCTAAACGGCGACTTTCACGATATCTTGCTGCGCGACACCGTGCTGATCCGCGGCAAAGATCTGAACGACCGCGTGCTGTGGTTTGCGATCACGCCCGGTCGCAACGACCGCCGCAGGTTGCGCGCCTACCTCAAAGAGCATCTTGATTTCGACATCGACGGCGGCTAATTTTGATTTAAATTTAGAGATTTGGCGTAAATTTAGCGGCAGAATTTTGCAACGTAAAATTTTAAGAGGATTTCGCACGGCGGAATTTTGCGATCTAAATTTTACCGAGCAAAATTCTAAGGCTGAAAATTTTAAGATATAAAATTTACGAAGCAGAATTTCGCGGCGTAAATTTCAAAGCCATAAATGCACGGCGCGATATTTGCAGCCTTATACGGCGAACTCCACCTCGCTTAGCCGCCCCAAATTATCACGAAAAGAGTGCGTCATTTTTAAAATTTGCTACGATCTTGCCCGCCGCTTCGCTAAATTTCGTGCCGTTTCTCATCAAAAGTGCCCCCGATAAAACGGCGTGATTTAACTGAAATGCGCCTATGTAATCCCGCGCCAAAGAGATAAGCTCGCTTGCGTCCATACCGGGCTTGATCGTACCATCTGGCGTCACGCACTCGCCTGACGCAAAAGCTACAAACACCGCTCCGCCGGCGTGCGGGCAGCGGTAGTAATATAACGGCTCCTGCGATAATCCGCACGCAATCGCGCTTAGAACGCGCGCGTTTATCTCTTCACTTAGTGCAAGCTTAGGCGTGCTAAGCTCCTCTAGCCCGTGCCGCAAGCCGAAGTCGCGCACATCTCGCGCAAGGACAAGCAGCCGCTCATCGAGGCGATTTATGTTCTCGTACCCCCACAGCCACGTGCGGCTGCTGCTCGCTTCGCTACCGATATACCAAATGGCGCGCGGCGCATCATCGCCGAAACTGATCTCACCGCGCTCAAAATCCACAGACCGGCGCCTGCCCTTTGTGATCAGCTTCGAGCCCATCTCTTGCACCCTTGCGCCGCAGCCTAAACATGCCGAAAATAGATCAGTAAAGCTGCTCCTATCCACGCCTAAGCGGTCTAAAATTCCATTTTTCTCCTTTTTTTACGCCGATAAATTTAGCGCTTTTGCTGGACTTATCGGCACGCCCTATTATGCGCCGTGCACGCCGTTTTGCTATAAAACACTCGCGCTATGGAAATTTCATGCGGCAAGACGGGCAAAATTTAATCAAATTTTATAAAGTCGCAGCGGATAAAATTTCATAGCGGGAGCCGCCCGGATAGAATTTTGCAGAAGGCGACGGGCGCGGCGAGTACAACTGCAGGATATGACGGGCGCGACCGCAATGATTGACGGACAGTAAAAATTTAAACCGCTCGCGGGATGTTAAATTTGAAAGATGAAATTTTAGCCTAACGGCAAGCGGCAGAATTCTACGACCGAGCAGTGAACGCTAGAGCCTAAAGCGGCGCAAAATGGGCACGTAGAAGCGAATGTATCAGCTCGGACGGCAAGCGATAGAGTTTAAGCGCCGTGCAGTCATAAAATTTAAATCGTCTCTTAAGATCGTGAAATTTAAAGACGAAATTTCATGCCAAACGACGAGCCGCTAAATTTAAACCGCCTGAATGATCGTTAAAATTTAAAAGCAAATTTTACAACCGCGCGGCAAAAGATAAAATTTAGACCATCCGCTCAAGCATAAAATTTAATCGATCTTTAGCACGCTCAAAAACGCCTCGCTCGGCAGATTTACCTTGCCGATCGCCTTCATGCGCTTCTTGCCCTCTTTTTGCTTTTCGAGCAGCTTGCGCTTGCGCGTGATGTCGCCACCGTAGCATTTGGCGGTCACGTTTTTGCCCATGGCGCGGACGTTTTCGCGAGCGATGATCTTGTTGCCGATGCTTGCTTGGATCGCGACCTCAAAAAGCTGCCGCGGCACGATCTCCTTCATCGCTTTGACGAGGTCGCGCCCCTTGGATTCGGCCTTTGAAGCGGGCACGATGATAGAGAGCGCATCGACCGCTTCGCCCGCGACGTGGATGTCGAGCTTGACTAGATCGCCGCGCCTGTAATCGATCGGCTCGTAGTCGAAGCTCGCATATCCCTTGGTGCAGGACTTGAGCTTGTCGTAAAAGTCCATTATGATCTCGTTTGTCGGCACGTCGTATTCGAGCAGGACGCGCTCCGGCGTGATGTAATCCATCTTAGTTTGGATGCCGCGGCGCAAATTTAAAAGGCTAATGAGATTGCCCAAAAACTCGCTCGGAGTGATGATGGTCGCCCTGACGTAGGGCTCCTCGATGCGCTCGATGAAATTTGGCGCGGGAAGCTCGCTGGGGCTGTGTATCCGCACGCACGAGCCGTCCGTGAGATACACGGCGTATGTGACGGTCGGCGCCGTGGCGATGAGATCGAGATCAAACTCGCGCTCGAGCCGCTCCTTCACGACCTCCATATGCAGTAGTCCCAAAAACCCGACGCGAAAGCCGAATCCTAGCGCCAGCGACGTCTCGGGCTCATAGCTAAGCGAGCTGTCGTTTAGGCTGAGCTTATCCAAAGCGTCGCGCAGATCTTCAAATTTATCGGTCTGCACGGGATAGATGCCCGCAAACACGAAGGGCTTGGCCTTCTCAAAGCCGCCCACGGGCTCGGTGGCACGTTTTTTAAAAAGCGTGATCGTATCGCCCACCTGCACGTCGGCGACATTTTTTAGCCCCATTACTACGATGCCCACTTCGCCGCTGCTAAGCTCGCGGGCTTTGGCGGGCGCGAGCGGGTTGGGATACATCAGATCGAGCACCTCGTGGCGGTTCTCGCTACCCATGATATAGACTTCGTCGCCCTTTTTCAGCACGCCGTCGTAGAGCCTCGCGAGCGCGAGCGCGCCTAGGTAGTTATCAAACCAGCTGTCGTAGATGAGCGCCTTAAGCGGCGCGTCGTCGTCCGTTTTGGGCGCGGGGATGCGAGTGATTATCGCCTCTAAAAGCTCCTTGATGCCCACGCCCGTTTTGGCGCTAACCTCGATCGCGCTGCTGCAATCAAGCCCGATGACGTGCTCGATCTCATCTTTTACGCGCTGCGGATCGGCGGCGGGCAGATCGATTTTGTTGAGCACGGAGATGATCTCGAGGTTGTGCTGCAGCGCGATATAGACGTTTGCGATGGTTTGCGCCTGTACGCCCTGGCTCGCGTCCACGACGAGGATCGCCCCCTCGCAGCTAGCCAGCGAGCGCGAGACCTCGTAGCTGAAATCCACGTGGCCCGGGGTGTCGATCAAATTTAAAACGTATTTCTCGCCGCCAAGCTCGTACTCGAGCCGCACGGACTGCGCCTTGATCGTGATGCCGCGCTCCTTTTCGATATCCATCGTATCCATAATCTGGCTGCTCATCTGGCGCGCCTCGACGGCGTTGCACTCGCTGATCAGGCGGTCTGCGAGCGTGGATTTGCCGTGGTCGATATGCGCGATGATGCTGAAATTTCTGATATTTTTTGTTTTCAAGTGGCTTTCCTGATGAAATTTTAAGCCGCATTGTGCCGAAATTTCATTTAAAAACGGGTAAATGAGCAGGTGGAATTTATAAAGCGGTTTTATACGGCAGATCTAGTCAGATTGGAATTTTACAAAACGAAATTTTAAAGGATAAGAGAAAATGCGGACGGCTTTGAGCAATAAAATTTTAAATTTTATCGGCGATGCGTTTTACCGCGATAGAATTTTAGGATGAGGATTGGAATGCGGAATTTTACGAAACAGAATTCTGCAGCTATGTTTGGGGGTAGAAAAATTCTGAGTGGTGAAATTTTATGGCAAATTTTATATGATCGCACTTTGCAAAGCCAACTATGCTAACGGCTGAGAATTTTAATAAGCAATAAGGGATCTCCTCATACGAGATTTTGCTTTGAATTCTACCAATTGAAATTAGTGCGTAAAATTATATATCATTACGATGCGCAAATCTTAGTAAGTAAAATTTACCGCCAAGTTTCGCAGCAAAATTCCGCAATTTAAAATTTCACAAAATTCTATCTCACAGAATTTTCAAGCAAAATTTACAAAGCATAATTTTAAAAAATCTGTCGCCAAGAAAACCAAAATTTCGCTAATAAAAAAAGGCTAGCCAGGAGGCTAGCCTTTATGCTACGAGCTTACGCAGATACTACCAATCGGTCTTTTGATTGTAAATATCGCGAATGTCTCCTGTACCTAGCTTGCTAGTCGAAGTGTCGCTAGTGCTATTATCCGCTGTGCTACCACCAGCGAATGATCCCACGTCATCTACTGTACCGGACTTGACTTGACCCTCTCCACCCCAGACTGTAGGTCTAACAGCTCTTACATTTACAGTAAGAGGATTGAAATACTGTGGCACACCAGGGAACCTGCTAGAGTAAGCTCCAGTAGTAGGAGGTACGGTAAACATAGTTCTCTGATTTTCAGCAGGCGTATGGATAAGCCATGGGTTAGTTTCAATACGTATCCTAGCCTGACCTGGTACAGTAGCCTGGATAGCTATATCTTCCTTGCCGCCGCTTACTACATTACCCCTGCGAACAGTTACGCCAGTAGGTGTAAAGCTAGTATAAGCGCTTACAAATTCTGCTCCTATATTATTTAAAGTAGCTCTAGTATTTACTACGAACTTCGTAAAATCAGTTAGGCTATGATCTTGAGCCGCTAGCACGGTAAATATATTCGAGCCAGGGGCTTCATAAGCAAGTTCTGCGCTAGGAGCAGGCATATTCGCGCACCTATCGGTTCTACCGCAATAGATCTGCGTATAAATAGGTACGGTTACCCCGGTTCTGGTAGTAGCCTGATACACCCTGGATCCTAGGCTCTTGTCATATGACGTACCATAGACGAATAGCGCATAAGTGCCTACGTTGTCACTATAGTCTATAACGGTTTTACCTGTTGCATAGGTTTTACTATTGGAATTAGCAGCGGCTATATAGGCAGCCTTACTTGCAGCTTTGGTCTCGCTAACCTTTCTAGTGATGAAAGCATTAAAGTTCTCTTGGGACAACTTTATATCATCTTTCTTATATTGCTCCGAAGTTGTATCCGAGATAGCATTGTATGATTTATCAAATTTTGACGGCCAAAAATTTTCGGCGATACTAACCGTGCCATTTCTGATATCAAAGTCACTAGCGTAGATGAGCACTGGAGTGCTAGGAGTTTTATGCATCCTAGCGAAATTAAAATACACAGTTGAACCAGGGGTCTGCCCCTCTCTAAATCCTTGTGCTAAAATCCTGAAATCCGTTGACTTAGAATCGTAATTAATTCCTGTGCCGCCTCTTGGTCTATTAATAAGTCCGCCTATTAATGAAGCATCAGAATAATAATTAAGCGCCGTTCTAAGCGGTATAGGCAAGCCGTAACCCGTATCGGCAGCAGAAGCAGCTTCCTCCCAACCTCCGGTAACAGTTGAGCTTAAGGTCCTTGCGTTATATGTATAGCATCTGCTATCATATCCCGTAGGGCCTAGGCAATCGTTAGAATTCCTAGCGAAAAACTGTGTACCACCAGGGATATTGTAGACAACGGTAGGTCTATTAGGATACGGCACGTAATTTGTATCTCCGCCGGTCCTTCTAGCGATAGCTGTGGAGCAACGTCCGTCGGCACTATTGCTTTGACAATCAAATCCAAAATTTAGCGCAAAATCAAGATCACTCGAAAATCCGCACACGGCTTGAGGAGTACCACCAACATCTTGCTTATATCCGTCATAAAGCGTAGCGATGACATCCTTATAAACTTTGTCAGATAGATACGCTACGGCATTGACTTTAAGTTTGGCAAGTTGGCTTATCTGACGCGTTACAGCTAAATTCTGTGCGGGATTTTCACCTGGATATACTACGACATTATTCTCAATATACGGATCATTAAAATATGTATATGCAGATGTTCCACCGGTGATATTATTATCGCCTACGCCGGTTGTTATACCATTATCAAGGCTTACGAGCGACACTCTGATACGATCCGGCTTGTAGCGCAATACAATATTATCGTTTATCGCTTTATCTTTGTTAGCAGCAAGCCTCATACCTACGTCGCAGCCTATCATACCTTTAGCATTAGGAGTATTGCTAGATGAATTAATAATACATTTAGCGCTATTCCACTTCTTAGAGTATGTCTGATCGGAGTAGGCATCCGTCCATGAGTTATCATAGACGCTTACCAGTACATCACCGACATTATAGTAGTTAAAAATTTTATCGGCATTTGCACCTAATCCTTCAGTATAAATAACGGCATTTTCTTTATCTTTATCCACAGAAGCTTTTCTAGACTGAGTCATCAAATATGCGCCTTGAGAATTGCCTTTGCCGCTAAATTTCGCTACACCTCCAGTCTCTACGATATCTCTAGCATTAAAATCCGCCCATAAGCTTACGGCATTTTTATCCCATACTCTTCTATACGATGCGTCGAATTTTGAGCTTGTACCATTTAATACGCACGAAACATCATCGCTCTTGCCAAAAGAGCCCTTTTTGATAGCCGATGGATCGATCTCGTATTTGCCTGTCTCGGCATTGTATTTAGCACCGGAATACTCTACTGCAGTACCGCCGTAGCAGCCGTCTTGCTTTACACCGCGTTTTAATGTAGTAGTGGCTGTTTTTCTATCGACATAATAAGACTGGGTATCTACATTAGCCACACATTCATTAGATATGAATGGGCGCAAGTAAGTCTGGATGCCACGGATCTTAGTTGATATATCTTGAGTATCGTCGGAATCCGTACCATAGCTTTTACGTAGATGATAGCGCTGATTACCTAGGTCGCCGCCAATTCTTGCAGTATAGTTAGGTACGCCGTTATCGCTGTAACTTCTAGCTGATATTACGTGCGCTAAAATATCTGCGTTCTGCTCATAGTCACCACCCACGCGAAGTTCGGTAGGATTATAAACATCGGTACTAACGCCTTTTTTAGTTATATCGCCACTAGCGGTAGTATCTACGATCTTGCTATATTTACCGGAATTATTTAGCGCATCGGTATCTACTTTGAAATACGCAGGGCGGAGTACGAAGTTATCGCTACCGCATATATGGAACGAGCCGTCTTTTGACATTTTAATTCCGAACTCATTGCTAGCCGTATCTATACTATTTTTAAGCTCATCCAGCTTCTTTTGTATAATATTATCCCAGATATCCTTCTTTTGTTCCGCAGTCAGACTTTTATTGCACCAATCAAAATCTTCATTGGCTTCACAATACCCGTATTGCTTCTTAAGCTCCCATTTTTTAAGCTCTAAATAGTAAGCCTTAGGATCCTCACTGTTTAAGTCCTTATCTTTTATATACTTATCTAAATCGGATCTCGAGGTAGCTTGCTCGTCAGGACGATAACTAAGCATAAATGTAAGACCTTGATACGCATCACCTATCTCTATATTATTTAGAGTTAAAATGCTCTTGTTTTTAAAATCTAATTCCTTATCTACAGAATAGGAATCGCCATTTAGCTTAAACGGAATTTTTAAGGTATCAGTTACTGATCGGCATGCATAAACTACGCTATTTTTCTTATCATCCTCACTGACTTTGTCTGACGTAGTAGCAGCATTTTTTGCCCTGATGACGGACAAATATAATTTTCCTCCCAAGCCAAATTTCTCAAGCTTTCTATCCTTGCTACCGATATATACGAGCTTACCTGTATTAGGATCTTTTTTAAAGTAAGGAGAATTCGCAGCCGCACCGATATAATCTGTACATTTACCGGTTTTATCGTCATAAGCCTTACAATATTGGCTCTCGTAATCTGGTCTAAAGATGAGTTTTGCATCAAAAGGCTTATCGGAGATTTGAGTATATAGCCTATCATCGTCGTCGCTATTACTAAAATTCTTATTTACTACTTGCAAACCACTTAGCGGCTGGATATCAACACTTTTAGAAACCTTCGTTGCATCGCATAGCTCAAGTTCAGAGGCACTATCCATATCTAGGACGACTCGCTGACCGCCGCCGATATCTAGACTCATCTTGTAGCTTAATGTCACGGCAGGAGCTTGAAGAATTTTTGCACCGGTATTAACGGTAGCGTTAAACTCACCATACGCCGCTTTACCTGGTCTCATTAGACCGCCCACCGGAGTAGTCGTGCCGGCTTTTATCTCGCCTGCGCCCTCACCGATATAGAATTTTAAGACATTATTATCTAGCGTCGTAAATTGCCTATCATTATAGATAGGGTCCGTGACATTTGGAGTGCCGCCATTTATGACATCTTTCATCGTCTTATATGCGCCCTTTTGACCATCGCGTAGATAGACCAGCTTCTCTGCGGCCGCTGCAGGTATGGTATTTGTAGTGGTAGTGATAGGATCGTTTATGGCTAGTTCATTATTTATAGTAGAACTATCTTTGGTATAGGCAGCGCCTGCCTGAGCAAAATCGATTGACACTACTGCACCTACAGCATCCTCGCTATTACCACCATTTAGTCTGTTTTCGAATTTCATTCTATAGTAGATATGCTCGCCCGCAACTACTGGATTTTTGATCTGCTCTGGCTTATTGTCGTCAATCTCAGTCTTACTATATCTGCTACCGATAACTTTGCCATTCTGCGGATCTTCATCTTTAGTTCTAAAGAATTTTACCCAGTTAGCGGCATTATATACCTCATACTGATAGCATAGTTGAGGAACATACAGATCTACTGATATTGCTATCATACTTATAAAGTTTTGATCGGATTGGTTGTTTGTTGAGTTATACGTACCACCCAGTTCCAACTTTATACTTGATTGCCCGTAGCCCATTTTATCGCTTATATCAAATTCATCTAAATCCACGGCGGCTGCCTGATCCGCTCCCTCGTAATGCTTACCTCTTAGGATTTCCGGTATCGCAGCATATCCACCATTTTCGCTTCTTAGCCTCATAATGGTACCGCCGAATATATTAGAATACCATTCGCTTCCGATTTGAGCCAATGCGTTTATTCCATTAGACCAAGCGGCATTAGGAGTATATAAAGTATCCATTTTACCGCCCGCTTTTTTATTCTCTACTCTAAAAAATTCCTTCGTCTTATCATTGCCGCTCATTTCAGGTCCAAGTTTCGCCTCGCCACCAAAACCTAAAAAACTAAGCTTAGCATTAACGCGACCGCTCCTAGGAGTGTAAAAGCCTTTTAACTCGGCTTTTACGTTTATAGATTCATTTGCGCCCGCCCAAGGTGTAATAGCTATAAAGTCACCATATACGGTTACGTTTTTAGGCTTGTAATAATCGTTTTTAAATTTTGCAGCCTCTGCGTAAGTAAACGGTTTCGCTACACCTACAGGATTAGCAGGGCTTTGTAAATCTGCCATTAGCTTATTTCTAGAGTCCAAGGTCTTATCATATACTATGATTACACCCCAGCCACCCCACATACCAAGTCTAATATTTTTTAACTCACCATTAATAAGGGCTGCACCGGCATTATCCCTACCATCACTAGCTACTATGTTTCCTACGGTAAAATCTATACTATCAGAGTAATCAACAAAGTTTGCCTTCACTTTATCCGTAATATCTGCAAAGCAGCCGTATTCCAAACGCATCTCTACCTTCCGAGGGTTAGGAAGATTTCTATAGCTAGCATTCTCCCTATAATTCCAGCCGGCTACGCCGTTACATCTATCCCTCGGGATATCTATAGGAGCAGTACTTGTTGCACTTTTTGAGCTTTTCATTCTAAGCTTAGCCCATTTATACCATTTCGCAAACTTAACTCCGTCGCCATTTCCTACGTATTTATCCCATCCCTCATTGATAAGCTCTCTTGCCTCTCTTACGTTACCTTGCCAATACAAAGCTGCAAAAACGATATCATCTTTAGTAATACCCTTAGGTAGTTTTAGAGTCGATTTGGAGCTATTTAGATAAAAGGCGCCCGCCGAAGTATCTGGATCCTCTTTTAAATAATGACCGTTTGCGCCAGCTATAAAGTTTTTATCCACTCCTTTTGTAACTCCGTCCCAATCAAAACTAAGCACTGTATTTCCGGCTACGGCATAGTCTCCAAATACATAGGTACCGGGACCGCCAAATCTAACTACAGGGGTTTGATTTTTCCAATCTCGAATACCACTAAAATTCCATGTTCCACAATGATTATGACCGGCGCCATCTCCACATTCACCGCTTGAATACCAATACCAATGCGGATCACTACTATTGATCACGCCACTATCAGGGTATTCCCAAGGATCTATAACGGCGGGATTGATCTTAATATTGGGTCTATTAT
>ERZ773004.222-NODE-222-length-38608-cov-4.601380_pt1 | contig 38608 bp, 52 predicted proteins | sample MGYA00580667_ERZ773004 | MGnify/ENA primary metagenome ERZ773004 (study PRJEB29015, sample SAMEA2737963) | human oral metagenome | biome: human oral; feature: human-associated habitat; material: dental | place: China | collected 2123 ... | reverse complement strand
AGGGAGATCGCGCTCGATGAGATTGTCGTCGGCAGGGAGGAACTGCTCACCGCCCTCATTGATGCGTTCCGTACACAGTATCCGGGGCGCGAGAAGGAAACCTATGAGAACAACATCGACACACAGCTCGAACGGCTCCATCCCGCAAGAGAAGGTCTGACAGGATTCACATGGTATATGGGCGACCGTGGTGAGCTCATCGTTCACTACCCTGCGTACACCCTCGCCCCCTACGCTTCCGGCAGCTTTACCATCACAGTCACGCGCACAGATGCACCGAGACTTTTCACAGACGCCTATCCGATGAAGTAATAAGGCGCCCCTTCTTTCACATAAGTTGCAGTACGCCCACCGAAGCGAACACATCGTTTCGGTGGGCGTACTGCATTCGTGATCTCCACAACAGTTGACAAAGCGCCAATGGGGGCGCGTCCCTTAAAAATACGCTGTAACACTCATCCCAAGCACGCGCTGGCGTGCACCATGATAGCTGCGCATCGGTACGAGTGCAGCTGCGGGATGTGCGGGGCGCAGGTCGAATCCCTCGACAGCAAGCGCAACCCCGCGCATGAGTACGATGTCCGTGCGTGCGCCCCAACCGCGAAAGCCCGCGCGTCCAAAAAAGCTCGGATCGCCGTCCATCGCATGATGAAGGAAGGTCGCACGCGGCTGATGATAGTACGAGATCCAAAGTCCGTAATCGCCGGCTTTCTCCACATCGGGAGAGCGCCGAAGGCGCAGCGTCGCCACTGCACCGCTCCCATGCTCCGTCCATCCATCGAGATCCGTATGTGCACGTCCATGCAGATACTCAAGTTCAAAGCTGCTGTGACGACCAAATCGGTACCCTGCAAAGAGTTCCAGGACGCGCTGTCGGTCCATCCCGCCATGCAGTGCGAGCGGATTGCGCCGTGCTTCTTCAGCCGTGACGGCGGACGCTTCTGAATGCAGGTCGTAGTAAAATGCGCCGCCCATCCACTTTTCCCAGTTCCGCTCATAGCCGAGGATGACGCCGCGCTTTCTCTCCTTTGCCCGTGATGCGACGGTGCGCCCATAGAAGACAGAGGCCATCCCGATGTCCTTGTCTCCGCGGCGGTAGCGCACCCCCTCGACGCGCTTATCGAATACGTTGCCCTCAATCGGCGTAAAGATATATCTGCCGGCACGAATCTTCGCCGCATGCGCATCTGCGTACTCTACATAGAGGCGCGAGAGATAGAGATGCCGATCACTCGTATGGGATGCCCCCGCAGGATCCTTGTCATAGCGTATATCCTCGATCATCCCGCTCACACTCCACGCATCGCTGAGATGCAGCGTAGGAGCAATACGAAAGCGGCGCGTGGAGAGGAATACATTCCGCTTTTCATCGACAGACGGCAGCTGCATCTGCCCCTTTCCATAGAGCCAGCGGTAATCTCCCCAAAGCGTAATACGCGGCGCCGTCCTCACAGGCGGCACGGCCTCCTGTCCTGCTCTTGTCATGGGAGCAGGTGCTTCTGCATGCACCTGCTCCTCCACGTCGGTGGTATCCGGTGCAGCCACAGCCCGCGGCAAAGCCGCAAGAAAAAGAAGCAGGCTCAGCAGCAGCGTCTGCCTCACAGAAATGCCTCCTTTGAGGAGTTTCTAATAAAATAATCTTTTATCAGAAGCTCCTATATTTATTATTTTTATTTTACCATGAAAGAACAATCAACTCAATAGAGATAAACCAATGTTTGCTACAAGGATTTTTTGTATAAAAAGAGAAATATTATAGGAATAATCGGTATAGAGCAATTTCGGAGGGCGGCAATGAACGGGTTCACCTTTCTTTGGGCGCTCTTTGGCGCGCTCTTTTTTCTAACGCATGTGAGCGCCGCAGCTCCCCTGTCCGTCGCCTGTGAGAAAAATTTCGGTTTGGACTACATCGATGCTCTGCACAGAGCCTCTTTCACCCCACTGCATGCGCAGGGAACAACGGTGAACTTACTAGAACTCTTCCAGGATCGACGCGTCGATGCCATTGAAGCCTATGGCTTTCAAGCGGAGTATTTTCTAAAGGGCGCCTCCGAGGAGCTGTATTGGTACCCGCATTTTTCTGCGGTCGTCGTACTCGCCGTACGGGAGGACTGTCCCTGTGATGTAACAGGGTGGGCAGATCTTCGGGAAAATGTTACCATCGTTCTGCCCGATGCAGCCCCGGAACGTGAAATCTTCTTCCTTGCGCTTGCGCGTGGGCTTTCAGCAAAGCCTCATCTCGCGGACGTATTTTCTCTGCTCGCGCAGCTCAAACAGGAACATCGGCTGCTGTTCTACCCCGTACGCCGCGACAACCAGTACCAGATGGCGCAGGCGGACGGCATCAGCGGCGATGTCTATGTGCTCTTCGCGCATGAGGCAGCGCATCTGGTGCGCCATGGTGCGCCGCTGAGGATTTGCATTCCAAAAGAAGGAACACTCTCCTTTTCCAAGGGACTGCTGTCAAGAAGGCCGCTCACCTTTGCCGACTCCCTGCATACCGATCTAAAAGAAGCCGGCTATCCGATCGAACAAATTCCCACGGCTTCCCCCGTCACAGATGCAGATGCGTTTCTAAACGAGATGACACAGGCAAATACACTCTACCGCACGGAGATTCTCGCACGCCCCGCATTCATGCTGCGGGAGCCGCATGAGCGGGTGCTGCTCCTTGTCCTCACGCTCGTGCTGACCGTCTTCTGGGGAGCATGTCTTCATCGGCGCGTACTGCACCGTGGTACACGGCGTGCAGTGCTGCTTTTGATCGTCATGCTGCTCCTCTGGGAGATGGATCGCATTGTAAAAATCCTTGCCCTCCCGGACGATATTACCCTAACCCATATGCTGTGGTACCTCTACTATGTCTTTCGCTCAGGGCTTTCAGTCGCTCTGCTCTGGATTGCTTGGGCATCGGATGAGGATGTGCTCAACCGCAGGATGCCGCGTTGGCTGCGTGCAGTTTTTGGGGTGAATCTCTTTTTCGCCGTGCTGATTCTGTGCAACGATTTCCACTACCAGTTCGCCACATTCGTCTGGAATGCTGACATGCTGCGGTGGGAGGAGCGTCCCGCGTGGGGCACCTATGCCTACTGGGTGCTCTGGCTCCTTGAAATCTTTGCGGCACTCCTCTTTCTGCTCAAAAAGGCACAGCGCCAAAAAGTGCTGCGTCCTTCGATGGTGATCCCGTTCCTGCTCTTTGCCTTCTTTATCTTCTACTCTGCCGTGCTGCACTACGATAAACGATTTGAGTGGATCGAGTTGACCTGCGCCACCGTGCTCTTTTTCCTGCTCCTTGTGGAGATCTGTCTGCGCACAGGTCTGATGCCGTCCAACCGTTTCCACGAGGCGTTTTTCTCTCATTCGCCCCTTCATATGCAGCTTGTTGATGCGGCAGGAAGGATAATTTTTGCCTCTGCCGCACCGGCAGAAATAGGCGCGCCCCACATCCGCATCTCACGCATGGAGGTGGACGGCGGTACCATCGTGTGGCATGAGGATCTGAGCCGTCTGCACGAGCGTCAACAGCAGCTCGCACTCCTGCGCGATGCGCTCCAGCGTTCCCATATGCTCCTGCGCAGGGAGCACCGCATACGTAAGGAACATTTTACGCTCACGCTCAAAAAGCAGCTCTCTGAGGAGCTAGAGACCATCCTAGAGAGCAAGCGTCCCCTGCTGCGTCATTACCGTACACAGCTGATGAAGATCACTGCGCCTGAAAAGGTCACACGCCTCATTCGGTGGCTCAACCTGCTCTCATCTTACCTCAAAAAGCGGTGCGTACTCTTTCTCAAAGGACAGGAAAACGGTTTTATCCGTGCCGATGAGCTTTCCATGGCCATTTCTGAAATCTGCTCCTATCTGCGCCTCCTAGACCTGCGCGTGGGTGTGGACTGGGCGCTGCGCAGCCCCGTACGTACAGAGACTGCACTCGCTCTTTTTGATTTCTTCGCCGAGTTTCTTGCATATGGTGCACGACAGCACACCCAAGATATCTTTTGTCGCTTTCATAGCGATGATGCGCCCTGTGTGGTATTCATGATGCCGCAGGAGGAGTGGATTATTCCATGGACAGCGGCGTGGCACCAGCATAAAATGAACATCGTACAAAGCGATCTTGGCTATGCCCTCTCCGTCACCGCTAGTTGCGCACGCCCGGCAGAGCCTTCCGATGCTGCTCCCCCAAAGACAGATGAGGAGGAAGATTCATGGCATCTTTGACCTCCTATGGATATGGGCAGCATCTCCTCTTTGTCCTCTTTGCGTGCCTCCTCCTCATCGCTGCGTGTGTCATACTCTTCAGGGAAACAACGCATTTGGGCAGGCGCCGCATGTCCCGCATCCTGCCTGAGTGCGCCGCACTCTTGCTGATCCTTTCCGTTACGCTGCTCTTTAGCGGCAGTTGGGGGCTCATGCTCGGCGGATTGATGCCGGGCGCATGGATGGAGTTTGAGCGGTTCCTCGCCGGCAGCTTCGCGCTCATCATCGGCTCCTATGTCACAGGAAAAAGCCCGTGGAGCGGTCTGCCGCTCGTCGCGGCAGGCTTTCTCGTGCTGCCTCTTGCAGACGCATTCCTGCCGCAGAGCGCCCTGCTCGCCATGCTGATCCTCAGTGCACGTCTCATATACCTCGTCACTGTACGCCGCGTACTGATTGCACAGGAGGTCACGACCGCCTCCATCCGCGCGGGGCTTGACCTTTTGCCCGACGGGATCCTCTTTGCCCACACAAACGGCGTCGCCGTACTCGTCAATATCCAAATGCTGCGCTTTATGGAGCGCCTTTTGGGGCAGCAGTTCCGCAGCGCCGATGCCTTTTGGACGGCGCTCGGCGATTTTGACTGTCCAACCCTTGCCGAAAAAAGAGCGCGGGCGGACTCCTTTCTCTTTCGCTTTGCCGCAGGGGACGCATGGCTCGTACAGCGCACGAGGCTGACGGAGGGGCTCTCCGGCTGGCAGATGACGGCCTCCTGCGTCACAGAACTGGATACCGTAACGCAGGAGTTGGAGACGAAGAACGCCCTGCTCTCGTCCGTGGTCAGCAAGCAAAAAGATCTGCTCGAAACCTTAGAGAAAACTGAGCGGCACCGCACCCTGCAGGAGGTCACCATGCGCGTGCACGACATCCTCGGACAACGCATCAGTATGCTCCAACAACTCCTTTCAAGCCCCGCACCCAAAGATGCACTCGAAACCATCGTGCGCATCGACAGTCTGCTCGAAACGGTACCGCTCTCGCAGGAAGCGCATCCTTGGTCACTGCTCGCTGATATGGTCGATACATACCGCAGCCTCGGCGTAACGGTTACGCTCTCCGGCAATCTCCCATCCGATCTGCACCGTGCCCGTGCGTTTACCGCCATCATCCGTGAAGCACTCAGTAACGCCATCTGTCACGGACGTGCAAGCGCCGTCACCATCCGGCTCTCAGAGCAGGAACTGCACATCCGCGACAACGGTCTTGGCTGCCCCCACGGTTTTACCCCCGGCGGCGGTATGCGCGGCATGATGCAGCGCATACAGGGGATCGGCGGTGTCCTTAGGATCACACCCAGTCCCCATTTTGAACTCAATGCAAAGGTCGGTGAGAACGCAGCATGATAAAGATCCTACTCGTAGACGATCAAAAAATACTGCTCGAAGGGCTTGTCAAAATCCTCTCTCCCATGAAGGATCTGAGTATCGTCGGCACCTGCACGCTCTCTGAACTGACAGAGACCGCGTGCCGGAGGCTCTGCCCCGATCTCGTTCTCATGGACATCTGCATGGAGGGGCGCACGAGCGGCATACAAATCTGTGAGCGCCTGAAGGCATCGTTCCCCGAGCTGCGCGTTATCCTCATGACAGGGATGCAGGAAATCGCCTTTTTGGACTGGGCGCGTGCAGCAGGTGCCGACAGCTTTATCTACAAGGAGTCCTCGGGGGAAGCGTTCGCCGACTGCATCCGCGCGACGATGGCGGGCGCCCAAATCTATCCCGATGCGCGGGGCACCTCCTCCTTTGGCGAGACAGGAGCGCAGCTCACAGAGCGCGAGCTTGCCATCCTCCAACGTGTCTGCCGCAATATGAGCTATCATGAGATTGCACAGGAGCTTGGCATCACAAAGCGCACCGTGAGCTTCCACATCAGCAACATGCTCAGCAAGACCGGACACAAGAGCATCATCGGCCTTGCCGTTGAGGCCGCCGAAAAGGGATATGCCAGCGGGAAGGACTAGACTTTATCAAAGCAGAATACAGCTCCTGTCCGCCTCTCTACCGCAATAAGTCCATCAATAGTAAAATAAGTATCTTCATCACTATAAAGATCCCATACAGCAGTTTTACAATGCCGTATTGAATCAAGAGCGCCGCTATGTGGATAAACTCCTTAACTCCTACGATGATACCTTGCATAAGTCCCATCAACCCTGTTTCCGAAATCCATCATCCGCTCCGTCCCGTCGCTCTCCCATACGCCCAAGACCGAGAATGTGCCTGCGTCCGCGCGTCAGCTCGTCATACATGCGATAACCGTACATGATACACGCAGGACACGGACTCTGCACAAATCGTATCAGCCCGAGACGATAGGGACAGTGCGCACACGGCGGATGCACGGCATGAAAAATATTTTGCAGGATACCCATGATACATACCTCCCATATCACTTTTTCTATCTGCCTTTATTTTACCAGAGTGTCCCCATCCACAGGTCGCCGCACAGGCGACATTTTTTATCCGTTGTCCGTACAAAAAAGCATGGACAGCTATTATCCATGCCAAAATAATGTTTATCCTTGTCATCCCTGTATCATACATCAACGCATAAAAATCACATTAGTACATCCATCCCCATCTCATACAGAATCCCATTCACCGTGTCAATATCGTACCCCTCCATAATACAGAACTCCATCACAAGATCATATTCACGTGCGGGTGAGATCCCATAGCCCGCGCTCACGAGCAGATCCTTCGCCTCGTCGAGATTCAGCCCGAGCGCAAAGATAAGAGCATAGACGACCTTGATTTTCGGCTGGTAGTTCTTGTCGCTGCGCATCTTGGAGAAATGCTTGCGGTCTATCCCCGCGCGCTTGTAAACTTCAACATCGGTCATACCGCGCTCACCAATGAGGCGCAGAAGGCGCTCGGAAAAGGTTTCATCTGCCTTGTCGAGCCTGCTCCTCAAGCGTGAAAGAATGCCGTCCAGGTGCGTACCGAAATGTGGGCACACAATGCCTGCACCGCGTATTGGGGATTCTGCGCGTACGCCGCGTTTACGCACGGCGCCGTACTGCTCGCGCACTTTCTCGAAGGGAGAATGTGCACGGCGCGGCACATTCTCAATGCTCTCGGCGGCATCCCGCAGGTGTTCTGCGATGTAACGGCGAATCTCTGCCATGATCTGCGCCGAGGGTGTTTGAGCGGGGAAAGGCATGGGCATTCTCCTTTCAGATTCTTTTCATATAATTTTAACATGAGAAAAATGTCCCTGCAAGAGATTTGTTTTCCAAAAAAGGCCCCCCGCCATGCCCCCTAGCTCAATTCTTGCCGCTCCTCCTCTTTGCAAGATGCTCGCTGATCCTCTGTGCTATGATTGACATTATAGCGGGAGTATAGCAGGATGACAGGATAGCATGGTCGCATGGCAGGCGACATCTTCAAAAGGCATCGGCTTTTTCTCACCGCAAAATGAAGGCGTCCATAATAATGGAAGGACTATCCTTTCTCCCATTTTCGGTCTATACTGAAATACCGCAGAAGAAAGAAATCGGAGGAAAACATGATCTACACGACACACTACACCTCCCCGCTCGGCGGGATGACGCTCGTAAGCGACGGCACCGCACTGATCGCACTCGACTTTGACGAGCAGAAATATTTTCTGGAGGAGCCGGAGGCGAATCGGCAGCAAAAAAGCCGCCCCGTATGCGAGGAGACCTGTCATTGGCTTGATCTGTACTTTGGCGGCAGTGCGCCGGACTTTATGCCGCCGCTCGCGCCAGCGGGCACCGCGTTTCAACAGTCGGTATGGGAGATCCTGCGCACGATTCCATACGGTACGACAACGACCTACGGGGCGATTGCAAAACGCCTCGAACAAAACACTGGAAAGCGCATGTCCGCACAGGCGATCGGCGGGGCCGTAGGGCGCAACCCCATCTCCATCATCATCCCCTGTCACAGAGTCATCGGCAGCGATGGCAGTTTAACGGGCTATGCGGGCGGACTTGACAAAAAGGAGTATTTGTTGCGAACGGAAGGCATCGTCTTACCAAAAATGCCCTGCCGAACACCTCGGAACGTATGAAAAAAGCACCTGCAAGATTGCAAGTGCTTCCATGAACTTTATTAAGCGGAACTCTCTCGGCTCAAATCTAACTGGGGCTGACCGCTTATACGACAGCACCTTTTCTGTATCTATTATACATCCCACTATTCAAAACACTCAAGTGGGAAGAAAACGATTCTACGTGACAGCCATGCTGTCAAAAATAAAAATAGAACAGAAAAAGGCTTCCGGGCAAAAGCCCCGAAAGCCTTGATTTTACTGGCAGAGAGGGTGGGATTCGAACCCACGGCAGCTCATCACTGCACTTGATTTCGAGTTTGTTATTCGGATTTTTAGAACGCAGGCATTTTGTGCGGTTGCTGATATATAAAGGAAACAGCTTTTGCGTATGGCTCGATATAACATCATCTAATCACCGTATATGATGTCAATATGATGTCAAACTCCACCACGCAAAAAATAAAGGGGACGGCGCACGAAACGCTGTCCCCTCTGTTCATCTATTCCGTTGTTTATCTCACGCAGTCTTGACCGTCGGTGCCAGCGACTTGTCCAGCACAAGCTTGACCAGCCACACGACGCCCTGCATAACCGCAGGCAGAACGACTGCGTCGCGCCAGTAGCACCAGCCGCGCTCATCCTTTGCCTGCTCCTTGATTTTCGTCACGAACTTATCGACCGCCTGCTCGATGGCGGGGATGCACTCAGCGAGGATCGTGCGCGTCACACGCTGCTTGACCTCCTCGGTCACCTGATCGACGTTGATCTCCTTGACGATTGCATCTCTGATGTCTGTCCACTTGCTCATGATATAATCTCCTTTCACGGCGTTCCGCCGTTGTCTGCCCAATACTGCCTATACCAATTTGCCTTACCACGCAGCACATCACCGCCGCGCGTACCGTCTTCTGCCCACGGATTATACGTCGGGCTCTCCTCTGTACCGAGATACTCAAGGTCCCAGCGCTCGCAACCGTTTTTGGGGCCGTAGGGCTCGTGTGCATATACACCGTCCTCGTTGTCCGCCGCCTCACCGTGCGTGAGGACACGTGTCTTGTCGATGGTCAGCCACAGCCCGTTACACAGCGCGGCGATTGCCTGCGCCATGCCGTCGATCTGTAGAGGCGTCGGAGACTCCTGCCCAAGATCATCGGCCGTTGCACCGAGGCAACCGAGGATGCTGACGCTGACGCTCCCACTGTTGCGCTTCCATGTTGCGGCCAGCACATCATCCAGCTCGCCATCTCCGATGACGTAGATCTCGCCGTCCTTGTCAATCTGGACATGATAATCATCCCAGAATTGACCGTAGTGCCCCGCCGACCAATGCAGGTACACTTTCGTTTCGCGTCCAATATATTCAGCGGCCGCTTGGATGTTTTCCCGATACTCTCCCGCGAGTGCCTCAAGTTCTGCCGGCGTCACCCGCCGCATCGCGGACTTACTCAATACGTGTGCCATTACTTCGCTCCTTTCTTTTCCTTTGACAACTGTTCCAGTGTCTCCCTGAGCTTCTGCGGCACGGGGAGACCTGCGTTCGCTGCATTTTCTAGGATGCTCAACCCCTCGTTGCCGAGGAAGAACCATATCGCAATGATCTGTACCACGGCCTGTCCCGTCGCTTGGTCAACAAAATGTGCCAGCGATACGAGGAGCAGGATCATGATCTTTTTCGCGATGCCCCTAAATCCTTTACGGCTGTCGAGTTTCATGCCGGGGTTGATGTATGCCGCGAGCATGCCCGTCACGTAATCAATCACCATGAGTACGCACAGCGCCTCCATCGGCCGCCCCCACCCGCACAGGTACCCGATCATCCCGCCCACTGCCGCTACCATGCTCCCTGTCTCTACCTCCGTCCATGTTGGTATGCAATCAGACAACCACGCTAAAAATCCTGTCATGGGCAACACTCCTTTCCACGGCACAGAAAAAGCCGCCATGCGTCATGACGGCTTTTTCTGTGCTCTTTGTTATCCTACGGGCGTTTCGCGAGATACGCAGCTACGTCCGCCCGGTATACCTCCGGCACAACTTCCTGCTCCTCGGTTTTGTCCTCCTCAGAGATTGCCCACGTTCCGGAACGCACGAGGTAAGCGTAGACTGGAATCATATAAGGCCACTTTTTCATTTTCCATCACCTCCTTTCTTGACTGCCTTTTCCAGTGCCGTGATGCGCACATCCTGCTCGACAAGGCGGGCTTCCTGTGCTGCCATCGCCTCAAATGCGGCAAGTCGCTCGGGGTCGATGTACGGCTCCTGCATCCCGTTGTCCTCGGGCGGTGCAGGTGTCGGCTCGGGTTTCGGACGCTCGGCCTGCTCCCACTTGCCGCCGCGCCAGTAGATGTCATAGCCCTCCTTTGCGGCAGGCGGCTTGACCTCGGTCATGTAGGCAGGTATCTGCCACGCGCCACTGATTGGCGAGCGGTCGGTGTCATCGAGCATACGCGCACCGATGTATTTCCCGTCGGATGCGTACGCGTAGACTGTTTTTGTCTCCATGTTGTACCTCCTAGTATTTGATCTGTGCAATGAGAGATAACGCGGGCGGTTGGACGGTGTTGCTTCGTCCATAGATGGGGTTAGATTTGGATGCGTCAAAATTGGCGTTGACCCCCGGCGACACCAGATCTAACGGTATACCTCCTCGCCGTGTGAAATTCGATGGAATACCAGCATCGTACGATGCAAATACTCCTTCCTGATGTGAGAGTCCGCCACCAGATGCATCAATTACGCCAATCTTTCCTGTTATGTTCGGCAATCCAGCCTCAACGGACTTGACGTTCTCCCCGCCCATGAGTACGCGCCCGGTGACGTTGGGCAGTGTCAGCCTGTCTTGCCCTGCGTCGTAGACGTACTTGGAGCAGTCTGTCTGGTACTGCTCCGCTGTGACGGTCATGCCCGCCTCTTGCGCCCACGCAAGGAGGCGCGGATACTCCGACGCCTTGACTGTGGCACCGTTGGCTTTGATATAACCGTCGCGCAATGTCGGACGTAAGATGATGTCGCCGACGCGTGCGCCGTCTCTTACATCATCGATGATCCAGACGGCAGTGCCGTCCTCTATGATATTTCCTGCTTTCATTTGTTCGCTCCTTTCGCCGTCGCTGAGGAGCGAACGGCAGTTAGTATCTGATGATTGGCATGAGCTTAATTGCGGGCGGTTGGACAGTATCAGATCGTCCGTAGATTGGGTTAGACTTGCTTGCGTCAAAGAGTGCGCTCGTGTTGTCTTTGTCGTCAACCCCGCCGCGTAATCCCCATTGATCATTTTTGTGTGCGTCAACAAACGCGCCACTCCCGAAAAACATGGTTCCGCCCCAATATACAAGCTCGCCCATAATATTAGGCAATCCAGCCGCGACACTCGCCCCGGCGCCGTCCCCCGCAAACTGCTCCATGCGGTCAATCCAGTTGGGCAAAACAAACGTACTGTTCCCATCCCCGCGCCCGAACAGTCCCGCGTTTGCGGTTACATCGTCCGTCCAGAGGTTATGCTTGTCAGCCAGTGCTACAAGGCGCGGATAGTCCGCCCTCTGCACCGTCGCACCGTTGGCCTTGACATAGCCTGCAGGCAGGTACAACGATCCGCGCACCGCTCCGACTGGTGTACCGTCGCGCAGGTCGTCAATAATCCACACGACCGTACCGTCATGGATGATTACCCCCCCGTTTTGGAGCGCCTGTTTGATTTTATCTGGCAGCTCTGCACCCGTGGTACCCGCCTTGACGCACTCAAGGCGTGCCCACGATGGCAGGTGCTTGCTGTACGCGATATCGCCGACCTGATAGGTGCGGCTGCGCTGGAGAAGGTTGAGGCTTGCGTTTGCTGCAGCACTTGAGATCACCTCATCGAGATTGCGCGTGATCCCCTCTACATCGTTATCCATGCAATCATGCCCGTGATTAACGATGAGGTTCGCGATTGCCTTGCACATCGCCGACAACTGGTAGTACATCTTGTTGTGCATTCGCGAGAGCGCCATGCCGGGCATGACCCCGCCGACGCGCTGGGTCGCCTCTTTGTACTCCGAATCGTTGTATGTGCGTTCCGGAGCGTTCTCCTCGTTGAAGATCTGGAAGTTCGTCTTTGCCATTGCTGTTCCTCCGTTTACGTCCATCGGCTTTCATCATAGCCGCTCATACCAGCGGTTTTGTCATCAGTATCATATGAGAATGACACGTCCGATAGGGCGTTCGTCCATTCCGCATGGTCATATCCCTTGATTGTGTCTGTCTCGAGATCATATCCAAATACCGCGCGATCTGCGAAATAATAATTCACACGCACGCCCTGCGGCTTCGGAACGATCACCCCCTGCCGCACCATCTCCTTGGTGATTTGGTCGACAATCCCGATGGAGAGCACATCAATACTCATATCCTGATTGTCTTGAATGATGATGCCTTTTCCAAAGAGTGTGTTCCAGAGTTCCTTGATATCGTAGATGCCGCCCTTCCACAGATTCTTCGCAATCTGCGCACGCAGAAGATTGCGGTATGTTGCATTATCGAGGACGGGTGAGAGTCCCTTGTCCGGCTGGTACGGGAGTGTGCGCTGTGCGCCGACGAAGTCTCCGAGAATATCCTCCTGTACGCCCGTTGCATGGTCAATGTCAAATTCATCATCCAGTTCGATTGCAAGGGCGAATATATCATCCGACGGTGTAAACAGTGCCGTAATCGTCCTCATGAACTTCTCGCGCACGCGGTGCTGCGATGTGATGAGGTCAAGGTATGCGTCGATCAGTGCCATCAAATCACCTCCACCGTAACTGCTACGCTCTTTGCGATGGCATTGTATGGGATGATGGCATCGGCCACGCCGAGCGCGCCTCCCACTCGTCCGAGCTGCACGCCTTGCAGGGAGAACGGCGGGTGCAGGGCATCGTCAACAGCGGCTGCAATCGCCGTCAGAATACCCGTTGTGGTGACGTTCACTCCGATGCCGAGGCGTTCGATGTACGCCGCAATGTTGCGCGTGATGTTCTGTTCGACCGCTGTCGTGTAGGTCGCGTACTTCTTGACCGTAATCTTGACGGCGATATCCTGATAGATCGGGCGAAAGAAGCGGATTTCGTTTTTTAGCCCGTCGGAATTGGTATAGATGGTCACGGTCGTCCCATGCGTGCCGCAGCCCGGTCCTTTGCGCAGGTATATCTGCTCTGCAATCGCTCCGTCAAGCCCGCCCTCGACCACGGCTGCGATGCTATGGCTTGGGATTCCGTTCTCATCGGTCTTGTTCGTGTCGTTCTCGTACACCTTGTACCGCGTAACCCCTGCGATGCTCGCAATGCCCGCGATGGTGCTGTTTACCATGTTTTGGCTCGGGAGCGCGGTGGAGATTGCCTGACGGCGACGCAGCTCCTCATCTGTCTCAATTGGACGCCCTTTGACGGCGGGGACTTTGTTTGTGACCGAGATCCAGCCGTACTGTGGGTTACTGATCTTCGTAATCGTTCCGACAGGGGCTTCGACCGCGCCGATGTCCTGACAGGTCGCCGTGATTTCGACGGTTTCACTCTCAAACTTGACGTTCTCCGGCAAACGCCACTTCCTTCCCTGCGTATCCTCGACAATTCCGGCTGGGATCGTCGTGCCTGGCGTGCCCGTGAGTGTCAGGACGCAGGTGGAGCAGGTCGCCGTCTTACGACGCAGGCCGTTTAGTTTGACGCGGCTCGACAGCCCTGTGCCGACTGCTGTCTTGACGCTCTGGTTGTTGTAGACGATCTGCAGGAGCTGCATGGTATCGTAGGTTTTGAGTGCAAATGCCGAGATCATCTGGTAGTCCTGCGCATCATTTCCGAGGTAGATGTCTCTGCCGTAGATTTCGCGGAACTGTGCCACGAGATCATCTCGAATGTCGGCGTATGTCGGAATATGAAGCCCCGCATCGTCGATATATGGCGCGAAATATGCCATTGCTACACCTCCTCATCAATGCTGAATGCGCCGAACGCGGTCTGGATCGCTGCTCGAATCGTCAGCATCCGCTGCTCGTTATCCCATATCGTGTCAAAGGACAGGATGCTCAGGACATTCGGCGTCTCTTGTATGCGCGTGCGGATGATCTGCTCTGCAGCCTTGACATCCCGGCTCGCAATGATCTTTTGCCAGTAAGGAACGCCGTCCTCTATATCCTCCCACCACTCGTAAACGAGGAGGCGCAGACGTGTCAAAACGGCCTGCCGAACGGCGTCTACGCCCTCGACATAAGCATGACTATTGCCCATGGTAAAGTCTCCGTTATCATCCAGTGCGCGGTATCTCATTGCATCACCCTCCTACCGTCACATTTGGACTGCCGCTGCTGTGCGTGCCGCCCATCCCGCAACTCTGACAGATGGTTGCATCTCCGATGCGGACGACCTTCTTTCCGTTGCAGGAGACGGTTCCGCTTCCGGCGACGCTCTGGAATGTGCCGCCGTGCGGACAATTCGTCGGACCAGTATCTCCCAGCCTATGAAGAGGCAGGCCGTTCACGCTCACGTTCGGGCTTGCCGTTGAATTCGTTCCTGTGCGACCATGCGGGCAGCATGGCAGTTTCTTGTCGCACACGCCTGTTGTCGTGTCTCCGATGCGCGCTGCTGCTGGCATATTATCTCCTTCCTTATGGGTCATTAAGTCCAATGTGCGCCGCCTTAATGTCGACCACACCTGCTGCACGAATGTTGATATTACTGCCGCTGATCTCGATATAGGCGTCGCCCGCCTCGTTGCGTAGCTGCGCTGTGCCCGCAGAATATCCGCCGACAACGCTCGGCTGACTGCGGAATCCAACGAGGGCGAAGCCGTCCGAGAGATCATGTCTGCGTTTTTCTGCCTGATTCTGCACCCCGCCGTTCTGCCACCAGGCATCGATGCAGTTATCGCCGAATACCACAAGGCAATCATCGCCGGGCTGTACAGGAAGCGTCAGGCAGTAACCGCCGCCGGAGTATACGAAGAACGGTACATCTGGAAGAAGCGGAATCTCAGCCCACTCAAGCACTCCGCTGCGGTTCATTCGCTCACGGATCGCCAGCTGCACCGTGCATGTCTGCCGGGCATAATCGACTGACCGAATGATACCGGGCGCTGCTACGCGAAGGTCAAGGCCGAAGCCGTCCAGCTCGCGCTTTCGCTGCTCGATCTCCTCTGTCAGCCGTTCCGAAATTTTAAGCACTCTATCACCTCATTTCAGTGTCTGCCCTGCGCCGTTTACCGCCGTCAGAAGCCCCATACGTCCGTTGCGGCTGACCCCGACGACGGAGGTTGTCCACTCATCACCCCAGGTGTCCCCACGATGCTCGACCGAGAACACCTGATATTCCCCGTCCTGGTCGAACTGCGCCGTCTGCGGGAGCTGATCGTTTTTTTGCTGTCCGCTGCCGGGGTCAATCTGGATCGCCTGCCGCTGAATCAGATCATTATCAATCTTGATCATCGTCCGGAGCTTGACGCGAGCATCCAGAAGCATCTTGATCTGGATCCCCTGGTCGGTGTAGACGGGGGTCCCGACAAGCCCTGTCAGCGGCGTGAGCACGAGCACGCGATCTTCCGGGATTTCTTGCTCGACAGCCTCCACCGTGAGCTTGCCGTCCTCGCCCTCCCAGTAGGCGGCATCGTGCCACGTGCAAATGTCACGCAGGTATTGCGCGGGCGTGCCAAAGAGCACCTTGCCGCGTGGGAGTGTCTGATCCGGCAGATCATCCGTGACCTCTCCAACCTCGATTTTCTTGTCTGCCTGCGATGCGATGGCTTGCACTACGTCGCGCGGCGTACTTCCCGCAGCGATGGTGCTGCGGACGTGGTTGACAAAGAGATTCTGCATGCCCTTAAGTGCGACGATCTCGAGGCGGTAGTCGGTGCCATTTTCGCGGTTGCGGAAAATCTGAACGATGTCGCCCGTGAATATCTCGCCGTACTGCCCCTCTTCGTAGCCGCCGAAGATGGAGATCTGAAAACCTTCCTCGATGATTTCCTTCTCGGATGATGCGCTCATGTTGTAAACGACAAGCGTACCGATCTGCACTGCGGTCTCGGTCGTCGTCTTGGTCTGAAACTCGCATTTGAGGAGAGATACGTCCATCTCTGTATCGTGCTCCGGGTCTCGCTCTCCGGTCTGATTTCCCGCCTCATCCTTTTGGTAGGCAGGCTTGTAGATCGTGATCTTCCATTTGCGCCCGTAGAGGCGGCCCTTACGGGTCGTCGCCTCGGATGCGGTCTCGTCATTTGTCTCCGGCATCGCTATCCCCCCAGACGATATACCAATCGGATTCAAGCGTTGTTTCGCTTGGCCACTGTTCCATCGCACGGCTGCGTGGTGCAATCCATGCGCTGCCAACGCCGAGGTAGCCGACCTGCTCCAGGATATTTTGCCCAGGAACGAGCGGAAGCCCTGCGTAGACGAGCCCATCGTTTTTATAAATGTCGACGAGCCAGTAATGCGCGAGGTCGTTGTAGCTCATTTGGAATTTGAGGAGGGTGTTGCCGCCGTCAATCGGTACTTTCGCACTGAATTTGCGATGCGGAATGCCCTGAAACGGGACGATAGAATACACGCTGCACCTCCTATGACAAAATACTGCCGCCTGCGTCCAGTATGGCGCGTGCGGCAGTTTTATTGACATCATCCCCCGTCTGCACGGGCACTTGCCCGGACGACGATTCCTCTGCAGATGCAGAGGCACGAACACTGACGGCCGTCTCCGCAACCGACGCAAAAATGATTTCCCGCAGACGCACGGTGCACCGCAGTGCATGGAGCGTATTAACGTCGTCTGGCGCAGACAGCTCCTCAATCAGCATGTTGTTGTAGGTCTGCAGCCTGGTTTCGACCGTGATCGGAACGCGCGATAACTGCATCGCTCGCAGGCTTTTCCATGCTGCGATGGAGCGGTTTTCCCCCGGCTGCGTCAGAATGTCCGGCATCTTCGGGAGCCCCCTGAAGTTGCTGTACCAGTCGTATATTTTTTTGACGATCGGCGCAGATTGCAGGAAGGTGTCGACCACGGGCATGACGGCATCTTGAATCATTCCGCCGAGAATGGGGATGCTCGCTGCCTTCTGCAGCACGCCTCCAATCGCAGGAGGGAGATTCATGTAGCTCTCCGCCGTGGTGTCCGTCATCATGATCTCGATGGTGATCTCTGCCGGCTCGATGATGGCGTGATCGGTCATAGTGACACCCGTCTGCACGGGGTAATTCGTCGGGCGAATGCGGCTAATGTGCTCGCTGCGCATAATACCGTCAAAGTGCATACCTCCGATGGGCCACTGCGGCGTACTGAACAGGAACTGCTCCATGTTTTTGTAGCCGCTGAGGAAGTCAGCGATTTCATAATGTCCTGTCAGCTTGCCGACCTCTGCGCCGATCTTCATCCAGTCGGGCTTCTGCTTTCCAGAGATGAGATCAGCGAAATAGTTAATCCCGTCGATCGACAGTCCTTTTTTGACACCCAAGAAATCACCTCCCTAAATCATGACGGGTGCGCCCGTCATCGTGCGGCTGCGGAGAAGATGCGCCCCTTTTTGCGTGAGCATGCTCATTGTCTCGCGTCCGACGCTCCTGCCGATCTCGGCTGCGCTCTTGTTCGTTCCGTTGACTGTAACGCCTCCTACGTTGACCTGATAGACGACGCCTCCGTTGCTGGATCCTGTCGGCTGGTAGCCACCATATCCCGTCTGCATCGCTCCGGACATCAATCCGTTGTAGAGGAGCGGGTCGACGCTGTATGACTGCGCAGAGGATGTCTGTATAACCGCTACGGTTTTTGGGTATTTTTTCAGCAACACAGGGTTGCCACCATGTGCACCATCATGTTCAGATGGCGGTGGCGTTTCTTCAAGGCCGCCCCAATCCGCAATGATTTTGTCCATTTTTTCCATGACAGAATCAGCATAAGCGTTGATGGACGGATATTCGGTCCCGTTGTAGTACTGCGGCGCGTTTTTTGCCGCCTCGGAATAATCAACCGCGCCGGGGCCTCCATACCAAGCAATAGCGACATCACGCCAGTTTCCGAATTTATTATAGTACTCCGTGAGTTTGTGTCGAGCAACGATATTCTGGTTTTCTTGTGTCATCGGAGCGTCTGCGCCTAGCCCGGCATTCTCTGCCCATGACGGCCAATTCTCCGGCATAATTTGGAATGCTCCAAGCGCCCCGGAATCCGAATTTACGGCATCATAATTTCCGCCGGATTCTTGTCCGCTGAGTGCCAGCATAGCAGCATCAACAGCTTTCTTGCTCCCTCCATAATTTCCGCCAGAACCACCAGAATCGCTACCACCAATGATTTTCCATGCGCCCTTGAAGTCGCCATTCTTGATCGCGAGAAGTGCCCGACCAAACTTACCAACGCGAGCAATAGCGCCGTCAATCATCTTGCCGAGCTCCTCCCAGAACTGTCTGAACGGAGAGCTGTCCCGCATCATCGTCAGAAGGTCACGGAAAACACCAACTGTGCCGGATACTATGCGCAAAAGCGAAGTAAATATACTAAGGACTGCGCGGATCGCATCACGGAAGGAGTAAACACTGTTGGTCTTTCCGATCTCCCCGAATAGTCCTCGAAATGCAATGTTGACGAGGTCGAGGATGATGTTGAATGTTTCAAGCAGAACGTCTGCCAGCTCTCCGACAGCATCGATGAGGTCTTGGTATTCCTTCGTTCTGCGCACCTCGTTGACGAGGCGCCCCATCCACCGGATCAGATCTCGGACCGTCCCAAGGACGGACATGAAGATACCCCAGAGTTTTTGCATGGCTTCGCGCAGGCTGTCAACCGCACCATGTTTTTCCATGGATTCGTAGAGCATTTGCGCCTGATTAATCCATGCATCAACGTAGATTGTCGCGAGCTCCCAGAGGGCGCCTCCAATCTCTTTGATAACATAAAGGAAATCGTTCAGCGCGCTCGAGCTTTGCACCCGATCGGCGAAATCAGATACAGCACCGGAGAATTCCTCCCAATACTTCTTTGCCGTCTTGATGTACTCGTTGAGCTTATCCCAGTAGGCACCAAATGCAGACTGCTTGCCCTCCATATGACCGTAGTAGTCATCGATGAGCAGAAGCAACGAACCGACAAGGAGGAGCATGCGGGTGAGCGGATTTGCTCGCATGATGAGCGTCAGTCCTGCGATTGCCGCTGCGGCAATCTTGACGCCACGCGGAAAGCTCTCCCACATCGACCAGAGGGCCTTGCCAACATCCAAGACAAGCATCAAGAAATGCTTGCCAACGTTGATGATGTAGACGAGCATCCGGGCGGCTTTCTCCGTCCAGACACTCATGTTCTTGACGAACATGTCGTTGAAGCTGTGGAACTTCTCACGGGCTTCTGCGAGCGGGCGATTAAGGTATTTCATGAGATAATACCCGACCCATGTCATAGCATAGGAGACCTCCTGCTTGAGCCGTGTAAACTCAAACATGAGATCGCGGAACCCCCTCATGGTCTCCGCAAAATCTCCGCCGACCTTCATTTTGCGCCCATCTGCAGCGAGCTTATTGAACCGCTCCATCAGCTCCGGCGTCAGCATAATGTCCTGTATGGATTCGCCGAGCGCATCCGTGGCCTTTTTCATCGTCCACGCCGCGTCCTTCGATACCATCATCTGACGCGAGAGCTTCTGCATGGCGAGGTCTTGCGCCGCAACAGATTTCATCAATCCGAATACAGAGGCAGAAACGCCTGCGATAGCCGTCCCGATCATCGCTGATGCACGCGCGAAATTCGCGGCCATGCGTCCTGTCGATGATTCGACCGTACGGTCAAGGCTTTTGATGGTTGCCTCCGCCTGGCTGAATCCGGGCTTATCAATCTTTGCTCCAAGCCCGACAAGGTATTCCTGTATCATCTCGCCGATCATGTATTCACCTCCCTCTGCTGCTCTGCATAATCCTGTGCGCGGCGTCGGTTCTCGCCCTCTACAAGCATAATCTCGTGGATGTCGAGGAGATCACCGAAGGTGTATGTCCCATCCCACAGTTCGTGCTGTTGCCACTTCCCTGCGATGACGGGCGCGTACACCCATGAATTTACGTTGCGATATTGGCAAAGCTCAAATCCTGGAGACCGGCTTTCAATTCCATCAAGCCGTCTCCGCCGAAAAAACCCGCGATGTTGAACACAAGCGCGTGGATCGTCAGCATAATGACGAGCATTGCGTTATCTGCGATGTCCTCGACGCCCCAGCTGCCGTTTTCGTTGATAATCGGAGCAGTGCGCCCTGGCAACACCTCCCCGACAACCGAGAGAACATCCCGCTGGAATGCGATAAACTCTGCCTTGCTCATAATGGCCCGGCTCGGCAGGGAGACGGCCGTACCATCTCCACCATCCGCTTTCACCGCGTTCATGACCTTTGCCTCCATGCCCATAGGGAGCATTTTCTCCATGAGCGTGAATGCGATATAACTGCCTGTAAAAGCATCAAAGGAGCGGATTTCAAATTTCCGCCCCTGAAGCTCAACGATCTTCTTGGTTTCTCTTTTCATCGTCTACCTCCGATTAAAGCTGGATGCGCTGAATATCAGCGAACAGAATCTGCCACGACACGCGCTGTCCTTGGCTCTGCAGCGGCTCGTCCGGCTCCTTGACAAAGGAACCGCCGGAACAGTAGTAGGTCTTGCCCATTTTCGGAGCTTCGATGGTCATGGAGATCGTCGTCCATGCCGACGTGTCTGCCTGCCAGCAATAATTAAAGAGCCCCTGCAGATATTTGTGCAGGGAGCTCGTCTGCTGTGCGTTGATGGAGACGCTGCCATTGTTGCCGGCAATCTTGCTGACCATGACTGAACCGTCCGATGCGACATCATGCACCGATCGGTCTGTCGTTTTTGAGACCGTCATATCGCCGATGCCCTCGCCCTGAATGGAATACGAACCATAGCCAGGGCAGTTAATCGTCGCGTTGACATCAGTAAACGAATAGGTACTCACATTTGCCATTATTTATCCTCCCTCCGTTTTAGCGGTTGACGTCCACCTGAATGGTGACGTGATGGATGGCCCCGGCGAGCTTGAGCGATACATAAATCGGTGGCGCATTGCGTGCATCGCGCTCCGCCTGCGACTGCTCGCTCATCGGCTCGCTCTGGATAAGATACCCGCCAGGGAGAACGTGCCCATATTCGAGTGCCATCAGCTCCTCGCCCTTCCAGACGCCCTCCTTGATGAAACCGATGCGGTTCATGTCATCGCAGACCTCTTTGATCGCGGTCTTGATGCGCCCCATCCCGGCTTCCGTCTGCGGCACCTTGTTGACGTTCACGAGAAGGTCCATGATGGCGAGTTGCATGTCATTCTTGTATTTGTCGAGATAGATGATCTCATCAAACCATGAGCCGTCGCCGACACGCCCCTCCTCGAACACATCATAGTAGTTACCACGATTGACGTAGACGTTTCCATAGTTCTTCTTGATGTTGTTCAGGTCGTTGGTCGTAAACGTCTGCATGTAGTTCTCTGCCTGCACGCCGACCTCACGCTTGTAGGCGAGCGTGAACGCACTGTTAATGGTAGACGCGCTCATTGCACCCATCGCCCAGCCGATCGCCGCACAAATGGCGTCCTTATGCGCTGTTGAATACTGCCCGATGATGCGGCGGTATCCCTTACTCTTGATCGTGCCGAAAATGCCGCCGTCCGCTGCCTTTGCCTTGCTGTCTGCCGTCGTAAATGCAAATACGGTAGACGGCGTGCAGGCTTCGACGTATTCCTGTATGGCGAGAATCTGTGCATCCGTGAGATCGCCGCAGTAAATCCCGACATACCATTCCGAGTCCAGCTGGCGGCATTCCTGGACAGTCTTGACCGGTGCCTCCTTGTTAACAATCTTGCCGATCGCAACAAGAGGCGGCTTCTTGCGCTGTCCGAAGATGAGGGCCGCTGCCTTATAGAGGCGATCCTCCGTCGTGAAGCCTGCCTGCAGCATCGAATTGAGGCTGTCGTAGGTCACGATGCGCTTGTCTGTGAAATCTGCGACAGTGCCGACATCGCCCATGAGCAACGCGAGATTAAACTTCTTTCGTGTCGCCGAAACGGCGGCAAGATTGACAATGATATTGACCACAGGGTCAAGCGGCAGCACGTTTTTGAGTGCCATATTCTTTCCTCCTTTATGGAATAGGCCGCGCTCCGATCTGAACGCGATCAATGTGACCGACGTCCTCCGGTGCGAGGCGATAGAGTTCGTTGAATCGCAGGGTAATATCCCACCTGTCCCACCACTTCCCTGCGAAAAGTTCCGGCGCTCTTATGCACGCCGGGAGATTCGGCACAATGAACACATCGTGCTGCGCTAGATTCCGGCTCACCGGCTCGTAGAAGAATCCGTCTTTCAGGAGATTCGCAAGCTCATAGGACTTGCGCCCATATGCAGTTACCTGCAAATCCCAGACACGCGTGCGGGCGGTATCTCGGTAGACGGTCTCATCTTCCGCACGGTACCGGCTGTCCCGTTGCTTGGCGTAGTCGTCGTCCGCTTCTGCGAGATACAAAAACATAATATCGTCGCTGATCTTCCAGTCGGGCGCGCCTGCCTCCGGGTAGCGCCATCGGATGAACTTATCCGGCTTTTTGATGATGTCTGCCGTAATTTTGGCAGTCTCACCCCAGAAGAGCTCCTGCAGCTCCGCATAAGTCATCCGCTTTCCTCCTCTCCCACGAGTGCTCCGATTGCCTTGTAATAGCCATTGGCTGCATAGTCGAAGGTCTGAATCAGCTTGTAGCGCTGTCCCTTCCAAACGCAAATATCCGAGGTTTTCTCAGTGCTGGACACGTCAAGACTGACCTCGTCCGTGATGAATGTTTTCATCCCGTTCACGCGGTCCGCCGTATCGAGCAGTTCGAGATCCTTGCTGGATGAAGGCTGCACGATTCCTTCGACGGTTGTCTCCGTCGTTTTGGTCTGCAGCATGCCGTGCACCCACTCTTGATCTCCCTGCTTAATGACGATGAACGTCGTGCAAAAATCGGGGTCATGGACGATCTCCGAGACGTCGATTGCCATCTGATCACCCCATATCTCTGATTACATAGGTAATGGACTTTCGCATCTCACCCGTGTCAATGAGCGGGCTGTTGCTTCCCTTTGCCTTGATTGTTCGCGCCGAGTTCGGCGTCCACTTGTTCTTCGGGTTTTCGAACCAGCCGCGCGCAGCGTTCTGTGCTGTCATTCCGGCAAGCTCAAGACCGCGCTCTGCGCCGGACATATCTCCGTGCATTGCAGCACGATACGCTCCGGCGATCTGCTTGCCGATTACTTCCTTGCTGTCCTTGATCGCAGGTTCGAGCACCGGTCGCGGCGGGATAGCGTAAGCAGGGCTTCCGTGTGTCTGCACGTAGAGGCTGTGTGCTGCGCTGTATTTCATGCCTGCGTCGATGCTTGTCTGCATCTCAGCACGCATCGCCGGGGCTCGTACGCCATTCGTATGGATGTAGAGCAGCTCGGCGTTGTTGACCATATCTCCGTCTCCTGGACGATTTGCCTCCTCCTGCGGGATGCCGACAAGCACTTCCTTTTTCGTGAGTGCCTGCAGGTTACCGATCATGTCTGCAAATCCTTTTCCGGACTTTGTGACAGTCGCTGTGCCTGTTACCATACGACCATCCCTCCGGCTGAGTACATCCGTGCCAGCGTGACGAACTGCTGACCATATGCAGTCAGCTTGTACGTCCCCCAGCCCGCGAAATCCTCGTTGATGCTGCCGAAATCATAAGAGACGGAGATATCTCCCGCGCTCTTGGAGCTTTGCAACCCCTTGGCAAGCCCGGCGGCAACTTTCTTCTGCACAGGATCATCGGCACTCGCGGCCGTTTGAAGATAAAGGGTCAGCCAGTGCGCGATGTAAAGCCCCATACAGATTCCCCATGCATCATGATAGCGGTTCTTGTGGATGGATGCCTGTGCCATGTTGACCCACGCTTTGAGCATGATGTCCGGCACAGCTCCACCACCGAACTGCGGATATGCTGCGAGAAAATCTTCCACGGTGTATTCGGGATTTCCGCCCGTTCGGACGTTCGACGCTGCGGCGATAATCCCGAACACGTCAATGTCCGAATACATCATGGCTTACTCCTTCTTGGCGCCGTCACCCTCTGCAGGAGGTGTGTTATCGCCTTCCTGCTGCTTATCGGCTCCTGCATCCTTCTTCTGGCTCTTCGAAGCCTTCGGCTCCTTCTTGGCGCCGTCACCCTCTGCAGGAGGTGTGCTGCTTTCAGCCTTCTGCTCGCTGCCGATCTCAATGCTGCCGTCAGCAAGAGCCCATCCGTACATCGGGTCTTTCTCGACCCAGTCGGGGAGCGTGGAGAACGCATAGGGTTCTGCCGTTACGATCTCCCCAGTCTCCGGATTGCGGAATCCGATTTTCTGTTTTGCTACGAGTTTAATCATGCTGCGCCTCCTTAAATTCCGTCACGGTAGATGAACGGCTCGAAGTAGTGAATCTTGACCTCGCCGACATTAGCCATGTAGAGCGAATCATAGGACGCCGTATTGACGTTCGGCTGCGTCATGACGCGGCTCATCGGTACGGGCACATCCATGCCGACAAAGCGGCGCTGATTGACGTAGGCGACCATGCGGTTCTTCTTTCCGACGCCTGCACCGATGCAGAAGCGGCACTCGGCGATCACGAGGTCGACGCCCTTTGCCTTTGCGATGTTGTGATCAACAAGGTACTGCATGATGGAGACGGGCGTCGGGTAGCCGTTGACACTGACCATCGTGCGGTTGATGTACGCGAAGTTCGCGGGGTCGATGAGGATGTGGTTCGGAATGGCGCTGTTGTCGTACTGTGCACCCGTCCATCCTGCAATGATCGCCTCGTCGATGTCGTTGAGGATCTCGGTCGGCGTCTTGTGCGCCCAGTCGGTCTGACCGCTTGCACCTGCCGTGACCGCCGTCGCCGTGATCTGCTTGTTGTTGATCAGACCCGTCGTCCCGTAGGCCTCCTGCCCGAGGTATGTGTTGATGTCCATGTACTTGTCGTAGTCGAGACGGATGCCATCGTTGTAGATGTCCTCGATGCTGCGGCCGGTAACCGCGCCGCGCAGCTGATCCTGAATCTTGATGGACATGGAGACCTCATACGGGAGCACCTTGTAGAGGTCCTTCGAGAGGTCTGCCTGAATCCGACGAACGGCATTCTGGACGCCGCCGACGCCGTCTGCCTGCCCGCCCGTGACGCTGTACTCGACGTTGAACGCGGACGTTGCTTCAACCCATCCACCGCCGCTCTCGATCTCAATATCGCGCGGGTAAGTCGTGCTTGTGAGAGGCTCGCGCAGAAGCGGATCGAGCTTTTCGAGCTCGCTCTCGAGGAACGCAAGCCCGCTCGATACGGCTGCTGCGTCCATCGTCAGCAGCGGCGATCCGCTGCGCTGTGGCGCAATCGCAAGGTTATACTGTTTCTTCATGTTTCCTGATCTCCTCTCTTACACACCCTGACGTGCGATGATTGTGAGCTCTGCGACGCCCCGTGCGTCTGCTCCACTCGACCATTTCACGCCCGTAAGCTCGACGCAGTTACCCGCCTCATTCGCGGCGCCGAGGTCACCGACCTGTGCTCCTGCAGGGCTTGTTCCGCTGACGACCTTCGTGCGAACGTAGACCTTCGCACCGACCTTCGGCGCCCCCCATGCGCACTTTGCGGACACGCCTCCGCGCTGGAGCACATCGCAGGCCTCCCCTGCAGCGTAGAACCCGAAATTCTGAGACGGGTACACCTTTGCCGACTTGACCTTACGCATGGCAATTCCGGCAAAATCTGCAGCGGTATTCGTCGCCCCGAAGAGCGCGACCGAGCCATCATCCTTCTGGATAACCGGTGCGCCAAACGGGATATCCGACGAGCCGGCTGCGACAGGGCGCGTGCGGCTGACCTCATCACCCTGACGGGACGCCTGCCCCGGATATCCGTAGGTCATGTTGATTCCGATCGTAGTTCCTGGCATTTACTTTTCCTCCTTCTTGCAGTGCGGATTGCGCTTGCGGCAGTTCTCGCCGTAGGCGCGAAGTTCCTTCTCCCTCGTCGCAGCATCTGCGGTCTTGCGGCGCGAGAGTGCCCCGTAACCGCCCGGGAGCGGCTGCGTGTCCTTCGTTTTCATCGCCTTCTTGAGCGTGCGCGAGAGTGCATCCGACGCGCGTCTCTGCTGACGCGGCGGCATGGCGGCGATGAACGGTCGCATGGTGCGGATCACCGACAGCGCAAGCGCGCGGTCTGCTGCAGCCACAGGCTTCTTTTCGTCTGCCGGCACATCCTCGGGATCCTCATCCTCTTCGAGCTGCTCGGGCGGCACGGTCACGCTCTCCTCCTCGGATTCGTCATCCTCCGTTTTGGCAGGCTTATCACCGCCCTCTTCCAGCTCCTCTTCGAGGTCGTCCAGTGCCTCGGTCTCCTCGACCTCATCGCCCGGCTTTTCATCCGGATCGTCGTCCTGCGCCTTCTGTTTCTGGAATGCGTCCATCTTGGCACTGAGTGCCTCCATCGCATCCATGATTGCCTGGACGTCCTTGTCCATCGTGTTTTGCTGCGTCTCAGCAGGATCACCGCCCTCTGCCTCGTCGACAGCGCGTGCCGCTTCGCGGACTTCCTCCGGCTCTGCATCTTTTGCGAATGCCGCAAACATGCGATGCAGAATACTACCTTTTTTTGCCATCTTTTTTCCTCCTTCTGGCTTTGTCTTGGCGTCGCGAATGGACACCTCGTGCCCTGCGCGCCCCTCTTCGACGACTGCGACATGATTGCCGATGATATCCACCTGCTCGTATGTACCGTCGTCCATATCAATGTATTTGCACTCGTATCCGCACGATATTTCGCGCTTTCCAGCATCAATCTTGGCGATAAGCGCTGCATCGTACACCACGAGATCACAAATCAATTTATCTTCGTCTGCCCCGCTGCCGCGTCGGACGTTCTGCACCGTGCCTTTGGTATAGCTTGCGTAGTTCGATGCATCGACGCCAACGGGCGGATGATCGTCCGTCACGGGCTTTCCCTCAAAGGATGCGATTGCCGCCGGCTTGAACACCTCGTCTTCCTCGCGGTAGACTTTCAGGATGCGGTCGCCACGATCTGCAACGCCGAGCTCCTGCGGCAGGTACTCCTGCATCCCCGTGCGGCAGATTGGGACGCTGTGACACACAAGGAAGCCCTCGGGCGTCTTTGTCATGTGGGGCGAGAACCTTGCCCCGTAGAATGCTTTCAATGGACATTCCCCCTTCAAATCGGGCATAAGAAAAGCACCCGCGAGGGTGCTTCATGTGTTATTGTCAATTACGTTCTTTGCTCTTTGCTATTCCCCGAATCTGGTTCTCGAAGTCGGATTCACTCCATTTCCCAGACACGACACGCTTCAATCCCTTCTTGAGATCGCTCTTTTCCTCCTCGGAGAGATTATATTTTTGAACAGCCGCCTTGAATTTCCCCTGCGGTGTCTTCTCCTTGCTGAAGCCGAGACGCTCCGACTTGGATTTCTCAACCGCCTGTCTTCGTTCCGTCTTCTTCTCAGCGGCGATCCCCTTGAGCTGGTTGTCAAAGTCCGCCTCGCTCCACTGACCGCTCCGAACCATCTGCAGCCCCTCTCGGATGTCAGCCTTGTCCTCCTTCGAGAGATTGTGCTTCTTGGCGAATGCGTCCGCCTTGCTCTGTGCAGAGCTGCCGCTCTTTCCGGAACTCGAACCGCCACCTCCGCCACTGCTGGAGAACTGTCCGTTGTCTGCACGGGGGTGTTTGCTTTCCTCCCACGCATCAAGCGTTCGCTCAATGCGGCCGAGCGCTCGCCCGATGCTGAATGCGTCCTGTACTCTCATCTTATTATCTCCTTTCGAACTGTTTTCTTGAAATGCGCTCGATATGTCCGTTGCGATATACCCGCATTGGGAATTGCAGCACATCTAAATCGACTACTGGCTCCGGGTAGCACCTGCAATTTGGGCAACATCCCGCGTGGTAATGCCCGAGCGTGTTGTTGTATGGCGTCCCGTCTACCCGGCGCAGAGGGAATAAATCTTCGGGAGCCGGAGGATCGTTCCAATTTATAAGCACACCGCTCATGTGCTTATGACTGGATCGCGTCCTGCCGTCGCCCTGATTTCCTCCGCATGCACGCCAGACATACCAGTCAAGACCTAGGTCTTCTGCACGTGCTTGCACGAGATTCGTCTGCGTCATGGACACCTGCGTGCGCGCGATCAGCTGCGCGCAGGCTTTCGTTTTCTTCGGGAACATCCGGCGGATTTCATCGGCAATATCGGAGGATCTGCGGCCCTTCATTGTCTCCCGTGCGACGTATGCGGTCACATCGTCGGCGATGTTCTTCGGGAGCGTACTGATAAGATCAGCGTTTTCTTTCACAAGTGCCCGTATTCGCTCCCCACGCGCCCCCAGAAGCTCTTTTTGCAGGGATTGGTATATTTCCCTCCCCCTACCGTTTTTTCGTGCCGCCTCGCGCCATGTACGCCCTGTGTCGTCGAAGAGACCCGTCACCATCTTCATGGCGATGCTCTCGGCGAGCTGTATAAAGTCGGGGGATCGGGAGAGGTGTTCCAGCGTCGCCGTGATGATCGCGGGGTCACTCGTCTCACCGACGCGCATGACAATCCCCTTTGATATGTCAAGGAGAGCTCTCCGAAATGCCACCTCAATCCTGCGCTTTGGCATCCATAGCGGCTGGTTCATTCGCTCTCCTCCTCAAAATGCACATAAGAAAACCGCCTCTTTCGAGACGGTTCAGTTATCGGATTTGTCTTCCCTCTTTGTATGCTTTCTTCGCTTCGTTGAGCGACATGCGGTTTGCTCCTCCGGGGTAGTCTGGTTGGTCATTTTGAATCGCATCGTTACACCAGTCGCAAACATCGCAAATATCCATGTCATTCCACGATTCAAAGTCATACTTCCCGCACACAGGGCATTTAATCTTTCCCTCCATTTTTCAAATCAGCCTCCCTCTGTTGAATGTAGTATTTCTCGCCTTCATCCGGCTTGAACATCGTGCGGATCCCTTTCTTGACATCTGCTTTGACGAAGTCGTTTTCCTTGCGATCGTACCGCACGATGATTCCATCCTTGTCGATGTGTCCGAGGATGTCTCCACCCGTCGGCATCTCCGCAAGATTTACCGCCCGCTGAACGTACTGTTCCATCGTGAAGTCTGGATATTCGTCCTGATGGGTTCTGCCGTTCTTCCAGTGGTTCATCAGCTTTTGGCGACTGGAAAATCCACGCACCTGCAGTTGATTCGCTCCCTCGGGGCTTGGTGCTACACTATCACTTTTTTCGGCATTTGTCGAGCCTGTACCAAATTGCCCGTTATCACGTCTCGGATGCTTGCTCTCCTCCCATTTCGTGTCGCTCGTTCTTTGTGGCTCGGGACGCTCCCCGTCCTTCCTCGCCGCGTGAGGGCCTGCGCCCTCTTCCTGTTCTTCTTCACCACCGCCACCGAACATACCACCCATCAGAGCGCCCATGCCTTCATCCGGCTGCATGACCGAATCATCAGCGTTCTCGATATCCTCGTCCGTAATGTTCGACCACATTCCAGTCATTTCGGATTGCTGACGCAGCTCCTTGAGCGCTGTCCGCTGGCTCACCATGCCTGCTTGGAACGCCTTTGTAACGCTGTCCGTATTCTTCGACGCAAGGTCTGCCATCTCATCGTCACGCGGGCGGCGGATGGGATTGAACTCATAATCCCAGTCATCGGGAATCCCGCCGAGCGTCGAGATGAACATGATCGGCAGAATCTTATCGTACACCGGGCGAAGCTCCGCTTCCTGCTTCTCTTCGATGGTGTCGTAGTAGTTCTGCATATCACTCTCGCCCGTGGCATTCATCCCTGCAGGGCTGCGCCCGAACAGCTTTGTGACCGGCGTTTCCGCTGCGCCCGCAACGTCCATCATGAAGCGGTCGTAGGTCTCCCCTATTCCGCCAAAGGTGTACTGGTGCGTCTCGTACCCATCGTCCTTATCGAGAATCTGGAGGCTGTTGTTGTTCATCATGGCGTTCATGCCCTGGATGGTGTTATAGAGCTGCATTTGCGCATTCTCGTTTCCAGTGGCGAGTATTTGACCGATGCCGTCCATTTTCATAACGCGCAGGTTGGCCATGAACGTCAGCATTGCGATATTCCAGCTCACGTTGTCGCGCTTCCGGAGCTCATCGATGACATGCTCAAGCTCTGAGGCTCCCCAGTAGGTCTCTGCGAGCTGCTCAAGGTACGGCAGCGGGCGCCCCATGAACCGAATGATGCGGCTGTGATGGACGCGGATACCAACAGTCAGCGCATCGCTAGAAACGGTGTAATACTCCGGCATTCCAAACTCAGGATCTGAAATATCGCTGACGAGCTTATCCTCCGGCGTGACCCCAGACCAACGGTCAAGGACGAGAAGACCCTTGTACGAGCCCGGCATTACCGTATCGTAGTCCAGCGGCTGGTCGAGGCTGTTTTCCTGTCCCTCAATCATGATGAGGGCTCCTGCACCTCCGTAAAGGCGCCCCCACTTGAGCCCCTCAAGGATTCTGCGGCTGGTGCGCGTCGTACGGTCGCAGCGCACAACCTTCTTGATCTGGTCGGGAGAGAGCTGCGTCAGGATATGGTATCCATTCTTGATCATATCCTCTGGGATAACATCAATGATCCGACGCACGATCCAGTGTGATCGATAGAGCGCATTGATCTTCTGCCAGTCCCGCGTGAACCTCGTCAACGTGTACTCCGTCGCTTCCAGCGGGTTCGGCATAAAGGCACCGGAGCGCGTCATCGGATTTTGGAACGAATCGTTCGTTCTCTGCTGCCGCACGGCGGTCTTTTTCTTTTTGCTCATTCTCTCCTCCTCCATTTCGGCAGCATGGTATGCACATAATAGCGTAGGGCGTCCATCGCGTGATCTGCCTGCTTGACAGGCTTCTCCTCGCCCATCCGGGCGGCGCGCTCATCCCAGACATAGCTTTGGAACTCGTCGATCATCGGCTGGCAGCGCGTGCGGTGAATGCGTATCTTCTTTTTCGTTAGGAGCTTTGCGACCTCGCGGATACCGTCATTGACGCTATTGTCCGCATCCTTGACCCGGAATCCGCGCCCTTGGCACTCGAGCTTGAAGCTCGCTGCCGAAGGGTCAATGACGATGAAATCCGGGAACTCATCGCCAACCATCTTTTCGAGGGCGTCCGCGTACTGCGCATCGGTCTTCTGCTTCTGCTCCTTGCGGCTGTCCCAGTAGTACATGTCGGGGATCCAGATCGTATCGCCGTCGTCGTAGATGTCGAGAAAGACCATCGGATTCTTTGTGCCGTAATCGCAGGCAATGTAGCGGCGGCAGGTGCTCTTTAGTGTGTTCGTAAACTCTGCATCGTCAAAGAGCAGATCGTCGCTGAACATGTCGTAGATGATTCCCTCGGCGAGCACCCAGAGCCCTAGGATCATGCGCTTAAACCACATTCCTGAGTAGGAGCTGCGGATATTCGTCTTGTAATCGTCCGTGAGATTCGGATTGTCGTCGAGCTCGAAATGTACTACACTCACGAGACCGTCGCGGAGCTTCTGCTCGCTTGTGACATACTCCTTGTAGAGGTAGTGCATCGGTGAATCTGGATTGGTTGTACTGTAGAGCTTCGCCCCTGGCACGCTGAGACGGTTGAGGAGCTGCTTGAAGAACCGCTCGGGCATCAACGTCAACTCATCGCAGTACGCCCCTGCAAGGGTCTTTCCTCGGATGAATTTCTCTGAGCCTTCGTCCTTCGCGCCGACGACCTTGATGCGGCGCATGTGATCGCCTGCATCGTCCCGCCAGAATATGTCCAGCGATCCGCTCTGCCGATTGTAGTGGTAGTTCTCCTCTCCGATGGTATCGAACAAGTCGTTGAGCACGTTGTCGTAGATCGTGTCTTTGGACACACCCGTCATGAGAAGTAGCCCCGGAGGCCCCGTCATGATGTAGTTGAGCCATTTTGGAATCATAGCGACGGTCTTACCGCTGCGGACGCTTCCCTCGAGGATGTTGATGAAGGCGTCCTCTGCGATCGACTTGTCGATAAAGTCAAGCGCCTTTCCGCCCCAGTCGCGAAACTCCATTACTTCGTTCTCCTCTCATGCGCCTTCTGCAGGCTATGCACAAGCTGCATCATCGTGGATTGCTCCGGCTCTTCCAGCGCTACGATAGGTCCTCCTTTCGAGGTTCCGCCTCTGCTGACCTCAGCAGCCTCTAGACGTGCCTGGCGTTCGAGCTCTATGCCTTGCGCGAGGTAGTCGAGAATATTCCGAGCAGATAGGCTCTGGTCATCCAGCCGCAGGAGAGCTGTCATCGCCTTTTTCTGCAGTGCCTGTGCCATCGTCATGTGGTCTTTGAGCATCTTGCGGACGGCTTCGCGCGTCTCCTCCATGCTGATGCGCTGCAGCTCGTTATCGTATGCCCGTGCCCGCTCTACCCAGTCCCACGTGAAGCTCCATCGCTCCATCAATTTCAGCGATTTTCCTAACTTTTCCGCAACACTCGCCAGACGTCGTTTTTTCTTTTCGCCCTCTGTTTCATGGCCCATGTTTCGGTAGAGCAAAAACGCCTCGTAGGCGACCGAAGATTCACCCTCCTGGCGTTCCCATGGCTCCTGCTCGTTCGATATCTTCTTGCTCATGCATCAACGTCACCTCCTGCGGCGGTCTCCATGACCTCGTCCAGCGACATTGACACTCCATCCCTCTCTACGGTGACAGTCTGCTTGCCACTGGTATCAATGTACCGACGGATGATGGCGTCAACGTACCGTGGATCCAGCTCCGTTGTGTAGCAAATACGGCCGGTCATCTCCGCCGCAATCAGTGTTGACCCGCTGCCGCCGAAGAAATCTATCACGAGATCACCTGCTTCGGTGCTGTTCGTAATGGCGCGAATTGGAAGCTCGACAGGCTTCTGCGTCGGGTGCACGGTCTTGCTGTCTTTATCAACTTTCCATACTGTGCTTTCTGAACCAGGCTCAAAAAGGCACACGCTTCGCCCCTTGCTTAACCTGATATAACGCAATTTCTTCCCTTTTGGGGGCTTTTCAGAAAGATATAATTTGTGCCCCTCCGAATCCTTAAGAACGACTCCACCTGAGAGCGTTGTCGCCGTTCCGTCTGCGTCCCTTAAAATGACGTTCCACGACGTGACCTGTGAACGATCGCCACACCATTTTGCCTTTTGTCCCGCTTTTTCAGCGTAAAAACACGGCTCATGCATCCATTGATAATCATTGTGACCAATAACAAAATTGTTCTTCACCCAGATGATGTACTGCTTCTCCATCACCCCCGCCGCAATCATGGCATCCTCGAAGTCGCGCCGTGTACTCGAAGCGTGCCAAATGTAGAAAGCGGCATCGTCAACCGTATATTTGACAAAGTTATGGAATGCAGGTGCAAGAAGATCTACGAGAGATTCTTCTCTCAGGTCATCGCCCTTAATCATTCCAAATTTATTTTCTCCTCTCCCACTCCCAACAAACGACACACCATACGGCGGGTCTGTATGCACGAGCTGCGCCTTGTGCCCGTCCATCAGTCGATCGATCGTCGCCGCGTCCGTTGCGCTGCCGCAGATGAGGCGGTGATTCCCGAGGTGCCACAGGTCCCCGAGCTGGGAGAACGGCTTGTAGTCATCATCTACCCCCGGCTCTACGTCTGCCTTGTCATCGACGGAATCATCTGCGCCTTCCATCGAGGCGATGATTCTCTGCAGGTCTTCCTCCGTGAATCCGGTCAGCTCTATTGGGATAGCGCCGGTATCCATCTCCTGCACCATGTCCATCAGCTTGCCCATATCGAGATCAGCAAGCTCTGCGATGCGGTTGTCCGCGATCAGGTCGGCGTGCTCCTCCTCCTCGCTTGCATAGTCTTGGTACTCCACGGGTGCGGACTTCCACCCCATTGCTGCTGCGGCCATCCTGCGTCCGTGTCCCTTTGTGATAAGGCCGCTGCGCTTGCTGACGGTGATTGGTGTGCGCCATCCAGTTGCTTGGATGATGTCTCCGAGCAGTCGCACCTGCTTTTTATTATGGTCGTTCGGGTTTCCGGGGTTCGGCCGAATATCTCCGAGCGTGACGATCTCATCATACGCGCAGAATACCGGCACACCATCCTCTGTTGTGCCGCGCGGCTCTGCTGGCGACTTGTAGTCGATCAAAGCCACTCCTCCTCTCTTTTGGGCAAAAGAAAAGCCCTCCGCCGGTCCGGCGAGGACTCTGCTCTCTGAAATTTTGACGATACCATCATACCACATTTACAGTCGAAAAACGCGCAGAAAGTGCGCAAAAATCTCGCAAAGAATCCGCAAAAAACACGCAAGAAACGCGCAAAAATTTCAGTGTTTGAATTATCCACAGATTACCCACAGTTTTCTAGGAAAACGAAGTCAAGGCTGCTCTGCCCCGTACCTGCGTCCGGAAACATCATCTGCGTTAATGTCTTGATCGCCTCCTGCGAGATGTACTGGCAGCTGCGCTCGCTGTATCCCGTCTCCTGCGCCACCTGATACCATCTTGCGCCGTCTATGAACTTCGCGCGCAGAATCGTCCTGTGTGCGTCTCCCATCAGATTGAGAGAGCTGTCAATCCGCCGCAGAAGCGTCTGTATGCGGAGATAATTCTCACGCAGGATCGGCAGACGTTCCTCCAGTTTCATACGGCGAACACAGGCGCGCTCCACCTCGGAGAGCTCATCGTATCCTCCTGCGGGCTCGTCCCCGTATTTTGAAATCTTGGCGTCACCAATGCTGCGGATTTGCTCCTCTACGCCATCGATCTCGATGCGGAGGCTGGCAAGCTGCCCTTGAAAGCGACGGTAATTCCGCAGGTATCCGTATACCGTCTTTTCGTAGTCGTTGTAGTTCCGCACCTGTTTCCCTCCGCTCATTTTACAGAATATTCACTTGCGTATATGGTGTTGAAAGTAAATTGACAGTTTTTCCTAAAAAACGCAAGTAATTAAACGAGATAGAGAGCGCGAATCGCTCCGCGCTCCTTGTATCCTACTCCGTTGATTACTCCAGCTCCCGCATCATGATCTCGATCCTCGGACGCTCATCGTACCACTTGCCGAGCACCCCGTAGCCGACGATCTGACTGTCGTCCTTGTACCACACGCCCTTGAGCGCATCCTCCACGCCCTTCAGCACGTTGGACACGTCCGGCTTTGTCACCGGGCGAATTTGCCCCGCCTTTGCCGCCTCGCGCTTGTACTTTGGCATCCCTTTCGGGATGGCGCGGAAGATGCGAAGAGAGAACTCAATAGCTCCCTCTACAGGTGCGCTCGGTGCGTGCTGCGCTGCAATCATCCGCACATAGCTCTTGTAGTCACGGCTCTTTGCGGGGTCATACGCCTTGACAAATCCGCCCTGCCGACTAAAGCGCGGACGCCCCTGCGCCACGGGCTCGCCGAGGACGACGGCCGTGTAGATGCTCAAAACGGAATATCAGCGTCAGGGACTGCGCTGCTCCCATCAAACATGCCCTGCTGCTCCGGAGGTGCGGCGGAACTTGTGCCGCCGCCTTTGCTGTCGCAGAACTCCATGTTATTGACCACGACCTCTGTCACATAGCGTTTCGTTCCGTCGTTGGCGTCATAGCTGCGCGTCTGGATGCGTCCCTCGACGGCAATCTTCTTTCCCTTCGTGCAGTACTGGCTGATTACCTCAGCCGTCTTCTCCCATGCGACGCACTGAATGAAGTCCGCCTGCTGGTTCCCATCCGAGCTCTTTCGGCGGTCAATCGCAAGCGTGAAATTCGCGCACGCTTTCCCGCTCTGCGTGTATCTTACCTCTGGATCGCGCGTCAGACGTCCAATGCCTACGAAATGGTTCATTTGCGTTCCTCCTCTACAGGCTTTCCTGTTTGCAGATCATAGAGAACGTCTTTTTTTCCTGTCGGAACATAAATCCAACTTTTTATCCCATGCTCCTTAGCCCATTTCACAAGTGCATTTGTCAGTGCGTCATACAAAGACTCTCGTGCTTCATCCGGAACAACCTCATCATATTCACCATAGTAGCCGGTACATGCAATATCTACCGCACATTGCAGATTTTTTATAACACGATCATACCAGACAACCGGTACATACTCTTCGTCCTCACCGATATACACCTTCTCTTCCGCTGAATAACGCTCTCTTGCAGATGCAAGAGCTGCCTCAACACTATCGAATACTTTACTATACCCATCATCCCGAAAATGAATATAACGATATTTCTTACTCACGATCTCCACTCCTTCATCATGTTTTTCGCATAGATAATTGTCATTTTTCCCGTTTTTTGTTGATATTCGATGCTTTCAAACGCATTTTTGCGGTTGAAGTTGTTGTTCCTCCGGAAATTTCATAAAGCACAACCAAATTGCCTTACCGCGCCGATGCCCAAAGAGTGGCTGCACCGGGAGAAGCTTCAGAACATCCGCCGTAGAAATCTGATCCTCCGACCATTTGAAGATCAGCACACCGTAGTCCATCAAGACTCGCATGCACTCCTCGAATCCTCGACGCAGGTCATCTTGCCATGTGTTTTCGAGGACACCGTACTTGATGCCGAGCCATGAACTCTTTCCAGCTCTGCACAGGTGCGGTGGGTCAAAGACTACAAGACGGAAGCTCTCGTCTGGGAACGGAATCTCTCGGAAGTCAGCGATCAGGTCTGGCCGTACCTCAAACCGCCGTCCATCACACAAGGTCTTTCCCATGCTCCGGTTATCCATGAACACTGCCGCCGGATGCTCTTTGTCAAACCAGAACATTCGCGATCCGCAGCATGCGTCAAGAATCTGCTTCATTTCTCACCATCTCCGGATTCGCATAGATGTTCCCGATCACCTCATAATACACTGTTGTCCCTTGATTCAGCGCCGGGAACATTTTACATAGATCCACTGCATCAGCTGCATCAGCAACAAATCCGCACTTTGCATCGCTCCACCGAATTACATAATTCACCTTTCTTTTCCCACGAATCACATCACCCTCGTAAATTTCGACGCCGTTCTTGTCCTTCGCGCCGATGTATTGCATCAGATGATCGGTATCGATAATCCCCTGTGTTCCCGATTTTGGAAACCGACAAAAGAGTTTAGATTGTGAGCCTTGAAAGTCTGCAACTATCACAGGGCACATCTGTTTTTCTACCCAATCCCACTCCCGGAATTTGATCTCACGCATCTTTAGTCCCTTCTGCCCTTGTAGATTTCTAGAATTGTGCTCGCAATAATGTCCACCGCGAAATATCCGAAAACCGAAATGGCACCAATAGCCATAAAATCCCAAAAATTCAGCATTTCACACCTGCTCTCTGCTTCATCAGTGTCTGAGATATAGCAAGATTCACTGCCTCCTCACGCTCCATCACCCGCGCCATCATGCAGCGCATGCTCGCGTTGATGATATGCTCGTCACTCCTGTCCCCTGCAAGCCACAGCGAAAGATGCCGCAGTGCGCGCACAGCGTGCTCCTTTGCAGGGATGTCGTGCCACGTTTCGCCCGGATGCTTTTCTGCGCCCGCCGTAAGACCTGTGGCGACTTCATTGAGCCACTGATAGTCAATGTATCGGTACTCATTTACGCATTTTCCTTGCAGCGGCGAATTACATCTTCAGGAACAGCATCTGCCCAACGCTCTACTTCAATGCCATGCATCGGGGCAAGAACCCCTCCCGAAGGGATCGCACAAGGTGCTGCCATGTCGATCCGTAACGGGAATTTGATACGTGGTGGCGCATAAAACCACACTGCGCCTTTTCGCTGACGGAGATAATCAATCAGAACAGACAACAGCCTCGCGTTGAACACCGCAAAGCGCAGCGCTCCCTCTGCAAGATTATCTATAAAGAGAGCAACGCGCTCGTCCTTGACGAGACGGACAATGCAGTATTTCTGATACGCGTGTGGAGTAAACTCCATGCGCCACCATCTCCTTTACTGCTTCAATATACTACTTCAAGATACTGCTTTACTGCTTCAAGATACTGCTTTACTGCTTCAAGATACTGCTTTACTGCTTCAAAATACTGCTTCAAGATACTGCATTTCTGCTCTGCCATAGTGTCATGCCTCCAACCTTACAAATAGCACAATCTACCTTACAATGCCGACCCCCATAAGCGGCACGGCTTTGCGGCGTTTTATTCGTTAAAAATTCACCGAACCTTGTAAAACTGTCTCCGAACCTTACAAAAACACCGCAGCCTCATCCATAACACACCTTCAGCAGCCCGCGCATCATCGCGCTGTACCGACCATAACTCATGCCTGCCGCACGCGCTGCTGGATCTATACTAAAAAAGTAGACACAAAACAGGACTTTATATTACACTTCAGTA
>ERZ773004.221-NODE-221-length-38622-cov-46.890243_pt1 | contig 38622 bp, 30 predicted proteins | sample MGYA00580667_ERZ773004 | MGnify/ENA primary metagenome ERZ773004 (study PRJEB29015, sample SAMEA2737963) | human oral metagenome | biome: human oral; feature: human-associated habitat; material: dental | place: China | collected 2123 ... | reverse complement strand
CCCATCACAACCTCAAGGCCGCGACGTTCAACGAGGCGGTGCGCGAGATGTCGATTCTTTCGACGGCGCTGGGGGCTAACCCTGCCACGGCCTACGGACTGCCGGGCGTCGGCGATCTGGAGGTGACCGGGCTGTCCGGGCGCAACAAGGTCTACGGTGTGCGCATCGGCCGCGGCGAGGGCGCCAAGGGCGCGCTCCAGGCGATGACCGAGCTGGAGCAGACCGTCGAGGGCGTGCCGGCCTTGCCGCTGGCGATCTCCCTCGTGGAGCAGTCCGCCCCGCAGATCAAGGATCGCCTGCCGTTGCTTTATGCGGCGCGGCAGATTGTGGAGGAGGACGTCCCGGACTACGCCGCGGTGCTCGCCCGTGCGGTCCTGCCGCCCAAGCCGTGAGCGCCTGGAGCCCGTGGCTCTGGCTGTTGACGCTTGAGCTGCGAGACCCGAGTTGCGGCAGGCCAAGCTGTAAGCCCTGGCTGTGGGACTTGACTGTGAGGCCTTGACTGCAGCGGGCTTCCAAACTGTGGCCGCCGCCGGGGTAGCGTCTGTTGCCTAGGCTAGGCGACGAAGGCTGCTGAACTGGGTCCCTCCAAGCAGCTGGCTGTTACAAACCGTGGGCGGGTGCGAAATCGCACCCGCCCACGTCGTCTGCCTGGACTTTTCGCTGGAGTCCTTGCGCCCCGGAGGCCGCCTTGTGTCTTCGCGACGGCCCCCGGCCTTCATAGCGGTGGGTCAGTCCAAACCTGAACAACGGAAATGTTGGAAACCCGAGCATTCGCGGGAGCAGCCAAGGAGTTGGCCGGTTGGTTTTACCAGTCGGTTGGGAGGGGCGTTGTTTCTGTTTGTTTGGCAGGGGTCGTAGGCCAGGGTGTGGGTGTGTCCGGATGTTGTTTTTGGTAGTGGCTTTTGTAGTCGTCGCCGACGGTGAATCCGGGGGCGGGTTCGAAGCAGTAGGTCGCGATGTCTCCAGCTTTGTCCCTGCCGAGTATGAATTCAAGCCAGTAGATCCCGACGTCAAGCAAAGTGATGGTGCCGACTCCTTCAAATGTAAAGGACTCTCCCAAGGCAAGATCAGCTTCCCCTGAGGTCTCTGTAGTGTCTCGAGTGTGGCTTTTGACCGAGATCGCGATTATTGCCCGTTTGTGCCAACGTTCGATGCGAGGGTCGCCGACATAAAAGGTGACATTGCGGTCAACGTCGGGGTGAAACCAGCCTTCGTGTCCATCGCTGGCCGAGACTTTAATTCCGTGGCAGCTGGAAGGGGTGTTTTTCTTTGTGAAAACGTGGGTGTTTCGGACTGAGTGTTTGTGTGTGAGGAATCCGGAGACGTAGACGATCCGTATGCTTGCCGCCAGAGCCAGGAGGCTGATCAGGGCGGCGAGGACTTTCCGGCGTTTCTTCATCGGTTTTCTGTCCTCCTTTGAGTAGTTGTGACTTTCATGGACTGGTTGGTTTTACCAGTCGGTTGGGAGGGGCGTTGTTGCTGTTTGTTTGGCAGGGGTCGTAGGCCAGGGTGTGGGTGTGTCCGGATGTTGTTTTTGGTAGTGGTTTTTGTAGTCGTCGTCGACGTTGAATCCGGGGGCGGGTTCGAAGCAGTAGGTCGCGGTGTCTCCTGCTTTGTCGTTGCCGACGATGAATGCGAACCAGTCCATTTCGACGTCGAGCAAAGTGATGGTGCCGACTCCTTCAAATGTGAAGGACTCTCCCAAGGCAAGATCGGCGCCACCTCCCTCAGCTGTGACGTTACGAAGTTTGCCCGCATAGATGCCGATTGTGGCGCGCTTGTGCCAGCGTTCGATCCCTAGGTTGGAAACTTCAATTTGTGTGTTCCAGTTAGTTCCGGGACGAAGCACGCCTCTGCGTGTACCGCTGGTGTCGCCCGCTCTATATGTGATGCCGTCGCAGCGAAGCGGATCGCCTTTCTTTGTGAAGACGCGGGTGTTCTGGGCTGGATAGTTGTGTGTGAGGAATCCGGAGACGTAGACGATCCGTATGCTTGCCGCCAGAGCCAGGAGGCTGATCAGGGCGGCGAGGACTTTCCCGCGTTTCTTCATCGGTTCATCTCGCTTTCTTTATCCCAGTAGGCAATGAAGCCGGGCGCAGGAACAAATTGGAAGGTCGCCGTAGGACCGCCGCCTACGGCAAAGGGAATGACGATTGGATTGACGTACATGAGAGTGAAGGCCCCGACCCCCGGATGGTCGATGCATTCGCCCGCTTCCAAGTCGCGATATATCGACGTTACACGGGAACTGTCAGGCGTATCAACGCTATCGGCGGGGTACCCGCCCTGCAGGGTAACCGTCATTCTTCCGTCGGAATAGCGAATATTCGAGACGGTGTAGGACGGTTGATTCCCAATCCCGGGGCGAAAAACCGAGGATTCGGACAATCCGACGATGCGCGCTCTCTGATCTCTTCCATGACGAAAAGAGCTTGTGATGCAGAGTGAATACGCCGGCCGAGCGCCTCGGAAACTCCGGTATGCAGTCGGCGAATTCTCTGTAGGCTTCGTCGAGGGATGGATGGCCGAAGGCCGGGACCGGGCACGGCGTTTCGACGTCGTCGTAGACCTCGGACAGAGAGTCGAGGCCCTCTCCGAGGTCGTCCATTTCGTCTTCGTCGATGGCGAACTTGCTCATTTTTCTCCCATTCGCATGAATCGGATTGCCCGTCGGCAAACCGGCGTGAACGACGTATGAGATGAACCTACACGCATTTCGGGACGAAATCTAGAGGTTTCATAATGTGGAATCTGTCGTTAGAATGCGCCCGTCCGACCTACTTTAAAGCGCGCGGCAACGCGTTCTAACTTGTGCATGCAAGCGGGCGAGGTGAAGGGCGACTCCGAACGTCGGGCTTTGAAAACTCCCGTACGGACGCCATTCTCGTCCATTCGCTACATGTGGTATATTAGTTCTTGCCGCCGGCGGGAAAGGTCGGCGGCTCCGCGAGCAAAGTTCCGCGAGCAAGGAGTTGATGTGGGCAACGATCTGACCAATCAGGGTGAGACGAACCGGGGTGTGAATGGCGCCAAGGCGGCCGAAGCCGCTTCGCCCTCCTCCGCCGAAGCGGGCGGGGCTCAAGGCCGGGACAAAGCCGAAGAAACCTGGCCCGGCGAGCCCAGACCCATACGGCGCGTGGCCGCGGACCTCGGAGTACCCGACGAGCATGTTCTCGTCTACGGCCACGGCAAGGCCAAGATCGACCTCGATTTCCTGCGCTCGCTGCCTGAACGGGATTCAAAGCTCGTGCTCGTCACCGCGATTTCTCCGACGCCGGCCGGCGAGGGGAAGACGACGACGTCGATCGGCTTGGCCGACGGATTGGCGCGGCTAGGCAAGCGCCCGGTGCTCGCCCTTCGCGAGCCCTCGATGGGGCCGGTTTTCGGCATCAAGGGCGGCGCCGTCGGCGGGGGGAAGGCCCAGGTCACGCCCGGCGACGAGATCAACCTCCACTTCACCGGCGATTTTGCGGCCATCGCCGAGGCCAACAATCTGCTCGCCGCGATGGCGGACAACGCGCTGCATTTCGGCACTCACGACATTGACCCGCGCACCGTCGCCATCCGCCGCTCGATCGACATGAACGATCGCTCCCTGCGCGACGTCGTCATCGGCCTCGGCGGGCGGCTCGGCGGGGTCACGCGCGAGTCGGGCTTCGACATCACCGCAGCCAGCCAGGTCATGGCGACCTTCTGCATGGCCGACTCCCTCGACGACCTGCGTGAACGGCTCGGCCGCATCGTCGTCGGCAGGTCCTCGGCCGGCGATTCCGTCACCGCGGCGGACCTCGGCGCCGTCGGCGCAATGACGGCGGTCCTCAAGGACGCACTCGCGCCCAACCTCGTCCAGACCCTCGAAGGCAACCCCGCCCTGGTCCACGGCGGCCCCTTCGCCAACATCGCCCACGGCACGAACTCGGTGATCGCCACCAAGGCCGCGCTCAAGCTGGGCGACGTCGCCGTGACCGAGGCCGGGTTCGGCGCCGACCTGGGCGCGGAGAAATTCTTCGACATCATCGGGCAGACTGCCGGGATCGCCCCCGACCTCACCGTGGTCGTCGCAACCGTGCGCGCGCTCAAGTATCACGGGGGCGTGGCGCTCGCGGACCTGGAGGAGAAGAACGTCGCCGCGGTCCGCGCGGGCGCGGTCAACCTGCGCCGGCACTGCGAGAATCTCACGGAGGTTTTCGCCCAGCCCGTGCTCGTGGCGGTCAACCGGTTTGCCGCGGATACGGAGGCCGAGATCGCGGCTGTCCGCGAGTCTGTGGCCGACCTCGGCATCGACGTCGTCCTCACCGACCACTTCGGCCGCGGGGGAGAGGGGGCGCTCGATTTCGCCGACGCCGTCGTGAAGTCGCTGGCCAAGCCGAGCATCGCCAAGAGCGCATACCGCTTGACGGATTCCCTGGAAGACAAGGCGCGGGCCATCGTCACCAGGGTCTACCGCGGGGCCGACGTGGTCTTCGAACCCGCCGCGGCGCGCGAGCTCCGGCGGCTCGAGGAGTCCGGCTGGGGCGAGCTGCCCGTGTGCATGGCCAAAACCCAATACTCGTTTTCGACCGACCCGAAAGCGCTTGGCGCCCCCGAGGGCTTCACCGTGCCGATCCGCGAAGTGCGCCTCTCGGCAGGGGCGGGCTTCGTCGTGCTCATCTCAGGCTCGATCATGACGATGCCGGGCCTGCCCAAGCGCCCCTCGGCCTGCGACATCGACGTGGTCGACGGGGTTATCGAGGGAATGCACTGAGCTGGCTTCTGCCGCCTTTATTGCGAACGGAGGCCAAACCCTTCGAAGCGGCTGTTCCCGTCGTCCGGCTTTCCTGAAAGCAGCCGTTACTCTTGCGCCTCTGAGAGGGCTTCGGCGAGGCTCTCCCGCGTGAGAAGGGTGTCGGGATGGTCGGGCCCGAGGATCCTGGTCTGGTCGTCCAGAAGAGACTGAAATATGGCGATGGCTTTCCGATAATCTCCCAAAACGCTGTAGGCGCAGGCAAGATCGCCGCGCGTGTCCAGAGCGTCAGGGTGATCAACGCCCAGGGAGCGGAACTGGCTGTCCAAGACGGCCTCGAGTATCTCAATGGCTTTCTGGGGATTTCCCGAGACGGTGTGGGCGCGCGCAAGATTGCTGCGCGCGGTCAGCGTCAAGTAATGGTCTGGGCCGAGGGCCCGGACTTCGTCGGCGATCAGCTCCCCGAGAATCTCGATAGCCTGCCCGTACTCTCCGACGGCGTTGCAGATGTAGGCCAGATTGCTGCGGACGGCCAGCGTGTCGGGGTGGTCTGGGCCGAGGACCCGGATTCTGTCGGGAAGCAGGGCGTTGAGCTCTTTGCGGGCCTTCTTGAACTTGCCCGCGTCCATGTACGCCCTGGCGAGCCTGTTGCGCGTCGTGAGAGTGTAAGGATGGTCGGGGCCGAGGGCGCGATCGACGTCGCGGACGAAGCCCTTGAGCAGGTCGATCGCTTGCTGAGTGCGTCCCGTCTGAAGATAGGATTCGGCAAGGTTGCCGCGTGTGCCGAGCGTGCCGGCGTCGTCGGGGCCGAGAACTCGAGTTTGGTCGGCCGCAAGGGTTTCGAGGATGCCGACGGCGCCCTCGAAGTCTCCCGTCTCCATGTGCGCTTCGGCGAGATTGGCCAGCGTGTCGAGGGTGTCGGGGTGGTCGGGGCCGAGAGCCCTGAGCCGCTCGGCAAAAAGGGTTTCGTAGGCGTCGATGGCTTTCATGGTTTCTCCTGTTTCTCTGTGGGCCAAGGCGAGGTTGGTGCGTATGGCGAACGTGTCCGGATGGTCGGCTCCATACGAGCTGACGAGTTTTCTGACGGTGTCTTCAAAAGTGATCGCGATTTGCGGGCTGTCAATCATGTTGAGGCAATATATCGTGTTGTTGACGAGTCCGAAAACGCTTGGGAGATCGATGCAGGATTCGCGGGGAGAGTGGAGCGCGCCCCCCTCGTCTCGTTCGGCGACGGCGTTGAGCTGGATGACCATGTCGAGAACGTTGGCGCGCTGGGCTTCGTCGGCGGCCGCCTCCTTCATGTCGGTGATCTCCAGCATCCTGACGACGGCGCGCTTGACGGCGTCGAACAACGACGGATCTGTCGCAAGGTCTTCTCGAAAGGCGCGCCCTTGAAGCTCATGGATGCTGATATAGCGGCCGTCGGCGGAGGGTGTGCAGGCCGAGAGGGAGACGAGCTCCTCGAGCGTTTCGCGCGCAATCTGTTCGCTCGCGCCTGTCTGATACAGCCAGTGCCGGGGCACGCCCGACGGCGCCAGCAGGGCCAGAGCCGCCAGCTGCAAGAATGCCGCGCTGGCGTGGGCTGCCGTTTCGTCGCCGCTGGCGCTGTCCTTCTCAGCCAGATGATCCTGCACGGCTTGGCGGGCCATGAGCAGGGCCGTGGGTGCAAGGGCGGGGTAGCCGTCGGCGGGCCGGGGGATCGGCTGGCCGTAGCCACCGCTGGACGGGCCGTCGGCGGACTCATCAAGCCCGAACTCCCGCAGGTTCGCGAGGTAGTCGTCCAACCTCGGGTACCCGACCAGCCTGATCGTGGTTGCAGCCTGCCCCAAGGCGACGGGCAGGTCCCCGAGCGCTTCGGCCACGCGGGCCGCGCCGTCGGGGTCGTTCACGCCGGTGTGCTCAATCAGGAAAGCGACCGACTGGGGCCGCGTAAACCTCCCCGTGGTGTCGGGGCCGTTTTGACGGCTCGCGCCGGTGTTCTCGTTGCCTTGGTTCGCGTCAAAGCTTCTTTCGCTGCTCATGCCGAAACTCCCGTCGCTGTCTGCACCTAGGCCTCCCTCACCGTTCGCATTGAAGCGCTTGTGATCGCCCGTGTCGGTGCACCCGTTGCCGCTTGCGTTGGTACTTTTGTCGCCGCCGTTTGCGCCAGGCTTCCCGTCGCCGCAGGCATTGGCTTTGGCGAGTTCCTCGGCGGCGACGCGCAGGAGCTCGTCATACAGGCCTCGCGCCGTCGCCCCGACTCCTTGGCGCTCGTCTGCCGCACCCGACTGCCAATCGACCGGACTTGCCCAGCGAGTTCCTGGCGGACATCCCGCTCTTGGCTTCGGCGCTTCCGCTGACCGACGGGAAAATCCAGCAGTCCACCGAGGTCCAGCCAATCGGAGGCTTTGATCGAGGTCACTTGCAGTTTTCCCGTCTCCATTTCTCGTTCTTTAGATAGGTCAGTTCAGCGGAAATGGCGCGTGTTTTAGGGTGGTCGAGGCCGAGGGTGCGGGTGTAGTCGGCTAACAGGTCCGTGTACATTTTGACGGCCTTTCGGGAGTCGCCCGCCTCCATGTACGTGTAAGCGAGGTTGTTGCGCGTGGACAGTGTGTAGCCATGGTCGGGGCCAAGAATCCGAGTTTGGTCGGTTAATAGAGCCTCGCTCATTTCAATGGCTTCCGGGAGATCTTCGGCAATGTAGTGGGCGATGGCGAGGTTGCTTCGTGTGACGAGTGTGTCAGGGTGGTCGGTGCCGAGGATGCTCATTTCGTCGTTCAGGAGCGCCTCGTTGATTTCAATGGCTTTCTGGGGGTCTTCTGCCTCTGCATACGCGTTGGCAAGTTTTCCTCGTGTGGTGAATGTGTCGGGATGTTTGGCGCCGAGAACGCGGTTTTGGTCGGCTAAAAGCGCTTCGTATATGCCAATGGCTTCCTCGAGCTTCTCCGCTTGATCGTATGCAGTGGCGAGATTGCCGCGCGTGGCGAAGGTGTTGGGGTGATCGGGGCCGCAAGTCCGAGCCATGTCCGAAAGTAGGGTTTCGAGTGTGTCGATGGCTTCTTCGAGCTTTCCTGCGTCCATGTATGCGGTGGCGAGATTGCCGCGCGTGGCGAGTGTGTGGCGGTGGTTGGCTCCGAGGGAGCGGACTGTGTCTGCGAGGAGAGTTTCGAACATGCCGATGGCTTCCTGGGGGCTTCCCCAGGTGTTGTAGGCGTAGGCAAGATTGCCGCGTGCAGCCAGCGTGCGGGGGTGGTCGGGGCCGAGGACTCGTGTGAGATCGGGGAGAACGGTCTCGTACATGTCGATGGATTCCTGGAACTTTCCCGCATCCGAGTATGCTTCCGCGAGGTCGCTTCGCGAGGAAAGCGTGTCGGGGTGGTCGGGGCCGAGGACGCGTATCCTGTCGGTCAGGACGGCCTCGTATATGTCTATAGCTTTCAGGGGGTTTCCGGCAATGCTGTATGTGTAGGCAATTTTGTTGCGCGTGGTGAGCGTGTCGGGGTGGTCGGGGCCGAGGACGCGGGCCCGGTCGGTTAGGACGGCCTCGTACGTTTCCAAGGCTTTCTCTAGGTTGCCTGCGTCTCTGTATTCGTCGGCGAGGTTGCTTTTCGTCGTGAGTGTGTCGGGGTGGTCTGGGCCGAGATTTCTGGTCTGCTCGGTTAAAAGGGCCTCGTATTTTTCAACGCCGTTCATGAATTCTCCTGTCTTTCCGTGAGTTGGGTTTTCTGTTCGTCAGGGTGAGCGTGTCTGGTTGGGCGAGCTCGTCGTTCCTTGGCAAGTCCGCCTAGTGTCGGCCTGCAAGGCCATGCGCGAAGCCGCAGGCGTGAGATCGAAGCAGATGTCGCGTGGAAGGCTGTCGGTGGATTGTCGGCCGACGGCGACGCCATGCTGACTGTTGCGGTCTTATTGAAAGGTAAAGAAAATGCGTATACAAGAACATCCGGACCCATAAACTGATCCTAGCCCCAGTCGCAGGGACTGTCTACGGCGAATTTGCTGAAACCTGCACTTGCTTCAGGCTTCCCTCGGCCGACGCCTGCAAAGAAGCTTCGGCTTCCCATCCTTTGGTTTGCTCCGCTTGGGCCCTCGTCGGCACCCGCAAGGAAATTTCCACATCTTGTCGAGGCTGACCCCTCTGTCTTAGAGCGCGGCGCCCGATTGCCGTCCTCGTTTGGCAAAGCGGAAAACTATCCTATTGAAACGCCGTTTCGTCTTTGACGGCGTCCCTCCGCGGTGCCCCGGTCAACCAGTTGTTCTAGCCAGCGTTACTGCTGGTTCTTCTCTGTCCCGCCGCCTTGATCCCGTAAAACGGAAAGAAATTGAGAAATGGTGAGTGTGTGGAGGTGGTCCGGTCCGAGGATGCGGGCAAGATCAGACAGCAGCGTCTGGTGCATGTCGATGGCCTTCCGATAATCTCCCAAGGTGGTGCATGTATAGGCAAGACCGCCGCGAAGCTATGTAAAAAGCTAAGGAAGGCCTCTGCAAGCCTATCTTTCATTCGCGTCCACGGATCTTTGGTTGCGGGTAGAATCGACAACGGCTCCTTCGAGCTGGACCGAACCTTTCACGTTTCCCGGAATGCCAAGGTTTCAAGTCCAGGAAGGAGGTGAGGACGATGAGGAAGACATCCTCGTCGGGCAAGGAAAAAGCCCGGATACTGCGCGGAATGGTAAAGCTAGCGCAGCTCCAGGCTTTTGCCCTTGCCATCGTCGCCCTAGCATTGCTAGTAACACTGCTTAAGTGACGACTCACAGGTGGCTACACGGAACACATCCGTTTAGCCACCTCCATTGTCCCTAAATAGAACCAGACAAGCAAGAGGTGTGTGGTAAGCGTCCACCGAACTCGACCCGATGCCACGCCCGAATCACAGCGACACCCACCCGCACGAACTCCGTTTACCGCCCAAGCGTCAATCAAAATCTGGGATCGCCCTGCATTGGTGGCAGGCGCAGCAGGTTCTGAAGAGCTGCTCGAAGTAGATGCCAGGCTCGCCTCCTGTTGATTCCGAGTTTCGCACGACAGCGATCTGAATTTCTCGCCCCAGTTCCGTCCGCAAAACTCAAGATTGATCTTGGCCCGTCTGACTGAGGCGACGGTGCTTACTGTGCTTTCTTCCGCGCGGCAGCAAGGTTGTTGCGTGTGGCGAGTGTGTCGGGGTGGTCGGGGCCGAGGGCGTCTATGAGCATGCCGACGGCTTCTTGGAGGGTCAGGGCGGTTTGCGGACGTCCCATATCGGTGAGGCGATGAACTGTCTAGTTTATGATTTTGCTGACGCTCGACGGGTTGATGCGGACCTCGTGGGGAGAATAGTGTGCTTGTCCTTGTTGTTGTTCTGAGATGGCTCGGAGGTGGTCGGCCATGTCGAGGACGTCGGCGCGCTGGGCGTCGTTCTTTGAGGCCTCGTCCATGTCGATGTTCTCCAACAGGGTGACGACCGCTTTCTCCAGACTGTCGACGATCTCGTCAAGCCGGTATTCGCCCAGCTCGGCCAGGTACTCGTCTATCGTGGCGTACCCGTTGAGCTTGATGGTCGCCGCGGCCTGGGCCAGGGCCACGGGCAGATCCCCGAGCGCCTCGGCCAGACGGGCCGCCCCGGCGTCGTCGTCGAACCCGGTCCGCTCGACGACGAAATCCACCGATTGGGGCCGAGTAAACACGCCAATGTCAAGAATGAGCCCGAGGCTCTCACCCGGCCTGGTTGTGGTCGTCACTAGGACGCGCAGGCCTCGGCCGTGCGGGATTAGCCCGGTCAGATCGTCAAAGTCCTTGACGTTGTCGAAGACGATCAGCCGGTCGCTGTCTCCGGAGTTGAGGCGGCTCAAGCACCGGCGGGCGAGCCCTTCGGGGTCGCCCTTGCCGTCCTCGTCAATTCCCATTTCATGGGCCAGTCCTCCCAAGCGCGCCACGGCCTGCTTGCGTGTAGAGGCGTCCATCCACGCCACCAGAGACCACCCGGCCTCATATTCGCGGTAATAGGCTGCGGCCAACTGGGACTTGCCCACACCCCGCATCCCACACACAACAACCGGCACACCCACAGACCACGAGCCCGCATTGTCACCGTCGGACGAAAAGCCCCCGCCGTCAACCGAACGACCCGCATCGATGTCGCAGACCGGCTTTAAAGCCTCGCCCCGCCCGGCCCGCGATTCGGGTCGGCCCAGCGCCGCGTCAAGCTTGGCCTGCTCCTGTCGGCTGATGAAGCCGGCTGCCCGCCCCAGAGGAGAACCGAACCGAATCGGCCGCCCCTGGCCCTCCGAGACCGACCCGGCCTTGGTCCCCGCGGAGACGATCTCCGATGCCTGGCTGACCCTGGCCAAGAGCTCGTTGCCCGCTGAGGCGCCCTCGCGGATCTCTTCGAGGGCCTTCCTGAGCATCGACAGGTCCTGGCCGTGTCCTTGGACAAGCCGCATGACAGCCTCTTGGCCACCCATGAGGCTGTCATGGTTGTCCAGGGCGACGAGGAAAGCGTTGCGGGGGAAGTCCTGCGAGGTTTGGGCCAGGCCTGCCAGCCCGTCGGCGACGATGGCCAGTAGGTCGTCGAACATGCCTTCGGCCTTCTGGTCGACCTCCCGCCGCATTGTGCTCCCGCCGTTGTCGTCAATATAGGTCAGGAGGACGTCGGCGTCGCAGCGGGCGGCCTGGACAAGGGTCTCCTTGCTTTTCAGGAGCCTTTCGAGAACGGTTTCAGCGGATGTAGCCGCCCCCAAATAGGCCTGCCGCCCAGCCACCGTTGCGCCCTAGGGTCTGGCCTTTTCGACGCGCATTCCCGCTTCGTACATGCCGCCCAGGAGTTTGCCCTGGAGGCTTTCGTCGAGCATTCCGGGCTGGTCGCTTGCGAAGGCCGTGATGATGTCGACGCCGAAGTCGAACAGGATCGGCGAGGCCGGCGTCGACGGGCCGATCATGACCGTCACGGCGTCGCGCGAAAGCTCCAGCAGGCGCGGAATCGTCTTGTTGACGAAGGACGAGCCGGTGATGAAGACGTAGTCGCAGCCCGGCAGCAGGTACTCGGCCGCGGAGTCCGGGTAGTCGCCTTCCACGGGGTTGCGCTCGAGGATGAAAAGCTCTGCGGCGTCGGCGAGCGCCGATGCGGCGAAGGGGAAGTGCCCGATCACCGCCACCTTCTTCCCCGCGATGACCTCGCGGTACGGGTGGAAGGCGCGTGCCCAGTTGTTCTCATGGCAGGGGGAGAAGCCGTTGCCGAAAGCGCGCTTGGGCAGCGAATGATACGCGTTGATGGCGGCCATGCCCAGGCCGGCCTCGGCGAGGTTCCAGCTTTTGGCCAGGGCTGCGACCTCGCGCAGGGGGAGCCCCGCCAAGTCGTCCTCGCCGTAGGAGGCGGGGCGGGTGCGCACGGGCATGGCGAAGGCCATTCCTGCGCCCCTCTCGGAGGAGGTCACGCGGCACCACTTCGTGCCGATGTAAGCCGCTGCGACAGTGATATGGCCGGGGATCTCGTCTATGAGATCGTCGTATAGATTCCAAGGGTTCGTCATGAGTTCTCCTCGCGTGCCGTCCGTGTTGTCGTATGCGTCGTCGGATTCCGACCTCGGGCGGAGGTCGATAGGCCCCTGAACGGGGCGATGCCGGACTAGCGTCGCCTGAATAGGTTCCCCTCACCGTTGGCGTTGCCTTCAATTATAGTGCGCTGCGGCACCGGTTTGTAGCGGCAAAAGGATCGGCTTTTGCATAGGGAAGGCAGGTTTACGCACGGGAAATTTGCAACGCCGGTGAGAGCGTTTTTCACACAGGAGTATTGACGATCTAGACGAGTTGGCAGCGGAGACAAGCTCGCGACCTCGGCAAGTTCGCGACGCAGGCAGGTTTGCGACGTCGGCGAAAGAGAACCGGCGACGACGCCGAAGGCCGCTGGTTGCGGCGGCTACGTGTTGCGCAAGCCAAGGGCGCTTATGAGGTGGGGCATCGTGGTCGAAGGGCAAGGGCCTTGGGCGTTCACGTCGGGCAGCTTCACTCCCTTGAGTCGTGAGCGTTCGCAGGCCGCGTCAATGCCGTCCCAGGGGAAGTTTTCCGGAAGCGACTTTTGTTTGTCTTGCTCTAGTTCCGCGAGTTGTAGGTAGTGGCGCTGGGCTTCTTTCTGATTCTGATAGTTCCGAATCTGCTCATAGTGCGCCACAAGCCAGACTTCGAAGCAGGGAATCGAAACCACACCGATCACTTTCTGTTTTTTAGTTGACTTTTTTTGCACAGCGTCGTAGGAACTCAGTTCGATCCGCACCGTCATGATCGACGACGATCCAGATTTCGTCGTAGCCGCTATTGGTGGCTTTCGGGGCTGTGACCTTCCTGAGGAGAGTCATCGGGTCGCCTTCGATAACCTCAATCTTCACGCTTACAGACTTCCGCAGACTTTTTGATTTGTGCATCCGACTTGTAAGCTCTGAAAGATAGCTATTTTCCGTGAGTGCCCCGTTAGTGACGATCAAGAAAGACCTTCGCTGGGATCGCGATTGTGTGGATCGCCTCATTCCGCGCGCCATCGGCTCAGGCGCTCTTCGGTGAGGTCGCGGGAGCTCGTCCAAGGCTGCGTTTCAGCAGGCGAGAAAGGTCAACGTTCGGTATGGCGCCGAATTTGCCGGCCAGATACCGCCTTTGATTATTGTTGCCCTCGCGGTTGTCGTAGTCCAAAAGCGACACGAGCTCGCTTCCGCCGTCCGGGTCTTTCTCGCAGAACCAGATTTCCCCCGGTTCCAGCAGACGCACGGGCGAGTTTCCAAGAAGTGAAACGTCATGCGTGGAGAACAAGATCTGCGCTCCGCTTTGGTTGTAAGTCGGGCTTTTGAACAGCTCGACGAGGGCTCTCGCCAAACCAGGGTGGAGGCTGGCGTCAAGCTCGTCCACAATGAGGAGGCGGCCCGATCGCAATGCGTCGATGGCCGGAATCAAGCTGGCCAACCAGGTGATAGTTCCGTCGCTCTGGGCGTTCAAACTGAGCTCGAATTCTCTTCCGTCTAAGCCTGAATGAATGAAAACCAACGAACGCCTCAGGGAAGCGAGGAGCTCGTCGGGGAGCTCCACGTCTTCGTCTTCCTCGTCGTTCAGCGTGAGGAAGAGGTCACGAACATGGCCGAGAAAATCCGGCGGTATGTCTTTTTCGCGCAGTTCGATGCGTTTGATTCCCAGATCCGCCATTCGCGCGGCTTCGTTGACGGTGGTTTGCCATTCCTCGCCCTTGGCCATTTGGGCCATGACCCAACGGATGCGAGTGGAGCGATCGCTTTCATCGTGGCTGACGATTCGGGCTGCTGAATCGAGCCGCAATCCGCGGGCAACGGCCGCGAGCGTTTTGTGTTGGTAGCGATACGACGAGGCGAGGAAAAGATCGTGCGACGTCGTCACCTTTCGTACTTCCGCCGTCGGCCCCCGAAGGTCCGCCGCCGCTTTGACGACGAGCTCGCCGCCCTTCTCCTGCGAGCGGGTGAAGACGTGCTTGCGCGTGCCGTGCGGGTAGGAATAGAGCGATTCGCGGCTTATGCCCCAGGGGAGCGCTTCGACAACATAGGTGTAGCGCACGCCGTCCTGGGTGAAATTCGCGCTGTAGACGGTGGGTTCATTTGCCTTGAGCTTTGAGGCGTGAGGTTGAAACAGCCGCGCGTCCGAACCGGCGAGTTTGTTGGACAGCATTGCAAGCGCCTCGAGCAACGTCGATTTTCCTGAAGCGTTGGCGCCGTAGACGGCGGCCACGCGATAGGTGACGTCCGCCCAACTTTGCCCGCTGCGGGGGACTTGAGTTTTGAGGCTCGGGCGCACAAATGACAGGTGTGCCTCTTCGGCGAAACACTTGTAGTTGCTGATGGAAAAGTCCAGTAACACATACACAATAATATCGTCATTAGGCATATTTGGGAAATTTTTTCCGAAAATAGGGGGAATAGGGCGACGCGGACATGGTGTAACAGCCGCGGGCCTGCGTTCAGGAGCGGTTAGGCGGAAGAGCGGTTAGGCGGAGCCGACAGCTGGGAGCATTTACGCGGGGCGGCATCTGTTCTCTTCTGCCAGATTGGACCGTGGCCTAAGGAGGCGCGTCAAGTCGGCCGCCTGGCCGGTCTCTGATGCGTTTCAGACGACGCTCTAGGACGGTGAGCCCGGTGAAAGCCGAGAACGATCTGCGGCAGTACTGTTTGAACCGCCCGGATCGTCTGAACCGAATCACCCGAACCGCCCGAACCGACCGAGCTTCCGGCGCACCGCCGGATCCGCTCCCAACCACGCTTCAAGGATTTGCCATGACCGAGCAGCCCGCTGACCACTCCGACCACTCCGCCTCCGCGCCGCGGACCCCTTCCACACCGCAGACCGTCCGCTGGACCACCCCGCCCACCGACGGCGGCGAACGACTTGACGGGCGATCCGTCGCCCTCGTGAGCGCGGACAGGGTCCTCACCGGAAAGCGCGGCCAGGCCGGGGGCAGCCTCGAGGTCCTCGGCGGGGCCGACGACGCCGGCGCCCGTGCAGCCGGCCGCGGCGGAGCCATCCTCGTGCGGGGGCGCGAGATCTTGGCGGCGGGGACCGCCGCGGAGCTCGAAGGGCGCTTGAGCGAGCTCGTTCCCGACGTCGACCCTCGCGAGGTCGTGCGCCTGGACCTGCCCGGCGCCACCCTCATGCCCGGGCTCATCGAGACCCACGATCACCTTCCCACCTCCGGGACCGACGTCGAATACCCCGACTACGGGCCGCACGAGGTCGCCCGCCTCACCCTCAATGCGGCCCGCGCCGCCCGCGAGCTGCTCAGCGAGGGCGTCACGAGCGTGCAGTCCCTCGGGGCGCGGCACTACGTGGACGTCGCCCTGCGCGACGCCGTCAACGCCGGGGACCTGCGGGGGCCGCGCATCGTCGCCTCCGGCCCGCAGATCACCACCACCGGCGGACACGCCCACCATGCCGGCGGCGCCGCGGACTCCGTGGACGAGATTCGCCGCCAGGTCCGCCGCCACCACCTCATGGGGGTCGACACGATCAAGGCGATGGCTACCGGCGGCTTCACGACCGGCGGCTCCGCGCCGTGGTTCGCCCAGTTCACCGTCGAGGAGCTTCGGGTCATGTTCGACGAGGCCCACCGCCTGGGCAAGTGGACGGCAGCCCACGCCCACGGCGTTCAGGGCATCGAGCGGGCCGTGCGCGCCGGAGTGGACTACGTCGCCCACGCCTCCTTCGTCTCGGAGGCCGGCCGCACCGAGTTCGACCCCAGGCTGGCCGACGAAATGGCGAACGCCGGCGTCTACGTCGACTGCACGATAGTCGCGGGCCTGCCCGGCTTTATCGCGAGCGACCCCTCCTACGCCCCGCCCGCCAGGCTTCTGTGGGAGCACGGGGTGCGAATCGTCGCCGGGCACGACGCCGGGATCCCTGGCTCCCCGCAGCGGGCATACGTCGGCGGGCTCCAGGCCCTCGAGGAGGTTGGCCTTCCCCGCAACGAGGTGCTGCTCGCCGCCACGTCTCGGGCCGCCGCCGGCATCGGACGCGCCGGCGTGGCCGGTGTTCTTGCAGCGGGTTTCGAAGCTGACTTCATCGCGGTGGCCGGCGACCCGCGCCAGGACCTCTCCGTCCTGCACAACCTGCGCCTGGTGGCGGCCCGCGGCCGGGAATTCCGACCCGACCGGGTCGAAGGCCTTCCCGCGCGGGAGGTGCCGGCCAAGCCGATCGGCCCCGCCGTGACCCTCGCCGAGTGGCGCGAACGCAGCGTCCGCCTCGCCCGCCACCCGGAGGTGTGAGCGGGGGACGAGGCCGAATCCGCTCGCGCAGGGCAAGGGCGCATCTGCGGGCGCAGCTCCTGCTTGCGGCGGCTGCTTGCGAGCGCGGCGGCCGCGGGCCGGCGCAGTGGCCCACGAGGCGAGCGCTGAGCAAGCGGGGAGCGGCGAGCGTTCCCTGCGCTTCCGGCGCCGCTTCAGCGCCCTCGGTGCCTCTGACGGGCTTTGGCTCGCCTTCGCGCGTATGCCTCGTCGGCAGCTCGTTTCCGCTCGCTCCGTCGCGCCGAGGCGCGCTCCTCGCCGCGCGACTCCATGTCGGCCTTCAGGGCCTCCTGGGCTTTCGTCGAGACGCCCCTTTCGCGCATCGCCTTCGCCGCCATCCGCTGGGCGCGCTTGGGGTTCGTCTTTCCCGCGCCGCCCCCTGCCTCTCCGGCGTCGGCCCCTTTTTCGACGACGGGGACGGCGCCGTGCGCCCGCCGAACAAGCTCTGCGCCGTGCTCGCGGACGAACTCGTGGAGCTCCGCGGCGCTCGGCTCTTTGCCGAAGACGACTCGGGCTGCGCGGACGGATTCGCCGTCGTCGACCTCGTAGACGCCGACCCACAGATGACCGTCGAAGAACAGCGTGAACTGCGCTGACATCTTGCCTCCAGGTACGCAAAAGCGGACCCGACGAGCTGGATTCCAGCGAGGCTGGCGACGGACGCTCCGCACCGCGATGGGGGTGTAGAGCGTCACCCGGGCTTCCTACCGGGCAGCGCGTTTCGTTCATCAGGAACTGACCCCTCGACTATACACAGGGGCGCATGGGGACGGCGATCGCGGCCTCCGGCGGAGGAGGAAGGCCCGCTATACGCGGGGGCGCATGGGCGATGGGCTTGCGGGCGGCCCGCGCATGGCCGCCGATCGGGCGGCAGTTCATGCGGCGCCACGCGTGCTCTCATCCTGCCCCGCGACTCTGATGGGGATTCCAGGTATTGCCTTCGGCGGCTGCCGTCGGCGGCGCCACACCCGCCGCGCTCTCCTGCAAACGCTGCCTGAGCTGCCATCTCGACCGCGCGTCCGTTTCACTGCCGGGCCGTTGCGAACGGCTGCGTGAACGGCCATCCCGATTGCATGTTCGGTTCAGCTTCTGCTCTTAATCTAGTAGTCTGGGCGGAGAACAGCGGGTTTGGCCCGTTGGGAAAGCGGAACTGGTCGGGGCGAAAAGGAGGGTGCATGTTTGCGGTGACGATCGACCAACGGTCCTCGCGGTCGGCGGGCGACCGTGTGCCCGAATTGCTCGAATTGCTTGCGGAGGGCTGCGCCGGCAATCCGCCGATCGCCGGATTCGACAGGACCGTGGGGGACGAGGTCGAAGGCCTGTTCGACGACGCCGCCGGCGTCGTCGCCGCCGTTCGAGCCGCTCTCGCAGCGGGCGATTGGCACATCGGCCTGGGAATCGGCTCGGTCGAGTCGGTGGGCCGCAATGTGCGCGAGGCGCGGGGCTCGGCTTTCGTCGCCGCCCGCGAGGCCGTCGAACGGGCGAAGGTCAGCGGGGAAGTCGAAGTGCGCCAGGGGGCGGACGTCAACATCTCGCCTCTTGCCCTCGAGGCGTCCCAGGTCGTCTTCCAACTGCTCGGCGCCCTGCTCGCCGACCGCACCGACGCCCAGCGTGAGGTCTCCGACTTGTTCGACGCCGGCCTTACCGGGCGCGAGGCCGCAGCGGCCCTCGGCGTGAGCCCCTCCGCGGTCTCCCAGCGGCGCACGGCCTCCCGGTACGACCTGGAGACGCGGGGCTGGGCGGTGCTCAACGAACTGCTGGGCCGCATCGGCGACGAGGTGGACGCCCGGCTCGACGTGGAGCAGAAAGCGAAAACGAAAGGCGAGTCGCATGCTCGGCTCGGCGCCGAGCGCGGCGTGGCGAAGGACGGGCGCGCTGTCGCCAAGGGAAACGAAAGCTCCGACGTCGGGGCACTCGAAAGATCCACAGCCGGCAAAAGCCTCGCGGCCCGCGAACAAGGCCCTGCGGGCGGCGCGGTTCCGGCGGCCGGCGCGGCTCCTGCGGCCGGCAAAGAAGTCCCCGCGCACGCGATTCCGGCGGCCCACGAACAAGCCCCTGCGGCCAAGACGGCCTCGGCGGTTCCTGAAAAGGCCCCCGCATCCGGGAGAAAGCAAGGAGGCTCGCGCTTGTGACCGTGGCGATCGTGCTTCTTTCCCTCACTGTGTCCGTGGTCTTCGGCTGGGCGGCGGTTGAGGGCGTTATGCGTCTGGCCAAGGTCCGCGGCGGCGCCGGCCCTCGTCCGAGCTCGGGCGGGCATCGGGCCACCGTTCTTCGTGAGCGGCCTGCCCAGCCGCGCGTGCTGCGCGGCGGAGCGTGGATCGGCGCGTTGGAAAGGCTGGCGATAACCGGCGCGATCCTGGCCCGCCAGCCCGAGATGGTCGCCGCCGTCGTCGCAGTGAAGGGGCTTGGCCGCTGGGCGGACCTCCAGACGAACCCCGCCTTGACGGAGCGTTTCATCATCGGCACGCTCGCGTCGTACGTCGCGGCGGGCGCGTGCGGGTACGCGGGCCTGGCGCTGATGGGTTAGCCGCAGCCTGCGCCTTCCACGTCGATGGGCAGCCGTGTTTTCGACGAATCTCGGCCAGCTGCTCAGCTAGGCCCTTTTTACCGAGAACCGCGGAATCTCGGCGCTGACGACGCGGGGCTTTCGTCACAGGTGCGGGGTGAAAATCGTCACCGCCGATGTTAGTCTGGTAGACGGCCCGCGGCTGCGGAACACTGAACTTCCAATGGAGGATATTTAATGACGAAGTACGTCTACGCGTTCACCGAGGGTGACCGCGACATGAAGGATTTGCTCGGCGGGAAAGGCGCCAACTTGGCCGAAATGGTCAAGCTCGGCCTTCCGGTTCCTCCGGGCTTTACGATCACCACCGATGCGTGTCGCGCATACCTTGCGGCGGGCGAGTCCCCCGAGACGCTCGACGTCGAAGTGACGTCCCACCTGCGCAACGTCGAGCAGGAGATGGGCAAGCGCCTCGGCGACAAGAACGATCCCCTGCTCGTCTCGGTCCGTTCCGGCGCGAAGTTCTCCATGCCCGGAATGATGGAAACGGTCCTCAACATCGGCCTCAACGACGAATCCGTCCAGGGCCTGGCGGCGCAGTCCGGCAACGAGCGTTTCGCCTGGGACTCCTACCGCCGTCTCATTCAGATGTTCGGCAAGACGGTCCAGGACATCGACGGCGACAAGTTCGCCGACATCCTCCACAAGCTTCAAGAGGACAAGGGCTACTCGGGCGACCTCGACATGACGGCCGACGACCTCAAGCACCTCGTCAAGGAGTTCAAGAAGGTCGTCAAGGACGAAACCGGCGAAGACTTCCCCCAGGATCCGCGCAAGCAGCTCGACCTGGCCGTCGAAGCCGTGTTCCGCTCGTGGAACACGGAGCGCGCGCGCCTCTACCGCCGTCGCGAGCGCATCCCCAACGACCTCGGAACCGCGGTCAACGTCTGCACGATGGTGTTCGGCAACATGGGCGAGACATCGGGCACGGGCGTGTGCTTCACCCGGGACCCCTCCACGGGCCATTCGGGCGTCTACGGCGACTACCTGGTCAACGCCCAAGGCGAGGACGTCGTCGCCGGCATCCGCAACACGCTTTCGCTCGCCGACCTCGAGCGCCTCGACAAGAAGTCCTATGACGAGCTGCGCGCCATCATGAACAAGCTCGAGACGCACTACCGCGACCTGTGCGACATCGAGTTCACCATCCAGCAGGGCAAGCTGTGGATGCTCCAGACCCGCGTGGGCAAGCGCACTCCCGCGGCGGCCTTCCGCGTGGCCACCCAGCTCGTGGACGAGCGGCTCATCACCTCCGACGAAGCCGTCACCCGCGTGACGGGCGACCAGCTGACGTCGCTGCTCTTCCCGCAGTTCGACAAGAACGCCGAGAAGAAGGTGCTCACCAAGGGCATGCCCGCCTCGCCGGGCGCCGCCGTCGGCGAGATCGTCCTCAACAACGAGCAGGCCGCATCCCGCGTCGCCGCCGGCGCCTCCGTGATCCTCGTGCGCCGCGAGACCAACCCCGACGACCTCGCCGGCATGGTCGCCGCCTCCGGCGTGCTCACCGCTCGCGGCGGCAAGACCTCGCACGCCGCGGTCGTGGCGCGCGGCATGGGCCGCTGCTGCGTCGTCGGCGCCGAGGACCTCGCCGTCGACGAAGAGGCCGGGACCGTGCACGTCAAGTCCCGGGGCGTCACCCTCAAGGCCGGCGACGTCGTCGCGATCGACGGCACCACGGGCGAGGTCTTCCAGGGCGAGGTGCCGGTCGTCGACTCCCCGGTCATGACCTATATCACCCACGGGCTCGACGCCGCGCTGTCCACTGGCCTCGACGCCGACACCGAGGAGCTGGTGCGCGCCGTCGACCGCATCCTCACGCAGGCCGACGAGAAGAGGAATCTGGCCGTGCGCGCCAACGCCGACACGCCCGAGGACGCCGAGCGCGCGCGTTCCTTCGGGGCACAGGGCGTCGGGCTGTGCCGCACCGAGCATATGTTCCTCGGCGACCGCCGCAAGCTCATCGAGTCCGTCATCCTGGCGGACACGGCCGAGGAGCAGGAGGAGGCCTTCGACGCGCTCCGTCCGCTGCAAAAGGGCGACTTCGTCGGCATCTTCACGGCCATGGACGGCCTGCCCGTGACCGTGCGCCTCATCGATCCGCCGCTGCACGAGTTCTTGCCCGACCTCACCGAGCTTTCGGTTGAGCTCGCGGTGAAGGCCGCCCGCGGCGAGGAGGTCACCGAGCATGAGAAGCGCGTCCTCGAAGCCGTCAAGGCCAACCACGAGCAGAACCCGATGCTCGGCCTTCGCGGCGTGCGCCTTGGCCTGAAGATCCGCGGCCTGTTCAAGCTGCAGATCCGAGCCATCGCCGAGGCCGCCGTCGAGTGCAAGAAGAAGGGCCTCGATCCCCGGCCGGAGATCATGGTTCCGCTCATCGGCTCCGAGCGCGAGCTTCAGATCGTCCGCGACGACGCCGAGCGCATCATCGGCAAGGTCGAGAAGGAAAACGGCGTCGAGCTGGACATCCCGATCGGCAACATGATCGAGCTGCCGCGCGCCGCCCTCGAGGCCGACCACATCGCCGCCGAGTCGGACTTCTTCTCCTTCGGAACGAACGACCTGACCCAGACCACGTGGGGCTTCTCGCGCGACGACGTCGAAGCTTCGTTCTTCAACGAGTACTTCGACTACGGCATCTTCGGCATCTCGCCGTTTGAGACGATCGACGCGAGCGGCGTCGGCCAGCTAGTCGAGACCGGTGTGACGCGTGGGCGCGCTGCCAAGCCGGGCCTCAAGTGCGGCGTCTGCGGCGAGCACGGCGGCGACCCCGCTTCGATCCACCTGTTCGACAGGCTCGGACTGAACTATGTGTCCTGCTCGCCGTTCCGCGTTCCGGTCGCCCGACTGGAGTCCGGGCGCGCGGCGATCTCCAACGAGTCCGCCGGCACAGGCCGCTAGCGGCCCGCGGGCGCAGGCGGCTGCCGGTTCGGCGACGCCGCTAGGCTCGCTCTAGCAGTCCTAAATTGTCTGGAGCGAGCCGTTCCCGGACCGGCTCGACGTGCGGGTTCCCTTCGCTCGCCGCCCGGTCGGGCAAACGCCGACGAAATCGTCGATAAACTGACAGAACGTCAGAAAAAGCGATTCCGCAATAAACGAATTGCGAAACGTTCCATAAAACTCTTGAACGAAGGGGACAATAGTCCTAGACTCGTCGGTGGAGACGGGTTTAGAGAGCGGAAGAAATGTCTCTCAGGTAGGAAACGATCCACGCCTCGGTCGAAAAATTGCGATTGTAAGCATAACCTGACCATGTACACCCAGAACTGTCACAGTGAGGTGAGGTTGCAATGAATCTTCGCGAGTGCCCCCAGCACAAAGCGTTGCGGTTGACCCATGTCAATCTTCCCCGCCGCAACCTCCTGCGCATGCAGGAGCTCGGAGTGAGGCCTGGCACTGAGGTCGTCGTGACTCAGCATGCGGGATTCGGCGGAGTCGTTCTCAACATCGGCGGCGCGCGGGTTGCCGTCGATCACCGCTCAGCCCTGCGGATTCGCGCGGAGGTGGTCTCATGAGCTGCCCGCGCTGCGGATCTGAGGGCCACTCCCATGCGACGGCCACCCTCTCCATCGATCCGTCGACGGAGCCGACTATCGCCCTCGTGGGCAACCCCAACGTCGGCAAATCGACGCTGTTCAACCAGCTGACGGGCGCCCGCCAGCGCGTGGTCAACGCGCCGGGAACAACTGTCCAAGTCGCCTCGGGAAACTGGCATAAAGCCAAGATCAAGGTGCTTGACCTTCCCGGAACGTACTCGCTCATCGCCACAAGCCCCGACGAGCAGGTTGTGTCCGACACGATCGCCTGCGCGCCTGGAACGATCACAGACCGGGAGAAGACCCGCGGCATCGACCTCGTGCTCGTCCTCCTCGACGGCAGCTCGCTCACGCGCTCCCTCTATCTTCTCGGCCAAGTGGGGCAGACCGGCCAGCCGGTCGCCGCCGTCGTCACGATGACCGACGTCGCCGTCGAAAACGGGGACGTCATCGACTACGACGCCCTCTCGCGCACTCTCGGAATCCCGATCCTGCCGATGGATCCGCGCTCGTCGAAAGACTACGAACGGCTCGAGGAGATGGTCACCGAGGCCATCCGCACACGGCCGCACATTCGCGGTATCGACCCCGATCCGGGCGCGCCCGGCTACATCGGCCACGTCGGCTGCGACTGCTGCGAGCCAAAGCCGAAATCGACGTCGAAGAAAAAAAAGAAGGCCGCCGTCTCCCGAATGCACGCAGAGGAACTCGGCCGCGCGGACACGCTCTTCTCGTGGGTCGACTCCGTCGAGAAGAGCTTCCACGAGAGCAGGGCCGAACCCGAGCGGCTCTCGCGTTCCGACAAGCTCGACAGGTTGCTTCTCAACCCCCTGGTCGGCCTCGCGATCTTTTTCAGCCTCATGTGGCTGCTGTTCAAGACGGCCGGCGAGTGGGTCAGCCCGCTGCAGGACCGTTTCGAGGACTTTTTCTCAAAGACGGACCCGGGCGCGATCTCGGTGGCGAACGGGGTGGTTTGGCTGCTGAAGAAGGTAGGGCTGAACGACACATGGTTCCAACAGCTCACGGTCGGCGGCATCGTCAACGGCCTGGGCGTCGTCGCCAGCTTCTTCCCGCTCATGTTCGTCATCTACGCCGCCTTCTCCGTGCTCGAAGATTCGGGCTATATGGCGCGGGCGGCGTTCCTCGGCGACCGTCTGATGCGCAAGATCGGCCTGGACGGGCGCGTCATCCTTCCTCTCATCATGGGCTTCGGATGCAACTTGCCGTCCCTGGCCGCGGTGAGAACGCTGCCTTCCGCCCGACAACGCCTGGTCACCGTGCTCATCACGCCCTACACTTCGTGTGCGGCGCGCGTGACGATCTACCTCATGATCGCCCGCATCTTCTTCCGCGGGCACGTCGCAACGATCGTCTTCTCGATGTATCTGCTTTCGGCCGTGCTCATCGTGCTCGCAGCGTGGGTCCTCAAGTTCTTCATCACGAAGGACGAAAAGGCTGCGCCGCTCATGCTCGTGCTTCCGGCCTACCAGATCCCGCGGCTGCTCATCATGCTGAAGATGACCTTCCGGCGGTCCTGGGCCTTCGTCACCGGGGCGGGAAAGATCATCGTCGCGATGACGGCGGTCGTGTGGCTCATGGGCGCCATCCCGGTGGGCGCAGGCGACAAGGGCTTCGCCGACCCCAAGCTGGCGATGGAGGATTCGCTCTACGGCAAGACGGCCCAGGTGCTCGTTCCCGCCTTCAAACCGACGGGCTTCGGCGAATGGCACATGACCGGCGCACTCATGACCGGTTTCGTCGCAAAAGAGACGGTCATCTCCTCCGTGGTCACCTCCTACAACCTCGATCCGGATGCCGACGCCGGCGACGCCGAGGACGACGGCTCGGATCTTGGCAAGCTCCCCAAGCTCGTCAGCCAGTCCCTCACCGAGTCGGCAGGCTCGGGCTATCAGGGGCTCGCCGCCTTCGCCTTCCTCGTCTTCGTCTTGGCGTATACGCCGTGCCTGGCCACTGTGGCCGAGCAGGCGAAGCTCATCGGGGCGAAGAAGGCGACCGCCGCTGTGGGCGTGCAATTGGCCGTTGCCTGGCTCTTGGCCGTCGGCATCTTCCAGATAGGGAAGCTGTTCTTATGAGGCTGAGGGCATTGCGGAAGAGCGCCCGCTCCGACGTCGGCCAGGCCTCCGACGCCGGAGGCCTGGCCCGCCGCGCTTCGGCGCCGAAAGGGAGCGGCGCCTCTGTCTCGGAAGAGAGCCGCTCCCGCGTCTCCCCGGAAAGCGGAGGCGGGGCCGGCGGCACCCTCGAAGGGCCCCGCGGCGCGGTGACGCAGAGGATACTCGAGCAGATACGGATGGGGCGCACCGTTCGCGCAATCTCCGCCGCGACCGGCGTCTCGGAGGTGTTTGTCTCCACCCTCTTGGAGCACTATGACCGGCTGGGAATGCTCGACGACGCCGGGTCCCTGTGCTCCTCGGGACTGGGCGCCTGCCACACCAAAGACGTCTCCGACGAGGTTCGAGTGGCCTGCGCCGGATGTCCCCTCGTCATCTGAGGCTGCCTTCGTCGAAGCGGCGCATCGGCGCGCATCCGGGCAATGCCCGGCGCCCCGGGAGCGCCTCTGCCCGAAGGAAAGCCGACGCGTTGCCGTCCCCGCGGCGCCCTCCGCGCTGGCACAATGAGCTCATGGAATCGGTGATCGACACGGCAGGCCTCCTTGACAGGCTTCAGCGGACCGTCGCGGGCGGGGCGGACGCCGACGCACGCCGCAGGGCCGAGTATTCGACGGACGCCTCGAACTATCGGATTCCGCCCCTCGTGGTCGCCTTTCCCAAAGACGCCGACGACGTCGCCGCGGCACTCGCCGCCGCCCGAGAATTCGGGGTTCCGATCACCGGGCGGGGCGGCGGCACGTCGTGCGCGGGCAATTCCATCGGCGAGGGGATCGTCCTGGACTTTTCACGGCACATGAACGCCATCTTGAGCGTCGATCCCGAGGCTCGCGTGGCTCGCGTGCAGCCCGGCGTCGTCATGTCGGATCTGCAGAAGGCGGCGGCCCCGTTCGGCCTGCGTTTCGGTCCGGACCCTTCCACCCAGAATCGCGCCACCTTCGGCGGGATGATCGGAAACAATGCGTGCGGCCCCCACGCGGTGGCGTTTGGGCGCACGGCGGACAACGTCGCGGGCATGGACGTGACGCTCGCCGACGGCAGGCGGATGAAGGCCGGCGAAGGCGGGCTGGGGTATGAGGCCGTGCCCGAGCTCGCGAGGCTCGTGGACGAGAACCTGGCGACTATACGCGTGCAGTTCGGCAGATTCAAACGTCAGGTCTCGGGATACTCCCTCGAGCACCTCCTGCCCGAAAACGGGCGGAATCTCGCCAAGTTCCTGGTGGGAAGCGAGGGGACGCTGGGCCTCCTGACGGCGGCCGAGGTCAGGCTCGTCCCGGTCGAGGCCTCGCCGGCCCTCGTCGTGCTCGGCTACCCGGACATGGCCAGCGCTGCCGACGACGTCCCAGCCCTCCTCGCCCACCGACCGCTCGCCGTCGAAGGCATGGACGCCCGGCTGGTCGACGTCGTCCGGCGTGCGAAGGGCGGCGTTCCGCCGCTGCCGAAAGGCGGGGGATGGCTGATGGTCGAGGTCGGCGAGGAAGGAGGCGCAGACGCGATGTCAAGGGCCAGGGCGCTGGCAGGCTCCGCCTCCTCCACGGCCGTCGACATACGGCCCGCGGGCCCGGAGGCGGCCCGGCTGTGGCAAATCCGTGCCGACGGCGCGGGCCTTGGCGGGAGGACCCCGGCGGGAAACCAGGCGTGGCCCGGCTGGGAGGATTCGGCCGTTCCGCCCGAGAGGCTCGGCGAATACCTCCGCGCACTCGAGGCCCTCATGAAGGGATACGGGCTCGACGGCCTCATGTACGGGCATTTCGGGGACGGATGCGTCCACGTCCGCATCGACTTCCCGTTCGAATCCCAAAAGGGAGCCGAAACCTTCCGCCGGTTCATGGGGGAGGCGGCCGACCTCGCCGCAGGCTTCGGCGGGTCCCTCTCGGGCGAGCACGGCGACGGGCGCGCCCGCTCGGAGCTGCTGGAGAGGATGTACGGGCCCGACGTCGTCGCCCTGTTCGAGCGAGTCAAGGGGGTCTTCGACCCCGAATGCCTGCTCAACCCGGGAGTGCTCGTTCGGCCCGACCGCATCGACGAACATCTGAGAAGGCCGGGTGCGAAGCCGATTCCCTACGCCGGAGGCTTCCGTTTCGCCGACGACGGCGGAGACATGGCCCGGGCCGTTCACCGCTGCACGGGCGTGGGCAATTGCCGGGCGAGCAGATTCGACCTCGGCGCTTTCATGTGCCCCTCCTACGAGGCCACGCGCGATGAGAAGGACGTGACCCGCGGCAGGGCGAGGGTGCTCCAAGACGTGGCGCGCGGCGGGGTTCTGGCGTGGGACTCTCCCGAGGTGCTCGACTCCCTCGACCTGTGCCTGGCTTGCAAGGCGTGCTCGCGGGACTGCCCGACGGGGATCGACGTCGCCCGGTACAGATCCGAGGCCCTCTACCGCGCCTACCGCGGCAAACTCAGGCCTGTGGCCCATTACGCTCTGGGAAGGCTGCCGCTGTGGGCAAGGATGGTCACGAAGGTTCCCGTCGTCGCGAGGATCGCGAACGCCGTGATGCGGCTCGGCCCGCTGCGGAGGCTGGCCTTCCGGCTGGTCGGCGTCGACCCGCGGCGCGCGATGCCGGGGTTCGAAACCCGACGTTTCTCTCGAAGCGAAGAGGCCCGGAGCGTGCGTAAAGAGGCCCGGAGCCTGCGCGCCGCCTTCCGAAAATCGCGGAAGAAGGGGCTGCGCGGCATTCCCGATGAAAGCGGCATTCCCGATGAAAAGCGGGGCAGCGCCCCCGAGCGGGGAAAGGCGCTCGCTCGAACGAGCGGTTTGGCGGGGGAGGCGACGGCGGGCGAATCGGACGCGAAGCCTCGTTACGTCGCGCTGTGGGCGGATTCCTTCTCCGAAACCCTCGACGCCCGCGGAGCGCGGGCGTCCGTCTCCGTGCTCCAAGAGGCCGGATACACCGTGCTGCTTCCCCCCGACGAGGCCTGCTGCGGCCTCACCTGGATCACCACGGGGCAGCTCGACGCGGCCAAGCGAAAGCTGGACTCCCTGCTTGGCGCGTTGGCGCCGTTCGCCGCGAACGGGATTCCCATCGTCGGCGTCGAGCCCTCGTGCACCGCGGTGCTGCGTTCCGACATGGAAGATCTGCTTGCCGGCGATCCCCGCGTCGCCCTGGTCAAAGAAATGACCTTCACCTTGGCGGAGCTGCTCAGCGCGCCAAAGCCGTTCGGCCCCGGGGAAAACTGGAGCATGCCCGATCTCACCGGCCTCGAGGTGGTGGCCCAGCCGCACTGCCACCACTATTCTGTTATGGGATGGGCTGCGGACGAAGCGCTTTTGCTCTCGGCGGGAGCCGAGCTGACGAAGGTGACGGGCTGCTGCGGTTTGGCAGGCAACTTCGGCATGGAGAAGGGGCACTACGATGTATCCGTGAGGATCGCGGGCGCCCGCTTGCTGCCGACGCTCGAAAGGGCGAATCCCGACGCCGTCTTCCTGGCCGACGGTTTTTCTTGCCGCACGCAGGCGGGGCAGCTGTCCGCCTCTCGGGGCATACACTTGGCCGAACTCATCCGCGACGGGATGGCCGTTCGACGCCATATGTCGGACGAGGGGAGGATACCGGCTCGCTCGCGATAAGCTAACCTTGTTTCATCACGCAAGTTTACATAAGGAGGTTTCGCCGATGGTGCTGTACGCCTTGGCGAACGGGCGCATCGCTCCTGCACAGGCCGTTCGGCCGCGGGGCAGCATCGCCGCGGAGGTCCTTGGAGCCATCCGCGAGAGCATCCTCGAGGTCGTCGACGTTCCGCTTTTGCCAGTGATGTGGGAAGAGAGCGACGCCGCGGGAAAGCATGGGCAGTCCCTCGTGGCCATTGATCAAGACGGAACCGTCGTCATGGTGAATCTTCGCCAGCGACTCACATCGGTGGACCTCTACGAAGTTGTCAGCAGATCGGGAAGGTATGCCCATACCGGGCCCGTGGACATGGCGCAGGTCTACTCGAAGGGAGCGAAAGAGTTCGGCCCGGATTGGGAAGAGTTCCGCTCCGGCCGCCCGCCGCTGGGCGGCGTCAGTCCCAGGCTTATCGTGATCGCGCTCGACATCGACGAGGACGTCCTTCCCGTCTTTTCCACGCTTTCCGAGAGGGTGCAGCTTCTTTCAGCGTCGATCTTCGACACCAACGGCGTGCGCCAAGTGTCCATTGAGGCGTGCCGCAAGAGGGGATCGGGGCCGTCGGCCGATGAGACAGTAGAGTTTCTCCCCGCCCCGGACGTCGAGAGCGGTGAAGAGACCAAGCCTCGCAGGCGTGGGCGTGCGCGCGAGGCCCAAGAGTTTCAGCCGACTCTCACGATCCCCGCCACCCCCAGGTTCACCGCTTTTCCGGGGCACATCGACTCGCAAGACGACGCCGACGTCACCGATCCCGCGCAGACCCTCATCGTCGAAGCCGTTGAGGCTCCGCTTGCCGAACAGCCCCAACCCGTGGACGCCGAGGCCGGCGACAGGCCGACGGGCAGGCGTTCGCGGCGTTCGGCTCACCGTGAGCAGGGGCAGGGCGCCGCTCGCGAGGACGAGAAGCCGGATCAACAGCAGGATCAACAGGCAGATCAGAGTGCCCAAGAGGACCCCTTCAACCAGATGAAGATTCCTGTGATTCCGGCTTGGCGTGTAACCGAGGACGGCGCGGACGAGACGCCGACGTACATCAGCGCCCGCTATGACCAGGAGGTCAAGCGGCCGCGCACCGAGCAGCTGCTGTGGGAGAAGTCCGCCCCCAAGCGCGACGGAAAGCGTCGACAGCCGCAGACCTTTTCGGAGACGACCGCGGCCAACGCGTCCTCGGACGCCGTGGCCCGCGCCGCCGAACGCGAGCTTCTCACTCCCGCCGGCCGACTCGTGGCCATCGCCAGTCGGAGCGTCACGCCCCTGACTCTCGAGATCTGGAAGAATGGGAGCCCGACGATGGCCACGCTGACCTCGACCGGCACCCTCCTCCTCGGGCACACCTCCTATCAGGATCCTTCGAAGGCGGCCGCGGAGGTCCTCGGCAGGAACGACGTCAACGGCTGGCAGCTGTGGAAGACGCGGGAGGGCCGGCTGCTCGGCGAGCTCTGAAGACTCAGGGAGCGCTCTGAGGCCCGGCTCCGAGAGCGCTTTAAGACTTAGCGAGCTTGAAACTCGTCCAGTTCTGAAACTCAGCCAGCTCTGGGACTCAGCCAGCTCTGGGAGCTCTGCTAGTTATGAAGTCAGCCAGCTCTGAACTCGGCGAGTTCTTCCGAGAGCCTTGAGGGCTTTCTCAGGCGCGCAGCGAGTCTTGAGAACTGGGACCGGCCCTGACCCGGCCTAGCCCTTCTGAAAGCTCTGAGAGAGCCCCGAGAGCTCCGAATGGTTTGGCGCGTGCAGCGGTCTTGCCGATGTTATGCCGGCGGCCGTCTCGTTGGTGTTTTGCCGGTGGTCGCCTCGTTGGTGTTTTGCCGGCGGCCGTCTTGCCGATGTCCCTTTGCTTCGACGGCAGGACTTCGTGCTGTCGGCGCCCCCGTTATGTCGATACTTTGCCGCTGTCGAATGCAACCTCGGTCTGGGCCTGGAGACTTGCGCGAGTGCCGAGATCCCGAAAGGGCATTTGGCGATTCCGAGGGACGGCGAGGGGCGGAGCGACCGCGCCAGCGCGAAGAAGCACGGCCCCTTCCGAATCGTGCAGTTCTTGTGGCCACGGGTGTTGTGGTTCGGAAAATCAGCGCATCGAACCGGTGCGTGTCTAATCCTGTGCGATCCTAATCAGTTCGCGACGAGACTGGAAGCAATTTTCATAGCACGAAAGCACTATTTCGCTGCCTATCTCCTCCTTTTGTCTGTGCGCTTCTGTTTCGCTGCTGAAGTTCGGCACCGAGGTGCCTCGATTGTTATAGTTGTATGAATGGGAAGGGTGACTTAAAGGGGCATTTCATTGGTTGGGGCGCACTCAAGGAAGGGTGGCGATTAAACTTTGTTAGATCAACGTTTTCTAGGGGAACAAGCTGGCTGGCGAAAATCGGTAGGGTGACGCTCTTGACAACCATTTGTGTCGGGTATAGGTTGTGTTTCTACAAGCCAATCACGCAAGGAGTTACTGTGAGCGACATCTATATTGTCGACGCCGAGTACTATATGCTGGCGTCCGGTGCTGGCGAGCTTGTCCAAAATCCTGGGACGGGCGACGTCGAAACCCCGGTTCGAGAGGCGGCTCGGGGCATTCCCGGCGCATCGAGTGTTTCGGCCTCGGAGCGCGCCGGCGAAGCGATAGACTCTCGATGCAGGTCGCTAATGGCCGATATTGGCCAGTTTAAAAGCGACGTCGAGGAGGCGATCAAGTCCATGGCAGGCACTGACCAAGAATCTGCCGCGGCGATGGACCGGATTCTGGAGCATGTCAAGGGATATCCGAAGGCCAAGCCTGGATCCAAGGGGAAAGCAAGGATCGTCTGATGACTAGCTGGAGGGACGCCATAGAATGGCGCCAGGATCGATTGAAGGTTCAGCTTGAGCCCCTGCGGGCCCGGCGCAAGCAGCTCATTGAGGCGTACGAGAAGCTGCAGTCTATGGAAATGACGGTAACCTCGAGAGGCCTGACGGCTGACGCGATCTTATACGCGTTGCAACAGTTCGAGGCTCGGACCAGCTATTTGATCAACGACGTTTCGGAGACGATGATGGCAATGGCTCAAATGGCCGACGGCGTGTGGACGGTACAGACGTTGATCCTCGAATGCAAGCAGAAAGCGAAGACCCATGGGCTGGAAATCAGGGACGGTCGGCTCATATCGGATTCCGGTCAGAGTGAGGATGAATTCGCATCCGCGGCGGCGGAGCTGAAGCCGATGATCAAGGGCGTTCTGGAGAATGCCGACAGCATAGACGAGGCTTATTACACGAGGCTGACCGCCGTGGCCGACGGCTCTTACAAGTCCTCGGAGGAAGGGTTCTCGACAAGCCCCGGTCTGCCGGACCTTCCGCAGAAAGGATGGACGATGGGGGAGAGTGCGGCCTGGTGGTCCGGCCTTACGGACAGCGAAAAGGAAAACATGGTTCGCGAGCATCCGGAACTGATCGGCAACCGCGACGGCATCCCCATGGAATGGCGAGACAAAGCCAACCGCGCTCGTCTGCCTCAGGAGATCGCGGAAATGAAAAGCAATGTAGCCGAGACGGAGTCCAGGATGGATAAAGCGGAATCGACCGTCGGCAAGGACAGTCTGGAGTACCTGAATGCGACCAATGACTACAATCGCTACAGAAAGAAGCTTGGCGACCTCGAGGGGCTCCAGAAGATCCTCGAAAAGAATGACTCAGACGTTGCCTCCAACCCGAGTAAGACGCGTCAAAGTCTGATTTATCTTGATACAAAGTCGAGTTCGCGAGTTCAAGCGGGTGTCGCCTTGGGTGACGTCGACCGCGCAAAGACTGTTCAGATGGTGGTGCCTGGGATGAACAACACCGTGGGTGACAATATGGACGGTCTGATTAACGATGCGCAAAAGGTCCGAAATACGACTTTTGAAGAGTCGAGGAACCATTCAAGCAGCGCGGGGATCCATGACAAAGGGGATATAGCGACCGTTGCGTGGATGTACCGGACGCCGCAGAATGCGGAAGTTGCCACCACGGATCTGGCCGAAAAGGCGGCGCCGAAGATGGACAGATTCATGGAGGGGGTGCAGACCTCTCGGCAGGCGATGGGCGTTCCCAAAGCGGAGATAAACGTTGGGGCGCACTCCTACGGATCGACCATGGCCGGGATCGCCGTCGGCAAGGTGCGTGAGGGCACGGTCCACAACATCGCCCTGTATGGCTCGCCGGGATCCGGCGTCCAAGACGTTCGCGAGTACAACATCGACGGTCAAACCTACGTCTCCGGCGTGAATACAAATGACTACGTTCAGGGTATTGGGCCGGACGGATCCTTCGGCAAGGACCCGATGGAAATGCGAGGATTCAAACACCTGGCCAACAATCCCGAAAACGACTCCCAGTGCAAGTACATTCCAACGGGGGCTGGAAGCGGCGTAACGAAGTTCTGCAGCAAAGGAGACGACAATCCCTTTGGCCGCCACTCCGAGTACCTCAAAACGGGAACGGGAAGCCTAAAGGACATTTCGCGCATTATGGGCGGCATGGAACCCGAGGGGGAGAAATGAGAGCGGCTCGCACTCGGCGGTGGTTCGTTCTTGCGCTGATTCTTAGGCTGACGGCTGGCTGCGCGGAAGACATGTCCAAGCCGGGTGCAGGCGAATTGTTCGGTCAAGGTTCGAAGGACTATTGGGACCGCCAGACGATCGAGGACTACCAGCGAAAGACCATTCCGGCAATCGAAGAGTTCATGCGTCGGCTCCTCGCGGACGGCGGCGGGCAGCACTACGCGGCTGAAGGTGCCAATGAGCTCACTTTGTGCGAAACGAAAACCGATGGGCGCGAGTACATGAGTGCAGTCTACGAAACTCAAGTCTCAGTTCTTCCCACGAAGATCAGGGCCATCGCCAAAGAAACGATCGAAAAGGCGGGGCTGAAGATAGAACAGCAAGACGACGAAAGGGACAACGTCACCGGTTTCGGCTGGTCAGATTCGAAGAACGGCGGATTCCTGATGCTGAGCGCGCATCCGACGAAAGGCATCTCTTTCCACTTCGTCTCCGGGTGCCGCCCGTCTGCGACGAAAATAGACGATCCACCGCCTCTGAAGGGCGTGCCGACGGTGCCTTTTACTCCTCAACAGGAAACGCCATCGCCGAGTGCGGCGTCGCCAAGCTCTTAACTTCCCGGGGGGGGGAATTCCCCTCTTCATTGACTTCCGCTTCTGCCGGAACTTCAGCGCCATAGATTGGGGTGTCGGCGATGTATCTGACTCGCCGGATGAGAGTGCTCGATGAAGCTGGAGGAATCATGCAACGAACAGCCGCGAGGCATCGGCGTCGAAGCCGGTCAGTGAGCCATGTTGCAGCCCGTATACTGAAACAGCCTGCGGAAGCGTTACCGCCGTGCTAGGGTTTGGATGTCACGTTAAACTCCTGGAAGGAAGGCTCACGCATGAGCGACCTCAGTTTTGACCGCGACAGGGCGGGAATCACGGCAAAGGGGCATTGGACGGATTCTGATACGTTCATCAGCATCGGCTTTGGCTACGCCGAATTGGAGGGGCGAGTGCGACGTCGTCAAAGACCCCGTCCTTGAGGATTCGGAGCATCTGTTCAAAGCATGCTTGCATTTCGTCAAACTGATGAGAGCGGGCTGCCTCGAGTTTTCCGACGCGTGCGCGACTCTCGGCTCTGGTGTGAAGGAAGCGACGGCAAACTACGATCAGGCTGAGCACAAGGCCGTTCGAGACTTCGATTTCATGCGCGGCTCAATCGGGAAGGATACGGGCAAATGACGTGGAGCGACGTTCCCGGCGAGGAGGCATTGCCCAATCTGAAGGACTCTGGCGAGGGCATTCTGCAGCTGGGCAAAGGCATCGCCAATGCCGGCGCAGCGATGCAAGACACCCAGGTCATCGCCGTCGGCGGCGAGGTCGAAGGATGGACAGGGCTCGCGGCTACCGCCCATCAGGGTCAGGCCACTTTCTTACAAAAGGCGATCCAGAAGGCCATTGATCTGCATCCGAAGATTCCTGCTCTTCTGGACAAATATGTGCAAGAACATGCCAAAACCCGTAGCGCCATTACTGGACTCCAGCATGATTGGGACGAGGCCAGGACGGTTCATCTTCGCAGGATCGCCGAGTTGGCGATTCAATTGAAGGCGGGATTGTATCCGGGGGACGACGACGAATATGAAAAAGACAGAGCCAAGGCGGACGAGGCTTGTGAAAAGACGCAGAAAGAGGTGAAAGCCAAGTACGAGGCCGCCGTCCGTTCTCTCAATGAGCTTGCCAAGAGCACAGGCGATTCTATCTTCGGCCTTGCTGAGTCTTTCGCGCCCAAGTCGCGGGTTGCCGGCGAGGGCAGCGGGTCGATTGACCGCAACAACCTGGGAGTCGAGCTCTTTGGAGGAAGCGGAGGCGTTTTGGCGGCTCAAGCGCGTTGGGAGGACGCCAGAGCGGACGCCGACAAGGCGGCCAAGGTGTTTCTGACGAAAGACGGCAAGCTGAAAGGCAACGTCAGCCAGAAGGATCTCGACTCTTTCAATGCCGCATACGGCAAACGAATGGCAAAGGACCCATTTTTCGCCAATGCCTTCGCTTGGAGGTTCGGCGCCAACAACGCAATCAAACTTGTCTCCCAGCTAGATGGAAGCCACGGGGCTTTCCCGCAGGAGACGGTTCAGGCCACGCGAACAAGCATCGGTTCCGCAATCATCCTTGGCACAGGCGGCATCCGCAAGGGCTTGAGTGAAGAGGAAAGCAGCGTATGGAACGCCTGGAATTCGGGAGCGAAGTATTTAACGAGTTCCGACGGAACATTGATCGATGAAAGTCGGGATAAATACCTTGACGACCTCAAGAAGGCAGGAAACAAGCGTTGGATTGGCGGCGCGAATCTAGATAACGCGGGTGCATCGGGATACATGCTCATCTCTGGGACGATAGCGAATTCTGCGCAGACTCACAGCGAACTAGCCTTAGGCGATCCTTTCCTAAATGGTCCCCACGCAATAGGCCGCGATATCGTCAAATGGGATTATGAGAATCCGCAAGAGGCAAATAACTATCATTCAGACATCTATACGCCTAAAACAACAACATGGGATCCCGTGCATAATATGCTTGTTGCGATGGACGGCAATCCAGATGCAGCGCGAACCTTTCTTGCCAGCGATGGTCCGTACGAAATAGCTGAATCTGGCGATAACGACGATCAAGTTAAGTACCCTATAAGCATGACGCGTTACCTTGTTGGAAATCGTCACTTCGTTCCCCTGTCAGGAACCACTGAGGCCCTCTATGTTGATCGCGGCAAAACGCTTGCAAATCTGTTAGATGAAGTGAGCTCCGATAAGACCCATAAAGAGTCCTCCCTCGTTGCCCGGGATTACTTGCAAGGATATACGGATGGTTTAAAACGCTCAGATGCGACTTTCAAGGGACAAGACGCCTTTGGGTACGGCAACGTTGAACTGAGGGAAAAAGCGGGCGATATCCTGAAGGAGTATTCTAAAGATCTTGCTAGCGAGCTGAAAGGCTACACCGGCGTTCCGGGTGCGCCCCATGGAAACCAACAAAACGGAGAATACAGCCTGTCTTTGACCAAAGCGGGAACGACAGCGCTATTCGAGGGAAAATCCGATTTTTTCAAGGACATCGGAGCTAGTAAATCCTCAATGAAGACGCTAACCGAGTCACTAGAGGCGAATCTAGAATCGGATTTAAAAGATATATACGGTAGAGCGGCAACGGTATCGCACGCAGATTCGGCTAATATTCGTCAAGACATAAAAGAGACGTGTGATAAATATCAAAGTATGTTCTCGGCTATCAAAGGTGGAGGTCTCGCCTCCGACGCGGCACAAGCGGGGGAACTAGACCGCAAGGAGGCGACCACGGCGAATGCAATGTCTGTGTTGGTCCAAAAAGTAGGCCACATTCCTGTTATCGGCGAGGTTATTAGCACCGGCTACGCTTTGCGACCTTCCGTTGAATTCAATGATCACGTAAAAAACGTGTATCAAGAACATAACGCAGATAACGCTAACACTTCAGCTGATGTTTCAACAATCAGTAGGCGCATGCTCAGTCATGTGATAGTTAATAATGTTTCTGGGTGGCAAAATGAATTAAATACGTTTAATAACGGAATAGATGATGAAGACTCACGCTTTATGGACCGAAACGGGAATTGGTTGATAAAAATCGATCCAAACACTGGAAAATTTGAGGGAGACCGTTTAAGAGTCCAACAATACAACCGGTTCCTTCTAAGCTGGAGGCCGTGAAGTGTCTCCGAAACCGTTCACTATTCGTTACAAGTCACTGCAGGCTTTCTTGGTGTCGTTGCTGGTTGTGGTCTGGGGGTGTTCGTCTCCTAGAAGCTATCGGACTGATTTTGGTCAGATAGTGTCGGACGATCAGTCTGTTTGCACTGTGACTTCGGGCGGGGCTCTTCGCTGTTTTCAGCTTGACTACGCGTCGACGCCTCCGGACGAACGAGATGAAGATCCTGTTCTTTTGAGCGTCGATCACGTCGGCGACGTCGCGTCGCTCAAACGAGACACGGACAATCTGTGTTTTCTGGGCAGGAAGGGCGACGTTCGTTGCCTCGGCCCCAACGATATGGGGCAAATTTCCCCTGATTTTGACATCAGTTACTTCCATCAGCCGACGACGATTGCTTTGCCCGGTCCGGCGTCCTCGATCGCCGTCGGGCGTCGCCATGGCTGCGCGATCGTGGACGGATCGGTCCATTGTTGGGGGAACGACGCCTATGGGCAGGCAAGCGGCGTCGGGCGTGAGCCCGAGCTGCATGTGCACTATCGGTATGGGCTGAAGGCTACTGTGCGGGTCAATCTGCCCGAGGGCATCAAGCAGGTCCACGCCTCCAACGAGACTACGTGTGCGCGTGGAGACAGCGGGTCGGTCTACTGTTGGGGAAAGAATCGGTTCGGCGAGGTCGGCGTCCCCGACGGGATCGATGTCGAATCGGGACAGAGCGTGGCAAAGGTTCCCTTGCCCCAACCCGCCGTCAAACTACTCGATGAGCGAGGCGGAATGACGTGTGCGCTTTTGGCGGACGCCTCGATCCACTGCTGGGGCAACCTTGAAGGTTCCAGGAAGCCGATCCCGACCGGGCCCGTTGCCTTGAAAGTCTCGACCAGACTACAAGAAATCTCAGGGCAGATGGGGATGACCTCCGACGGAAAACTCGTCTTCATTGACTTTCGGCCTTTTGATCCTCGCGACGGTTTTATCAAAACCAGGCTCACGCCCATCGACACTTTCGGGAAAGTCAAAAGCTACTCGGGCTCCTACAGAAGCCTCCAGTGTTGGGTCCTTGTCTCTGGGGCGGCCTACTGCCGCGACGGGCGCGGACGCACCACCCAAATCGGACAATACTAAGGAAAGGCGCGTGTCGAAGAAGGCCGGACTGCGGTTTGGTAAGACCAGGCCGCAGCTTGATGCGGTAACGGGTGCGACAGTTCCGTGCGCAACCAACGGCGCCTCCATGCCCTGCACAAGGAAGAGTGCGGGCGACGGAGACGGCGGGCAGGCAACTTGGTCTCTTCGATGCCCTGCACGAGGATGGGGGAGGGGCCGTGCCTTGTCCGGCCAAGCTTTGGCGGGCGACTGTTTCAAGATGAGCCGACTTTTTCGAGGCGACTGGACGACAGGCTTCTTTGAGGCGACTGGACGACAGGGGCGAGGGGACTGATCGATGGCAACGAGGCGATTGGCAGTGAAGATCTTCGAACCCCACGCGTTTGGCGGGCGATCCGGTGGTAGCGTGTTTCTCGTGAAGCGCTTCCTTGGAGCGTTTGGACTCGTCGTCTGTCTCGCGGTGTCCTTGACTAGAAGCGTCGCGCCCGACGCCGACCGTTTGAACACGTACCGGAGCGACTTCGCCTCCGTGTCCGTGGGCGAGTATCAATTATGTCTGAAAACCAAGACCCAAGACATATACTGCTTTCGCCCTGTCCTTACAAAAGGCCAACGAAAAAGGTGGGGCAACTACCTCCCCTCGATTCCTTTAGGCAGACGAGTAGAAAACGTCATTCACACAGGCTACAACGTCTGCACAACCAACATAGTTGATGCTCTTAAGTGCGGCGGCTTCAACGACAGGCGACAGCTCGGCAGGAACGTCCGTTACGAGTACTTGTCTAATACTTTCTTGCCGGAGGCAGTGACAGACGTTGCCGGTGCGGGGGATCATTTGTGTGCGGTTGTCGAGGGGCAGGCACGGTGTTGGGCGGGCAATTCCTACGCCCAGAGCACCGGCAACACCAGTTCGCCTGCCGGCGACGTCTACCCGGAAGACTCGCGCCCGGCGGCCTTGCCCGAGACAGTCGACCAGGTCACCGCCTCCGAAGGGTCGAGCTGCGCC
>ERZ773004.220-NODE-220-length-38654-cov-6.536491_pt1 | contig 38654 bp, 21 predicted proteins | sample MGYA00580667_ERZ773004 | MGnify/ENA primary metagenome ERZ773004 (study PRJEB29015, sample SAMEA2737963) | human oral metagenome | biome: human oral; feature: human-associated habitat; material: dental | place: China | collected 2123 ... | reverse complement strand
CCTATTAGCCTAACGCCACCTATACATTCGGCTTAACTCCTTAACTACATAACTCCTTAACTCCATAATCCCTTACTCCTTTACTATTCACCAAAAAGCATTTGGCTTAACTCCATAACTCCTTACTCCTTTACTGCTCACCAAAAAACATTCGGCTTAACTCCTTAACTCCTTAACTCCTTAACTCCTTAACTCCATAATCCCTTACTCCTTTACTACTCACCAAAAAGCAATTGGCTTAACTCCTAAACTCCATAACTCCTTTAACTCCTAAAAGGTAAAAATATGGCTGCGCCCTCCAACTTGTCAACTCGTAGACATATTGAAGTTGTGTTGACTTTTAGTATTTCTACAAATTGAGCGGAGTTTATGTCTTTGTGATGTAATGCCAAGATAAACATCCCGACCATGTACGAAGTACTGGACAAAGATACGATGAAATCCGAAATTCTGCCCCATTTGTCTGTGGCAAAACGTGGCTATGTCTCAAAGAGTAATCAGGAGGAAGTTATTCAATGCGGTCTCCACAAGCAGAAAACTACCTGTCATTGGCCGATTACTTCTGCCTTTCCATGATGCTGTTCTGGTTGTCCATGGGCAGCATGGCCTGCAACCGCTCGCGCTGGCCGTCGCAAGCCTACATTTTTTTAGTTTCGTTGCCCACTCGCGATTGTTTACTGTAAACTTGTTTTGTCTAGTTTTCGATAACAGATTTAACATTATGACTGCCCTTTTTGTCAACCAATCGCCCTCCGTGCCGCAAAAAAATCGATTCTCGCGAAGGTTTGTTTTGATGCTAAAAAGAGTTAGCATGTGCATGCGGCAAAATGAATTTTTATTTAAACAAACTGCCATTTGCAGCTGTTTCGAGGCAATTTGGTGCTAATTGGAGTGCGTTTTGGTGCAAAACGGAGTGCGTTTTGCCGCTAAATGGAGTGCGATTTGGTGCTAAATGCGAGGCGTTTTGGTGCTAAACGCAAGGCAAAATGGTGCTAAACACAAGGCATTTTAGCATAAACATCCACAGCAATTGTATAAACAAAACCTCTTAGAGCCATGAAACACATAGCTCAAAAGGGCAAAATACCCATCAAAAAGTAGGGTTTTAGGGTCTAAAAGTGCGTAATTTGGGGTAAGAAATAATGAGCTGGCAAGCAAAATAGAAAGGCAATATGGTGCAAAATGCAGGTTATAGGCTTAAAAACAGACAAACTCGAAGACACGAATGGCGAAAAATAGTGGATAATTGCTTACTTTTTAACCAGTACTTTCGCTAGAATGGCGCGAGAATTAGAGTAACATTGTAAAATAAAAAATAATGTTTTTAAGTTTCGGAGTGGATGAGTTGGTGAGTTTCTGAGTTGGTATTCTTTCGAGTGAATGAGCTTTGAGGGATGAGTTTTTAAGTTGATGAGCTATTAAGTGGATGAGTTTTTAAGTGAATGAGCCTTTGGAGTTGATGTTTTTTTGAGTGGATGAGTTGGTGAGTCGATGTCTTCGGGAGTTGTTGGGGCTTGTGCGTTTATAAGCCGTTGAGTTGACTTGTGCTGCATTCCGCTCGATTTGTAGAAACACTAAAAGTAAAGGCGACATCTTTAAAAGTAAAGGCGACATCTTTATATAATACGCACGCGCGTGAAAGATGGGCACGAAGCCTGTTTCTTTCCTTCTCCGCCGCGCCATTTTGCCTTATCTCCAACACCATTTTTCCTTATCCCCCACGCCGTTTTACCTTATCCGCCACACCATTTTGCCTTATCCCCCACGCCCTTTTTGCCTTATCTCCAACACCATTTTGCCTTATCCCCCACGCCGTTTTACCCTATCCCCCACGCCGTTTTACCTTATCCCCCACGCCGTTTTACCTTATCCCCCACATCATTTTGCCTTATCCGCCACGCCATTTTGCCTTATCCCCCACGCCATTTTTGCCTTATCCGCCACGCCATTTTTGCCTTATCCGCCACGCCATTTTGCCTTATATCCAACACCATTTTGCCTTATCCCCCACGTCGTTTCCCCTTATCCCCAAAGCCATCTTTTCACCTTTTCATCTTTTCACCTTTTCACCCCCTCTTTAACCACCGCTAACATACTTGTTTAACGCGTCCTTGCCCCTCGCAAACCAATCTTTATGCAGTAGATGCGATGATGCTTCATGCCCATTGGCCCAATATCGCAGTGCGGTTTATCCCAAACAACCACTTAAAAATAAGCACACTAAGCAACCATCTTAAAAAAAACAGCACAAGGAAAGAATGATAAAACGGTGAAATTCACCAAAAAATACGCACCATTTAAAGTTCCATGCAGTGCTTTAAAACACCTTTCTAAATCCTAAAAAGTAGTTAAAACCGCCAAAATTAATGCACAATGAGGGGGTATATGTGCAACGAAGAGTGCATTTTTTAGCGAAATGCTTGTGAGTATGAATAAAAATGATTTCCTTTGCACCCGAAATAATCGGATGAAATTTATTTACAAACACTATTAAATTTTACAATTATGTCTGAAATTGAATCGAAAGTAAAAGCTATCATCGTTGACAAACTTGGTGTAGACGAAGCAGAAGTAAAGTCAGAAGCAAGCTTCACCAACGACCTTGGTGCAGACTCGCTCGACACTGTTGAACTCATCATGGAGTTCGAAAAGGAATTTGGTATCTCTATTCCCGACGACAAGGCTGAGAAGATTGGCACCGTTGGCGACGCTATCGCTTACATCGAAGAAAACGCAAAGTAAAGTGACAAGCTTTTGGTTATGGCCTCTGGCACTGCGCCGGAGCCATAACCAAAAACTCTTAACTCAACATTTCCCCAAGGGGATTAACAACAAGGCCGACTTCAACTTTCGCATCAAGAGGGTGGAACAGCGAAGGTACACGCGTATTGCTATTAACGACCTTTTCTTTTCCACTCGCAGCGTTTGGTTGAAACGCCCTTAAAAAGCAATATTTTTCATTTCAATGGAGTTAAAAAGAGTAGTAGTGACGGGTCTTGGAGCCGTTACCCCCGTTGGCAACACGCCCGAAGAGACGTGGGCTAACCTGTTGGCCGGTAAAAGTGGCGCAGCACCCATCACACATTTCGACGCCACCAATTTCAAAAGCAAGTTCGCTTGCGAGGTGAAAAACCTCAACGTGACCGACTATATCGACCGTAAGGAGGCACGCAAGATGGACCGCTACACCCAATTGGCCATCATCGCGGCCATGCAGGGCATCAAAGACAGCGGCTTGGACATGGAAAAAGAAGACCGCAACCGCATTGGTGTGGTTTACGGCGTTGGCATCGGCGGTATCAAGACCTTTGAAGAGGAAGTTACTTACTATGGGCAACACCTCGGCGAGGAACCCAAGTTCAACCCCTTCTTCATCCCCAAGATGATTGCCGACATCGCTGCGGGACACATTTCCATCATGTACGGCCTGCACGGGCCTAACTATGCCACCACTTCGGCTTGCGCATCATCTACCAATGCTTTGGCAGATGCCTTCAACCTCATTCGTTTGGGCAAGGCCAACGTAGTTGTTAGCGGCGGCGCCGAGGCTGCAATATGTGGCTGCGGCGTAGGCGGATTTAACGCCATGCACGCATTGTCAACACGCAACGACGACCCCGAGCGCGCCTCGCGCCCATTCAGCAAAAGTCGCGACGGCTTTGTTATGGGCGAAGGTGCTGGCTGCCTCATCCTAGAAGAGTTGGAACACGCTAAGGCTCGCGGCGCAAAGATTTACGCAGAGATGGTTGGCGAGGGCGCAAGTGCCGACGCACACCACATCACGGCTAGCCATCCCGAAGGACTAGGGGCCAAACTGGTGATGCAAAACGCAATGGAAGACGCCGGACTGAAACCCGAAGACATCGACTACATCAACGTGCACGGCACGTCGACACCCGTGGGCGACATCTCGGAAGCAAAGGCCATCAAGGAACTTTTCGGCGATGCAGCCTATAAACTCAACATCAGCTCAACCAAATCAATGACGGGTCACTTGCTCGGAGCAGCTGGCGCAGTAGAGGCTATGGCCACGGTGCTAGCCGTTCAGAACGACATCATACCCCCAACCATCAACCACGACGACGACGACGTGGACGAAAACATTGATTACAACCTCAACTTCACGTTCAACAAGGCTCAAAAGCGCGAGGTGCGTGCAGCACTTAGCAACACCTTTGGCTTTGGCGGACATAACGCTTGTGTTATCTTCAAGAAGTATGCTGAGTAATCTTATCGACAGAGTGAGGCTCCCTTTCCGTAAGGAAAAGGAGCTTTACTCGTCTTTATTTGAGATTCTTGGGTTTTATCCGCGAAACATTAGCTACTACAAGCTCGCTCTGATGCACAAGAGCGTAATGCGCCGAGGCGCAAACGGTAAGCCCGTAAACAACGAAAGGCTTGAATTTCTGGGCGATGCCATACTCGACGCCATCGTGGGCGACATTGTTTACCGACACTTCCCCGGCAAAAGGGAGGGCTTTCTTACCAACACACGAAGTAAACTGGTACAGCGCGAAACGCTTAACAGGCTGGCACAAGAGATGGGCATCAGCAGGTTGATACTCTCCTCCGGCCACACTTCATCGCACAACAGCTACATGGGCGGCAACGCCTTCGAGGCTCTGGTGGGAGCCATCTATCTCGACCGCGGCTATTCTAGCTGCATGCGATTTATGGAAAAGCGCATCTTAGCCAAGATGATTAACATTGATAAGGTGGCCTATAAGGAGGTAAACTTTAAGAGCAAGCTTATTGAATGGAGCCAGAAAAACCGCGTAAAGCTCGACTTTATCGTAAAAGAGCAGGGCAAGGACAAGAATGGTAGCCCCTTCTTCCTTTTCTGCGTACACCTGGAAGGCATCGAAGGATGCAACGGACGGGGGTATAGCAAGAAGGAAAGTCAGCAGTTGGCATCGAAACTTACGCTCGAAAGGCTGAAAAAGGAGCCGCAATTCATCGACCGAGTGTTTGCTGCCAAGGCCGAACGAACAAAGAACGATGCCAATGCGGAGGGTAACGAAAAGGCTGCAACAACACAACAGCAGCCCGAAAAGCCCGCAAACGGAGCGCAATCGGCACAAAAAGAACGGGAAAAGAATACGGCAAACGAGGCAAACAAGGCGAAAGCCAACCTGCCAACAGCCCAGAACACTGAACGTTCTGCCACGGAACGCACAAACGAACGTTCGGAAGAACGCGCCGCAGAAAAGAAGGCGGAGCGTGCTAACGAACGTAAACCGCGCAATGAGGCGCAACGCGACAAGGCGGCAAGCGATGCCGAGGCGCAAAATAAGACCGAAGAAAAACCCAAGAAACAAGAAAGACGAACCAACGAAAAGGCGGAAGAAAAGCCGATGGAAGTGTTTAGGGACGACAAACCGAAAGACGAACCAAAGGAAAAACAGCATCGCCTTTACACTGAAAGGGAACCCGAAGAAGTGGCAGCAGAAACGCTGGACTTTGACGACGACCCCGAGTTCGACCTCAGCCATATCACGGCTCGCCAACAGTCGCGCGAAGAAATCATCGCTGCGGCCGAAGCTGCCGCTTTCAGCGAAGAGCACACCGACAATCAAAACCAATGACGAACGCGTTGATAGGCGTGAGTATGCCTTACAAAAGCTGCACCCCAACCTTACAATAAAGAAGGTTGGGGTGCAGTTTTTTTAATGGGCTAGGCCTGCTAATGGCGTTAGCTGTGTGCTAGCTCGATGTCTTTTCGGGGCACTTACTTCAAGTAATACTTGTTGGTTACCTTAAAGTCGTCGTCGAATTCGTAAACCAATGGCGTACCCGTAGGTATCTCAACGTTGATGATGTCCTCGTCGGATATGTTCTCGAAATACTTAATGAGCGAACGCAGCGAGTTGCCATGAGCAGCGATGAACACGCGCTTGCCTTCCATTACGAGGGGCTTAATCTCGTTCTCGAAGTAAGGAACGGTACGTGCGATGGTGTCTTTAAGGCTCTCGCACATGGGAACATCCTCAACGGGAACGTCGCGATAAGCGGGGTTCTTGCGTGCTGAGTAGGGGTTATCCTCTTCCATTTGGGGCGGACGAACGTCGAAGCTTCTGCGCCAGATGTGTACTTGTTCGTCGCCATACTTCTCTGCGGTTTCCTTCTTGTTCAGTCCAGAGAGTGCTCCATAGTGGCGTTCGTTCAGTCTCCACGACTTGATAACGGGCAACCACTCGCGTTCCATCTCTTTAAGCACAATCTGTTGCGTGTTGATGGCGCGTTTTAGGTACGAAGTGTAGCACACGTCGAAGTCGAGTCCTGCCTCTTTCATCAGTTCGCCGGCGCGTTTTGCTTCTGCCTTTCCCTTTTCAGAGAGTTCCACGTCTACCCAACCCGTGAACAGGTTCTTCTGGTTCCACTCGCTTTCGCCGTGGCGAATAATCACTAGTTTTTTCATACGAAGTATTGTGTATTATATATAAATAATGTGTAAGCTTACAAACTACAAAATTATACATTATTACCCGCTTTGGCAATAGCGAGCAAGGGGGTGCTGGTGAAAAATAGTTAAAAACGCGATTGGCGCGGGCTAAATAGCAGAAACACGCTTACTAAGAACGCATTGCGCTGCCCAAGCCACTCGGCCCGCTTTGCAACAGCTTCGGCAAGTCTTTCCATCAAGCTGCCCGCTACCACTACCACTAACCGCAACGCAACCACACAAGCCCACAATCCGCATCATTCTTCCAGCAGTCGTTCTTCTTCCAAGTCGATGCGATGAATAAAGTGGCGAACAATCTCCTCGTCCACCCTTTCGTTCTCGTTATTCAGTTTGTTAAGCCACAAACGCTGTTCGTTCAATATGTTATGATAGTTCTTGCGCAGCTCGTCATCGTACAGCGTAGCCGACCCTTCTGTTTCCAACTGCTCGTTCCAGTGCGCAACCAGACTGTTCAACAGAGCCGAACGGGTAACATCCACGCACTTGTTGTTGCGTTGAAGGAAATCCAGACTGGCCTGTGCCATACCCATTCGTATGATGCGTTCCGTTTCTTCGGGCGGCAGATGGTCATCGTAGTTGGGAAATTTCACCCATTTAAGCAGCACGGGCAGCGTTAAGCCTTGGAACACAAGCGTAAGCGTAATCACCACAAAGGTGATGTAAAGCATCATACTACGCTCTGGAAAGGGCGTCTGCGTGCCTGGAATGTAAAGCGGAATGGCCAAAGCAGCAGCCAACGACACCACGCCGCGCATGCCCGTCCACCCTAAGACCAAGGGTCCGGCCATTCCTTGCGAACGCGAATCGGCCACGGTGATGAACTTACTCATAAAGCGCGTGATGAACACCGCACTAAACGCGGCACCCATACGTATAACAACCAGCGCAACAGTTATCAACACGCCATAGGTCGTTGCAGTTAAAAGACTAACGCCATCTTCTTTAAGCCCCGACATTATCTCAGGCAAGTCTAGTCCGATAAAAAGGAAAGCCAACCCGTTGAGCAAGAATATAAGGAAGTGCCACACGTTCTCGGCCCGCAGTCTGGACGAGGAACCGATAATGAGTATTCGGCGATAGCTGAAATACAAGCCGCCGCTAACCACCGACAACACGCCCGAAGCCTCCATCGTTTCGGCACAGATGTACATCAAGTAGGGGCTGATGATGGTGAACATGGTGTCGATATTCTCGTCCATCGGCAGCCACTTGTGCAGCTTGATAAGCACATACGACAGCAATACGCCCACGCCAGCACCGCCAATAACCATCCAAACGAACGAGGCGGCGGCCTGATGCCATACAAATTGGCCCGTACCAATGGCGATAAGTGCGAACTTTACGATGATAAGCGAACTGGCATCGTTGAACAAGCTCTCGCCTTCGAGCACGGCCGAGATGCGCCGCGGCACTTTAACAAACTTCATAATGGCAGCAGCCGACACCGCATCGGGCGGCGAAACGATGCCGCCTATCAAAAAGCCCAGGGCCACAGAGAAGCCCGGAATGAACGTGTTGGCAATATATCCCACAACCAAAGCCGTGATAAACACAACGATGAAGGCGAACGAACCGATGATGCGCCGCCAACGCCAAAGCTCTTTCCACGAGTTGGCCACTGCGGCCTCGTAGAGTATCGGGGGAAGAAACACAAGGAATATCACATCGGGATGGATGCGCAAACGGGGCATGCCGGGGACGAAACTCAGAGCTATGCCGCCCAAAACAAGCATCACGGGGTAGGCCACCTTGATGCGATGACTAAACATTACCAGCAAACAGATGGATACAATCAGCAGAATAGATACGATGAGTTGGTGTTCAATCATATTTTGTTGATGAGTTGGTGAGTTTATGAGCTTGTGAGTTGGTGAGCTTATGAGTTGATGAGTTGTCAGTTTGTGAGTTGATAAATTTGCGTGCTTATTTGTTGACAAGTTCGTGCACTCACTTGTTTACAAGCTAAGGGACCAGCAAGCAGCCGCGTTGGCTTGTCCTCACGCGGCCTTATGGCTATAACCGGCCTACATGTTCATGCGTTTACAAGCTTCTTATCGCAAAAAAAGATTGGTTTTAGCAACGCGCTTGCCAACAAAGTTGCTGGCAACATATCGCCATTAAAACCATCATGTTCTGACGAAAACGCCTGCAAATGGCAGACGGGTTGGCCCATAAACCCATGAACTAATAAGCCTTCTAGCTGAACGTCGCGCCTATTTATCCAGCTTTTTGGCAAGCCATCCGTCTACAGAGAAACGGCCTGGGCCTGCAAAAAACAGCAGAACGAACACCACGAGGTAAACGAAAGCCAGCTCGCCCTGGGCTATCGAGCCACCATGAGCCATGAAGAAGGCCACACACATGGTGAATATCATGGGCATCAAGGCCAGCTTACTAAGCACGCCTACCACCAAAGCCAACGAGCAAACCAACTCGCCAAAGATGGCCAACGACAACGATAGGGCACTGCCTAGGCCCAACGGGTCGGGAAAACCGCCAGACATCTGCTCAAATCCTTCTAACTTCTGCAAGCCGTGCGATGCCAACAATAGGGCAAAAACCACACGGGCCACCAACAAAAAGGCGGCCGTACTACAACGCTGTTGCGCATCAGGCAACAAAAACTTTAACACTTTGTTCATTTTTTATTTTATTATCCTGATTAATTGGTTGATAAATTTACGAGGGAACGGGTGGACAAGTGGAGGAGTTCGTCAACCCACAACAGCCTTCCGCTTGCCGAATTGAAACATTCAGCAAGCCTTTCGGTATGCCGGCAAAAGTGTATTACTGCACTTTATTCGTGGAGAGTGGCCAATGAGGGATGAACCTTTACCTTGTGCGTAAGGCCATCACCACACCACTTTCTGCCCCAAATAATACTTATTCTCGTCATCGCGTGCCACGCCTTTACCCATACACTCAAAGGTGCGCACATTGCAATTGGGTATTTCGCGCCCACGATAGTAAGCGTTGAACGCATCTTTGGCATAGCCATCAATCAGCACACGGAACGAACCGTTTGAGGCATCCTCCACTTCTGCGCCCTCAAAATAAATGTTGAAAGCATCTTTGGCATAACCAAAGCTAAGCACCTGAAAGCTACTAGCCGAGGCATCTATCTTCTTTCCGAGGTAATATACGTCGAAATTGGTCTTCGAATAGCCGAAACCCAAGTTGTTTCCAGGCAGCAACTCTTCGGGGAAACGCCCCCAATCGCCACCATCTCGCGGCCCCACATCGGGCCTACCCCCATCGGGGACAACCACTAAGGGCTGGTCTTCGGCATCGCCCACCACGCGGAACGTGCGCGGATTAGCACCTTGCAACACTTCGCCACGATAGTACACCGCACGGCGGTCGCGCGCATATCCATGCCCCAGATATTCAAACGTGCGCGCATCGGCACCAGGTATCATGCGCCCTTCAAAATAAACGGCGTTCCGGTCTACGCCATAGCCATAGCTTTTGCGCCTTTCGCCGAACTGGTGTTGCGCCCAAACGGGCTGTGCCACCAGTGCCATCAGCATCAGCAGCATTGCAAACATGTTGGTATTAATAAGAACTCTCTTCATATTGCTTTATCATTTTAGTATGTTTCTGTTCGCAGCCATTGAAAGGCCAAGCGTTCACTTCCATTGTCGGTGTGTATCACCCCGCAATAGTCAAAGCCGTGTTTTTTGATGTTGTGCAGCATCGGGGCGTTGTCGCGGTGGGTGTCGATACGCAGGTTCTTGGCCCTGCTTTTGCAAAACCTCATCACCTCGGCAAACACGCCGCGTTGCGTTTCTTCGGCGGCCATGCGGTGGATAACGTGGTAAGCGCATTCACTGTCTAGCCATTGGCCTTGCCAAATGCGCGCATAAGTGGGGTCGGGACCCTCGGCCAACACAAAGGTAGCCACCACTCGCCCATCGTTCTCGCCCACATAACATTGCGCGCGGCGCAAGTCTTCTTCAACCGTGGCACGCCGTGGATAGCCCTCCACCCACTGCTGGGTGTTGCCTGCGGCCACCATACGTTGCCTGCCGATGTCTAACAGGCGCATCACAGCATCGAGGTCGGCCCTTGTTGCCAATCGTATTTGCATGTTATTTGCAAGTAAATGATGTTTCAAAACGTGGGCGACACCGCTTGGCTAAAAGCCTGCCGCACAACATAGTTCTAGTGCAAAAGTAATGTTTTATCTTTAAATAACGTTCAAAAAGTTGGCATTCTTTGGCCGTTTGCGCAAAAATGTATAGTTTTGCCGTAACTCAAAACAAAATAAAAATGAACAGACTGACATTTAAACTAACCATGACCGCGTTGTGTACGGTCCTGGCATGCTGCACTGGCAATAGTAAAAACCAAGAAAAGAAAGGACAAACAATGAACACAAAAGCTGAAATATACCTCGCCGGCGGATGCTTCTGGGGTACGGAACACTATCTGAAACAAATAGACGGCGTGACAGAAACGCAGACGGGATATGCCAACGGACATGGTGAGAACCCCTCGTACCAAGAGGTTTGCACAGACAAGACGGGCTTTGCCGAGGCCGTACGAGTGGCCTACGACCCCGAACGCCTGCCGCTTTCGCTGCTGTTGCAACTTTATTTCAAGTCGATTAACCCCACTTCGCTTAACCGACAAGGCAACGACGTGGGCACACAATACCGCACGGGTATCTATTACACCAACCCTAACGACCTGCCCATCATCCAAGCAGAAATGGCGAAGGTGGCCAAACGCTACGACCGACCGCTGCAAGTGGAGGTGTTGCCACTGAAAAACTTCTACGATGCCGAGGATTATCACCAAGATTACCTCGACAAAAATCCTACGGGCTACTGCCACCTACCGCAAGCCTTGTTCGACATGGCCCGCAAAGCCAACAAGAAAACAGATGAAAAGAAAGTCTACGCCAAGCCTTCTGACGAAGAATTGAAAAGCAAACTAACGCCCCTGCAATACGAGGTGACACAGAACGCAGCCACCGAACGCCCCTTCGCAAACGAATACGACCACGAGTTTCGCCCCGGCATATACGTGGATGTAACCACAGGCCAACCGCTATTCCTTTCCACCGACAAGTTCGATTCGGGCTGTGGATGGCCCGCTTTCTCGAAACCCATCGACAACCAATTGCTAAACAACATCGAAGACCGTTCGCATGGCATGCTGCGCACCGAGGTCCGTTCGGCCAAAGGCAACGCGCATCTAGGTCATGTATTTAACGATGGACCCAAGGAAACGGGCGGATTGCGCTATTGCATCAACAGCGCATCGCTGCGTTTTGTACCAAAAGAAGATATGGAAAAGCAGGGTTACGGCAAGTATCTGCCCATGTTGGAAGAGAAATAAAGCCCCCTTCCACACATTCACAGCCACAACCGTCACTGGCCATGTGGCTTACCCCATCGGGATGCCTAGGCTATCTGGGCATCCCGATTGTTTTTTAGTTAGCAACAAACAGTGCCTTATCGCCAAGCTGGGCCAGCTGGTCGGCTGCCCATTAACGCTTAAAAGGCAAAGCCTAGGCCTAAGTAAGGATATACAAGGAAACGAGAGATGCCATAATGGGTTTCGGGAACAAACGTTGGGTTGACACCAGCGCGGAGAAAGAAACCCACGGCAGGCTGATAGCGATAACCCACATTCGCAAAGCCATAGTAACCATACTTCCATATCTCGGGCGGATCAGACGACATGCCGAGAGGGGGCGTTGCATCCCACTCATAATCGCGTTTAAAGATGCCATGCATCATCCCCACCCCCAATTCCAAGCTATGGTTAGCTCTACCAATAAGGCCGTAAGCCTCGAACACCGCCGCCGGCCCTTGATAAACGCAAGCGCCGCCTTCGCTTTTATCAGACGTTCGGCCTGCATTAAAGGCCAACCCCAGGCGATAGCCCAGATGGCTGTTAGCCGAAAAGCGCGAATCGAAATTTGCGCCAATAATGCCCGATGCGCCAGCATACTCGTTATATACGGCACGCCGCGGTTTTTCTTGTGCCATCAGCAATGCTGCAAACAATGCAAAGGCAATAGTTAATAGTTTTCGTTTCATATACTAAGGTGTTTTATTCTCACAGGTGTTTTAACAAAACAAGAGAGGCGCAAATGGCAATATCCCTTATAGCTTGCCCCAACCGAATATAGTCTATCCCTCACAAGTGCCCCTTATATCAACGCTTGCCACAACATATCCAAATGCTGTTAGCCATACAGCGGCAACACCAAACGCACTGTTACCACGCACTTGCCCCTTCGTCGCTTCATCAAAGAGGCAAAGGCAAGGCACAGGCCCATGTTTTACACCAAAGAAAACCCACGCAACAAGGCCAAGCAGCGGCCATCGGTTCTTGGCTATTTGCTTAGCTGTTTCATCAATTCGGCCATTTTGCCGCGGCGTTCTATCGAGTACACGCCGCTTTCTTTTTCCAAATATTCAAAAAGGTTGAAAGCCTTTTGCAATAGCGTTTCCCTATCGTGCGCCGACGCTTCGGTATAGGCTTCGGCGTAATACAATTCGGCCAGCATAGCCAGTCGTTCCAACCGCTCGTCTTCGGGATACGACTGAATGGCCAACATCAACTCGTCGATGGTTGCGAAATGGTACAGATTGTACGGGCCTAAGTACTGTTCGTACAACTGACGGATAGACTGGCGCCTTTTAGTAACCTCTTTTTGGTCGAGCATTCGGCGTAGGGCCTCCGCAAATTCGCGGATAAGTCGTTTTATATAATCGCGTTGTAGCATTGGTACGTAATGTTTAGAAGATGGCATTCATATTGCCGCAAAGTTACAAAAATCTTTCAAAACAAGGTGCACCTCATGGCTAGATTTATGCTTGCGAGATGCAGAATGTTGTTTACAGAAAACATCTTTCCAACTAAACAATCTTATAAACATAGCTTTACAAACCACGTTTTTTTATGTCATAAAACATAAAAAGCGTTGACAAACATCAATTTCGTGGAAATTTTGCAGATTTTTTCGGCACAAGTATTGCGGGATTAAAAAAAACATCGTAACTTTGCATTGTATTCGAGAGAATGCTTTTCATAATAAGTTTTCATTAGGTTAGTAGTTTGATAGATTTTAAGGTTAAAGATTATGTTATTAGATTTTGAAACAATCGCGATGTTGGTTGGCGTTACAATCGTAACTGCACTTAGCATTATCGCTTTGCAACACACCAACGTCCGTTAACATTATTCTTTGGGATGACGGGATGAGTGATCATGCCGTCATCTTTTTCTTTATACATATACCAAGTTGGTATATACAAGCAACTAAGCTTTAACACAGGCCCCAGGCAAGCAAAGAGAAAGTAATCGGCTTTGCAATTTTAGTCACTGAATTTGTTTTGACTTTTAATCTTTCTATAAATTGAGAGGGATGCTGGACAAATCAACGCACTGGTTTATACACACACACAAAGCCAACAACTCCCGAAGACACCAACGCACTAACTCGACAACTTATCAACTCATTCACTCAAAAACTTAAATTACTATCTTTTATCTTACAATGTCGCTCTAAATTTCGCTCCGTTCTAGCGAAAATATTGGTTAAAAAGTAGGCAAATATCTACCATTTCTACCCATTCACACCTTGAGGCTTATCTGTTTTTAAGCCAAAAACCTGCATTTTGCACCATTTTGCCTTTCTATTTTGCTTGCCAGCTCATTATTTCTTCCCCCCAATTACGCCCTTTTAGCCCCTAAAAACCTACTTTTTGATGGGTGTTTTGCCCTTTTTAGCCATCTGTTTCATAGTTCGAAGAGGTTTTGTTTATACATTTGCTATGGATATTTATGCTTTTCATCTGGCAATTAGCGGCAAATCGCACTGCATTTAGCGGCATTTCGCCTTGCGTTTTGGTGCAAAACGCAAGGCATTTAGCACCAAAACACACTGCATTTAGCACCAAAACGTACTGCATTTAGCGGCATATTGCACTTCATTTAGGGGAAAATTGCCCTGAAAATGGTGCAAATGGCGATTGTTTTAAATTAATATTCATTTTGCCGCATGCAGATGCTAACCCTATTTAGCATTAAAACAAACCTTCGCGAGAATCGATTTTTTGCGATGAGTTGAGCTGTTGGTTCAGGAAAAGGGTACTCATAATGTTAAAATTCTTGCTGAAAACAAGACATTCTTTGGTTGGCAGGCGTTAGGTTTAGTAGGGTGGCTGGGGTGGGTTAGCTAGATGTTCTAGGTTTATCTAGTTGTTCTAGGTTTATTTTGTTTATCTAGGATTTCTAGGTATTCTAGTTATTCTAGGCTTTCCAGTTGTTCTAGGTTTTCTAGTTGTTCTAGGTTTTCTAGTTGTTCTAGGTTTTCTAGCCATTCTAGGTTTTCTAGTTACACTAGACGTTCTAGATTTTTGGCAGCATTAGGCTCGCTCGTTCGTCGGTGGTGCGCAGCCACCTTTTCACCCTTTCTCCTTTTCACCCTTTCACCCTTTCACCCTTTCACCCTTTCACCCTTTCACCCTTTCATCTTTTCACCTTTTCATCTTTTCACCTTTTCACCTTTTAAAGGGGCGCAGCCATTTTTTCACCTTTTCACCTTTTCACCTTTAAATGCCCCTTCCCTTACTTGCACAAAAAAACGCCGACAAGAACGAATGTCCTTGTCGGCGTAGAGAATATAAGTTACCGAGTTAGCTTTGTTAAGCGTGCCTCAGCTATAGGCTTGTTGGCATCTTATTGACGCAACAGCTTAACGCTAGGCAGCGACTTGCCGTCTTTGCGAATCTTCAAGATGTAAACACCCCTGTTGGCAATGTGCAGGCGAACATTGTTGCCAGCAGCAACCTTCACGGCCTGAGCCAAGAGGCGAGTGCCATCGAGGGCGTAAACCTCAAACTGATAGTTGCCTTCTTGTGGGCAATCAACGAGGATGTCTTCGCCAACGGTGTAAGCCTTGGGTTGAGCATCGCTGCTTTCAACGCCATCGATACCCGTGGAGTTACCCACCTTGATAACGCTGAACGTACGCATGTCTTTACCATAAGCGTTCTGCAAGGTAAGCGTTACCTTGTAGCTGCCAGGCTGTGCATAAGTAAGTTTAGCTGTTCCAGCTTCGCCGTTGCCAGTGGCATCAGCAATTTTACCCTTAGCTGCTGTCCATTGAGCAGTGGTTTTCAAATCGAAGCTAGAACCTTTGCAGAAGGGACTACCAGCGGCAAACTCAGGTTCGATGGCCATAATGCTACCTTGTCCTTCTTTCGCACCCTTCACAAAGTCAACAGCACCGATAGTGGCAGCTGTTGTCTTGCTGTTTGCAAACTCGTGGTTAGCAGCAGGAGCAGTTTCAAAGTTCCAGAATGCAAGAGGATTATTGGAGCCATCAACATTGTTCATGTTTGTAGCAACTTCTGTGGCATTGAGCGCGCGGTCGAAGAACTTCACGTCATCAACTGCGCCATTGATAGCAGCACATTGGTGACGACCCTTACCGATGAGGAACCAACTATCGTTGTACTCACTTCCCCAGTGGTATCCGGGATATTGATAAACGGGGGGCAAGCCAGTGCCTGTGCTACCATCAAACTCCCAACTAGCCACTTCGGCTTGCTTACCGTTAACGTAAATGATTTCACGTACACCTTGTCCTTGTACATGTTCCATTACGAAGGTTAGGTGAGTCCAAGTGTTGGGTGCGAAGTTAACCTTCCAGTGGGTCTTATGTTCGGGACCACCGGTTTGGTTTTGACGGATAACAAACGAGAGCCTTTGCGACTTAGAGTTATATGTAGACCAGAACGAACCCCAGTTGTTTTGTGGCCATATAGTAGTTTGGTCGCGCAGGTCGAGAACCTGCATGTCACCTTGGGGTATGGTGTTGAACTTCACCCAGAGAGAAAGCGTCCAAGCCTTTTGCATATTATCAGTATTGAAACCAAGAGGAACAGAGCGCATACCCACGCCCTTCTCGTTAACCATGACACCGCGTGAAAGCTGTCCGTCGCTCTTGCGACCAGTATATGCAAGGCTGATTTGTTCATTGGCCTCAACCGAAATGTTCTCGGTCTTACCATTGGCAGTTAGCGACTTGATGCGAGGAAGTGCACCAATGTGTTCGTCGGTAATTTGCACAAAATCGTTGAAAATACGCGTTTTGCTAACGCCTTCTACATCGCCAGTAAGTTCGAGCTTGTATGATCCAACAGCGTTGATGCCGGTAACTTCAACCGAATTACCACTGCCAGAGAACGCCTGATTGCCTTGGAGGTCGAGCAAACGCCATTGGCCTGCCTTGTGGCGTGGGTCGGCATAGCTCATCGTGAACGGCTCGTTAGGTTTAATCATCGTTTGCGAAAGGGTGATGTCGTCGTTATAAACATAACCGGGCAAAGAGAGGCTGCTCGTCCAAGCGATGTCCGACTCTTGCTTCATATCAAGCGATACAGCCGATACGCCCAGCTTAACTTTGGGGTTTGCGCTAGAAGGATCAACAGGGATGCGATAGATAAGTGCGCCCCACGATGTGGTTACGCCCATGCAAATGGGGTTCTTACCCTCTTCTTGTGCATAAAGCTTAAAGAGCGAGGTGTTAACATCGAGATTGTAGCAGGGTTGTCCCTTAGCCACTTGGTTTGGCATCTCGAAGATGAGCTTACCATCTGCTCCACTAGCGTTGAACGAGAGCATGCTACCTTTGAGGTTAGTGGGTTTCTCGGGCTTAACATAGCTGCCACGTGTGATGGCCATCTCACCCATATAGAGGTTCATGCGGGTAGCATCTTCGAACTTCAAGGCAACGAGAGCCAGTTTTTTCCCGTCGAAATCGTTATCAACAGTAAAGGTCTTGGTTACCCATTCGTCTGCGTCGGGCAGTTCGGTCTTGGCACGCAGCGTGTAATTGTGCTCGGTGGTTTCGCTACCTTCGGCAGTGAGCACCATGTTAACATTGGCAGTACCCTCCTTCATCTTATATTTCAAGGTGATAACATCACCCTTCTTCAAATCGAAGGCGGTTTTGAAGAGTTGCAGATACTCCTTATTTGTAGAGCCATATACGCGCATGGTTGAACCACCCATGTAGGCATCGTCCCATACGAACTCGGCATCGAGACCTTCTTGGGGCACCTTAGAGCTGTTATGTCCCATCAACTCGGAGGTGAACCACCAACGCCACGTGGGCAAGTAGTCTTGAACGCCTACGTTAGCCCATTCTCCGCTGTGCTGGCGAACGCCGTCCCAGTTGAAGAATTTACCATTACCCAAGTTGAAACGGGTTACGAAAGGCTCAACACCAAGGTCCCAAGAGAGTACGCTTCGTGCAGACATGAAGGGCGACATACCTTGGAAATCTACGTTGTCAGCATGGTAAAGCAAGCTGTTGCCTACTTGGGGGCAGTTGGCGGGGTTGCGCGTGCCACCCGTAAACCAGCGTTCGGTACGCAACATGTAGGTACGTTGCATGGTTTCGGGGTCGCTACCCTTCTCGTTGCGGCTCTCCCAGAACATGTTGCGCGAGTGAGCTCCCCACAAACCGATAGAGATGTCGTGGTTCTGCAACACAGTCCATACGCGGTTTCTTGGTTCGCCACCTTGCATGTTCACACCAGCATAGAGATATAGCGGATCGCGTTGCATGCTACGGGCGTACGAAACAGAAGAAGAAAGGAACGAGCCGCCGCTACCACTCCAGTTGTAGTTAAAGAACAACGATGCGGCTTCTTCGCCTTTCTTACCAAAGTTTCTCCGGTTGTGACCACCCAAACCGTTGTCGAAAACACGTGTACCAGTATCGGTTGTTCCATCATACCACATGTTCTCAAAGATGGGACTCTTTGATGCCATCTCCTTGTTCAGGGCAACGTGGAAGTTGCGCACATTGGCTACATCGGTAGGAGTACAGGTGAACTCCGAGTTGTAACCAAGTCCGTCGATACCATAATAAGAGAGGAAGTTGGCTGCTTTCTGCGCCATTCCCTGACCGGCCAAGCCAGCAAACATCCTTTGATACTCGCTAGGCAGACCGCCGTATGCAATGCCTGCTACCGACGAAACGGCTACACCATTTTTGTGTGCCACGTCGAGCAGGGCAGCAGGAACACGACCTAGCGGCATCGACCAGTCGCCCCAATGGTCAACGTAGCTCCACATCGAGAACACTTCTGAGTTGAAATTACCGTCGGGTAGTGCGTTTTTGTGTGGGTCGTCGTAGGGCAACCAAGCAATAAGGCGCTTGTCGTGTGCAGCCTCCAGTTCGTTGTTCACCTGAGTGGCCTTGTTGCGGAAGCGCACTTTGGGCTTAACGCGCGAAATAAAGAAGTTGTCGTCGTTGTTGACCTTATGGCTCCTATCCCATGTTTGCAACAGGGTATGGAACTTTGCCGACTCGACGTCTTTGGTGGTTACATATCCTTCCTTGAACGCCTGAGCGTGTGCGCCAAGCGAAGTAAGGGTAAGTCCAACAAAGATGATGTTCTTGTTGAAATTCTTCATAATGGGTTTAGTTGTTTATTAGTTAGACCTGCGCGGACACAAGTTTACAACGAAAAAAGTGTCCATGCTTAGTATAATCTACAAAAAAAGCATCCTGCAAAGGCCACTTTCCACCATGCAATGGTTCGCAACAGCCCGGTGAAGAGCCATTGAAACCATGAGCGATATGTGGATTTTACGCTGGCGCATGTTGCAGAATGCGGAATTACACGTATAAAATGCTATCGTTATGCGTTGGTTTTGAATCTTGGGTTTATGAGTTTGCAGGCCGAATGGCTTAGCATTCGAAATTCCTGCCAACCCATAAACCCCAGAATTCATCGCTTGGGGACTAGAAGTTAGACGGCGTTTGCACATCCCACCAAAGGCGCGTGCCTTGTTGGTCGGGACCTCCCAGCGCATCCAATCCAGAGGTTTGGATGTCGGCTATTGATGCTTGGTCGTCGTTGGGGAATACCATCCGCCTAACCAAATCGCCGGGGTTCAAGCTTCCGTCGTTATATCTGGTAAGCACGGGGAAGAGTTTGGGATAACCCGTACGGCGCATTTCGCCCCATGCTTCAAAGCCGTTGGGGAAGAGAGCGATGTACTTTTGGGTGATAATCTTTTCGAGTTTAACCTCTTGCGAATCGCTATCATCCCACTTAACGCCAATCGTTGTGCGCGATGTTTCCTTCGGAGTTCTACCCGTTGGGTCTACATATACCACTTCAACCGGCTTTTCAAGCTCCAAATATTCTTCAAGATAACTCGTCAAGCTTTGGGTATAGCTGTCGTCAGCAGTAAACAACAGAGAGTTTTTCACGCCATCTTCGTACCACTGCTGAGCTGTTTTCCCCTTACCTACGTTCCATCCGCGCAACACACCCTCAGCACGAAGGAAACAAACCTCGGCCAACTTGAAGAGATAAATGGGAGCATTGGTCAACATTGTGCTGCTATAACGGCTGAACGAGATATAAGGATTCTCGGTTCCCTTGGCAGCTCCGACCTTAGAGCCCGAGCGGATACCAATGATGTCCGCACCCATCCGTGTCACGGTGCCATCTTTTGAGGTAATTTCACCATTATTAGTGTCGAACAGCAGCATGCCCGTTCTTGCGGCATCGTTAACGTAAGGATGTTTGAAGCTTTTAAGCAAGGTAACGAAACTAGCACTGGGTGCAAAGTCTTTCCAGCTGTCGCCACCTATAACAGAAAGCGGATGATGACCATTCATACTAGAACTAGGCATGTAGAATTCTTGACTGCGGTCTACAATCACTCCGTCTCTCACAGCCTCTTCAGCCCATTGCTTTGCCAAGTTCTTATCACGTTTCACGATGTGCATGGCCATGCGAAGTTTCAAAGAGTTGGCCAAGCGTATCCACTTGTCTATCTCCGTATCGATGTTGTATGAGTTTTTCGTATTAAGCGTACCCGCATAGCCTTCGAGCTTATCCTTAATATAGTCCTTATATTCGTCAGACTTTGTTCTCAAGCGGTTATAGCAAGCCACGAAAGTGTTGATGTTCTCAACCACACGCTTATAGATAAACTCTTGCGTATCATACTTAAAGGGTGCATGCTGCTTGTTTACCTTAAACTCTTGGTAAGGCATCGGGCCATAAAGGTCGGTGTTGCGAACAGCTGCGAAGCTATAAAAAAGCAAGGCAAGTGCCTTCAACTCGGGGATAGTGTCGGCAGAAGGGTGGTTCATCAGCGGCGTAAGATAATTCTTCGTCATCACAAAAGTACCATTCGCACCAGCGTTCCATCCGCGAGACACGTGATAAGAAGCACGTATCTCATCACCGAAATCAAACTTAGAGTGAGGTATTACCGAATACTGGGCGTATATGTCGGAAACAGTGGCATGGAACTGATATGAATGTTCTGTTGGCGATTCAACAACACCTCCACCATTAATCTTTCCACCCAGAATTAGTTGCTGCGCGCCAATAAATGCGCCCAGTTCGTGGTTCATGTGCTTGGCAGCCGAGTCCATCTGAGCTTTGGTATACTCCGTATCATAGTTAATGGAGTCTACATTGCCGTGAAACACCTTATCATCGAGTTTCAACTCATTTGATTGGAAGGTGTCTTCGGGGTCGTCATAGTCTAGGCACGACGACAAAGTCACCACTCCGGCCACAGACATTGCCATGGCAAAAAACTTTATAAGTTTCATTGTTGTTACAAGTTAAGTTTTAGTGAGAAGCCATACGAACGCGACGAAGGCATGTTGAAGGCCTCGAAAGCGCCCATGCCGTTGCCAGTAGACAGCGAAACGTCGGGATCTACGGGTGCGTCCTTATATATAAAGAAGAGGTTACGCCCGATGAACGACAGGTTGAGGTTACGTCCTTGGCCGAAGAGGTTACGGAAAGTGTAGCCCAACGACAGTTCGCGCAGGCGGAAGTTGGTGGCGTTGTAGATGTATTCCGAGGGGTTCTTGTTGTCGCCGATGCTGCGATAGTACTCTTCAACACCGACAAGGCGGTTGCTGCCATCGGGCAGGTACATGGCCAACTGACCGTCAGAGGTGCGCAAGTTGTTGCGTTCGGCATTAAGGCGTGCCTCCTCGGTACGTTTCGAAAGACCCAAATAATCCAGGTAAGCTTCGGTAAGCGAGATTACCTTACCACCAACACGGCCGTTGATGAGGAAGAACAACTGGAAGTCCTTATAGTTAATGGTGTTGCTCCAGCCCAGCTGTATCTTGCTGTTCATGTTGCCAACATACTTCTTGTACAGTTTGTTCGATTGTGTTTCGCGCAGCAAGCCGTCTCCTTCCTCCACTTCAAATGTACCATCTGCCTTACGGCGGAAGTCGGTAACATACATGTCGCCAATGCGTCCACCCTTCAAGTAGTTCACACGAACACCTGCAATGTCGTTATATACCAAGGCATCGCTTCCATCGGGATTGGTAGCAACGTTCAAGATGGTGTTGTCGTTGAACGAGAAGTTGGCCGACGTGCGCCAAGTAAAGTCCTTTACAAACTTGAAGTTGTAGGCCACTGTGGTTTCAAAACCGCGGTTACGAACCTTACCCGAGTTAACGGGAACGCGTTTGCCGGCAGCATTAGCGGCAATCATGTAGAGGTTGTCGGATACCGTGTTGTAGAAAGTGAAGTCGAAGTCGAGTTTGCTTCCGAAGAACGACGACTCGATACCCGTTTCAAACGATTTGGTCTTCTCAGGAACGGGATTCTCAAACTTAGCGAAAGAACTTACCGAAGTAGAACCCTTCTCCAAGTCGCGAACCCCAGTGGAGAACACAATATTGGGAATAGAGTTACCCACCTCCGAGTACGAAGCGCGATATTTAAGGTACGAAATCCACTCGGGGAGTTTCACCAACTGGTTCACAATGGCATTGGCACCTACCGAGAAGTAGCCGTAGTGGTCGGCCGTTCCACGATTTCTAAATTGGCGGAAAGCGCGATACCAGTCTACACGATACGAACCGTCCACGTAAACCATATCTTTCCAGCCCACCTGAGCTGTAACAAGCGCAGCGCGGTCCCAGTTAGACGACAAGCTACGGCTTAGCGAACCCGACCCGCCAGCGCGCGAGTCGAAGAAGTTAACCTCAGTAGAAGGTTTGTCTTGCATGCCGTGTACGTAAGTGGCAGCCGAATACTTGCTTTGGTTTTCGCCGTGAACCATGTGGCCAACATAACCTGCCGTAGCCGAAAGGCTCCAATCGGGCGTCAACTCCTTATTATAAGAAAGCAGGTAGTCGGTATAGAACTCTTGTGTCTTCTCCCAGCCCAGCGAGTAGATGCCGAAGGGGTCTACGCCTTGTGGCGTAAAGTTGGTGGCATGACGCTTGCCTTCGCTGTTAAAGTTGGTAAGAATGTAATTGAAACGAGCTTGGAAATCCAATCCCTTGATGATTTCGTACTTGGCCATCATCATTCCCGTAAACCTATTCTCACGCTGTATGCTCGAATGCATGTTCACCAGCCAATACGGGTTGTTCTGGCTATGCTCCATATAAGCCCAGTTTTGCATGGGGCCTTCGAGCTTTACATCATGCACATTGCGTTTATACACACCGCTTACGTCTTTGTCGGCCTCGTAATAAGACTGTTTTGAAATCCAGCTACCACGATCGTGCACATAATTGTCGCGATAATAGTCCATATCTATGTTGCGCGGCGTAACGTAAGTGTGATAAATGGGGTTGAACACTGTTCCACCACCAGGCCTGTTCGTTGTTTTGGTACTAACGAAGTTGGCCGACACCTCAATATTCAGCTTTTCGAACAGCTTATAGTTCTGGCGGAAAGCCATCGTATTACGGTTGTAGGCATTGTTACGAATCATACCATTAGCATGCGAGTTACCTATTGAAAAGTAGGTTTGCACCTTCTCTGTACCACCCGACACCGACACCGAGTTGTTGGTTGTGATACCCGTACGGAAGAATTCGGCCACATCGTCCTTGGCATAGTTGCGCAGATGAGCCACGTTTTCGTAACCTGGGAATATCTTAGTATCGGGTTTGTACTTCAACAAGCGGTCGGCCTCGGGCAGGTCGGCAATTTTTCCGCCCCATCCATCAGCAGCCAATGCGCTGTCTTGCTTGTAGCCTGCGCCATAAGTATTTTGTATTTCGGGGGTAAGCAATGGGGTGTCGAAGGTAACGTTCGACGCTACACTAACGGCCATCTTGCCTTCCTTACCCTTCTTCGTGGTAATCATCACCACACCGTTGGCAGCCACCGAGCCATAAAGCGCCGAAGCGTTGGCACCTTTCAGCACGTTGATGCTCTCGATGTCGTCGGGGTTAATCATAGACAGCGGGTCGGAACCTTCGCCCACACCCGAATAGGTAACATTGCTGCCGCTGCCAATCTGGCCGCGCGTGTTGTTCAGCATGGGCACACCGTCAACAACGATAAGTATCGCGCTGTTACCCAAAATAGATTTGTTACCACGCAAGATAATTTTCGATGCACCACCGGCACCACCGGCACTGGGCGTAATGGTAACACCCGACACCTTACCCTCAAGCGTGTTGGCCACGTTGGGGTCTTGCACCTTTACCAGGTCTTCTGCCTTTACTTTCTGCGTTGAATAGGTAAGCGACTTTTCTTTTCGCATAATACCCATAGCCGTAACAACCACTTCGCCCAGCACCTTGCTGTCGTCTTGCATCGTTACGTCCACCACGCGCCTGTTGCCTACCGCCACTTCTTGTGTTTGGTAGCCCACATAGCTAAACACCAGCGTAGGGCTTGCAGCATCGGCTTGTATGGTGTACTCGCCGTCGATATTGGTAACGGCACCTTTACCCGTACCTTTCACCAGCACGCTAACGCCGATAAGCGGCTCTCCATGCGTATCCTTCACCACACCTTTAACGGTGTTAGTCGTGGCCTGAGCTCGCTGAGCCGCCGTTGCCACGGCGCTAATCGTAGGTTTGCTCATTGTCATGGGCGTACCGGCATTGTTCACGCCAGCCCACACCGAAACCATTGGCACCGCCGTTATCGACAAAGCCAACAATCCCTTCAACAGCAATCCATCTGTCTTGAATTTGGGTTCGTTCATAAGTTTAGTAAATAATATTTAAGTATATACTCAATTTACAGGTAGTAGGCGCGAGATTGATGCACGCCTTAACGCATGGAATTGTATTTATTCCACGAGTTTACAATACTATAACAACTTAATAAGCATTATTACTTACTACTTCAATAAAAATAAATCTTTCTCGTTACGGGTGTTCTAATTATCTACTCCCTTTTATATCACACTAACAGCAAGCTAAATAGTTTACCATCCGCGTATTTCAAGATACAAAACCTACTCAAAACCATGCAACAATCTAGAACGCCTAGTGTAACTAGAAAACCTAGATAGCCTAGAATAACTAAAAAGCCTAGGCAAGCAAAACAAGCCTAGAACAGCAAGCTAAACTACCCCAGCCGACCTACTAAGCCTAACGCCTGCCAGCCAAAGAATGTCTTGTTTTTGGCAAAGATTTTAACATTATGAGTGCCCTTTTTCTGAACCAACCGCTCACCTCATCGCAAAAAATCGATTCTCGCGAGGGTTTGTTTTGATGCTAAATTGGGTTAGCCTGTGCATGCGGCAAAATGAATATTAATTTAAAACAATCGCCATTTGCACCATTTCTGGGGCTATTTGCCGCTAAATGCAGTGCGTTTTGGTGCAAAATGCAGTGCGTTTTGGTGCAAAATGCAAGGTGTTTTGGTGCTAAATGCCTTGCGATTTACCACCAAATGCGTGACGATTAAGCATAAATATTCGCCGCAATGGTATAAATAAAACCTTTCAGAACCATTAAAAACATGGTTAGAAAGGGTAAAGTGAGCGTTAAAAAGTGGGTTTTTAGGTACTAAAAGCAGGTAATTGGGGGTGAGAAAATTACGAACTGGGCACCAAATAGAAAGGCAAAATGGTGCAAAATGCAGGCAAAGCACTCAAAAATGAGACAAATGAAGAAGCGCGCCAAACTAAAATTGCCCCTATTTGCATGCTTTTCGTGCCCATTTTTTCCTAGAATGGGGTGGCGACACGCACGCCTTTTGTAAAGCATTAAGAACAAAACCGCACTGGTTTTCTGGCAAAATAGTCGGACTGATCGGACTGGTCAGACTGGTCGGACTTGTCGGACTTGTCGGACTTGTCAGACAGCTTGGACAGCTCGGGCTTGCCTGTTCTATCAACCCCTTAACAAGCAAAACGGCCTTCGAAAGACTGCTCTTTCGAAGGCCGTTAACCGCGTGCATGCGCTACAAGCCTGTTCAAACACAGCAAATAGGCCTCATGCCGCTCTTCACATTGCTGCAAACAAGTAAAGCCTGCACAATATTAAAACATGTATCACTTTTACTTAACGATAAACTTCTTGCCCTTTACCACATACACGCCCAAAGGCAATGCCTTCTTGCTGCCTGCACGTCGTACAAGTTGCCCGTTCAAATTGTAAACGTCGTTCTCAAGAAGTTCTTCTTTCGACACCTTCACGTCGTCGATGCCGTTAATGGCAGAGAAGTTGGGCAATACCAGCACATTGGCGTTTACCAAGCTTGCAGGTATGGTGCTGCTATTGGCCGAAACCTCCAATTTCTCGGCCCACCATTGGCGGTTACCCACCTCGTCGAGTCCCGATTCGTTAAGCAAGTTGTAGCCATGACGTACAGTAGCATCAACCAATTGATAGCCTTCGGCTGCCTTGAACGTAACGCTTACAGGCTGTTTGTAGCCCGAAGTAGAGTTGAGGGCCTCGCTAAGAACAACCGTTCCGTTAGAAACAGTTCCGTTTTCGGCCTTTGCGCCCACTTTCACCACGTCCTTATGTACATTCACAAGCACATCGATGATGTCTCCGCCGTCTTGTAGAATTTCATTGCTACCCTTGGGGTCTAGGCTGTTCCAGTCTAGCTTGAAACGCATGCGATAAATTCCCTCTTTTAAGTTGGCAGGCACTTTGAAACTGCCCAACCAGTTCTTCACATTATCGTCTTGTGGGAATTGACCGCCCTTGTCGAAACGCTTGCCGTTGCTGTTGTACCAACTGCCATTGTCATTGTTGGCATGAGCAGAGAAACTAACCACCTCGCAGTCGTCTGTTCTGGTGGGGAGGTTGTTGTTGAAGGTCAATCCCTTGGTGCTGTCGAACACACCATCGTTGTTCCAGTCAACAAATACGTAGCCACTCATCCACAATCCGTGGTAAGCAATATACGGCGTGTAGGTTTGGCCAGCCACTACATCAAACACCACCTTGTTGGTAACGTCGAGATAGAATTGCTTGGTGATGCGCGCCGTCAGCGTGTTGTCGGGATACTGTTGCAGGTTCTTTTTCTTGTTGCCCTCGCCTTCGTACAATCCCACGTGCATCATATATCGGTCTTCACGGCCATGAGGAGCCTTCTTGTTATAGTTCACTTGGTAGTGTGGGCCTTGTCCAGAGGTGTCTTTGGGGTCGATAACCTCATCGGGCTGGCCTTTCGACACTTCTTTCCATACAATTGGAGATGCGGTATGCAGGTCGGTAGAAACGGCACGCGCGCCAATGGTTAGCTTTTCGGCATCGGCAGAGAAAGGAATGTGGGCGGCGATGGTGGCCCATTGCGAAGTGCGGCCCACTTCTATTTCCTCGTTGTCTTTCTTAATGAAAATCTCAAAGTGGTCGATGTTGTTGTCATCGTTGTACGAACGTCCATACTTATCCACCTGCCCATCTACTATCCAATGCAGTTTCAGGGTGATGTCTGTTGCACTCTCCGAAACCGTTTCGGCACTAACAAGTTCCTTTATTGGCTTCGGGGCTACGGTGCGGCTGTCGTTCAGTTCAAGCTTGCCCACCAACACGTCTGCTTCGCCCTTCACGCGCAAGGCCACACGTTGTATCTTTCCACCATTAAGCCTGTCTAGGCTAATGGTTTTCTCGTTCCAGCCAGCAGCGGTTGCATCAACGGCATATTCTTGCCAAACCCCGTTCACCTTCAAAAGCAACGCAACAGTTGCATTGCCCGCCACGCGTTTCAAAGCCACACGCGCTACGGGGTGTGCGCCAAGCGTAACGTCGGTTTTGTATAGCACCACGTCTACGCCCGTGTTGCCCGCATTGCCTTTCAAGCTAAGGCAAGTACCGCCGACATAGGCCTCGGCATGGGTGAAAGTAGGCACGAAAGTTTTGTTTGCCGTCTCGGTTCCGGCATCGTAAACAAGCCAACGATAGGTTGGCACGATGTCTTGGCTAGCCATGTTGTACCATCCACCTTCGGTTACGGGTGCACCTTTATAATAATAATGGTTGCCGTTGCCCAAGTTGAAGTGGGTGAGGAAAGCCTTGCTGATGGCCGAACGCTCGGGCATGTACTCGCTTAGGCCACAGAAAGTAGTCAACTGGCTCTGCCAAGTAGTGCTCATGGCCTGAGAAGCATCGGGGCGATAGGCCGGATTGTTATGGCCACCCGAGAAGAAACGCTCTTGCATCATCTGGTAATTGGTTTGCCATTCGCCGTCGGTTGCACCCTTGGTATTGGTATATATCATGTTGGCCGTATGTTCGCCCCACACAATGAGGTTCATCTTGGTGGTTTGTTTCAGCTCTTCCCAGTTTCTGCTCATGCTGTTGATGTGCACGCCGGCATAAAGTCTGCTGATGTCCTTGCATGTTTCTTCGGCAAACTTTTCAGATTCCTTCAAGCCCGTTTGTATGTAGCCACCAGGATAATTCAAGAACAGCTCGTGAATGGGCTCGTCTTTTGTTCCATAGAGTTTTCCATAATTATCTTCATCGAGCGTAAAGTTGGTTGAGGTGTAAATCAACGAGTTGTAATCGGCGAAACCCCTTGCTTTTGCTTCCTTGTACAAGGCTTTATGGAATGCAATCACATCGGCATCTTCGTTGCGGTAAGCCTCCCAGTTGTAAACAATGCCATCGTGTCCGAAAAACATCAGTGCATTGAGCATCGGCTCTACGTAAATGTACTTACCGTTTTCTTTTTTAGAGATAAGATCTACCCACGGTTTATCGTCGGCTCCACCATACATCTTTTCGAAAAACATCTGACCCGACATCAAACGGCAACCATTTTTGTGGGCAGCATCAGCCCAACTACCGGGCGTTTGGAAAAAACCGTGGTTCCACGAACCGAAGTTAGAGGTGTAGTTCCACATCGAATAAACGTCGGTACGCGCCATCGAGTTGCTGGGATAGCCGTGTGCACCTTGACTTCCGTTGCCCATAGGTATGCACATAAACACTTTTCGGTCTTTATACAGGCTAGTGTTAAGACGGTCGTCAGTGTTCACCAATTCGTTTTTACGCACGTGCGAACGAATGAACTCAATATCGGCAGCCGATATTCCCACGGCTGCGAACTCGGCGTTTGTGGGATAAGTGCGGCCCGCCTTTTGCGCATTCAAGAAAAGTTCTAGGATGGTTTGCGGCTGCACATTGTCGAACTCATAGAAATCCTTCGCACCGAGGTTGAGCGAAGAAAGTGCCATGAGTGCCAAAACTAAGAGTTGTTTTTTCTTCATAAGTTTTTTAAATTTAGATGTAAAAGAATTATTGTAGATTGAAAAAATAAAATAGGCGTAGTTTTGCTACACTATAAAAACGAGCGTACCCAGGAAACAACCCCTTGTTAAGGGCTGCTGCCTGGGTACGCTTTATTTTAGCATAAATGGTTTATCGTTATGCCATTCATTAGAGCATCACTTTAATGGCCTTCTCGTTTTTGCCGTTAATCAGTTTCAACAGGTAAACGCCCTTAGCCAAGTGGCTGTTGGAAACAACAGAAGGCCTGTTGAACACTTTAACCATCGTTCCGTCTACGGTGTAGAGGATAGCCCTCATCGTATTGTTGAAATGGATGGCACCGTCTTGAACACAAGCCGAAGGAACATGGCCTTCAACCTTAGCTGCATCTGCAATATCGGTAACGATAGTCCAGTCGGCGGCCTCGCCTTGGTCGTGCGTATCGCCAAAGTTGCGTTGGTTGTTTACATTTTCGCCTTCAATCATCACGTCGATATCGAGGGTGTAGCCCTTAGTTGTAAGACCAACAGGACCGAAGGTGCCTTGGAACCAAGCGTCTGAATAAACAATTCTCAGGCGGCTCTTGCCCAAATGAGCGTCGGTAGGAATGGTAATTTTGCCGTGGTATCCGTCTTCTTTCACCAAACACTTGTTGCCGCCGCGCAACGAACCTGCACGGAATACGCGTTCGCCAAGTGGGTCTACACCATCGTTTGTCGATGCGTCGGTGCGGAAACTCTCTTCACCATTCTCATGTTCCTGATAAACCCTTGACTCCCAGAAGGGCTGTTCAACCGTACCTTTACCGTGGTTGAAGGTTCCACTTCCGTCGAAGTCCATCCAGCCACCAACAAAACAGTAGCGCAAGTCATCGTTAGTTCCGGCAACAACACCGCCATCAAAGCCTTTGAGATAGAAGTCGATGGTGCTTCCTTGCTTCACTTTGAGCACCTGCCCAGCAACCTTGTGGTATTGGTTACCGCCGTTTGCTTTCGATTCGGCTTGGAACTCTTGGTAGCTGAGCTTATAGTTTACGTCTTGAACAGCACCAGTAGTTCTAAAACTTTCAACAGCACGGCATTTCAAAGCCACATCATACTTTTCAACATTCTTATTGGCCGACGATTCTCCGTAAGTGCCGAAAGGATTGGTTTCAACGGCGTTGGCATCCTTAGCCACAGCCACCCACACGGGCGTAGTGGTGGTTTTAAGGTCGGTTGATACGGCCACAACACCAAACATGGGGGCAGTCATCTGGCTAACATCAACGTTTCCAACCAAAGAAGCCCATTGCGAAGTGCGCCCTATCTCGAACACCTTACCGTCTTGACCATCCTTTACGAGGATTTCAAAGTGGTCGATGTTGGCATCATCGTTGTAAACAAGTCCGTAGCTGTTGGCAGGATGGTTAACCTCCCAGTGCAGTTTAACGTCCATGAGCGAGGGCGTTTCGGTCACTTTCTCAACTTCGAGGTTCTGAATGGCGCTTGGAGCAATGGTTTTTCCATCGTTAAGTTCGAGCTTACCCACATACATGTCGTATCCTGTGGTTCCTCCTTGCACGCGCAAGCCCACCTTTTCAACCTTGTCGCTAGGACCAAGGTCGAGGGCGATGCGATGTTCTTGCCACGACTTTCCCTTGTTGTTAGGCACTGCGTAGGTTCTCCATGCGCCGTTTACATATAGTATAAGCGAAAGATTGCTCTTCACTTCTCCTTCTTGACGCTCGCCAGCACCCTTGATGGCAACAAGCGCATAGGTCTTATTGTCGTTAGGAACAATCTCGGTGTTATAAAGAACAATGTCGGTTGGTTGGCTTGCATCGCCAGTAAGTTGGATACACGAACCGCCAGTGAAAGCGTCGTTGTGGGTATACTTCACTGAAATGGCGTTGCTAACCGTTGCATTGGCGGTTACAGCTTGGCCAGCATTGATTACCAACCAGCGATAGGTGGGCACTACATCTTGTGCGCCCATGTTATACCATGCACCAGCGGTACGCTTTCCATAATAGTTGTAACGATCGCCGTTACCAAGGATGAAGTTTGTAGAGAAGGGGAACTTGCCCTTAATGGTAGAGCGTTCGGGAATCCATTGGCTGAAGCCACAGAATGTACTTAGTGGGGGAGTACTTCCTTTCCATTCCATCTTATTACCGAAATTGTCTACAACAGGCCTTGTTAATGGGTTGCGGTTACCGCCACTGAAAGCTCTTTCCAAGAACGTTTGGTAGTTTTCTTGGGCCACATAAGCGTTAGAACCCGAATTGTAGCTCCAAAAACGGCTGTCTTTATGCTCGCCCCAAAGGCACAGGTTCACTTTCTTGCCCTCGCCATTGTCTAGGGCTGTCCAGCTGTGGTCCATGCCAACAATATAGAAACCCTGCCAAAGCCCTTTCGTTCCAAGGGTTGAATTGACTTCGTTAGCTGCTTGTGCGGAAGAGTTCATGCCAGTTTCGCCTCCATAATTAAGCATAGCGTCTGCCACTTGTCCGTCTCTCTGCGAGTACAAGTACTCACAGTTATCGTCGGTTAGGAAACTAGTGGTGGTGTACAAGCCCAAGTGGAAGTTGTCAAAGCCTATCGAGTGCGCGTACTTATATAGGGCCTTGTGAAAGTTGGCTGCTGATATAGGCGTGCTCAACTCCCAGTTGATGTTGATACCATCCATGCCAAAATAGCGCATCATGTGGATAAGCGGCTTTACATACTTAAAACCGTTAAAGCTCACGCTAGAATGGTCGTTGACTGCACGAACCATATTCATCCATTGTGCATAGCCAACGTCGCCACCGCGATCAAAGAACACCGTTCCACTCATCATATCGCAGCCGTTCTTGTGCGCTGCATCAACCCACGAGCCTGGCGTTTGTGCGATGGCGTGGTTCCAGCTGCCCCACAACGACACGTAGCTCCACAAAGAGAACACATCGCTGTGAAACTGATTGGAGGGATAGCCTGCATCGCCGCCACTACCGCTGCCCATTGGTGTATTCATCCACAACTTGCGACCTTTGTAAGTGTCGGTCAACAATTGCTTTCCGTCGGCGATAGTCTCGCGACGCTTAACGTGCGACTTGATGAAAGCCAAGTCGGCCTTAGTTATTCCCAAGGCTAATAGTTCGCTCTCGTCAGGGTAATTCTTGCCTTTTGCCAGAGCACTGTGGAACACTTCGACCATTTTCGTCCAGTCGACGTTCTTAAAATTGTAAGCAGACTTGCTCTGAGCAAAGCTCGTTCCTGGCAAGCTACTCAACAGCGCGCCCAAAAGCCACGCTGCCAAACGGGTAGTTTTCTTCATTATTACTGTTTGTTATTAAATTAAAATATGCTTTTGATAGTTGATGGTATGCGAGGGAGAGCCTTGTTATGCACACTCCCTCGCAAGATTTGTTTAGAAGTTACCTCTCTTTACATCCCACCACAAACGAGTTGCTTGCTTATCAGGCCCACCCAAAGCTTTCAAGCCAGTGGCCTTCACGTCTTTTGCAGTAGCAGCATCTTGCGTGTCGGCAAACGGTAAGCGGCGGATAATATCGCCTTGGCTCAGAGAGCCATCGCCATCGCCAGGGTTTAGCGCATCGAACATGCGCGGATAGCCAGTGCGGCGTAGGTCGACCCAAGCCTCCTTGCTATTGGGGAAACCTGCGATGTATTTCTGTGTGATAATCTTTTCAAGCTTTTCCTCTAAGGTATTGCTCTCATCCCATGCCACGCCAATCTTAATTTGGCTTTCAATGGGTTCGGTATCGCCTGTTGGGTCTACGTAAGTAAAGGGTATGGCATGTTCCAACTTCAAGTACTCGTCCATCGCCTTATCGTAACCCTGCACCATTTGGTTCTTTCTATCTTGCATATCGCCTGCCCGAATGCCCTTCTCATAGAATTGGGCTGCTGTGCCATGCATGTTCCATCCGCGTAATGCACCCTCTGCCCGCAAGAAACACACTTCCGATAGCTTCATCAAATACAAGGGAGCCATGTTAATATATATGTCCTTAAGCTTAGAGAATCCATTATAGGGGTTCACCGGCGATTGTTGGTCTTTACCAACCCTTGCGCCAATACGTATGCCGCACACCATCTTACCAGCCTCAAGCGTCTTGCTTTCATCGTGGCTGTTTTTTATTTTCTCGTTCTTTGTGAACAGCAAGTCGAGGTAGGGGTGGTTACAGCTTTTCAATACGGCCTCAAAGCCTGCGCCCAAACGCATGTCGCCCCACGAGTTCCACAGCTCCGCCAGGGGATTGGTGAAACCGGCGCGCCTAGGAGCGATGCTGGCCTCTTGTGCCACGTCCTCGATTACGCCAGATGCAACGGCTTCTTCTGCCCATTTTTGAGCCACAGCCCCTTCCACCTTAACGATGTGCATGGCCAAACGCAACTTTAACGAATTGGCGAAACGCGTAAGGTATTGAAGTTTCTTATCTACCTTCTCAAGCCTATCTGGAAATATGGGCGCATTCCTGTCCAGTAGCTTCAGAATCTTCTCCTTATACCATTGGGGTTTGCTTTCGAAATGCTGAAAACATGCAACAATCGTATCGATATTGTTCACCGTTGCATAGTAGATAGAGTCTACTGGGTCATACTTGTACGGATGGTCCTGCTTATTTGTCTTTAAGTCGTTATAAGGAAGCGGACCGTAAATGTCGGCAGCCTCGATAGCGGCATAGTCGTACATCAACAGGAAAGTGGCCTTTATCTCGGGCAACGAGTCCACCTCGGCCATGTTAAGCAAGGGCGTGATGAACTTGGTTGCTACCCCAAACGCGCCATAAGGGCCACCATAGGCCTTCAAGTCTACGGTGTACGAAGAAGTCATGTTGATTTGCGAGTTCTCAAAGAAGGAGTGTGGGATGTTGCCATATTGCGAATACATGTCTGGTCCCAGGGCATAGCTGTATTGGTACTGGTGCGTTCCGGGCGGTTTACCTTCCTTACCGCCACGTATAGCAAAGATACCGCCCTTTGCTTGTGCCAAATTGTCTGTTACAGCATTTGCCACACCTTCGTATTTGTCTTCGGCAATGGTGAATCGGTAGTTAATCGAGTCTACCTTACCTTGGCGTACAACGCTCTGTACATTCTTTTGCGTTTGCGAAAACTCATCACCCGTCATGTCGAAGTCAAGGCAAGAGCCCAAAGCTACCGCCGTCAGCGGCAACGCCAAAAGCTTAAATGTGTTATGTAGTTTCATAATTTACCTATGCAATGTTGTTTATAGATTTACTTTCACCGAAAAACCGTAAGAACGCGACGAAGGCATGTTGAAGAGTTCGAATGCGCCTAGTCCGTTTTGTGTAGACAAAGAAACGTCTGGGTCTACGGGTGCGTCCTTATAGATAAAGAAGAGGTTGCGCGCGATGAACGACAAGGCCACATTTTTGTTTGCACCCAGCAGGTTGCGGAAGGTGTAACCCAACGATAGCTCGCGCATGCGGAAGTTCGTTGCGTTATAAACGTAGCTTCCAGGATTGCTCTTGTCGCCCAAAGCCTCGTAGTACGAGCGAACGGGCACAATACGACCGCTGCCGTCGTTAAGCATAATGCCAGGAGCATTGCCGTAATCCTTAGCCACAACGTTGTTCTGCTCTGCCTGTCTGCGTGCATCAGCACTGCGTTGCGAAAAGCCCTTAGCATCTAGCAATTGTTCGGTTAGCGAAATAACCTTACCGCCAATTCTTCCGTTGATGAGGAAAGACAGGTTGAAGTCCTTATAATAGAAGGTATTGCTAAGGCCCATCTGCCACTTCGAGTTCATGTTGCCAATGTATTTCAACTCGCCATTGGGTTCTACGTAGGGCTGTCCGGCAGAGTTCAGCTTGTAATGTCCTTTTTCATCGCGTGCGAATTGTGGTACATACATGTCGCCGATAGAACCGCCCGATGCGTACTTTACATGCGTACCGGCCACATTCTGCTCAATCAGGCGTTCGTTGCCCAAAGCGTCGTTCGCCGTTTTCAAGATTTTGTTGTCGTTAAACGAAACGTTGTAAGAAGTGCGCCAGCGCAACCATTTAACGGGTTTGAAGTCGTAACCGATGGTGGCTTCTATACCTTGGTTGCGTACCTTTGCCGAGTTAAGCACCCTTGTACGGTTGTTTCCAGCAGGAACCGTCATGTAGAGGTTAGACACCGTAGCGTTATAATAAGTAAGGTCGAAGCTTAGGCGGTTGTCGAAGAACAATGTCTCGATACCCGTTTCGATAGAAGCAGTCTTCTCTGGCTTAGCATCTTCTAGCGCATTGAAGTTCGAACCCACCACTGTTCCGTCTTGCAAGTTCTTCGTTGCCTGAGCGTAAGCGATGTTAGGGATAGAGTTACCCACTTCCGAATAAGACAAACGATACTTCATGTAGTTGAACCATTTAGGCAACTTAACCAGTTTGCTCACAATGGCATTGGCACCTACGCCGAAATATCCGTAGTTGTCGGCAGCCGACTGGCCCACGCTTTTGAGGTATCTGTATGGACGATACCAGTCGCGACGGTACGAACCATCCAAGAACACCATTTCTTTCCAACCAATCTGAGCGGTAGCCAACCAAGCGCGGTCCCAGTTAGAACTCTTCGAGAACGAAGTAGCCCCCTTGTCGCCTGCACTCACATCGAAATAGTTTACGATGGTTGGTGCCACTTTGTAGCGCGAGTCGTAATGCGTTGCCGTAACGCTTGTGCCCTTGTGCTCGCCCTTGATGGTATGGCCAACCCAACCAGCAGAAGCCGAAACATCATAGTCGCCAAAGCGTTTGTTGTAGTTCAACAAGTAGTCGATGTACAACTCGGTATTCTTGCTTTCCGAGTCCCAATAGTGTCCGTAGTCGTCCATAACAGCTGGGAGGAACGTCGTGGCATATCGTTTACTAGTGCTGTGATAACGCGTTTGGTCGTAGTTTACACGTGCCTGGAAAGAAAGTCCGTCGTAAATGTCCACATTGGCCGAAACCGTACCCCACAGTCTGTCTTCAGTATTTTTGTTGCTGTTCATACCCATCAGCCAATAAGGGTTGTTCTGGTCGCTATTCATAAACGCCCAGTTCTGTCGAGGGCCTTTCAGGTCGGCCCAAGCCGGCGTTTCGAAGTAGCCACCGTTCGTTTCGTCCTCTTGAAAGATGGTTTGCTTGTTGCTGCGCCATGTGCCATTAGCCGTAACAAAGTTGTCGCGGTAATAGTTCATGTCCACATTGCGTGGCGTTAAGTAAGTATGGTAAATGGGATTGCCCACGGTTCCACCGCCAGGGCGATTGCGTGTGATTGTTTGCGCATAATTGAGCGAAACGTTCACATGCAGCCTGTCAAAGAATTTGTAGCTTTGGCGCAAGCTTAGCGTGTTACGGTTGTAACTGTTGTTGCGCATCATGCCAACAGCATGACTATTGGCCATCGAGAAGTAAGTAGATATCTTCTCGGTTCCGCCCGAAAGCGACAGCGAATTGTTGGTAGTTACACCAGTACGATAGAACTTGGCCACATCGTCTTGGTTGTAGTTGCGGAGGTGGATGTCGGTTGTTTCACCTGCATGGAAGTTGGTTGTGTTCAGAGGAGCCTTGAAATTAAGTTGGCTATCGGTAAGGCTACCAATCTTTGCACCCCATCCATCGGGTGAAATACCATCAGAAGAAACAGTACCTCCGTATTCGCCTTGTATTTTGGGAGTAAGCAAGGGAGTGTCGAACGTAACGTTAGACGTAAGGTTGATGTCCAAGCGGCCTTCCTTACCTTTCTTTGTCGTAATCATAACAACGCCGTTGGCAGCCATCGAGCCATAAAGAGCGGCAGCGTTGGCACCTTTAAGTACGTTGATGCTTTCAATGTCGTCGGGGTTAATCATAGAAAGCGGGTCGGAGCCTTCAGACATGCCTGCATAAGTAAAGCCTTCGCCACTCATGCTTCTGCGTCCACGGGTGTCGTTGCTCATCGGAACACCGTCTACCACGATAAGCGGCGAGCTATTTCCTAGAATCGACTTGTTACCGCGCAGAATAATCTTAGATGCACCACCCGCACCACCTGCACTGGGGGTGATGGTGATACCCGAAACCTTACCTTCAAGCGTGTTGGCAACGTTGGGGTCTTGCACTTTCATCAAGTCTTCTGCCTTCACCTTCTGCGTGGCGTAGGTTAGCGACTCTTCCTTACGCACAATACCCATAGCCGTAACCACCACTTCGCCCAGCACCTTGCTGTCTTCTTTGAGCGTTACGTCTACTTGCGAGCGACTGCCAGCAGCCAATTCCTGTGCGGTGTAGCCCACATAGCTAAACACCAGCGTGGGATTGCTCTCGTTAGTCGTTATGGTGTATTGGCCGTCGATGTTGGTTATGGCACCCTTGCCGGTACCCTTCACCTGAACACTCACACCGATTAGCGGTTCGCCTTGTGCGTCTTTCACAACGCCCGTAATGGTTCGCGTGTTGGCCTGCACGCGTTGCAAGGCCGAGTTTTGAGTTGTTGCTGTTGCGTTAAGCAGTGGGTTTTGTGTTGCGTTGGTCTTAACGCTGGCTAGCATGCCCGCACTAGGAACGGCGGCCATGGACAATGCCAGAAGTGCCTTCAACAGCAAACCCTCTGTCTGTGCATTTGTTCTTTTCATACGTGTAGTAATATTATTATAAAGTAGTTATAACTTCAAAAGGATCCGGTGTGGTACATTTTAATGCACCTTACAATAACAACACAACTGACAAGCAGATATTACTTAATTGCCCACATAAAAATAAATAATTTTATTTTCAACAAGGTATAAAGCTGCTCGTAAAACAATGAGGGGCGAAAAAACGGTAGGGATTATATAATAGGGCATAACGAAACTAAACGAACGAACCATCAAAAGTGTTCGTTTTTGCAGCAACAACGTCTCTTACAGACTGTACGGCGGCGATAAATGGATATAAATCAGCAGTGTAGAAAGCTATTAACTCGTGCCTTACGCTTGTTCCTCTGAACAAAAGCGCAAACATAGGGGCCACAATGTTCAGAAGCTTAAAACCTATAATCCCGACAACTAAATATATTAATGGTACGCGCGCACGCGAGGGTGCAATGAAGTTTGCAAATTTCTATTTCGTGCTTTGACATAAATACAAGTGTTTTTGACATAAGAACAAGTGTTTTTGACATAAGAACAAGTGTTTTTGACATAAGAACATAAGGCCAATCAATGGGATATTTTTAGTTAAGATAGCCAACATGTTAATAGGCGCAGTCATTTTTTTCCCTTTTCACTTTTTCACCTTTACGAGGAAGTCGCCTTGTCTTTTAGTATTTCTACATATTGAGAAGAGTTTATGTCATTGTGCTGTAAAACCAGGATAATCACCACGACCATGTGCGAAGTGGCAAACAAAGATACGATGAAATATGAAATTCTGCCCCATTTTGTCTGTGGCAAAACGCGGCTGTGCCTCAAAAAATGATCGGGCGGAAGTTATTCAATGCGGTCTCCACAAACTGAAAACCGCTTGTCAATGCCCGATTACTTTTGCCATTCCATGAAAGGCTGTTCCCGTTGCCCGTAAGCGGCATGCCCCACAACCGCTCACGCAGGTCGTTGCAGGCCTACATGTTTTGCGCGCCGTAGCCCACTTGCGAGTGCTTACCACACGTCTTTGTCTAGTTTTTAGTAAATATTTTAACGTTATGACTGCCTTTTTCGTCACCAATCGCCAACCTTGCCGCAAAAAATCGATTCTCGCGAAGGTTTGTTTTGATG
>ERZ773004.218-NODE-218-length-38673-cov-19.868507_pt1 | contig 38673 bp, 44 predicted proteins | sample MGYA00580667_ERZ773004 | MGnify/ENA primary metagenome ERZ773004 (study PRJEB29015, sample SAMEA2737963) | human oral metagenome | biome: human oral; feature: human-associated habitat; material: dental | place: China | collected 2123 ... | reverse complement strand
GAACTTCCTATCGAAGTTAACGAAACACTTATCGTCGAATTGTACTCCAAATAATACATACAGTTCTACAAATGCAGAAAGCACAGTACTTATGAGAATAGGTACTGTGCTTTTTCTTTTAAAATTAGCTAAAATTTGTGTGCGTTGCTCAACCGTTGCACAACTTTTAACTAAATGATGCGGGTATCTTATTTACTTCTTCGATATACTGCTCAATCGTTTTATGCGTGTACACATCTGCGGTAATGTCTTTACTTTGCGTGTGGCCGACTATTGATTTTAGAATATAGCGATCCACTCCGTAGTTACTAGCCAATGTGATGAACGTATGTCGAGTATCATGTGGTAAGTGGTCAGATATTCCTAACTCCTTACAAAATCGCTTTACTGGCTTTCCTAGGTACTTTGAAGTGTACCCATGAGGAATAAGTGTATCAGAGTTAGAAACGAGCGCCTGGGCGTAAATTTCACGATAAAAAGGCATAACGCAATCCGCGATAGGTATTATTCTATCCTTACCTGCTTTTGTCTTTACACCACCGATGACATATCGCCCATCCAGGTGGACATTTTCAAGTTTTATGGATAACAACTCAACGGGGCGCATGCCTGAGTATATGTACATTAAAAGTAATTTGGCTATATCCATGTGAGTATGTTCCCATATTGTTTGAATTTCTGCCTCCGTAAAAGGCTTATGCATATCTGACTTTTCAGCTGGCTTTAATTCTAATAGCGCAGCATAGTTCTTTATAATAACATCATTCTTGATAGCTGCCTCAAAGGCGCCATTCAATCCTTTTACGATAAGACCAATAGACGACCGACTTAAATGGCTATTTTCATCGATTATAGCCTGTAGGTGCACGAGTTTAATCTCTTGTATAGGTTTATTCCAAATAGAGGTTAACTTAGCCTGTGCGGTCGAATATCCGCCTTTTTTGACATCTATCCCTTTACGTTCTTTATCGGCAATCATCCATCGCCAGCATTCACTGAATAAAACTTTTTTAGTTTCAAATTTCTCTGGGTAGATGCCATATTCTGACAAGGCATCCCAAGCTTCTTTTGACTTAGCGTAATAGCCAATCGTCTTACGTTTACATTTACCATTTTCGTCGTAGCCAGTAGTTACGACTGCACGGTAGGGCTTGCGTAAGGGCTTATGTTTCATTTTATAAACGGATCCCGTTCCGTTTGCTCTTTTCATAGCCATGTTTATATTCCTCTTAAAATACCCCTATCATGCGATAGGGGTATTATTGTTTTACTTAAACTTTATATCGTGTGGAACTCCATTTATGTAGTAAGTAAAAGTTGCTTTACCGGAGCGTATTAGTTCTTGCTCCTCCGGTGATATCGCACTTGATATTAGTATATGGTGATACATAAATGAACTAGGAAATGCCAGCAATGCATAGTTTGGTGGTACAGTCTGAGCTATTGTGAAATCACCGTCAAAATCACCTGCATCTGTATGTACCATGCCGTGAGAGTCTACTTGTTGTCTAGTAAAAGTCCAATCTTCAATAACAATTTGCGTGAACGTATACCCTGCTACCGTAGCATTCTTAAAAGTAAGACTTGCGGATGGTTTTAGTGCTATAGCCACTCCTACAACTAACATTATTAGTATGACTACAGTAGATACCCCAATTTTACGATTCATATTAACATCTCCCTTTATGCATCTTTATAAAGTCACATTGTACATTACGACTTTACCAATTAGGTATAAGTCATCAGTTGCATCATAACTGAATATGATATCACGAAACGCCATATTGTTGCTGTCCGGTCTAAATACAAATTCTTGATGTGGGCTATCGTTATAAAATCTTTTAACTGTGTAGTCACCACCATTCTTAATTACAACAATATCACCATCATGGATGTCGCTTAAATCTACGTTAGTTAGAACAGCAATAACCGCGCCGTTTTGAATAACATTATTCATGCTTTCGCCGTTTACGTGCATGAGAATAATATTTCTATTACCTGCGTAACGACCCATCATAAAGTCTGGAATCATAACACTTGGCATATAGTTGATGCTATCTATATTAGTTAATGCACCTGCTGAAACTGATGCGGGTACAAATTTGTAAGTACTGAGAGGCATATCCGTTATATTATCGTCAGGCTCTTCACCTAGTAATTCCATAATATTGACACGAAGTATGTCGGCCAGTTCATATAATTTACCTACAGGTGGCTCGGCCATACCTGTTTCCCATTTTTGTATAGTTGTAAAGGATTTATATCCTAACTTTTTTGCTATATCTTCTTGTGATAGATCACGAAGTCGTCTAAATCGTCTAATATTATCTGAAAGTCTCATCTCTTCCTCCTTAATCTCTCCCCAAACTATATTTAAATTATAGTATATATTTGACTTAAATTCAAATGGATTTGATATTTTTTTATGAAAACTTGAAAAAAATTCAAATTAATACTTGACCTTGAATTTAATTCATGTTAAGATGATGACACAAAAGGAGGTGGTATTAATGCCCAAGAAATTTTATTTAGCTGAATTAAGGGCAAGAAAGGGTCTTACACAAGCCCAAGTAGCCGCTGATTTAGGCGTATCTTTACCAACCTATGGAGCGTGGGAAAAGGATATATCTAACGTGGCCATAAGTAAAGTTGTAGCAGTGGCTGCATACTTTGGGTGTACCGTAGACCAAATTTTTTTAACCAGGAACTTGAATTAAAATCAAGTAAAGAAAGGGGCAGTGCATATGATTAGAAAAGTGATTTCAGTCGCCCAAATGTCGACTGTCCTTGGCGTTAGCCTAACGGCTATCCGAGAGGGAATCGCAAGAGATCGATTTCCGTTCGCATATGCCTGGCAGTCGCCAGGTAAGAAATCCCGTAGCTTTGTCATCGATAAAGAGGGGTTTAGGACGTTCCTTGTCCATTCGCTAGGCTGGGACGTGAAAGTAGTTGATGCGGAATTTAAATCCGCTGGAATTCATTAGGAGGAATTAATCATGACATGGATTGACGCAGGAATGCATTTGAGCTTAGCTGCAGCAGCAGTAGCATCTATTTTATCAATGATGATGTTATAGGAGAAACATAATTATGAAAGATATCCCAGTAAACAAAACAGCAATGGCTGCACATTTAAAAGCAGTCGAATCAGATCGAATTTTAAATCACATCGATAGCAATATCATGGATGCGGCATATGAGTTGCAAAATTTTATGAGTGATTACGATGAATCAGAAATTCGTATTATCGTCACTACAGATGGTATTACGGCCGAAAGAATTGAAGAAGAGGAGGACGAGTATTAATGGGCTATATGTTAATTGGCACGTTTCTGGTCGCAGGCTCTATGGGGGCATTAGAACTCGACCAAATTGGATATATGCAATTCCTTATTCAATCAATCATAGGTTTGGCTATATCCGTGTATGGATACAAAAAGGATATGGCGGAAGTTGATGCTGAGGAGCAGGAAAATGTCCCGTACATTCCTAAAGTAAGGAAATGTGGTAAATACTGCCACAATCCATATTACAACTAAATGCACATAAGGAGGTGATTAAATTGCGAAATTGTAGTACCTGCCCAAAGCGAGACTACTGCATTCCTGATGAATGCGAGGATTTGGGCATGAAAAATGAGCCTGATGATGCGGCAACATCAACAAGCTCAAATTAGAAAAATAATATTCTACGTTAATTATATCATAGAAAGGATATCTTATGGAATTTCTATTAGTTACTTACGATACCAGTGATTATTACTGGCAAAATAACACACCTATGCATAGCCCAGATGAATTTTGGTTTAGATATTACGAATCCGATACAAACGTTCCAATCGATAATATTGGTGTTGGTGATTGGGTTGTTGTTAAATCGAGAAACGGCTTAGGCGTTGCTCGTGTTTTGAGAAAGGCAAAAGACCTTGATACTGTTCGGATGCAAGGTTTTAAAGGAAATGTAGTTAAACAGGTCATTGCAGTTATCGATACTTCTAAATGCGATAAACGTGAAATCGATCGAGCTAAATTGGAGGATATCGAAAAGAAACTCGAACAAAAGGCTAAGAACGCTGAGCGCTTGACTATGTATCGATTACTTGCAAAAGATAATCCGGAATTCTCAGCGTTACTTACTGAGTATGAATCTGTAAAGGCGTCTGTCGATGAATTATAACGCTTTCATCAATTCCAAGTCTAAAATATCGGAATCTCATGGATTTGATATTGATACAGGTATGCTAAACAAATACCTATTTGACTTTCAACGAGATATCGTTAAGTGGGCTTTGGCAAAAGGTAAAGCTGCCATATTCGCCGATTGTGGATTAGGTAAAACTTTAATGCAGCTGTCCTGGGCGTATGAGATTTATCTACATACAGGTGGATCCGTACTCATATTAGCACCATTAGCGGTGGCCGCTCAAACACAGTCCGAGGGTGAACGTTTCAATATTCCCGTGACTATATGCGAATCCGATGATGATATTGTGCCAGGCGTTAATATTACAAATTACGAGAAACTAGGACGATTCAACACCGACAATTTGATAGGTGTCGTGCTTGATGAATCGAGTATCCTAAAATCATTCACTGGTAAAGTACGTACGGATTTGATTAATCGATTCAGTAATACGCCATATCGGCTAGCGTGTACGGCAACACCCGCACCGAATGACTATATGGAGCTTGGCAATCATGCGGAGTTCCTAGGCATCATGAGCCGTAATGAAATGCTATCCATGTATTTCACGCATGACGGTAGTGACACCGCTAAATGGCGATTAAAAGGTCATGCAGAAAATACCTTTTGGGAGTGGATGGCGTCATGGGCAGTTGTGTTGGATAACCCAGCATCTCTGGGATACGACGATGACGGATATGAGTTACCTGAGTTACATGTACATGAAATTGTCGTTGATAAAACTGGTGAAGATGTCCCTACTTTATCATTACTGGAACGCCGCAGGGCTCGCAAAGCATCTCTTGAATCAAGATGTAGAGCAGCAGCTGATTTAGTCAATGCATCTAATGAGCAATGGCTAGTGTGGTGCGACCTTAATGATGAATCGACTACTTTGAAAGAAATGATTGATCTCGCAGAGGACGTCAAAGGTAGTGATAAGGCGACTCGAAAGCAAGGCATGATGTTAGGTTTTGGTTCTGGCTTTCTAAAATGCTTGGTGACAAAACCAAGTATCGCTGGATTCGGAATGAACTGGCAAAACTGCCACAATATGATATTTGTTGGGCTATCTGATAGCTACGAGCAGTATTATCAGGCACTTCGCCGATGCTGGCGATTTGGTCAGAAGCATGAAGTGAATGCTTATATCGTAATCTCTGAAAAAGAGGGCGCTGTTAAGGCGAACATTGAACGTAAGGAAGCGGACGCTATAAAGATGAGGGACGCTATGATTGCGTTAACCCGTGATGCTGTTCGTACCGAATTATCTAAAACTAGGCGAGAATCAACGGAATACAATCCGTGTGTGCCGATGGTGTTACCTAACTGGGCAGAAATGAGGGCTGTTATATGACTAAAATTTACGTAAGCCATCCATTCGGTGGATTGGCTAAGAATAAAAAGAATGCTGACTCCATATTAAAGTGGCTGCAGGACGATATGGGCGTATTTCCAATAAAAGAACCTTTTGGCAGTGATACGCATAACATATTCCTATCACCTATTCATATATTGGGGCATCTGTACGATAAGGTCGATTATGATACTGGCATAAGCTGGTGCATTGACCTTCTAAGTGGTTGTGACGCAATCATAATGTGCAACGGCTGGGAGAACTCAACTGGGTGCAATTTAGAGCTAGCTTACGCTAAGGCTCATAACATAAGAGTCATCCACATCAATGAGTTAAAAGCAGCCAAATTAACTAAATTAGCTGTTGATGCAGGCATGAATAAAGGTATAGCCGCCCTTGCTGGAGTCGCAACGCTGCAAGCGCTAAATAAGAAAGCAAAGGAGGACTTACAACGTGAACGTGCTAAATCAGTTAATTGAGTCCCGATTTGCAATATATAATGGCGACTCTGTAGAAGTGCTAAAAGGGCTACCTGATGATAGCGTTCATTACTCTATATTTAGCCCTCCATTTAGTAGCTTGTATGTTTACTCTAATTCTGATAGGGATATGGGCAACTCATCTACTGATAGCGAGTTTTGGCAGCACTTCAAGTATTTAATTACTGAATTACATCGTGTAATAATGCCTGGGCGATTAGTATCAGTTCATTGTATGGATTTGCCACTCACGAAATCTAGGGACGGTGTTATCGGAATGAAAGACTTTCCTGGTGACATTATTCGAGCCTTCCAGGATGCTGGATTCGTGATGCATTCCCGAGTCACGATTTGGAAAGATCCTCTCATTGAGGCTACTCGGACAAAGGCTCTAGGGCTTTTACATAAGCAAATTGTAAAAGATTCTGCCATGTGCCGTATGGGGGCGCCTGATTACATCGTGACATTGCGTAAACCTGGTGACAATCCGGAGCCCATCGCGCATCCAGAAGGGTTTACCCAGTTTTTCGGGCAGGAGGAACCTGAGGGTATCAAAGGAATTGAAAGACCTGCACCCGATCCAGATTTGTTTGATAAAAAGCAAAAATACAATACAGAGCCTATATATAGCCATCAAGTATGGCGACGATACGCTAATCCTGTATGGGCCGATATCCGCCAAACGCATACGCTGAACTATAAAGCAGCTCGTGACAATAAGGACGAACGTCATATTTGCCCGCTGCAGCTAGATACTGTGGCTCGATGCATAGAATTGTGGAGTAATCCAAATGATATCGTACTTGATCCATTTGCTGGTATTGGTACGGTCCCAGTTATGGCACTTCGTATGGGCCGTAGGGCTTTAGGTTTTGAGTTAAAAGAATCATATTACAACCAATCAATTATTAATATTCAGGAGGAGTTAAAGAATGATTAAAGTTGAAGTTCAAGGAGTTAATGTACTAGATGTATATAATCAGCTAAAAGCTGTGTTAAATCAATTCAAAAGTTTTGTAGATAGCGATAGAGCAATGGATGATAAAGCCCCTGGCATAGTGGATACAGCGGTATCTACAGTAGCAGCACCGTCCGTGTGCGTATCTAATTTAGCTCCGCAAGATACAAATCTAGGTGTAACTACTACAACAGTAGCTGTGCAACCAAACTCCATATCCATGACGGCACCTAATGCAGCTGTACAAGTTACTCCTACTCAAGTAGCTGTTACGGCACCAACTGTCAACGTGGCAACTGATACCCCGGTACAAACAGTTACCGCACCTGTGCAAACACCTGTTACTGCTCCAGTATCACAGGAAGTTAAAAAGTATACATTGCCTGAAATTCAAGCGGCGCTTGCACCATTACTTGACGCAGGGAAAGCTGTAGAATTGCAACAATTAATGGCACAATTCGGTGTTCAATACTTGGGTGAAGTACCTGAGGACAGATACCCTGAATTAGTAAATGCAATTAGAAGATTGGGGGCAAGAATCTAATGGCACCTCGATCACATGCATTATTAAACGCATCGGGGTCGCACCGGTGGCTGCATTGTACAGCCGCCCCTCTCCTAGAGGAGAACTTTCCCGATAGCACATCTGTATATGCAAAGGAAGGAACCCTGGCACACGAACTGTGTGAGTTAAAACTACAGAAGTATACAACGGCCATGGCGAAATCCACATACACTCGCAAGTTCAACAAAATCAAAAAGGATGAGCTGTGGCAACCAGAAATGGACGATACCTCGGAAACATACCTCGAATATATCAAAGGCGTTATGTTAGGTTGCACGGCAACTCCAGTGGTAGCTATTGAAAAACGCGTTGACTTTAGCCGCTATGTGCCCGATGGATTCGGAACGGCTGACTGTATCATCCTATCTGGGGATACTTTGCACATCGTTGATTATAAGCACGGAAAAGGGGTAGTCGTTGATGCGGAACACAATCCGCAAATGATGTTATATGCCCTCGGTGCAATTGATGCATATAGATTACTCTATATGTTCAATACGGTCAAAATGACTATCGTACAGCCCCGTGTTAATAATATCAGCGAATGGGAAATCCCTACAGCAGAATTACTGGATTGGGGTAATACATTCGTCAAACCTCGTGCAGACGAGGCTATATCTGGCAATGGTAAATTTGAACCCGGCGACTGGTGCAGATTCTGCAGGGCGAAACAACAGTGCAAAGCCCGATATGAGGCAAATGACTCATTGCACAGTGCGCTAGTTGCTAATCATGATCCTCGGCTTATCTCGATGACAGAACTCGGTGAATATCTTCGTCGAGGTAAAGACGTCGCTGCTTGGCTCGAAGACATGAAAGACTACGCACTCACTGAATCTCTTAATGGGGTGACGGTCCCTGGCTGGAAAGCTGTAGAGGGTCGTGGTAGTCGGGCATTTCAAGACACTGATGCTGCTATTGATACTTTAATCAAAGCTGGCATCGATGAAAGCATTCTGTATGAACGTAAGACATTAACATTGGCACAGATGGAAAAGACCATCGGTAAAACCCAATTTAATGATATGGTAGGCGATATGATTGTTAAAAAAGCAGGTAAGCCTACCCTAGTTGAGGAATCCGATAAGCGCCCTCGGATCACCAATCAGCCTACTGCGGCGCAAATATTTAATGTATCTAATGATAATAATGGAGGTAATTAATTATGTCATTCGTTCCGCAACCAACTGAAGTATTATTGCAAAATGTTCGTGTATCCTATTGTCACCTATTAGAACCTTGGGCTAATTCCACACAGCCTGGTGCTAAACCTAGATATTCAGCTACTATTCTTTTACCTAAAACTGATGTAGCTCAACATCAAGCACTTATGAATGCTATTGAGGCTGCTATCCAATCAGCCCGTACTAAATTCGGTGCACGTGTTCCAGCACAGCCAAAAGTACCAATTCATGACGGTGATGGATACACACAATCTGGTAAGGAGTTTGGTCCTGAATGTAAAGGTCATTGGGTGTTTACAGCAGCGCAAGATGCTAGCTATAAAGTTGAAGTAGTAGATCTTCAAGGTAATCCTCTCACAAATCCTACACAAGTATACTCCGGCATGTATGTCAATGTACTCGTTCGATTCTTCTTCTACTCCAATCAATCCACTGGTATCGGATGTGGTTTGGGCCCTGTTCAAAAAGTACGCGATGGTGAAGCGTTAGGCAGCATGCCTGTTGCAGCATCCTCTGTATTTGGTGCACCTCAAGGTAGCGCAGCTAATGTGTATACCGGTGCTCCAGTAGCAGCAGGTCAACCTGTGCAACAACAAGCAGCTCAACAGGGTTATGTACAACCGGCATATGCTACGACACCTCAGCAATCTGTACAACAGGCTCCTGTAGGGATTAACCCTGTAACTGGTCAACCTTACTAATAGGTGCCTGATATGAGGCATCTAAGTATTGATATAGAAACATATTCATCGACTGATATCTCATTCGGAGTGTACAAATATACTGAATCGCCTGATTTCGCCATATTACTATTTGCGTATTCCTACGACTTTGGTCCTGTTGAAGTTGTAGATTTAGCGCAGGGAGGAGTAATTCCTGACAGTGTAATTCGTGATTTATTAAACCCAGATGTAATCAAGCACGCTTACAATGCACAATTTGAAATTACGTGTCTAAATCGTGCAGGGTTACTCACATCTGTTGATCAGTGGCAGTGCACGATGATTCACGGTGCCTACCTAGGATATCCTATGGGCCTAGCCTTACTCGGCAAGGCCCTGGGGTTACCTCAGGATAAGAAAAAGGACACATCGGGGAAAGCACTTATCAAGTACTTTTGTACACCATGTAAGCCTACCAAACGTAATGGGGGCCGTACCCGTAATCTACCTAGACATGATATGGATAAGTGGAATGCATTCATTGAGTACAACCGCCAGGACGTTATCACTGAGATGGAATGTTATCACAGATTAGCCTCATTCCCCGTACCTGATGATACGTGGAAAGATTGGTATCTTGATATCCAAATCAATAGTAGAGGTGTACGCATTGACCGTGAATTGGTTGAGGGTGCCTTATACATTGATGAGGAAAATCGAGAAATGTTGATGAATGAGGCTTACCAAATCACAGGACTTAGCAACCCTAACAGCCGGAATCAATTGCTTGACTGGTTAAACAATAATACTAATGTCAGTCTTGAGAAGTTAACTAAGGACACTGTGGCTGATGCTCTGATGGATGCCGATGACGTTGCCGCAAAAGTACTCATGATTCGTAAAAAGCTAGCTAAGTCATCTGTATCTAAATATACGATGACTGATAGTGCCATGGGTGCTGATCTTCGACTCAGGGGAACATTGCAGTTCTATGGAGCCAACCGTACCGGACGCTGGGCGGGTCGTCTTATCCAGGTGCAGAACCTACCGAGAAATTACATCGAGAACCTTGACACGGCTCGGCATCTTGTTAAAACCAAAAACCGTCAAGGGCTAGAACTTCTGTATGGCGATGTATCGGATACGCTATCTCAATTAATTCGCACCTCAATTATTGCTGAAGAAGGCAATACATTATGTGTGGCCGACTTCTCGGCCATTGAGGCTCGTGTTATTGCGTGGCTATCGGGAGAACATTGGCGGCAGCGTGTATTCGCTGAGGGAGGAGACATATACTGTGCTTCCGCATCATCGATGTTTGGTGTTCCCGTTGTTAAACATGGCGAGAATGGTTACCTTAGACAAAAGGGCAAAGTCGCTGAATTGGCACTCGGCTATCAAGGCGGAGTGAATGCATTAAAAGCCATGGGAGCTCTTGATATGGGACTCCATGAGGAGGAATTACCTGAAATCGTAAATTTATGGCGCAACGCATCGCCTAGAATACGAGATTTGTGGTATGCCGTTGAGAATGCGGCCGTGTACACCGTTACTACCGGGAATCCTATAGGCCTTGACCACGGCATTATGTTCCGTTTGGAAATTGATCCAATATACGGTTACCGTTATATGACGATTGAACTACCTAGCGGACGTAAGTTATTTTATCCTAGCCCAAGCATTAAGCAAAATGCATTCGGTAAGGATGCTGTACATTTTAAGACTAAAGTAAACGCTGCATGGGTTACTGAAAGTACCTATGGAGGTAAATTAGTCGAAAACATCACACAAGCAGTCGCTCGCGATTGTTTAGCGTTAACGTTACGCCGATTGGAGGATGTTGGATATCAAATTATCATGCACATCCATGATGAAGCTGTACTTGAAATCAACAAGGAGAATGCAGAATCTACGTTAAATGATGTTAATGCTATATTCTCAATCGCCATACCTTGGGCAGACGGGCTGCTATTATCATCCGCAGGATTTACTAACGACTATTATATGAAAGATTAGGAGGGGATACACTTGCAAAACGATAAACTGATTACCATCAGTATCGGTGCGAGTCGCACATCAAAGCAATGGACCCGTACGGAGATGTTGTGGTCCGAGTTTTGTGAACGCCTCAAAATCCCCGTTCGTACAACAGAAACCGTGGACGAATATCACAGATTGCCAAAATCTGAGAAAAGCAAGCTAAAGGACATAGGCGGCTTTGTTGGTGGTACTTTAAGCGGTCTACAACGTAAAGCTATTAACGTGTCTGGGCGTGATCTAATTACCCTTGATATGGATGCCATATCGCCTGGAGAAACTGAGAACGTCGCTCGCACGATTGACAGCCTCGGCATGGCTTATGTCATCTACTCAACCCGTTCTCATACGGTGCATCGTCCACGGTTACGTGTTATCGTCCCTACTGATAGAACGATGACACCTGATGAGTATGAGCCTATCGCTCGTAAGCTGGCAGAGCTCATCGGCATTGGTATGATGGATGGAACTACGTTCGAAGCTTCTCGGCTCATGTATTGGCCATCATGCCCGAATGATGCGCAATATGTATATTACGTAAGCGATAAGGCGTTCTTATCTGCTGACGGTATGCTCGGCCAATACACTGATTGGCGAGATGTGCGTTCTTGGCCACAAGTACCAGGTAAGGAAGCATCGCAGCATGAAAAACAGCTACTTGCAAAGCAAGCTGATCCGAGAGAAAAACCAGGTATCGTAGGTGCCTTTTGCCGAATATATGGTATCCGTGAGGCGATTGATAAATTCATACCTCATGCATACGTCGATGTTGACGGCAGCGAGGACCGCTTAACGTTCGTTACTGGCTCAACGGTAGCCGGGGCGGTTATATATGATGACGATACATTCCTGTTCAGTCACCATAATACTGACCCGTGTAGTGGTCAATTAGTTAATGCCTTTGACCTTATCAGGCTACATAAGTTCCACAGCTTAGACGAGACCGCTAAGGATGGGACACCTGGGCATAAGCTGCCATCTTACATGGCTATGTCTAAGCTAGCTATGCAGGATACGGTAGTCGTTAATGAACTCAACATGGCCCGCGCCCGAGAGTCAGCATCAAATGTATTCGCTGATATTATCACGGACGTATCGGCCCATGCTGAGACATCCGACCTTGACCCTAATGCGTTGACAAACGTCGACTGGATGAAAAGTTCGACACTAAAGTACGACGAGAATGGTCGACCTAAGAACACACTAGATAACATGCTTAAAATCATGCACCATGATCCGGCGCTTGTCGGTAGACTTGCATATGATAGATTTGGTTCGAGATACGTGGCAAAAGGGGCCCTACCATGGAACCCAACACCAGGACTTCGCATATGGACAGACGCAGATGATGCGGGCTTACGGTGGTACCTAGAAAATAAATATGATATCACCGGTAAAGATAAAATCATGGATGCCCTCATTATGTGCGCTGAGCAAAATGGATTTAATGAAGTACTAGATTACCTTAACGGGTTATCCTGGGACGGCATTGCCCGATTAGATACCATATTCATCGACTACTTAGGAGCTGAGGATAATGTGTATACCCGTGCAGCCGCTAGAAAGTCATTTACGGCGGCGGTAGCGCGAGCGTTTGAGCCTGGATGCAAGTATGATACGATGCCAATTCTTATTGGAGGTCAGGGTATTGGTAAAAGTACTCTTATCCGCACAATGGGCAAGAAGTGGTATGCTGACGGCTTAAATACCTTTGAAGGTAAGGAAGCTGCAGAAGGTATTCAAGGTAAATGGATCATAGAAGCCGGTGAAATGGCTGGGTATTCGAGAGCTGAAGAAAATGCATCCAAGCAATTCCTAAGTCGTCAAGTAGATGTATTTCGTCAAGCCTATGGCCGACGTACGCAAGAGTATCCACGGCAGTGTGTATTCTTTGGTAGTACGAATCAATATGAATTCCTAAAAGATATTACAGGTAATCGCCGATTTTGGCCTATTGATCTTGAGATGACGACTCCACGAAAGAACATATTTGTTAATCTTCCAGGAGAAGTTGACCAGTTATGGGCGGAGGCCTTGTATCGGTATAAAAGCGGGGAAAGCCTCATTATCGAGGATGACCCGAACGTACTAAAACTGGCTGATGCGGCTAGAGAGGCGCACATGGAATCAAATACCAAAGCAGGACTGATTAATGAGTTTTTATTAATCAAAGTGCCTTTAAATTGGAATGTGATGAGTCGGAGCGCCAGGAGGACGTATCTTAGCATGAATGCTAAACCTGCCGAGGGTCAAGAGTTAGTATATCGTGACCGTATTTGTGCGGCAGAGGTATGGTGGGAATGTTTTGGTAACGACCCAAGTCGCATGAAGAAGATCGAGACCAGGGAAATTAATCAAATATTGGCGGACTCCCCGTACACAATGGGGGGAAGTCAGTTGATGAGATTTGGTGAATATGGACATCAAAGAGGGTTCAGAATCAACGAGTCAAAACTGAAATTATAACGTTAACATTCTCAATTAAGCGTTAACATTCTCAGTATTTTTGTTAACATTAGAATGTTAACGAATTCGGAGAATGTTAACGTACTATGTTAACGCATAAAGTCAGTATTTATCTATATTCATATAGGTTGGTTAACAATGTTAACATTATATACTGGTAAATATCAAAACAAAGAGTTTTAAGAAAAAATACGCCCTTTACAGCCTTAATTTGAACCCTCATATACGCGTATGTAAACATGTTAACGTTTAAAGATTTCAGAGGTGAGAAATGTTAGAAAAGGATATCGAGAGAAAATTAGTTGCAGGCGTCAAACGTTCGGGAGGCAAAGCGTATAAGTTTGTATCCCCTGGTAATGTCGGTGTGCCTGATCGAATCGTCATATGGCCAAATGGTGTTATCCATTTCGTAGAATTGAAGACATCCAAAGGCGTACTTTCGCGATTGCAGGGTGTCCAAGCCCGTGAACTTCAAAAGCTAAATCAAAAAGTATTTGTGTTAAAAGGTGCAGATGCGGTGGCTGGTTATTTGGAACAATTTACGGAAGAATTCGGGGTGAAAGCGTAATGCAGTTTATTCCGCATGCATATCAGCGATATTGTATCGACAAGACCGTTAATCAAAATAAGATAGGGTTATTCCTGGATATGGGTTTAGGGAAAACGATTATCACGTTATCTGCCATATACGAATTGAAGTACTCCAGATTTGCCATCCGTAAAGTGCTAATCATAGCGCCTAAGAAAGTAGCGGAGGCTACATGGCAACGAGAAGCACGAAAATGGGACGGTGTAGGTATATTAAGGATATCTACTGTATTAGGCAGCCTGAAAAAGCGTATTAAGGCTTTAAACACACCTGCCGACATCTACATCATTAATCGCGAGAATGTAACGTGGTTAGTTGATTACTACAAGAATGCATGGCCGTTTGACATGGTAGTTGTGGATGAATCTAGTTCTTTTAAGAATCACACAGCTAAGCGCTTTAAATCATTAGCCTATATGCATAACCACATCAAGCGCATGGTGTTGTTAACGGGTACGCCAGCCCCTAATGGGTTAATCGACTTATGGGCACAAGTGTATTTATTAGACCGCGGCGAGTCGTTAGGTAAAACGTACACAGGATTTAGGGATTACTATTTCGAGCCTGATCAGAGGTCACGCGAAATGGTGTTCTCCTATAAACCTAAATCCGATTCAAATGACAGTATCATGGCGGCAATATCTGGGTTATGCATATCCATGAAAGCTGATGACTATTTGGAATTACCTCCAGTAATCAACGATATTAAATATGTGCAGTTAGATGCGAAAGCCAAAAAAGCCTACGAAGATATGGAACGCACATCTGTATTAGAGTTGATTGAAGCTGGCGAAGATATCACAGCTTTGAGTGCAGCAGCATTATCTACAAAGCTACAACAGTTAGCGAATGGCGCCGTATATGATGGCGATAGGAACGTTCACGAGATACATGGCTGTAAGATTGAGGCTTTTATGGAACTTGTAGAACAGTTAAACGGAAAGCCTGCATTAGTGTTTTATAACTTCAAGCATGACTGTGAACGGTTAAAAGCAGCATTAGCTAAGACTAAATTAAGAGTCTGTGAACTAAAAGGTGCCGATGATGAGATAGCGTGGAATGCTGGAGAGATTGATATTCTATTAGCACATCCGGCTAGTACGGCATACGGGCTTAACTTACAGGACGGCGGTAACCATGTAATATGGTTCGGGTTAAACTGGAGTCTTGAGTTATATCAACAAGCTAATAAGCGGTTACATCGCCAAGGTCAAATGGAGAAGGTAATTATCCATCATCTAATATGTGAGGGAACTCGTGATGAGGATATGATGGATGCGCTAGCCCAAAAAGACCGAGCGCAGGAATATGTGCTGCAAAGCCTAAAAGCAAGAATCGATAAATACAGAAAGGATGATTAATATGGATCAATTTATAATGGTAGGATTAATCGGGGCCATCGTGGTAATAGTGAGTTACACGACTATTCAAGTTATAGATATCACTGATAAATATCTTGATAATCGAAAATACATGGCTGCATTGAGGCTGACCCCAGGTAGATTGTATGAGAGACCAAATAATCCCCCTCCGCCACCTATTAAGTTATCAGCTAATGAAACTTTAAAACGTTTGGCAACTAACGAAAATCTAAAACGTTTACAGAAGGTATCGAATCAATCAGGATTAACAATAGCGAAAGTTATAGCAGATAAATCTCCTAATCGCATAGTTAATCAATGCGATGATATAAACCACCCAAGTCATTATACACAAGGAGATATCGAGGTTATCGATTACATCGAAGACAAGAAACTAGGGTATCGATTGGGTAATGTAGTGAAGTATGTATCCCGAGCTGGTCATAAGGACGATGCTATTAAGGATTTGAAAAAAGCCCGTTGGTATCTAAATCGGGAAATTGCAAAGAGGGAACAGTATGACAAAAGTCGAGCGACTACTAATTAACAAAGGGCACTACCTAGATGACACGTATCATCTTGTCATGGATATAGTTAAGGTTGTAGATAATCTCAAGGATAATGTTGCCGAGAGATTAGATGATGATCTGAGTGATGATGCGTACGCCATGTGCGAAGAGATGTTTACTGCTGTCGAACAATGCAAAGCGGATATGGTAGAAGCCATCGAGGATATTGTCGAACGTATGGAGGTAAAGGATGCAAAAGCGTAGAAGCAGGTCAGATGTGATTGTAGGTGCCATACAGTCAGATTTAAGTCTTGCCATCATACGAGCCCGTAATAGACAACTGAGATCACCTATGCTAGATGATAGGATTCGTGAAAGCGGATACATTGACGGATTACTACGAGCACAGATGATTATCAGTAAATATGGGGATTATCGCATATGATGGCTAATGAAGAACTACAAGCTGTCCGTCATACTGAGCAGCGAATGCGTGCGTTAGAGATTCAGCTAAGTGCGATTAACCGAGATTTACATTCAGAAGCTATACAGATATGTGAATCGGGAGATGCTATGCCACGAATCAGTAAGCACTTACAAGAATGTAGGGAGGAGCTGAACAGAGAATGGGATGAATTGATTGATTCTCGAAACAAGGTCAAGCAAGTCATCAATCAAATAACTGACGGACAATACAGGGATGTACTGAATCTCAGATACATTAATGCGTTGCCATGGGAGCAGATAGCTGTCGAACTAGGGTATTCGTGGCGACAAGTTCACAGACTTCACAAGAAAGCAATAGCTGAATTTGAAAAGATGGCATAGAATGGCACACTCTTAATTTAATATAATGTAAATGTAGTAGATAGCAGGCAGTGTCTGGCCCGCACAATATGTCTGCCTGCTGCACTGCCCCGGGGTAGACCTTACTTAGTTGAGGTCTACCCTTTTTCTTATTGAGTATCAATGATAATTCCTAATTGAGAAAATAAAAATTGGGAAAAGGTACTCCGCGGGCGAAAAATGGCCGCTGGTCGGGCCCGCGCGATGGTCCTCTCTCTGTGAGAAAAATTTTCCTGTTGAATGTAGAAAGACGAATTTAGAAAGGAGTACACCTATGGCGGACGCAAAACCCAGAGTGAAATTTGATGCTGCAGGCAATCTGCTCGTATCCAGCACTCAACTATGTGACCTCTTGCGGGTCACTCCGGAAATTATTTCTCGACATCATAAAGCAGGGATGCCTAAAGCATCTGTAGGTTGGTGGAATCTCCGGGAAGTCCTCGTATATTTAGGGCAGGCAAAAGGCGATAACGCTAAAAGCAAATCCGCATCAACTCGTAAGTTAGAAGCCGAAGCAGATTATAAAGAAGCAAAGGCTGCAAGAGAAAAGAAAATGCTAGATGTGCTTAATGGCGAATATGTCCCTCGTGCCGATGTGGCACAGGCATGGGCTAACCGAGTATTGGAGATGAAGACATCGTTTACAAAATTAGGTAAGCGTATCGGAAGTGAGTTCACGGATCCTGAGGAACGTGCTCGTGTAGAAAAGGTGGTGAATGGCCTTGTCGAAGAATACCTCGAAAGCTACGCACGCGAAGGCGAGTACACGCCGAAAGTCAAAGCCACGGGAAAAGGCAAGCCCAAAGGTTGACTGGTTCCCTGAGGAATTAGAGGCATTCAAGCCACCTGAAAGATACACCGTTTCAGAATGGGCAGATAAGTACAGGGTACTGACTAATATATCTGCCGAACCTGGGCGCTGGCGTACAGCACGAACACCTTATCTCAAGGAGCCTATGGACAAATTCACAGACCCTCTCATTGAAAGCATCTCGTTATGTTTCGGAGCGCAGATTGGTAAGACGGAAGCCGAGCTCAATATGATTGGATATGCGCTACACCAAACAACATCACCAGTCATGATGGTTTATCCTACAGATACAATCGCGAAATTCGCTAGCGATAAACGTGTGCAGCCAATGATTAGGAGTGTAGAGCCGCTTGCTGATATGTATGACGAAAGTAGTAAGCTGCTGGAGTTAGACTTCGTTAATGGGAACTACATGGTGCTTGTTGGTGCGAACTCACCAAGCAGCTTATCAAGTCGGTCAATTAAGTACTTATTTTTCGATGAAATTGATAAGTATCCAGCTTTCTCCGGTAAGGAAGCGAATCCGATTAAGTTGGCTGAGGAACGTACTAAGACATTCGTTGATAAGAAAATTGTAAGAGTGTCAACTCCTACAATTGAGAGTGGCAATATTTGGCAGTCATATATGGACGCAAATGAACGTAAGCAGTATTACGTGCCATGTCCGCATTGCGGGGTGTCGCAGACCCTCAAATTCAAACAGATAAAATGGCCGGAGGAACACCATGGCAATGCGGATATGATACGTGATACCGCATATTATGAGTGCGAACATTGTAAGCAGCGTATTGATGATAAGCACAAGATGGATATGCTCCGGCAAGGTGAATGGCGTGCGGTGAATGAATCACAAGTCCGAGTTGTCCGGTCGGTTGCATATCACATGTCATCCCTTTACTCTCCATGGGTCACCTTTGGCGATGTGGCATATGAGTTTGTTAAATCAAAGGATAAGCCAAGTGAGTTGATGAATTTTATCAACTCTGGATTAGCGGAGCCGTGGAAATCTGCGAAAACTAAAAGCACGCAGAACCTCGTGTTTACGCAATCGGAAGTTCCTCGCGGTATTGTGCCTCAGCACGCACCATTACTCATTGCCTCCGTCGACGTGCAGCAAGATCACTTCTGGTGGGAGGTTAGAGCCTACGCCCATGGTGTATCGAGTTATTTAGTTGACTATGGTCAAGCAAGTAGTTGGGCAGACTTAACCGAGATACTCATCGATAGAGAATATCCATCAGAGTATGGTGAGGCCCGTAAGATTGTGAGGGCCGGTATCGATAGTGGCTACCGAACAGATGAAGTATATCAGTACTGCGCACAGTACCCAGAAGTATGCGTGCCAGTTAAAGGTGATTCGTCGCACAGTCCTCTAGCTCCGCCATATAAGATGAGCAGCATCGAGAAGGGCGTCATCGGCGGTATGAAGCTGTACGTAGTGAATACCGATTACTGGAAGGACTTTATATTTGCACGTATGGTACGTCCGGCTAATGAGCCTGGCACAATCCATTTATTTAAGGATTGCCCAGAGGAATATTCGGAGCACCTCCGATCGGAGGAAAAGCAAGAAATCCGAAATGTAAAGACCGGAGCAGTTACAGTGCAATGGAAACCATTAACCAGTCATCCAACAAATCACTTGTTGGATACGTGTGTATACAACGCCATGGTGGCGGACTCGGTAGGTGTTAAATATTTACCCGAATATAATCTGGATACCGATGAGGAGGACGAAGATACGGATGATGAAGACTTTAATGCAGATAGCCGAGGTTGGTTTAGTTAAGAAGGAGGTGAGACCATGAGCGCAAGAGAAGACTTGGAGCGTATTCGAACGATAATCGAGGAAATTGAGACGAATGGATACGCTGAGATGTCTGTAGGTGGTAAGCGATTTAAGACGCATGACCTGCCGACATTATACGCCCGTGAACGTGAGTTAATGTCTCGCGTTGATGATGAGGAAGGTAATAGCACGACATCCTACGTGTCATGGGAGCGACGATGAACACACTCGATAAGGTAATAGCATATTTCAATCCTGAACGAGCTGCTCGTAGAGCATATTTCCGTAGTTCACTTGAACGCGGATACGATGCGGCGTCAACAGACCGATTGAGTAGCGACTGGATGCCCGTATTTGGTACAGCTGAACAGGTGGCATCAGGTCAACGAGATTTGATTAGAGGGCGTGCACGTGCAGCAGAACTTAACAGTGATCTTGCTGAGAGTGTCGTTTTGGCATTACTACGGAATGTAGTAGGTACGGGTATAAAGCCACAGTGCAAAATCAAGACCAAAGCAGGAAAGCTAAATGAAAGGCTCAACAAGAAAATTGAGGAGGCTTGGTCAGATTGGGTGGATAAAGAGAATGCGGATATCCGAGGAATATCTACGTTCTACGAGTTGCAAGAAATGGCTCTGCGCCGAATGGTCTATGACGGGGAAATCCTAGTTAATATGACCTCCGAAGGCGCAGATATACCACTATCATTACAGCTTATCGAGGGCGAGAATATCGGAGCTGTATCGGTAAGCGAGAATGGCAACAGTATTGTTAATGGAGTGGAAGTTAATAAATACGGAAGACCAATAGCATATCACGTATTCCAAACAGACCCATTAGGAATACGGTCATTTAATGAGGCACGATTACCAAGTAATAGGGCTTTCCTGTTACATAAGCCTCGTAGACCTAGTGAATTGCGCGGGGTTAGTATGTTAGCTCTCGTATTAAAGCGTATTCACGACGTAGATGAATATATGGATGCTGACCTTATAGCGGCTCGTGTAGCCGCATGTTTCGGCGCGTTTGTAACAAGTAATACTGGGACCGCCCCGATGGTTGCAAATAAGATCGACAGTAAAGGCAAGAAAGTTCGTTCAATGGCGCCAGGGATTATCCAACATCTACGTGCAGGTGAATCAATTTCATTTGCGGAACCTAAGCGAAATGCAGGAACCGCATCAGAATACTCAGCGACACAAACAAGACGCATAGCGTCAGGTATGGGTCTAAGCGCGGACATAGTGACGCGCAATATTAGTGGTAACTTCTCCGCAGCTCGGCAGAATATGCTGGAGGACCAGCAATCATTCAAGCAGATGCAGCGTTTCATAATCGAGCATTTTTGTATGCCTGTATGGCGGGCTTTCATTGAAGCATGCTATCTAAAGGGGATTATCCCGGCCAATGACTATGCAGCGAACCCAAAACTTTATAAAAAAGTGGCGTGGTTAGCTCCAGGCTGGTCTTGGATTGACCCTGTTAAGGAAGTTAATGCTAACAAGGAAGCCATTAAGGCAGGACTCACAACGCTCGAGGACGTATGTAGTGCATCTGGTAAGGACTGGGAAGAAGTACTTGAACAGCGGAAGCTGGAACAGGACCGCATTAAGGAATTGGGTGTTGCCCTTGATATGAATGGGGACATAACGAATCTAGCGGATAATAACACCACTGATATGAAAGGAGATGATAGCTAGTGGGGAAATTTGCAAAGCAGCTCTTAGGTAAGTATGCCCGAGAGGCGCAAATCACAAGTATCGAAGCGAACGATAATCGTACCGTCGAATTGTCCTTTTCCTCTGAAGAGCCATATGAAAGATGGTTCGGAACAGAGATATTGTGTCATGACGACGGATGCATTAACCTAGACCGCTTTAATAATGGTTTGGGTGTAGCACTATTCAATCACGACCGTAGTGCCGTTATTGGCCATATTGATAAAGCGTGGATTGAAGGTAATCGAGGTAAAGCGATTGTCCGATTCGATGAAGATGATGAATCTGAAAAAATTTATCAAAAGGTGATAAAAGGCACGCTACAAGGCGTGAGTGTCGGGTATTCCATAAGCCGATACGAGGAATTAATCGATTCCGATTCTAAAAGTTCCAATGGCCGGTTTACAGGCCCAGCATACGTAATTACATATTGGGAACCATTGGAGATTAGTGTTGTGTCCGTCCCTGCAGATCCGACTGTAGGGGTAGGCAGAAGTGTAGAAGATAATGAGGAGGAACCTATGAAAGGTGATGCAAAAGCAAAAGGCACTGAGCAAAACGTGCCACAAGTAGTACCGGAAGTACCAGAGTCCGGAGTTAAAGGTTTTAATGCAGATGACGCTAAGAAGTTGATTGCGGCAGAACGTGAACGTGTATCTACAATCACAAGTTTGTGCCGTGACTTTGAAGTTGATGGCGTAGATGAATTCATCAAATCCGGCAAATCTGTTGCCGAAGTTCGTGAGGCTGTAATGGACGCGTTACGTGAACGCAATAAACCAGTATCCGTTAAAGTCGGTGAAGCAGATTCTGATAAGTTCCGCATGGCTATGCAGGACGCTTTGATGATGTCTATTGGCATCCCAGTCGCAAATCCTGCACCAGGTGCAGATGAACTTCGTTCTATGTCCTTGATGGAATTAGCACGTGAGTCTATAGTTCGTGAAGGTCTAACTGTTAACTACTCCGATCGATTGGAATTAGCTCGTGAAGCTATCAACTCCACATCCTCTTTCCCAATCGCGTTGTCTAATGTAGCAAATAAGGCCTTGATGCAAGGTTATGAAACAGCACCATCTACATTTGCAACATGGGCGGGAAAAGGCAGTAACCGCGACTTCAAACCAGCAAAACGTATTTTGCTTTCCGAAGCAGCCGAATTGAAACTTGTCCCTGAGGGCGGACAATTCAAGGATTCCCAAATGCATGAAGCAGGTACGAATGTTAGCGTATTTACATTCGGACGTACGTTCAGCTTAACACGACAAGCTATTATTAATGACGATTTGGGCGTATTTAACGATATCTCTTCTAAATTCGGTCGTGCCGCAAAAAATAAAATCAATAACATGGTATATGACCTTTTAAGTGGCAATACGGTATTAGAAGACGGAAAAGCCTTGTTTAGTGCAGACCGTAAGAACTTGGCAACTACAGGTTCCGAGTTAAGTGTTGTATCTTTAGCTGCAGGCGTAGCGGCTATGCGTCGCCAAAAGCATATTGGTGAAAATCGCAATTTGAACATCGCACCTACATATTTGATTGTTCCACCTGAGCTCGAAGCATTGGCTTATCAAGTAGTTAAATCTACGGTAGACCCTGCTCGTAGCAATGATACAGTTAACCCATTCGGTGGTCGATTCACTATTGTTGTAGATGCGGCATTAACGGATCCACATGCTTGGTACTTGGCATCCCGTCCTACAGATGTTCAAACTATCGAAGTGACGTATTTAAACGGTGTTGAAACACCTCGCTTAGAAACGCAAACAGGATTCAAGGTTGATGGCATCGAGTACAAAGTAGCAATTGATTGTAATGCAACAGCTCTCGACTTCCGCGGCTTGTACAAAAACCCTGGTAAATAATTAGTAACTCATTAGGAGGTAAATTGATATGGCTAAATTCATTCAAGAACTAGACCGCATTGACTTTAAGAATGCAACAACTGAAGCGATTGCCGTAGGGGACATTGTCCCTATCGGCAAAATGCATGGCGTTGCAATTACAGATATTGCACCTAATGCCGTGGGTGCAGTTAAGGTAACAGGTTGCTTTGAAGTAGCTGCATTGGCTTCTGATTCTTTTGCAGTAGGTGATAATGTGTATTTTGACAAAGATCAAAAGCGGGCATCTAAAACAGATACTAACCCAGTATTAGGTGTAGCTATCACAGAAAAGCGCCCAGGCACTACAGTGTTAGAAGTCGCACTTGTGCCAAATGTGGAAAAGTAATATAAAGGCGGGCATACGCCCGCCTACTCCATAGGAGGTAATGCACTATGAAATTAGGGTATAAGCCTAATGCACTGCTTTCTGTATTTGGTGAACGAATTACTTACAAAGACCAAGCTATCAAAGCTAGCGTGGAAATTGGCGAATATGACGGCAAAGGTTCCGGATTCGTCGATAAAGCATTAGCCGATAAGGCCCAGATTTGGGTGCGTGCTAAGGATGTTCCTAATCCCCGCCCAAAAGACGAAGTGTATATCAATGGCGAGAAATGGTACGTTGACCACGTATCAAACTTTGACGGTGCGATGTATTGCCTTGAAGTTGTACATAACGTGAGGGCGGTGAGACCGTAATGAGTAATGAACCTATTACGATTACAGACACAGCCACACCGTATCTGAATTTCATTGCAGAAACTAAACCCGACTGGATGCGCAAGGCATTGAAGTCAACAGGCTGGATGATGCAAAAGGAAATTAAAGAAGGCATCAGATCAGGGGCGCCGGGTGGACGTAAGTATCCTAACTTCATGGCACCCGCACGACGTGCTGCATTTGAATCAGCATTTGGCGCGAAACTTCGCAAAGCATACCAAAGTGGCGGACGAGCTGAACGAGAGGCCTGGGGCTCAAAATCGCGAAATGCCTTACTTGATATGGGCATTAGCGCCAGGACAATCGGATACAGTCCTCTAGGTAAGCTATCGAATGCAGTCGGGTATCAATATGACAAAGGCAAGCAATCTGTCCGAGTTGGGTGGTTATCTAATTCGGCTAAACGGTTAGGTGAACGCATCGAGGAAGGTTACACCAAGCAGATTACAGAGCCTATGCGCAAGAAGTTATTTGCTGCAGGAGTACCGTTGCCGAAGGGCAAATCAATGTTCAAAATTCCTGCACGTCACACATATGGTCCTATGAAAGCAGCGTTACAGCCTAAGCTTAAACCTTATATCGAGGATAAGATAGGCGACTACGCTATATATGGACCGGCAGCACAATCTGCATCTCGACGTAACTACAAGGTAAGGTGATTTGATGCAACAGACAATTCCGATGTCACGCATCGTTGAACGTTGGGCTGAAGCCCTAGCGAATGATGAAGCGTTGACTAAATTTTGCAATGACGAATACGGAAAGCCGGCGCAACTGTATGTCGGTTATGACGATGTCGAAGCACCGCTTGAAGAAGATTGCCCTTGTATCATATTACTACCGAGTAATAAGAACGAAGGGCTTGCTGATACCTACACATATTCGTTAATGATTGTATGGGGTATTGTCCATAAAGGTGCAACTCGGATTAAGAATATTATTCGGTATGATGGAACGCTAGAATCAGATAACCTAGGGCAGTTAATCATCGAATGCATTTGTAAGGTGAATCCGGCGTTCCCAGTAATCGACATTGACTATGAATTAGATAGCATGAATTGGCGTCCGGTGTTTACCGGTCGATTAACAGCTACTATAGAAATCCCGCATGTAATCGGTGGGGTTATTGAATATTAAAGGAGGAAATGCATATGGCAACAGCAAAACGTGCACAGGGTTCTCAGTCCCATGTGGCGATTGCGTTTGAGGCGGATTTTGGTACAACGCCATCCACTGGTGGGGTAATCACGCCAATCATTTCTAGCTCCGTGAAAGCTAGTCAAAATTTAAACGATTCCACCGTAATACGTGGCGATCGTAATCCTGCAGCGCCATTCCGTGGCAACATTGACACGTCCGGTAGTTTGGTCGTGCCTGTTGGTGTAGTCGACATCGGCTACTGGCTAAAAGCTGCATTTGGTCAACCGACTTCTAATACAACGGGCCAAGCGCCAAATAAGAAGTCTGAGCATGTGTTTAAAATCGGAAACACAATGCCGTCGTTAACTATTGAACAGGGCTATCCTGATGTTAACGTATTCCAACAATTCGCAGGTGCGCGAATTAGTAAATTAGGCTTTAAATTCGGCGGTGACGCTGAATTGACTGCATCCGTTGATGTGATGGGCTGTAAGGAAACTTTGGCATCAACTACATTCGACGCTGCAGCAAAAGCAGTTAACTTCCTACCATTCCAAAACTTAAATGCGACTATCAAAGAGGGCGGCGTTACTGTGGCCAACATTTTGAGTTGCGACATCAACTTTGACTTTGGCTTAGACGGCGATTCTTATGCTATTGGTGGTAAAGGCTTTAGAACATACATTGACCCAGGTATTGCGACTATTTCAGGCACGGTTAAAGCGTTCTTCCAAAACAAAGACCTTTTGAATAAGGCGGTTAACGGTACGGAATCCAGCTTGGAATTACGACTCGAACAAGACGACTGGTCACTTACATTTAAGTTGCCTGAACTTGTGTACGAACGACAATCTCCGGGCATCGACGGTCCTCGTGGCGTCAATATTGAATTACCATTCAAGGCGTACTATCGCGCAGATGCGGGTAAATCCGCAGCAATCATTACATTAGTTAATAATCAAGAACAATACTAGGAGGTGCCAATATGGCATTTGAAGATATTAAATTAAGAGGTTTAACATTTGCTGAGCGTAGCGAATTGATTAAGGCTGAATTAGATCCGTTATACACACCTCTTCCGGAAGAAACCCCTGAACCGGCTAAATTGTTGTGGTATCGCGATTTAGCCGAATGGATTATGAAAAATGTGTATAAGATGTCTGATAGTGAAATCGCAGAAGCACCTAACGATGGCGTTATGGAATTAGCAATTGAAACTATGCGTTTCACTAATGAAAAAAAGGCTGAAATCGAAAAAAACTAATTGATGCGTGGAGTTGGCTCAACTCCGACAAACCAAAATACTGCTCTGATTGTATCAAGATGCAACGTGAGACTAAACAGAATTTTGACTGCTCGGAGTGTGAGTTTAATTCCCCGCATCAATTAGATGGTACACGACAAGCGATGCGAGTATATAACGCAAGCCGAATGCAACGACGATGGCATTCAGGCGGTATTGCAGGATTCGATATGCCAGCGGTATTAGAAGTGGCGAAGGCTTACGGCATTGAGCCACTTCCGCACCTTATCGATTTGCTTGTAATCTTGGAAGCTAAAGAGTTGGAGGTGGCGCACAAGAATGGCCAATAATTTAATTGATATTGTCGTTCAGCTGACAGATAAGAATACGGAAGCTGGACTCAAGAAAATTACAGCTAGTGCTGAAGGCGCCAAATCCGCCCTAGGCAAAATGAAGAATGACCTCATGGCGATAGGTGCCGGTGTTGGTGTAGTAGGCATCGGTGCTAAACTTGCCAAAGAGGCGATTCAGTGGGATGTAGCTGTTAAAAAACTATCAGGCATTACCGGTGCTACGGCGAAGGAAACCAGCGAACTATTAGCAGTGGCCAATTATATGGGTATTGCTATGGAGGATAGTGCCGGTGCATTTGCTAAGTTTTCCAAAAATGTTGGAGCGGCTAAAGAGAAAATGGAAGTCGCTCGGGCAGAGGGAAAACTCAGTACTGATATATTCAGTAAGTTAGGCTACACGCTTGAACAGATTCAAGGTAAGAATACCGTTGAAGTGTTTAAGATGATACAGGAACGCCTAAGAGGGATGAAGGACGGGGCTGAAAAGACTCGTGTCGAAATGGAACTCTTTGGACGTACTGGCTACCAAATGCACGCCATGCTTAATATGTCTGCTGAACAGATGGACAAAGTGGCTGAACGTGCCAAAGCAATGGGGCTTATCATCGACGATGAGACTGCAGCTAAATCTGCAAAGCTAAATCGGGAATTAAAGGATTTAGAAAATACCGGTAAACGACTTGCGGTATCCATCGGTCATGAGTTAGTTCCTGTGTTTAATGACTACGCAAAAGGCGTATTAGATGTAGCTAAAGAATTCGAGTCAATGACTGCCGAGCAAAAGGAAGCTATCGGAGGCATTGTCAAATTCGGTGCAGAAGCTGGAGCTGTAATCATAGTAATGAGATCACTAACCAGTACACTCGGGTTTATGCGGTTAGCCACAATTGCTGCCGCGGGTCCGTGGGTAACATTGGCTACAGTAATCGGACTTGCTGGGAAAGCACTACTTGATTTCCGATATAACGAACAGACAAAAGCATCTTATACTGGCGTAGAAGTTGACGGTAAACGTATTCACAAGAATACGAACTCAACAGCAGGAATGTCTGATAAGTTTAGGGAATCACATGATACCCGATATTGGATTGAGGATAGTGCGTGGCTCGGACTTGTAAAGAATGACCGTTTAGCTACTAAAGAGGAAGGCGCTAGAATTGATGCGGCTTTAAAGCAAAAAGAAGAGGCGGATGCTGCGAAAGCGAAACTCGATGAAGAACTTGCAAAAGCGAAAGAGGACCTAGCTAATGGTGGATTAACGAATACCGAGGCTATTAATAAGGCAAATGAGGAAGCAGCAAAAGCAGCCAAAGCCCAAGAACAGGCTGCAAAGAAAGCCCAACAAGCAGCAGAGAAGTTGGCAAGCGCTGTAGAGCGTATGTCTGAGTTATATCGGTCTCTTACTTTGCAAAGTCTGCAAATTGACGGCAGTCAATATGAAATCGATAAACTAACTGCCAAAAATCAGTATGAGTCAAACGAAAAAAATATTCGTGATATTATCCACTCTGTTTCGGCGGCGAATAGCAGTGCTACAGGTCAAGCTGCGGGTGTACTAGAAGCAGCTAATGAACAACTCGGCAAGGCATACAAGTTAGGAGCAGATGGTACCTGGGCCACGGATTGCGGCAAGTTATTTTCTGATGCAGTTAAACAGTCACTCGGGGCGGACGTACCACGCCGGGTCGATAAGCTATGGGAAGCGGCGGCTGCTGTAGGGGCTTGGCACCCAGAAGGTGACGGATATATTCCTAAAGCCGGCGACGGTGTGGTTGTACTTGGTGATGAACACATTGTTATTAGTGACGGGAACGGAGGCTATACTGGCGCTAATACAAACGGAGTTGTCGCTAAGCCATCTGTTACCGCAGATTTTGGACAAATCACTGGATATATTGACACAGCTAAGTATGCAGGCGCTACATCGAGTACCACTGCTGATTCAGCAGGTAGCGCGGCAAATGCCAAGAAACTAGCTGAGTCTGAACTAACTGCTTCCGTTCGTGCTAAGAATGAAGAGCTATATCAAAAGCGATTAGCTGAAGCTGAACGAAATCAAGCTATCCGTGTTCGTAAGATGAACGAGGATATCAAGAAACTCGATCTTGAACGTACGGGCGACCGCTTGCAACTACTCAAAGCTGAAGCTGAAGCACAAAAGGCCCAAATTGATGATAACGTCCGTGAGTATACAAAGGCTGTAGGCGATAAGGAACTCGCTGAAAAGAAAGCTCAAGCAGAGCGCCTAAAACTGGCATCTGATACGGAGCAGAAAATCAGAGAGTTAGCATACACTCAAACGAGTGAAACTGTTGACCACTTAACCAATATGGTTACGCTTGGTCGATTATCTCGCAGTGATGCGGACGCGCTACTTGCTGAAGAGTTAAAGACCTATATTGACTATGCACGTAGTGAAGTCAATGAGGCCCAGTTAACGGCTACGCAAAGACTGCAAATTGAAAAGAATCTGTTAGAGTCCCAGCAAAAGCTATGGGAGCTGGCAGGTCGTAGTCTTAAAACAAGCTTACAAGAAGCCGCACGCCAATATAAGCAAGAGTCTACCAATTATGCCGATTTAGCTAAATCGACTTTTGACAGTACGATGAGCTCTATCAATTCAGCATGGACAAATAATCTCGAGGCTATGGCAACAGGGACGAAGTCGTTTAGTAAAGGCATTAAGGACATATTCAAGGATATGACAAACGCCATTATTAAGATGATGATTCAACTAACGTTCCAACAATATGTCATGCCTAAGTTGCAAGGATTGTTCGGCGGAGTAGTTAACGGCATCGGTTCTCTAGGTGCTGCAAAAGGGACATCGTCCTTTGCTGGCGGCGGTTCATTTAGTTCTGCATTTACAGGCAATCGTTTTGCTGCTGGAGGAAAAACAAATCCAGGACTTATGTTGGTCGGTGAAAACGGGCCGGAACTATTACAGTCCTCTGGATCACATCGTATTTACACTGCAAGCGAAACCCGTAGATTAATGGGCGGCGGAGCTACAAGCAACAACGTAGTTGTTAACATTGTTAATCAGTCTGGCCAAGAACTCGAAAGCAAGCAACAGAACTCTCGGTTTGATGGTGAGAATTATGTTATCGATGTAGTAGTTCGTGCTATGGAATCAAACAAAGGAGGTATGCGTGACGCCATCAAGGCATCCGCAGTATAACTATGGCAGTATTTCCAGATATTCGATGGCCGATATATCCAATTCAGGAGACTACTCCAGATATTTCGTATAAAGGCCAAGTTGAAAACATGACGCTAATCACCAGGAAGAAGACGACAAAGACCCGGCGGACATATTCCGTAGGGTACAAGTTGCCAACAGCTGATTACTATAAACTTCGGTCATTCTTCGATGAAGTCAACTGCTCCGGTATATTCGAGTGGGTTCATCCGGAAACACAGGAAACGCTAAATGTACGATTTGCTGATCAGTTAGACTTTGCGGCGAATGACTACGGAGTGTGGATGGGAACCGTGAAATTACAGGAGGTATAACATGTTACCGCTCTCAACGGCATCGATTTTAGAGAAAAACCAAATATCGGCCACCGGTGTGTGGTTAATGCTGTTAGAAATATCCTATAAAGGGGATACGATTCGATTGGTATACAATACGGAGAATATCCAATTTCAAGGCAATACCTATATCGCATTTCCATTTACCATTCAAGATGTTACGGAGAATGCGACGGATTTGCCTAATATCAAGCTATCCGTGTCTAACGTGACTCGGACAATCCAGCGTATGGCAGAGTCTAATAATGGATTCACTGGAGCCAATGTCCTTATTCGTGTAGTGAATACAAACATACCTGATGTGTGCGAGCAAGAGGAGCATTTCGTAATTACGGGAACTCATGCAAACGCAGAATGGATGGAGTTTACACTGGGTACTGACTTTAGCTTTACTCGACGATTCCCGTTAATCCGTGTGATGAAGGATTTCTGTCCGTTCAAGTTTAAAGGCGTTCAGTGTGGGTATAAGGGCCGTGAAAATCAATGCAATAAAACCTTAGCGCGATGCCGTGAATTGGGGAACAGTACACGATTTGGCGGAGAACCTACTATCCCGCAAGGAGGACTGTATGCATCCAATAAGTGACTTGACTGATATGATAGGTACCCCATTCTCGGAAATGAAATGCTGGGATGTAGTTGTTGAGGTATATCGGCGTAGTGGAATACCACTACCCGAATATACCCAAATCCAAATGGATGAATGGCGCGAGGTTCGTGAGCCAATGCCAGGGAGTGTTTTGGTGTTTGCTCTATATGGTAAAAATCTCGATCATGTAGGAGTTTATCTTGGCGAGGGTAAATTTATACATGCTACTGAACACAGCGGCACCTGTATAGAGCACATATCAAAGTACGTGCCTCGATTGAAGCACATTTATGAAAGGAAGGAGTAGCAGATGGTTAATGTAATCATTGTAAATAATCCGTTCAAGCCAGAGCAACGGGACACAAAATACTTGCTGTTTAAACAGGGCAAGTCTATCAGCTATTACTTCAGTGCACCTGGTGAATGGGTGTACTCAGTAAATGGACATGAGGCGGCATCAGATACAGTTGTAAACGATGAAGACTACATTGTAGTAATGCCCCGAGTTGAGGGTAAGTTCTTTGGTGTTCTTCTATCAATAGGGATGGCTGTATTTACCGGTGGCATTGCTTCGGGTGCTATCTTTGGTATCCAAAGCTTAATTTGGCGGTCAGTAATTGCTATGGCGGTAGGGATGATAGGTAATGCTATTGTCTCAAAGCTAACTGCTCCTAAGGTTGACCGTTCGAATTCCGAACAGTCAAATACATATGGCTGGGGAGGTACTGAAACTGTTACTGGGCAAGGCTACCCTTTAGCCGTAACATATGGCCGAATGAAAAGTGCTGGGTTATTATTATCCCGCCATGTAATTAGTGATGGTGAAAAGCAATATCTTAATCTTTTATACTGCGCCGGTGAGGGCGAATTGTCAAAGATAGAAGATATTCGTATAAACGCTAATCCAATCAGTAATTATAAAGATGTACAGGTTGATGTCAGAAAGGGTACAAATGATCAAACGGTCATCCCAAACTTCAATGATAACTTTGCGGATCAATCCCTAAACTATGAATTGACTGAATCATGGAATACGCAACAGGTACAAGGCGATGCGTGTGACGCGATAGAATTAACTGTTGGATTTCCAAACGGATTATATTATTCAAATGATAGCGGCGGCGCTGACCGTACGTCTGTCACGTTGAAAGCAGAAATTCGTAAGGTAGGTGATGAGTCCTGGCAGGCATTACCTTTAGCAAATCAAAAGGGTATGGCCGGCCATATTAAGCGCCGTGATGCATGGAATTTTATTAAGTCAGATAATAGCGTGACAAATACAGCTGATTACGCAGGACGAATTGAAGAGGCGACAAATAATGCGTTTTATCGTGTATTTCGCTTTGACAATCTCGAAAAGGCGCGTTATGAAATCCGCATGCGCTGCAGTGCGAAAGATGGGAAAAGCTTGCGCCATGTCAATAAGGTCTACTGGGTGCAGCTAACCCAAATTATTTATGATGATTTTGTGCATCCGGGAAAAGCCCTCATTGGAATTAAGGCTTTGGCTACATCCCAACTAAGCGGAACTGATCCAAAAGTGACATGGATTCAAGAGCGCTCAGAGGTTTATGTGTTCAATCCATATATCAATAAGTATGAAGCACAACCAGCTGACAACCCGGCTTGGGCTGCTTATGATTTAATCCACATCTGCCGTAAGATTGGCGGTGAATATATTGTATTCGGACAGCCCCATATGCGCCTTGACTATAACGCATTTAAGGCATGGGCAGATAAGTGCAAAACAAATGGGTTTACATTCAACTATATATACGACACCGCTATGCGATTATGGGATGCGTTAAAGTATCCAGAAGCAGTAGGTCGAGGGAAAGTAATTCCTGTAGGAACCAGGTTCACATGTGTTAGTGATTATCAATCTACACCAGTACAGTTGTTTACTGTAGCTAATATCAAACACGGCAGCTTTACTGAAGAGTTTCAAGGCGTGGAGGCAAGGGCTAACTCTGTTGAAATATCGTTCCTTAACAAGGATAAGGATTATGAGCGAGACGTCATTCCAGTATATGGTGACACTTACGACGAGTCGGACACACTAACAAATCCGGCACAAGTTGAACTCATGGGGTGTACTAGCCTTGAGCAGGCATATAAACATGGTAAGCATTTCTTGCGATGCAATAAATATGAAATACGTACTGTGACAATAGAGGCGTTTACGGATGCCATAGCGTGCACGGTAGGAGATATTATTCTAATTCAGCACGACATACCTGAATGGGGCGAGGGCGGTCGTGTGGTTGCGGTAAGTGGCCAGACGATTACACTCGACAAGGAAGTGTCAGTACAACCAGGGAAGAATTATCAGTTACTGATTCGTAGCAACGCTACGGATATCGTCTCTACGTTTAACGTAGTAAATGTAACAGGTCTCAATGTGATTGTTAAAGAGGCTATACCGGTGCAGCCTGATGCGGTATATGCATTCGGAGAAATTTCTAAATCGGCTAAGCCATTTCGTGTGTTGGCTATTACAAAGGCACTATCAGAAATGACCCGTAAGATCCAATGCATGGAATATTATCCAGAACTCTATGTATCAGATGATGGCACGGTGCCAAGTATTGATTATACGAATCGCGGTGCATCTGATATTCAAGCAGTAGGGTTAGTGAGTGATGTATACGGTGCTAATGGCATCATGTATTCACGCATAGGTGTAACGTGGCAGTTACCTCGTGATGGAAAAGTCTCAAACGTAGTCGTAAATTACCGAAATGTAAAAAGCGATACGTGGACATATATTGGAAACTACCCAGCATCCACAAACGCTACCACGATATCTGATGTGCTACTAGGTGCGACCTATGAGGTGCGAGTACAGGCTATTAATGAGTTAGGACAGTTGACTACTGGCGTAACAAAATCCATAGCCATACCTAAGATGCAAACGCCAGAGGATGTTCAGAATTTACACGTTATAAGTCGGTACAATCAGACGGCCGATAAAAGTGTTTACTACGACTTACAAGTGCTATTTGACCCGCCTAGTAATCCCGCCAACTTCGATGTGGCGGAGGTTTGGTATCTCTTAAAATCAAAAAGTGGAAAACCTGTAACGGGGCAAGAATGGCAGTATGCTGGCAGTAGTAATAGTCAGGTTATTATCAAATCATTAGGCCCAGGTGAAGAGTATCGAATCAAAGCAATCTCGGTTGACCGATTTGGCAACCGAGCAGAAACAGCCCAAATGGTTGATGTGATAGTCAAACCGATGGACGCGATACCTGATATGCCTAGCAATTTCGGTATTGTGTTCGGTAGAAATGCCACCGCATCATGGGATGAGGTGCTGAATGCTGACGTCGACTATTACGAATTACGTACCGATAATAATCCTGGTAAAGATACGAATGCTTTATTGGCAAGAGTTAAAGGTACATCTGCTGTACTTACCCTATCTAAACGAGCGGATACTGTTTATTTATATGCCCGCAGCACGTTGGGCAAATATTCGACCGCAGCAACGTACGAGTATAACGTTCCGCAATTGGCCGCGCCTGAGCTTGTAGTAAAAAGCCAGTTAGGGGGATTTAATATTTACTTCTCTACTAAGCCGGCACAAGCATACGCAATCAGATGCCACGTGATCGGAGATGAACGCACTGATGATTTTGAAACTACTAGCACCATGCTGACATATTCGAACTCAGCCGGAATATACCGGATACGTTGCTCGTTTGTGGATGTGTTCGGAGATGGACTCGTTAACGAGAAGCAAGTCGTGATTAAGACACAAATTGATGCGAGCTTGCTAGACCTTGAGTCTCTCGGGCTGAATAAAGTTGATGAACGAATTAAGGAACTTGATAAGAAATTCAATACGAATTCTGAAGAGACCACTAGAAGAATTACGAATTTGGCGTCACATATGGAATCTCGCATTACTGAGTTAGCCGGTAGCATCGATTTACAAGTTAAAAAAAGTATTGGCGAGATTGATGGTGGTGAGTTGGTATCTCGCATTAACCTCAGTCAGTCCGGAGTATACATTGCAGGGAAATTGATTCACATCACCGGAGCGACTAAGTTCGATGATAACGTCATTGTTAATAAAATGATTCAGGCTAACGCAGTTACTGCCGACAAATTACATGTTGAAAATTTAGCGGCGGTGTCCAGTACAATCGGGTTACTTCGTTCGAGAGAAACCGGTGCTCGTGTTGAGATTCAAGATAATCTTATTACAGGTTTTGATGATGACAATAACCCTCGGATTAAACTTGGGTGCTGGTAGGAGGTATTATGGAACCGCATGTATTAGCTTATGATGCTAACGGCAGTATCATACTAAATCTCAAGGAAAGGCTCACACGTATTGAGGGGCGGATGTATGTATCTGACATCCCTAATCGACGTCAACAAATTACCGTGAATGGATTGCAGCCTGGTCAACATGTCTGGGCTGCAGCCATGGGACAGTACTTAGTGGCAGAGGTTAGGGGCAATATCATAACATATTATTTTGCAGTGTCCCAGGATGAATATAATATCAATCGTCAATTTAAAGATCTTACATATGAAGGGTGGTTGGCGTATGGAATTTATTAACATCCAGAATAAAGAAGGTGTCACGATTATAAACGATACCTATGACAATCTAGTATATCTTAGTTTCCCTAAACAAAAAGATGCAGTTCTCTACACCGGGGCGATGAGGGGGATAACTCCAACGGTTCAAATCCCACTCAAACCCATAGCTTACACTCCTATGATGGTGCCTACAAGTAAATTCCAGTATGGATATATTGCAGGGGAGGCTAACGTAATCCAGGTCTTTTATGCCACTAATTACGCATATCATGGTGACGCACCTCTTATCGCAGTATCAGTTCCACAAGGATATGAATTTGCAGCTCAGTGGGTCCATAAACGTCGTGAGCAATTAATGGTGCTGGTAGTGGATGTAATTAAGCCAGGCGAAAAGGTAACGCAAGCAATGGTTGATGAAGTAAAAGCTGGCATCAAGTTCTACTGCTTCGGTTATTTCGAGGATGTTATGGCTAATGCAGACACGCCTCGTATTCGATTTGTTGATAAGGTAGGAAGTAGTAAGCCTAATACGGCATTGCAAGTTCTTGGTCGTCACAAATATTATAAAGCGTCTTGGGCAACAGATTACAATCTGCAGAACGATGTGATATATGATAGCCGCATCAGGTACCTACGTGTAATTGATCACTATGCACACGATTGGTATAACCAGTTATCAAACTACGTTCCGGATACTTTTACAAATATGGCCCGTGACCCAAAGTCATATGGCGTCAAGGTTGCAATTATACCCATGTCCGTAATCGATGTATCCGTTTGGGGGCCAAATATCAATAATGGAGATAAAAAGTCACACACGGGGCGAGTGTGGCAAACGTTCAGATTTCATGATGAGAGTACTGTATCGCTGAAATCGTATCAGTTCATTGATTGGAATACAGTCACCACGTATCCTGTAGGTTGCTCGGGTAAAACCACATCTCAGTATTTGGTGGTCGATGTGACCGGGTACGATAAACAAGGTACGATTCCATTCAATTAAGGGAGATGATAAGTAATGAATGTAAAGGATATAGACCTCAACATTGGCGAGGATTTCGGGATAGTTTACGCAGTCCAAGATGACAATGTGGATTTGACAGGGTTCAAGTCAGTATTCGCCATACGAAAGCGAGCAAGCGGTCCGCTTGTTATTAAAGTGCAAGGGGTAGCATCTGGGAAGATTGCGACATTCAATATTTCCGGAAAGGATACCCTAGAAATTAAGTCCTTTGGTGAGCATGTGTATGATGCTTTTGCATATAAGGAATCGGAGTCTAGCCGATATTACAAACTGGGCATGGGGGTAGTCAACATAATTCAGGATGTGGCCATGCATGATTAGAGGAGGAATGTATTATGCAAAACAAAGCGTTACCAGTAAGACTTGAAGGTCCAATTAAAGTAGAGGCGGAAGTAAAAGCAACCATGGTAGGCGATAATGGAAAAAGTGCTTATGAAATCGCTTTAGCACATGGATTCGTAGGAACCGAGGAGGAGTGGTTGGAATCCTTAAAAGCAAAGCTGCCTAACTTATCAGGAGTTATATCAGCACTTCAAGGTAAGAATGTTCTTATTAATAGTGGTACCCTTGAAGCGATATTAACTGCTATTGTCCATGCGTTGGCGGATCAACCTTATGCGCCGCTTACCTTTAATGAACCAAGAAAAGGGGATACTGAAATTCGAGTATCTGGGCAAGATGGCTTTAAAGTTCGAGTGAGTGGCAGTGCAGAAGCTGTTGAAATTCAATCCGGAAGTGCAACTATTAGAATTCAGCCTTACGGTGCAGATGATATTTATCTTGAATACCTTAACTTAATCGATCATGTCATTGACACTGTTAAAATCAAAGGTCTTGTTGAATTCAATCCGGAAACGGCTACAGAAATTATACCTAAGCAATTCTATGGCCGTAGCGATTTAGAAGGATTATTAGAATGTCCTAACGTAGTTAAAGTAGGTGCTGAAGCATTTGTAGGTTGTGAGTATTCCGTAGTGAAGTTGCCAAAGGCTACTGATATTCACCCGGACGCATTTAAAATTTCTGAGATTAAAGTTTTAGAAATTCCTTCTTTTATATGGAAGGATGAAAACTTAAATCTACATGATAAGTTTGGTAATGAATATGGTCCGAATAAAATTATCGTAGCTGATGAGTCTATTCCTCCTAGCAATATTAGCATTGCTAAGGTAGATTTAGAAATTCATAATCATGACTCTAGTAAAAAATGGGACGTATACCGTAATAAATGGAAAGAAGCTTAAGGAGTTCATAAATGGACGAAATTAGATTATTGCTAATGGATTTCGGCATCCCTGCCTACTTCGCTGATATTGGATTCTGGGTAACCCTGTTAGGGGTTATCTGGGCCGCCCTTCGGGGTTCGTTTCGTGCGATGGTGTGGTTCTTAGAACATACCTCGCTAGTTGCGGTTAAACGAGAATTAGATGATCATTTGGCTCGACGCATGGATAAGCAACGCAAGGACTATGACGATAAGTTATCCGATGCTATCAATAGTATCGCTGATTTAACAAAAAGTAATCAGGAGATACTAAAGCAATTGGTCAAGCTGGAAGAACGAGATACTGCGAAGTTTCACCGGCTCAATAACCTAGAAACCGCAGTTCAGAGTCTGAGTACTGAACTGATGCATATCCAAGTTCTGAACAATATGCCAATAGGAAGAAGTATCACGCTCAATACTGATGATATAGGAGGCGATTAGTGATGAAATATCAAATCATGAACCGTCTGAAATCCGCATATAGTGCCATTCGTGTTGCTAATATTAGACCTACTGGAGTACTAGCGACACGGATTCTAGTACTTGTTATGCTAATTCCTATTTGGCTAGTCATAACAGAGTATGTTATGGCATTTGCTAGGGGCTATGTATCAAGTGAAACTAATAAGCTGATTGATGTTGGGCTCAATATTATTGACCACATATTCATTCCTAGTGTATTGACAGCCGTAGTAGGCTTCTTAGGACTTTGGTTGGATAGAAACAATAATGGTGTTCCTGATAAATTAGAAGGAGGTAGTAGTAATGACGAAAATATTTATAAATCCAGGTCATGATATTGACCTGGACTCTGGAGCAGTAAATCCTAACACAGGACGTC
>ERZ773004.215-NODE-215-length-38944-cov-19.003497_pt1 | contig 38944 bp, 32 predicted proteins | sample MGYA00580667_ERZ773004 | MGnify/ENA primary metagenome ERZ773004 (study PRJEB29015, sample SAMEA2737963) | human oral metagenome | biome: human oral; feature: human-associated habitat; material: dental | place: China | collected 2123 ... | reverse complement strand
CCCTCTCCGGAAAGCTCGTCACCTTCCAGCTCTTCGACCAGCAGGGCAACGTGCCGGTGGGCACCATCCCGCTGTTCATGGTGGACATGTGGGAGCACGCCTTCTACCTGGACTACCTCAACGTCAAGGCCGACTACGTCAAGGCCATTTGGAACATCGTCAACTGGCAGGACGTCTCGGAGCGCCTGCAGGCGGCGGTGGCCCGCGCCGAGGGACTCATCGTGCGCTGAGTGCGCTGAGTGCGCTGAGTGCGCTGACGGCCCACCGCCTCGGCCGCCGGCGACCCGCCCTTCTGCAGTAGATCCGCCCCGCAACCGTGTGGTTGCGGGGCGGTTTTCTCACAGGAAGCCTGACGGCAGGCCCGGGCGAACGGGCATCATAAGGCCGCGTCGATGTCCATCACATGGGCTGAAGGGGGCACCGATTGCCCCTTCTGGTCGGTACCCGCCGGGGCCAGGACCATGACGCGGGAGCCCACCGGCACGCCCACGAGACCGGCGAGGTTGGGCGCCGAGAACATGGGAATGATCTGTGGCTGCTGCTGGCCCCACGAGGATCCGGATGCAGAGCCGTCCCAGGAGGCGAAGGCCGTATTGGTCAGCAGCATCGAATCCTCGGTGATCGGCTCTCCCGCACCCCGCGCCAGGACGATCACCTCGGTCTCAGTCGGCTCGGCGGCGTCGGGGCCGATCTCGACCGAGGGCTCGGCGCCGAGGGCGCCGGTGACGCTCACGCCCCGGTCGGCCGCAGTCTGATCACCCTCGGGCACTGCGTCGGCGGTCCCGGCCGCCAGTTCCTCGAAGGTACCCGCGTACTTGATCTCGATGATGAAGACGAGCGGCCCCGAGGGCTTGTCCTTTGCAGGGGTGTCGCCGTAGGCCTGGGCGGCAGGGATCGCCATCTCCAGGCGGTCGCCCACCTTGTGCCCGGGAAGCCCCTGGCTCCACCCCTCGATGACGCCGGAGAGCGGGAACAGTACCGGAACGCCCCTGGCGTAGGAGGAGTCGAAGGTCTTGTCCGAGTTCCACTTCCAGCCCGCGTACGAAACGGCCACGAGGTCGTCGGCGGAGACCTCCTTGCCCTGCCCCTCCTCCAAGGTTTTCACAGTGAGATCTGCGGGAGCCTCCTTCCCGCTCCAGGTGAGCGTCGGCTCGGTTCCGGCGTCACCGGAGACTTTGGGAAGGTTCTCGCTCTTCCCCGAGCAGCCGACGAGAACAACGAGCGCGACGGCGAGGATGAGCGAGGTCAGCGCGAGGGACGTGCGGCGCACGAGATCTCCTTAGGTGCAGATGGTTGTCGTACCGGTGAACGCCATCGGCACCCGGTGAATGGCGGTGAATGGCGCCGCGTCGCCAACAGCAGTCGCGGGCCCTCTTTAGCAGGTCAGTTGAAAGACTCGCCGCAGGCGCAGGTTCCGGCGGCGTTGGGGTTGTCAATAGTGAAGCCCTGCTTCTCAATCGTGTCGGCGAAGTCGATGGTGGCGCCTGAGAGGTAGGGCACGCTCATGCGGTCGACGACAACCTCGACGCTGTCCATCTCACCGCCACCGGTCGAGAAGGAACGGACCGCATCGCCATCGAGCAGCCGCTCATCGAAGTAGAGCTGATAGACCAGTCCGGAGCAGCCGCCGGGCTGCACGGCCACGCGCAGACGCAGGTCGTCTCGTCCCTCCTGGACCAGGAGGCTGGCGACCTTCGCAGCGGCGGTCTCGGTGAGCAGGACCTCGTGCTCGGGAGCCTCAGCGGTCGTATCGGTCGCGGTCAGGGTTGTCTCTGCCATGTCTTTACTCCTCATTGGGGGACGGTCGGGCACTCATGCGAACTCGCTAGTCTCGAACACCCCGGTGGGACATCTTGTTCCTACCACACTACTCGTCCATCTATTCGCAACCACAGACCTTCGCGGACGGCAGTCGTCTCGGGCGGATGGCGTCCGCGACGGTTCGAGCCGGTCACGTCAGGCGAGAGTCACCAGTTCGAGGTACTCCCGACTCCACAGATCCTCATCTCCATCGGGAAGCAGAAGCACACGGTCGGGCTCCAGGGCCTCAACGGCGCCCTCATCGTGGGTGACCAGGACGACTGCGCCGGCGAAGGTCGCCAGGGCCCGCAGGATCTCTTCGCGACTGGCCGGATCGAGATTGTTGGTGGGCTCATCCAGAAGCAGGACATTGGCACTGGAGACGACCAGTATGGCCAGGGCCAGACGGGTCTTCTCACCGCCGGATAGAACGTGCGCCGGCTTGTCCGCATCAGAGCCGGAGAACAGGAAGGAGCCCAGGACGCTGCGCACCTCGGTGTCATTCATGCCGGGAGCGGCACTGCGCAGGTTCTCCACAACCGTGCGACCGTTGTCGATGGTCTCGTGCTCCTGAGCGTAGTAGCCGATCTTGAGGCCATGGCCCTCGATGACCTCGCCGGAGTCGGGAGCCTCGACACCGGCGAGGAGCCGGAGCAGAGTGGTCTTGCCGGCGCCGTTGAGGCCCAGAACAACCACGCGACTGCCGCGGTCGATGGCCAGATCGACGCCCGCGAAGACCTCGAGCGAGCCGTAGGCCTTTGACAGCCCAGTCGCTCGGAGAGGCGTTTTACCGCACGGGGCTGGGTCGGGGAAGCGGAGGTGGGCGACCTTCTCGACTGCCTGCTCGGCCTCCAGGCCCGCCATGAGTTGATCAGCGCGTTTGAGCATCTGCTGGGCCGCTACCGCCTTCGTGGCCTTGGCGCGCATCTTCTCTCCCTGGGCGCGCAAAGCGGTGGCCTTCTTCTCGGCGTTGGCGCGTTCGCGTCGACGCCGATGCTCGTCGTCGGCGCGTTGTTTGAGGTAGGCGTCCCAACCGAGGCGATAGACATCGAGGACCCCGCGGGTGGCATCGAGGTGCATGACCTGGTTGACGGTGTCGCGAAGCAGATCGACGTCGTGACTGATGACGATGAAGCCCCCGGAGTAGGCGCGCAGATGATCGCGCAGCCACAGGACCGAATCGTGGTCGAGGTGGTTGGTGGGCTCGTCCAGCAGAAGCGTGTCCGGTTTCTGGAACAGGACGCGGGAGAGCTCGACTCGACGTCGTTGGCCTCCCGAGAGCGTACCGATCTCCTGGTCCAGCACCCGGTCGGGAAGGCCGAGTGCCGACGCGATCCGAGCGGCTTCACTGGCGGCGGCGTAGCCACCGGCCATGGTGAACTCATGATCCAGACGCGTATATCGATCCAGGGCCTTGGCCATGGCATCGCCCTCTGTGCTGGCGATCCTCTCCTCGGCCTTGCGGATGCGTGTGAGCAGGGAGTCGATGCCCCGGGCTGACAGAATCCGGTCCCGAGCGGTTTCAGTGAGGTCGCCGACCTTGGTGTCCTGGGGCAGGTAGCCGACCGAGCCGTTGCAGGTGATGTCCCCCGTGTGCTCAACGGCCTCGAGGCCGTGACGCTCATCCGCGTCCGCAACTGCCTGACCGGAGCCCTGGGCCACCGAGGCGGCGGCCAGGAGCTTGGTCATCGTTGTTTTTCCGGCTCCATTGCGCCCGACCAGTCCGATGCGCATGCCCTTGCCCACCTGGAAGGTCGCTTCCGCGACGAGCTGTCGAGCGCCAATGCGCATGGTGAGGTCCTGGACGTTGATCACGCGCGCCATCGTACGGGTGCACCGGGTGATCCCCTGCCTGACGACCACCGGAAGCGCTCAGCGATCGGTCACATCCTGAGCCGCCTCGGCAGCACGCAGTTACGCAGTTCCCCCGCATCCCCACCCCGCATTCGAGCCTGCAGGGCCCCGGCCCGCTCCAGCACGTCCCCCGGTACTGCACTTGCTCGAGAACGTTCTAATCCCACCAGAGCCAGGTCCCCAGAGGCCCGTGGCTCCAGTGACGGCGCACGGTCCGAATCTCATCGGGCATCGCCTCCGCGTTCAACTCGTAGCGGCTGCGGACCGTGTCCCATAGGACCAGGCACCCGCAGAATTCATCATGGACGTCGCTGATCTCGACCGTCAACAGGTCCCGATCCTCGATCCACAGACCCTCAACGGTTATCCGCTCATCGGGGCGCTGAGGGCCGATGGCGTACCCCGACAGGCGCACACGCCCCTCAGCGCCCGCACAGGCATGAAGGAGAGCGCCCAGGGTGGGCGCGAGGTTCTGGCGGTCGTCGAGCTGAGCAGGCGGAAGGATATTCAGCAGTCGACGCGCGACGCCCGGGCCCAGGTCGTGGTAGGGGGTGTAGTCCTCCTGGGGAGCACCTTCCTCAGTGATGAGGCCACGCAGATTATGACCGAACTCGGCAGGAATGACGGTGGATCGCAGTTCGTCGCGGCAGCGGGCGAGCTCGCGCCATACGCCCGCCCTGACGGTCCATCCGCGCGGCCCGTAGAGCCCCGTCCCATCCTCCTGATCCCAGTGGTCCTCCCGAGGCGGAGAGGCTGCGGCAGGGCCGGCATCGGCAGCCTCGCAGCGGGATTGGTCCTGATCGGCGTTAGAAGTGGTCGTCGTCATGGCAGTGACTCCTCAGGTATTCCTCACGATATGCGGCCGGCCCTCCCAACCGCGGCGGCGTCCTCACCGCCTGATCCGAGTGTGGGCGCGACGAGCTCTCCTGTGCCGACCACCTGTGAACGCACCTCGCCCGAGTCATCATCGACCAGCCTGTGGAGCCCGGTAACGCCCTCGTGATACCCGTGCATGGACGATGCGGAGACAGCTGCGGAGATATCTGTGACGGCCGAAGCGCCCGATCTGACCACGCGCTGCAATCATCACGCTATCCTGTGCGTCAGTCCCAATTGCTTGGGACGGTCCCAACTCCTGGTCCTGAGCTCCCCTTAGTACCGCAGTACCGCTCATACTGCCGCGGAGGAGCACCACGACCAACGAAAGGCCCTTGATGACAACAACAACCTCGGCCCCGGAGGCGATCCTCGCCGCCGTCGGCGGCCCGGAGAACATCACCCATCTCACCCACTGCGCGACGCGCCTGCGGTTCCAGCTCGTCGATGCCTCGGCCATCGACACCCCCACCGTCGAGAAGATCCCCGGTGTCATGGGTGCGGTTCCGCAGTCCGGTGAGCGCTACCAGATCATCATCGGCGGCACCGTGCAGTCGATGTACGAGAGCATCATGGCGCTGCCGGAGATGAAGGACATCGGTGCCAAGGCCGCCTCCAACGACGACGTCAAGGCCGCAGCCCGAGCAGGCGGGATCCGCGGAAAGTTCGCCTGGGTGGACAACTTCTTCGAGTTCCTCTCCGACTCCTTCCGACCGCTCATCGGCGCGCTGCTGGGAGCCTCGATCTTCATCACCTTCATGGCGCTGATGGGCACGCTCGGCATCATCGGCAACTGGGCGGACCCGCGTGTCACACTCACGCCGAGCTGGGCGTTCCTCAACCTCACCTGGCGCTCGGTCTTCTACTTCCTGCCGCTCATGGTGGCCTACAACGCCTCGAAGAAGCTCGGAGCGGATCCCTGGGTCGGCTTCTCCGTCATGGCCGTCACCATGCTGCCCGGATTCGCAGCGCTGGGAACAGTAGACCAGGCCACGAGCATGACCTTCATGGGGTCCGAGATCACGACTGTCAAGCTCTTCGGCGCCCTTCCCCTGACGATCTTCGACTACGGATCGCAGGTCTTCCCGCCCCTGCTCCTGGCGGCAGTGCTCGGGCCGTTGACGAAGGGGCTCAAGAAGATCATCCCCGCTGACATCCAGCTGATCTTCGTGCCCTTCTTCGCCATGCTCATCATGATTCCGTTGACGAGCTTCCTCCTGGGACCGATCGGCGTCTACGTCGGCGCCTGGCTCGCCAACCTCCTGCAGGCGATCAACAACATCTCGCCCTTCATCTTCTGCATCATCATCCCGCTGATCTACCCCTTCATGGTGCCTCTGGGCCTGCACTGGCCCATCAACGCGATCATGCTGCTCAACATCAACAACAACGGCTACGACTTCATTCAGGGCCCCATGGGCGCCTGGAACTTCGCCTGCTTCGGCGCCACTGCCGGTGTCATGATCGTTGCCATGCGGCACAAGGAGAGGGATATGCGCGTCACCGCCACTGGTGCGCTCTTCGCCGGCCTGGTCGGCGGCATCTCCGAGCCGAGCCTTTACGGTATTCACCTGCGCTTCAAGCGCATCTACCCGCGCATGCTCGTGGGCTGCGTCCTGGGCGGCATCATCCAGGGCATCTTCGGCGGCGTCACGACGCACGCCTTCGTCTTCACCTCGTTGCTCACCATCCCCGCCTTCAACGGCGACGCCACGGGCGCGGATAGCACGAGCTCGATCGTCATCTACGGCGTTTCGGTCATCGTCTCCTTCATCGTGGCGATGACCCTCGTCATCCTCTCGGACTACCGCACCCCGGAGGAGCGCGCCGAGATCGACAAGACCAACGCCGAGAACGAGGCCGATCTCGCTCTGGAGACCTCCACTGCCTCAGGCGAGGAGGCCGCATCGGATGGCGACGCCCAGACCGCCGACGCCCCCGCTGAGGAGGTTAAGCCCGCGCTGGTGCCGGGTGCGGTCACCGAGGTGCCCGCTCCGCTGACCGGAACGGTCATGCCCCTGGAAGACGTCACCGACCCGGTGTTCTCCTCCGGCGCCGTCGGCCAGGGCGCAGGCCTGACCCCCACCGGCGATATCGTGGTCACCGCCCCCGCAGACGGCACAGTCGTCGTCGCCCCCGACTCCGGGCACGCCTTCGGCATCAACCTGGACAACGGAGTCGAACTGCTCATCCACGTCGGCCTGGACACCGTCAACCTCGAGGGCAAGGGCTTCGACGTCAAAGTCAAGCAGGGCGACCACGTCACCGCCGGCCAAGAACTGGTCCGCGTCGACCGCGCCACCATCGAGGAGGCCGGCTACCCGCTGACCACACCGGTGCTCATCACCAACACCGCCAAGTTCGCCTCCGTCGAGATCATCGCCGACGGCGACACCACCACCGGCACCCCCCTCATCCGCGTCACCGCCCCCGCTGAGGAGGTTAAGCCCGCGCTGGTGCCGGGTGCGGTCACCGAGGTGCCCGCTCCGCTGACCGGAACGGTCATGCCCCTGGAAGACGTCACCGACCCGGTGTTCTCCTCCGGCGCCGTCGGCCAGGGCGCAGGCCTGACCCCCACCGGCGATATCGTGGTCACCGCCCCCGCAGACGGCACAGTCGTCGTCGCCCCCGACTCCGGGCACGCCTTCGGCATCAACCTGGACAACGGAGTCGAACTGCTCATCCACGTCGGCCTGGACACCGTCAACCTCGAGGGCAAGGGCTTCGACGTCAAAGTCAAGCAGGGCGACCACGTCACCGCCGGCCAAGAACTGGTCCGCGTCGACCGCGCCACCATCGAGGAGGCCGGCTACCCGCTGACCACACCGGTGCTCATCACCAACACCGCCAAGTTCGCCTCCGTCGAGATCATCGCCGACGGCGACACCACCACCGGCACCCCCCTCATCCGCGTCACCGCCCCCGCTGAGGAAGCTAAAGAAGCTGAGGACTGAGGCGCGCAGCCGACCGACTGTCTCCCCTCAGGGAGACCGCTTGGGACAAACGCCGGTTCCCCGGCCCGCAGTAAGCTCGCGGGCCGGGGAACCGGCGTTATAGCGGGGTTACTCGGGTATCGAAGACGCGCACCCCGCAACGGGCGAACGGCGCCACCCGCCCCTCCCCCGCACGCGATCAGACGAACAAGCAGGGTTCGGCTTCAGTTAACGCCCTCGTCCTCAACGTCCACATAACGCTCGAGCGGTTCACCGGCGCTCAGAGTCGCGGCGTAGTCGGGAACCTCCAACTGCAGGGATCGATCGGTGCGCTGGTACCCGGTTGACGGCGGACGCTTCGGGAACTTCAATTCCGGCCGCTCAACATGGTGGTAAGGGATGGAACCGAGCAGATGATGAATCACATTGATACGCGCCTTGCGCTTGTCCTCCGACTCCACCACGTGCCAACGCGCAGACTCGATATCGGTATGCACGAACATGTCATCCTTGGCGCGCGAGTAGTCCTCCCAGCGGGTGACGGACTCCAGGTCGGTGGGCGACAGCTTCCAGCGTCGCATCGGATCGGTCAGCCTTGACTTGAACCTCTTGTACTGCTCCTTGTCGGAAACGGAGAACCAGTACTTGCGCAGCAGAATGCCGTCATCAACGAGCATTCGCTCGAAGATGGGGCACTGCTGCAGGAATCGCCGATGCTCCTCAGCGGTGCAGTAGCCCATGACATGCTCGACACCGCCGCGGTTGTACCAGGAGCGGTCGAATAGCCGAATCTCACCCGCCGCCGGCAAATGCGCTATATAGCGTTGAAAATACCACTGAGTGCGTTCGCGCTCAGTGGGCGCGGGCAGCGCCACCACCCGCGCAATACGCGGATTGAGATACTCGGTGATCCGCTTGATCGCGCCGCCCTTGCCCGCTGCGTCACGACCCTCGAAGACCACGACGACCCGGGCGCCAGTGGACTTGACCCATTCCTGCATCTCGACCAATTCGGCTTGCAGCCGCAGTAGCTCCGTCTCGTACAGGGAGCGATCCATTTTGGGGTGCTTCTTCGACATATCCGCAATTATGGCATAAATCACGTCTTCTGACAGCCCGCTAAAGCCCTGACTGCAGCAGGCCGAGCGCCGAGCAAGAGCTCGATCACCGAGGCTCACCGAGGCATGCGCAGCGCCCAGAAGGCGACTGCCGCAGCGGCGGCCACGTTGAGGGAGTCGACTCCCCCTGCCATCGGAATGCGCACCACCTCATCGGCTGCCACGATGGTGCGGCGCGAGAGCCCATCGCCCTCGGTCCCCAACACGACAGCGACCCGGGAACCCGGCGCGGTGCAGGCCTCGGAGGCGGCGAAGTCGTCCAGTCCCACGGATTCATCCGACAGGGCCAGGGCAGCCACCGCGAAGCCCTGCTCATGGAGCTCATCCATGGCGGGCCAGCGCTCGATCCGGGTCCAGGGAACCTGGAAGACGGTGCCCATGGAGACCCTGACGCTGCGCCGGTAGAGGGGGTCCGCGCAGTGCGGGGTGACCAGGACGGCGTCGATCCCCAGGGCGGCGGCGCTGCGGAAGGCGGCCCCCACGTTGGTGTGGTCCACCAGGTCCTCCAGGACGGCCACCCTCCTGGCGCCCTCTCCCCCGCGCGCGGCGGCCAACAGATCGCCGACACCGGCCAGCTCCGGCCGGTTCATGGCCGCCAGGGCGCCGCGGTGCAGGTGGAAGCCGGTGATGGACTCCAGCACCTCCTCCGGCGCCAGAAACACGGGCACCTCCCCGCCGTCATCCGCTCCCCCGCATCCCGTGGCAGCGGCGATGACGGGCCGCATCTCCGGATAGTGGCGCTCGGCCATGAGGAAGGAACGCGGGACGTGCCCGGCGGCCACAGCACGGGTGATGACCTTGGTGGACTCGGCCATGTACAGGCCCCGATCGGTCTCCAGGCGGCGGCGCAGGGCCACATCGGTCAGGCTGGTGTAGTCATTCAGGCGCTCATCGGCGCCGTCGGCGAGGCGGATGATCATGGGCGGGGCCTCCCCGCCGAGTCCCGGCCCAGGCTCACCATGAGCTCGTTGCGCTCGGCGGCGGGCTCGTGGCGGACGGCCGGGCCGGAGAACTGGCTCTGGTAGAGCTCGTAGTAGGCACCGCGGGCGGCGATGAGCTCATCGTGGCTGCCCTGCTCGACGATATCGCCGTCCTCCATGACCAGGATGATGTCGGCATCGCGGATGGTGGACAGGCGGTGGGCGATGATGAAGCTGGTGCGGTTCCTGCGAAGCTCCATCATGGCCTGCTGGACCAGCAGCTCGGTGCGGGTATCGACCGAGGACGTGGCCTCGTCCAGGACGAGGATGTGGCGTCCGGCCAGGAAGGCCCGCGCGATGGTCAGCAGCTGCTTCTCACCGGCGGACACGCCCGTGCCGGAGTCGTCGATCACCGTGTCATAGCCCTGCGGCAGGGCGCTGATGATGTGGTCGGCGCTGGCGGCCTGCGCGGCGGCGAGGACATCGTCGTGGGTGGCGCCCGGCTTGCCGAAGGCGATGTTCTCCTCAATGGTCCCCTCGAAGAGCCAGGTCTCCTGCAGCACCATGCCGATCTGCTCGCGCAGCTCATCGCGGGTCAGGTCGCGCGTGTCGACGCCGTCCAGCGTGATCGAGCCGGACTGGGGGTCGTAGAAGCGCAGGAGGAGGTTGACCAGGGTGGTCTTGCCCGCGCCCGTGGGCCCCACGATGGCGACGCTCTGGCCCGGCTCGACCACCAGGTTGAGGTCGGTGATGAGTTCGGTGCCCGGGGTGTAGGAGAAGCGCACGTGGTCGAAGACGACGCGGCCCTCGACCTCGGCGGGCAGGTGGGCGCTGCCCGTCTCGGCCTCCTCGGGGGCGTCCATGAGATCGAAGAGCCGCTCGGCGCTGGCAGCCCCGGATTGCAGCAGGTTCGCCATGGAGGCGAGCTGGGTGATCGGCTGGCTGAAGTTCTGGGAGTACTGGATGAAGGCCTGGACATCGCCCAGCGTCATGGTGCCGCTGGTGATCCTCAGCCCTCCCACCACGGCGATGATGACGAAGTTGAGGTTGGAGATGACCCGCATGACCGGCTGGATGGTGCCGGAGATCCACTGGGCCTTGTAAGAGTCCTCGTAGAGGCGGTTGTTCTGCTCGGCGAACAGGTCCTCGAAGGCGCCCTCGGCGCTGAAGAGGGTCACGACCTCGTGCCCGGTGAAGGCCTCCTCGACGATGCCCGAGACCTTCCCCGTGGCGTCCCACTGCTCGGTGAAGTGCGGGCGCGAGCGCCGGGAGATGAGGGCGGCTGCGCCGATGGCCACGGGGATCGTCGCCAGCGCCACCGCGGAGAGCTCGCCGGAGACCGAGATCATCATGGCGGTCACGCCGATGATGGTGATCAGCGAGTTGAAGGACTGCGAGATCGTCTGCTGGAGGGTCTGGGAGACGTTGTCGACGTCGTTGGTGACGCGGGAGAGCACGTCGCCGCGAGAGCCCTGATCGATGTAGGACACGGGGACGCGCGAGAGCTTGTCCTCCACCTGGGAGCGCAGGCGCTTGGCGGTGCGCTGCACCACCCCGGCCAGGATCATGCCCTGGATCCACATGATGAGGGCGGCGGTGACGTAGAGCGCGGTGATCTGGGCCAGGACGACGGCCAGGCGGCCCGTGTCCAGCCCGGCCCCGACCGTGACGTCCATGCTGCTCACCATGGAGGCGTAGGTCTCCTGCCCCTGTTGACGCAGCAGGGTGATGAGCCCCTCGCCGCTGACGCCCGCGGGCAGTCCCTCGTGCGCGAGCAGCTTGCCCATGACGCCCTCGTAGATGATGTTGGTGGCGCGCCCGAGCACCCGCGGTGCCAGGACATTGAGGAGGACGGAGGCGGTGGTCAGGGCGACCACTGCGATGATCCTGAGGCGTTCTGGGCGCAACTCCCGTATCAGGCGCCTCCAGGCGCCGCGCGCGTCCTTGGCCTTGACGGTCGGGGCGCCCTGGCGGGGGCCGGGTCCCTGGCTCATGCGGCCTCCTCGGCACTGATCTGCGACAGGACGATCTCCTGGTAGGTCGGGCAGTCCTCCATGAGCTCCTCGTGCGCGCCCAGTCCGACCACGCGGCCCTTGTCCAGCACGGCGATCTGGTCGGCGTCCCGGATCGACGCCACGCGCTGGGCCACGATGATGATCGTCGAACCCCCTGTGGCCCGGCCCAGTCCCGCCCGCAGGCGCGCATCGGTGGCGTAGTCCAGGGCGGAGAAGGAGTCGTCGAAGATGTACACCCCGGCCGGGCGCAGCAGTGCTCGGGCGATGGCCAGGCGCTGGCGCTGCCCTCCGGAGAAGTTGACGCCGCCGGCGTCCACACCGTGGTCCAGGCCGTCATCCAGGGCCTGCACGAATCCGGCCGCCTGGGCCGCCTCCAGGGCGCGCCACAGCTCGGTGTCGTCGGTGTCGGGACCGCCGCGCTGGAGGGTGGAGCGGATGGTCCCGGAGAAGAGGTAGGCCTTCTGCGGCACGGTGGCGATGGCGCGCCTGAGCTCGCGGGGGTCCAGGTCCCGCACATCGACGCCGTCGATGCGCACGGAGCCGTGGCTGACGTCGAGGAGGCGGGGCAGGAGGTTGACCAGCGTGGATTTGCCCGAGCCGGTGGAACCGATCAGGGCGGTGGTCGTGCCCGGAGCGATATCCAGGCTGATGCCGCGCAGGGCGCAGCTGTCTGCACCGGGGTAGCGCAGGGCGACGTCGTCCAGCTCGATGCGCCGGCCGCGGCCGCCCGCGGGGCCGTGTCCCGGCCCCTGACCGGCGCCACCGGGTGCCTCGGGCAGCCTGGCGGGATGCTCCGGCGCGGTGATGGAGGGCTGGAGGGCCATCACCTCCTGGAAGCGCCCGGCGGCGACCTGGGCGCGCGGCAGCATGCTGACCAGCATCACGGCGATCATGACGGAGAAGAGGATCTGCGTGATGTAGTTGAGGTAGGCGGTCAGGTCGCCGATGGACATGCCGCCGCTGTCCACCCTCATACCGCCGAACCAGATGACCGCCACCGAAGCGAGGTTCATGATGAGCTGGACCACCGGGAACATCAGCGCCATGAGCTTGCCGATGCTCCAGGAGGTGGCGGTGAGCCGGCTGTTCGCCTCCTCGAAGACCTCGCGCCGCTGGGCGCTGCGGACGAAGGCCCGGATGACACGCATGCCCTGGATCTGCTCGCGCATCACGAGGTTGACGCGGTCAATGCGGGACTGCTGGATGCGGAAGTAGGGCAGGAGGCGGCTGGCGATGAGGCCGACCACCGCGGCGAGGAGCGGGACGAGCACCACCAGCAGGCCCGATAGGGGCACGTCCACCCTCAGCGCCATCACGGTCCCGCCCACGAGCATGATCGGGGCCATGAGCATCATGGAGGAGATCATGAAGACCACCGACTGGACCTGCTGGATGTCGTTGGTGGAGCGGGTGATGAGCGAGGGCGCGCCGAATCGCGAGATCTCCTCGACGTTGAAGCGCTGGACGTGGCCGAAGATGTCCGCGCGCATGTCCCGCCCCAGGCCCATCGCCGATCTGGAGGCGACGTAGGTCCCCGCCACCGCCGCGGCCCCTTGGAGCGCGGTGATGGCGAGCATCTGGGCGCCCAGGCGCCAGATCGTCCCGGTATCGCCGGTGACGACGCCCCTGTTGATGATGGAGGCGTTGAGGGTGGGCAGCAGGAGCGCTGCGGCGGTTTCCAGGACCTTGAGCAGCAGGACGGCCGCTATCAGCCAGGCGTAGGGGCGCAGGTAGCGGCGAAGCGTCTTACGTAGCACGGCTGGAAGAGTACGTCAGACCTTCGCTACCGCCCCGCTACTCCCGCCACCGGCGAAAGCTGGAACAGGGCAGGGCACCCTCAGGCGGGATCGCACACGACCGGTCCCTTACTCAAATCACTCCATCACTCCCCCGGCGGGCGAGAGTTCTGAGACGTGCGTCAGGCCCGATGCTGAGCAGTGGGCGGAATCGAGGGCGGAGTGCCGTCGTGGTCGCCGGAAGGCTTCCCCTCAGCTGCAGTCCGCTCCCGCGCTGATGCCTCGGACGCGCCGGCGCCCGACGGAGTGGCGTCATCCGCTATCTGAGTGGCGGATGCAACCTCGCCGCGGGCCTGCGCAAGGGCCTCTTCCGGCGTCTGCAGATTGGTCTGCGCCAGATTCGATGCGATGTCGAGAGCGGAGTCCATGCCGGAGAGGTCGACACCCGGTTCACCCTCGGCGCCGTCGTCAGACGGGTCCGAGCCCGACGGGGGCTTGTTGCCGCCAAGCGCGCCGGCGATACCGTCGAGCGCCGCGGTGAACTCGGTGGGAACGATCCACATCTTCGAGCTGTTGCCGTTGGCGATCTTGGGAAGGGTCTGCAGGTACTGGTAAGCCAGCAGTTTGGGATCGGCGTTGCCGCGGTGAATGGCGTCGAAGACCTGAAGGATCGCACGGGACTCGCCCTGCGCCTTGAGGATCGCGGACTGAGCCTGGCCCTCGGCGCGCAGGATCGCGGACTGCTTGTCACCCTCGGCAGTGAGGATCTGAGACTGCTTGACGCCCTCGGCCGTGAGGATAGCCGCACGGCGATCGCGCTCGGCGCGCATCTGCTGCTCCATGGCTCCCTGAATGGAGGCGGGCGGGTCGATGGACTTCAACTCGACATTTCCCACCCGAATGCCCCAGCGACCGGTCGCCTGGTCGAGAACACCGCGCAGCTGGCCATTGATCTGGTCGCGGCTGGTCAGCGTCTGCTCCAGGTCCATGGCACCGATGACATTGCGCAGCGTGGTCACCGTGAGCTGCTCGATCGCCTGCAGGTAGTTGGAGATCTCATAGGTGGCGCGCTTGGGATCGGTCACCTGGTAATAGATGACTGAGTCGATCGACACCACAAGGTTGTCAGAGGTGATCACCGGCTGCGGCGGGAAGGAGACGACCTGCTCGCGCAGGTCCACAGTGTTGCGCACGCGGTCGAAGAAGGGCACAACGAAGTGGAGCCCGGCCCAGTACTCGGCCTGAAACTTGCCCAGGCGCTCCACGATGATGGCGTAGCTCTGCGGGACTATCCGTACGGCGCGGAAGATGGCGATGATGATGAACAACGCCAGCAGCAGCAGAATGAAGATCGGGACAATAGTGAAATCGTTCACGCGAAGTATCTCCTGGTGTAGTCGGAACGGTCTGTCATGCTGTTATGCCGGTCGGGGCGGGGCTGGTAACCGGGCTCAGGACAGGTGCATGAGCGCCCCCGGGGACCTTGGTAGAGCCTCATGGAGCGTCCAAGGGGCGCCGAGCATCACTGGACATCAGTGATGCTTCACTGAGCGTCAGCTCGACGCCGCCCACGCGAACGCCCCAGCGGCAGGTGGTCCAGTTCAGCACATCGCGCACCCGGACGCCGACCTGCTCACGGCCGGCCAGGACCTGCTCCAGGTCCATGGCCCCGACGACGTGACGCAGCGTGGTGATGACCAGCTGCTCACAGGCCTCCAGATAGTTGGGGACCTGATAGGTGGTGCGCACGGGGTCGATCACCTGGAAGTAGACGGTCAGGTCAGTACTCACCACCAGGCCGTCGGAGGTGGTCACCTGTCTCGGTGACATGACCATCTCCTGCTCACGCAGGTCCACCATGCTGCGCTCACGGTCGATGAAGGGCATGAGGAGGTGGAGCCCGGCCCGGTACTCGGCGTGGAACCTCCCCCGCCGTTCGACGATGAGCGCGCAGGACCGCGGAACGAGTCGCACCGCGCGGAAGACGGCAATGCCGCCGAACAGGGCCAGCAGCAGCAGGATCAAGGACCAGACATCAGTCGGCTCGTTCACCCGGAGCGCCTCCTGAACCGGCCCGGCTCACGCCAGCTGCCCGCCGGCGGGGACCCCCACCGGCGCCACGACGGCTATGGCGCCGTCGATGCTGGTAACACGGACCGGATCGCCCACGTCAAGACGCGGGACTCCACCGCCAAGATTCTCAGCCAGGCGAGCGCTCCACTCCTCACCGCCCAGACGAATCCGACCCCCATGAACGTCAACAGCCGTCAGCGCAATAGCCTCACGCCCGATGAGAGCCTCGGCATTCGTACGCATGTCGGGCGTTCCCTCAGTCAGACGACGCTTCGCCCAGGGCCTGATAGCCACGAGAAGAAGCACCGAGATCACGGCGAAGACGAGAACCTGAATCCACAGGGGAGCACCGAGGGCGGCCGCCACGGCCCCTCCCAGCGCTCCGCCTGCGAACATGAGGAACGTCAAGTCGGCGGTGAGCGTCTCAATGACGCCCATGACGAGGGATGCGCCGAGCCACCAGAGCCAAGCCATCGTGTTTCTCCTTCGTATGCGATTCGGCGGCTGGTTAGCGGCTCAGGCGAGATGACGACCCGTGGGGGGCACGGCCGCACCGCGCGCGGTGTAGCGCCCGCGGTCCCAAGTGATCTCCAGCGGCAGGCCGAACGTTGTTGACATGACAGGGTCGGCCAGAACCTCGGTCAAAGGACCGGCCGCCACCGTCTCGCCCTGCCGCAGCGCGAGTGCGTGCGTGAAACCGGTCGGGATCTCTTCGAGGTGGTGAGTGGCCAGGAGTATCGAGGGGGATCCCGGCCCCGAGATGATATCGGTCAGGGCGGCCAACAGCTGCTCGCGGCCGGCGACGTCGAGGCCCGAGGCGGGCTCGTCCAGGACGAGCAGCTCAGGGTCGGGCATGAGCGCGCGAGCGATCTCCACCCGCTTGCGCTCCCCCGAGGAGAGAGTGCCCCAGGCGTGTTCGGCCAGTTCGCCCGCACCGAGCGCGTCCAGGAGGGCGCGGGCGCGCTCGACGTCGAAATCGTCGTATTCCTCGCGCCATACGCCGATGCGTCCGTAGGAGGCGGAGAGCACGACACTTATCACGAGCTCTCCTTCCGGAACCCGGCCCGCCAGGGCCGAGGAGCATAGGCCGATACGGGGATGCAGCTCGGAGACGTCCACGCGCCCCATCCGCTCGCCCAGGATGTCGGCCGTCCCCGAGGAGGGGAACAGCCTCGCCGCGGCAATGCGTGACACAGTGGTCTTACCCGCGCCATTGGGCCCCAGCAGCACCCAGTGCTCGCCCTCCTCGACGCTCCAGTTCACATGAGTAAGGATCCGGGTGGTCCCACGGTGGAGCGAAACGTCGTCGAGGCGGAGTACGGAGGTCATGTCTCTAACTCTATCGTGCGGGGGTGACGTGAGTCCCACGTCCGAGGGACAAGACTGCCGGAAGGTCCAGCCCGCGCCATAACGGCTAAGGTGCAGCGGCGTGAGTCCTTTCGACCTGCCGGTTTCCGTCGTCCTGGCCCTGTGGGCGCCTCTCCCCTCCTCACGCGGCATCGCAGTCGTTGAGGGAGCCGATGGCGCCCACGAGGTCAACGACACCGACGACTTCAGCAACCCCGCGGGCGCAGCATCCCCATGGGGGCTGGGCAGACTGCCGCTGCACGCATGGCTCACCGCCTTCGGCCCGTTGTCACGAGTATCCGCAGTGCTCCCCTCTCCCGCCGATCCCCTGCCGGGCCTGGCGGCAGCCATCGACATCGGTGAATGCGTCCTGCTCGAAGCAACTGCTGGCCGTCGAGTACTGCTCATCCCAGAGACGACGGGCACGAGTGTGGTCTGGCGGACTGAGGACCTGGTGACCGCCCCGCCTCCTTTCAACGCCGGACAGGCCCGGCGCGATGTCCACGCAGCCACAGAGGAGGCGATAGACGCCCTGACCGAGCTGGACCTCGCCCGTGAGCGTCCCGAGCTCGCCGACGAGCTCACTGACCTGGTGACGGCCGCAGTCGACCCGCGAGTAGTGCCGCCATCCTTGGACAGCAGGCACCGCACGCTGCTCGAGCGCTCACTGAGGCTGGCGGCGATCTGCGAGCTGGCCCTGGCCGACGACGGGGCATCGGCCACCGCTCTCCAGGCGGAACGGCGCACACGGGTGCTGCGCCCCCTGCTGACGACAGCGCGCTACGGAGTCGCCGCCGCAACCGAGTGGTGGGGGCCGCGATCGTCGTCGTAGTCGCGATCGCAGCCCCCTGCTCCGGATTCGGTCTCAGCCGTGGTCCAGAGCCCACCGGTAGACCTCCATGGTCTGCTCGGCGATCGCCGTCCAGGCGAAGTGCTCCTCCACGCGCTTGCGGGAGGCGACTCCCATGCTCTTGGCCCGGGCCTCATCGGTGGCCACCGCGGTCAGACGCTCGGCGAGGTCGGCGACGAAGCGCTCCGGGTCGATCGGCGTGCCAGTGCCGTCCTGCATCTGATCGATCGGCACCAGCAGGCCGGTCTCGCCGTCGACGATAACGTCCGGGATCCCGCCGGTGGCGGAGCCGACCACGGGCAGCCCCATGGCCATGGCCTCCAGGTTGACGATGCCCAGGGGCTCGTAGACGGACGGGCACACGAAGACGTCAGAGGCGCTCAGGACGGCTTGGAGCTGACGGTGCGGGAGCATCTCCTCGATGAGGATGACGCCGGTCCGCTTGGCCTGGAGGCCGGCCACGAGGGAATCGACCTCGGCCTTGATCTCCGCGGTATCGGGAGCGCCGGCGCACAGGACGACCTGGATGTCGGCGGGCAGTTTCTCAACGGCGCGCAGCAGGTGGGGCAGGCCCTTCTGACGGGTGATGCGCCCGACGAAGACCACTGTGGGTCGGGACGTATCGATGCCGTAGCGCCGCAGAACCTCTTGGCTCTCCGCCTCCCACTCGGCATCAGTCGGTGGGGCCCAGGCATCCAGGTCGATGCCGTTGTGGACGATCTTGACGCGCTCGGGATCCACCTGCGGGTAGGAGCGCAGAATGTCCTCGCGCATGCCGTGAGAGACGGCGATGACGGCGGTCGCTCCCTCATAGGCCTGACGCTCCGCCCAGGAGGACAGGGCGTAGCCCCCGCCGAGTTGCTCGGCCTTCCAAGGGCGCATCGGCTCCAGGGAGTGGGCGGACAAGATGTGCGGAATGCTGTAGAGCAGCCCGGACAGGTGCCCGGCGAGATTGGCGTACCAGGTGTGGGAGTGGACGATGTCGGCGCCCTCCACCCCGGGGACCATCTCCAGATCCACACCGAAGGTGCGCAGGGCCGCATTGGCGCCGTCGAGCTCAGCGACCTCCGGATAACCGGTCACGCCCGGGTCCGCACCCTCGGTGCCCGGCTCGCGCGGTCCTCCGAAAGCGTGCACGCGCACATCGGCCAGTGGGCGCAGAACCTTGGCCAGTTCATAGACGTGGACTCCGGCTCCGCCGTAGATGAAGGGTGGGTATTCCTTGGTCAGCAGATCGACCCTCATGGGTTGCGTCTCCTCGCTCGCGCCCTGCGCGCTGTTGAATCAGGTGGCTGGTCCAGGGTGGGAGGGCTCCCGGAACGTGAGCCGCCCCACGCCCGACGGTATCGGCTTTGCGCCGACAACGGGGCGGTTTGCGCTATCCAGCGCCCGCATCGCATGAGGCCGCCCGCCGGTGACGACCGACTGATGAGATGGGGGCAGATGACTGGAGGACCATGGCCCGCTCCGCAGAAAACACATGACGAATACCTCATGAATCACCCCACAGGGTGGCTGGGGTCACGTATGGTGACCACATGGCTCAACCTCGTGTTCTCGCAATCGTCCTGGCAGGCGGTGAGGGCAAGCGCCTCATGCCCTTGACCGTCGACCGCGCCAAGCCCGCCGTCCCCTTCGGGGGCATCTACCGGCTCATCGACTTCTCGCTGTCCAACATGATCAACTCCGGCTTCCTCAAGGTCGTGGTGCTCACCCAGTACAAGTCCCACTCGCTGGACCGGCACATCTCCAAGACCTGGCGGATGTCCGACATGCTGGGCAACTACATCGCCCCGGTGCCCGCCCAGCAGCGCGTGGGCAAGCACTGGTTCCTGGGGAGCGCGGACGCGATCTACCAGTCCCTCAACCTGCTCGACGACGAGCGGCCCGACTACGTGGTCATCACCGGTGCGGACAACATCTACCGCATGGACTTCTCCCAGATGCTGGACCACCACATCGCCTCCGGGCTGCCCTGCACCGTGGCGGGCATCCGCCAGCCGCGCGCCCTGGCGGACCAGTTCGGCGTCATCGAGACCGATCCGCAGAACCGCGGACGGATCAAGGCCTTCGTGGAGAAGCCCAAGGACACGCCGGGCCTGCCGGACTCCCCCGACGAGGTCCTGGCCTCCATGGGCAACTACATCATGGACGCCGATGCACTTCTGGATGCCGTGACGGTTGACGCGGCCGACGAATCCTCCAAGCACGATATGGGCGGCAGCATCGTGCCCTGGTTCGTGAACCAGGGCACCGCCGGGGTCTACGACTTCAAGGACAACGACGTCCCCGGCGCCACCGAGCGGGACCGCGACTACTGGCGCGACGTGGGAACAGTGGACGCCTTCTTCGATGCCCACCAGGACCTCATCTCGGTAACCCCGGTGTTCAATCTGTACAACGACCGCTGGCCGCTATTCGCCGGCTACCAGGCGGCCATGCCCCCGGCCAAGTTCGTCTACGGACATCATGAGCGCCTGGGGCACGCGGTGGACTCGATCGTCTCCCCCGGCGTCATCGTCTCCGGCGGCGAGGTCATCTCCTCGGTCCTGTCCCCCGGCGTGCGCGTCAACTCCTGGTCCTCGGTGCGTGAGTCGGTCCTCATGGACGGCGTGAACGTCGGACGCAACACGGTCGTCAACCGGGCCATCCTCGACAAGTACGTCGTCGTCGAAGAGGGGGCCATGGTCGGGATCGATGCCGAGCGCGACCGCGAACGCGGATTCACCGTGACCGAGTCCGGCATTACCGTCGTGGCGAAGGGGCAGACAGTACCCCGCTGATCGGAAGCCACCGACCCGCCTGAGCCCGCCGCCGCCCCGAGACATCGTGGTCTCGGGGCGGCGGCGCACTGCGGCTAGCATCTGTTCATGACCGACAAGCAGCGTCTCCCCGGCCGACGAACCTCGGGTGCCAGGGCCAGCGGCATTCTCGCCGAACTCGGTCCCGGTCTACTGGTCATGGACGTGGACTCCACGCTCATCGAGCAGGAGGTCATCGAGCTCATCGCGGAGCACGCGGGCACACGGGAACAGGTCGCCGACATCACCGAGCGGGCGATGCGCGGAGAACTCGACTTCGCCGCCTCCCTGAGGCAACGGGTAAGCACTCTGGCCGGAGTGAACCGAACCATCTTCGCGGACGTGCTCGATCAGGTGCGGCTGACTCCCGGAGCCGAGGAGCTCATCGCACGTCTCCATGCGAGCGGATGCCGAGTCGGCATCGTCTCAGGCGGGTTCACAGAGGTCGTCGGTCCTCTCGCGACGCGCCTGGGCATTGATCATATGGCGGCCAACCGTCTCGAGACCTCGGAGGGGGTCCTCACCGGCCGGGTGGAGGGCCGCATCGTCGATCGCGACGTCAAGGAGCAGTGCCTGCGCGAGTGGGCGGCTGAAGACGATGTTGATATGAGGCGCACAGTCGCAGTGGGCGATGGCGCCAACGACCTGAGCATGATCGCGACCGCGGGTCTTGGAGTGGCGTTCTGCGCCAAGCCGGTAGTCGTCGAGCAGGCGGACGCCGCCGTGCATGTACGTGACCTGATGGCCGTCCTCGAGCTGCTCTGACTCGTCAACACTGAGCGGCTACTGGGCAGCGCTGACAGCCGCGACGTCGCTCGGGAGGCCGGGACGTCAGGGCGTCGGTCGCATCAACGCATCAGCGCGGCGCGGTGACGATCTCAGTCAAGTGCGCCTTGTCGGGGGCGAGGTCGGCCCAGGGCCCCGGAACCGTGAGCAACAGCGCCGTGGCCGTCGGCACCCCGAAGGACGCCTGGGCCGCCAGATCGTCATCAGCGTCGTGAAGCATGTGCGCCAGGATTGAGACCGTGGGCTCGTGACCGACGAGAACAACCGTGTTCGTGGCCTCGGACAGCGGTGTCAGCAGATCGAGAATCTTCAAGGCGCCGTTGTGATAGATCTCCGGCTCGACATGGATCTCGGCCGGTTCGAGGCGCTCCTGAATGGGGCGAGCGGTCTGCCGGGCACGCGCGGCGGGCGATACGAGAAGAAGGTCAAGATGGCCGACGCGCCTGGCCAGCGAGCGGGCGAGCTTGTCCGCCAGAGTATGGCCCTTGGAGGTCAGGGGGCGCTCAAGATCGGTGGGAGCGTCATGGGCTGCCTTGGAGTGGCGGACCAGGACCAGGGTCTTCCCGAGTTTCTCAGTCGTCACGCGGCAACTTTACGACACGTGCTCGAGCCGTGCGACGTGAATCGGCGCGATGCGTTCCAGAGGCATCCAGTCCACCCGCCCAAGCAGTACTCCATTCAAGATTCCCCAATTCCCCGATTCCTCGACGGCGCAGTCACCACCGCCGTCAGCACGTACGACCTCAGCGCCCCATGCCCAGGCCGCCATCGACTCCCAGTACGGTACCGGTGATGTAGGAGGCGCCAGCAGAGGCCAGGAACAGGACCGGGGCGACGATCTCCTCGGGCATCGCCCAGCGCCCCATGGGAATGGCGGCCAGGTGGTCCGCACGGACGTCGTGGGGCAGGCCCGCGGTCATGTCGGTATCGACAAAACCGGGGGCAACCGCGTTGACGGTCACCCCGCGGGAGGCGACCTCGCGGGCCAGCGCGCGGGTCAGTCCCTCGACCCCGCCCTTGGAAGCGGCGTAGGCGGCCTGCCCTATGCCGCCGCGAGCCGCGACGACCGAGGAGACCAGGACGATACGACCGCGATGGGCGCGCAGCATGTCCGGCAGGACTGCGGAAGCGGTGGCGAAGGAAGCGGTGAGATTGACCGCCATCGTCTCGGACCACACCGATTCGCGAGTGCGGATGGCCAGGGCGTCATGGCTGACCCCGGCGCATGCCACCAGAACCTCGATCGGGCCGTGCAGCGTCCGAGCCCGCGCCACGGCTCGCCGCAGGGCCGCATGATCGGTCACGTCAACATCAATGCCCACCACGCCGGCGGGCGCCTTCCCGGAGCGCGACAGGCCGACCACCTGATCACCTCCAGCGACGAAGGCACTCGCAACGGCGCGGCCTATTCCTCGTGATGCCCCGGTGACCAGGACCGATCGGGCTCTCGGCGGCGATGCGGGCGGCGTGCTCACGCGCGCAGCCTATGCGGCCTTTCGCCGGAGTGCTCGTATGACGGGGCGATGTGCGCATCGCCGTACGGGTCGGTGCTCGGCGGCCACCGAGCACCGACCCGCGTGCCAACCGTGTGCAAGCATGGTCCGGTGACCATTCAGCCTCCCGCCGCTTTCCCGCCTTCCACCCCTTCCATCGGGGCCCGGGCGAGTATCGGACCGCTGCGCATCGGGCCGATCGAAGTGGCCACGCCGGTTGTGCTCGCTCCGATGGCGGGGGTGACTAATGCGTCCTTCCGACGTCTGTGCCGTCTGGCCGGCGAGTCGATGCTGCCCGCCGAGCTCCGTCCTGGGCAGGCCGGGCGCCTGGCGATCCGAGACGGCGGCCTGATGGCGCCCGCGGGCATGTACGTCAACGAGATGGTGACAACGCGCGCCCTGGTGGAGCGCAATGAGAAGACTCTGGCCATGGTGCGCTCAGATCCCGGTGAGCGGGTGCGCTCCATCCAGCTCTACGGGGTCGACCCGTCGATCGCGGGTGCGGCGGTGCACATCCTGGTCGAAGAGGACCTGGCCGACCACATCGACCTCAACTTCGGCTGTCCGGCGCCCAAGGTCACGCGCAAAGGCGGAGGCGCGGCGCTGCCGTGGAAGAAGGATCTGCTGGCGGCGATCCTGCGCGAGACTGTGCGCGCCTGCGACCAGGCCGCGCGGGCGGCGCACCGCGAGCACGCCGTGCCGGTGACGGTTAAAACCCGCATCGGCATCGACGAGGATCATGAGACCTTCATGGACGTCGCGCGCGCGGCGGAGAATGCCGGCGTCGCGGCCATCGCCCTGCACGGCCGAACGGCTCGTCAGCATTATGCGGGCCAGGCGGATTGGGAGGCGATCGCCCGTCTCAAGGAGGCGACAGCCCTGCCGGTGCTCGGCAATGGGGACATCTGGACCGGGGATGACGCGCTGCGGATGATTCGCGCCACTGGCTGCGACGGCGTCGTGGTGGGCCGCGGCTGCCAGGGGCGGCCGTGGCTCTTCGCGGACATCGTGGCGGCGCTCCACGGGTCGGCGGCACGCGCCCGCCCCGATCTGGACGATGTGATCGCCGTCATTGAGGAGCATGGACAGCTGCTGGCTGCGGAGATGGGCGAGGACCGGGGCGTGAGGGATCTGCGCAAGCACGTGGGCTGGTACCTCAAGGGCTACCCCGTAGGCGGACAGGCGCGCAACACACTTATGCGCGTGAGCACGCTCGAGGGCCTGCACGAGGCACTGGCAGCCATGCGCGCCCGTTTGCCCGAGAAGGTCCCCTACCCGGGCGAGACGGTCGAGGGCCCCCGCGGCCGGGCCGGCACTCCCAAGCGCCCGCACCTGCCCGACGGCTGGCTGGACTCCCCCTATCTCAGCGAGGAGCACAGGACGCTCCTCCTCGACGCGGAGTCCGACGTCTCCGGAGGATGAGAGGGCTCCTCAGGCATCGGCGCCTTCAACGCCTGTTAGCGTCGTGGGTATTGTCGGCGTTGTGAGCGTCGTCAGGGTCGTCGGTGTTGTCCACGCGGCCCGTCGGCGTCGTACGGCACAGGAGTGCGGCGACTGCCGTCGTCGCCGGGATCGCCAGCACCAGCCCAATGGAGGACACCAGCGTGCGGACGATCTCCTCGGCGATTTCCCCGGAAAGCATGGTATCGATCACGGGGCGCTCGATGAGTGAGGCCGCCAGGATCAGCGGCAGCGCGGTACCCGCGTAGGCGAAGGCGAGGGTGTAGACGGTCGAGGCGATGTGGTCGCGCCCGATGCGCATGCCGCCGGTGAACAGGCGCATCCGACTGAGCGACGTGTTGGCGGCGTGCAGCTCCCACACGGCCGAGGCCTGGGTGATGGTCACATCGTTGAGCACGCCGAGGCCGGCGATGACCATGCCGCAGGTCAGCAGCGCCCGCAGGCTCAGCCCCGGTACGGCGGCGGCCAGCGTCAGCGCGGATTCCTCGGTCGCACCCGTCAGGTTCGCCGCTCCCACGCCCCACAGGGACAGCACGACGGTGATGACCACTCCGACGATCGTGCCCAGTAAGGCGGTGGTCGTGCGCACGGAGACGCCGTGGGCGATGTAGACCGCCAGCAGCATCATGGCGCTGGCGCCCACCAGCGTCACCCACATGGGGGAGGCGAGGTCCAGCAGAGCGGGGATCATGAAGAACATGAGCACAGCCGTCGCCAGGACCAGGCCCAAGACGCTGAGGACGCCCTTGCGGCCGGCCACAGCCACGACCAGGACGAGGTAAACGATCGACAGAGCCAGCACGGGGACCTGGCGCTGATAGTCGACGAACACATAGGGCGTGCCCGACGTCACTGCGGCGGGGGTGTACATCACACGCATCTCGTCACCGACATCGGCGGCGCTCATGGATTCGGCGGGCACGTGCACCGGCAGAACAAGACCCTGGCCCTTACCCGAGGTGATACGGGCGCACACCGCGTCGGCGAGCAGCCCGCCGTCGGCCATATCGCCCAGTGACTTGCTCGCCTCCTGACAGCCCTCCGCGGACGTGGAGGTGATCGTGGCGCTCTCCAGGCTGGTCCCCTCGGCGCCGAAGGGCTGAGAGCCGACCAGGGAGCTCTTCCCGGGCCATAGGACCACCAGGCCGATGAGCGTGGCGATCACAATGGGGACAACGATCGCGGTCAGCACGAGACGCGCGCGCCCCCGCTCGTGGAGGGGCACGGTCACCTCGCCATGGGCATGCGTATGGCTATGGGAATGGGCGCGGGAATGACTGGAGGAACGGGAGTGGCGCCCCGGGGCCGTGCGCCCCGGCGAGCCGGTCGCGGGAGTCTGCTCGCTCTTCATGGAACCAATGATGGCCCGAAGCGCGGGCGGGCCCGCGGAGCAACGCAGAGCCGATGAGGCGATGGAGCGAGCAGCGAGGGATCCGAGAGAGCATCGCCCGACCTCCGCCCCCACAGGAACAGACAAGGCGGGCCCCAATGCATACCGATGCAAGGGGGATGCAGAGGTCGGGCGATGCCGATCCGCTTCAGCAGCCGATGAGCCGCTCGGCCAGGTAGCGCTCGACGCCCTCGAGCGGGATGCGCTCCTGGGCCATCGTGTCGCGCGCGCGCACCGTGACCGCGCCGTCCTCGGGCGAGTCGAAGTCGTAGGTGAGGCAGAAGGGCGTGCCCACCTCGTCCTGACGACGGTAACGGCGGCCCACCGCGCCGGCGTCGTCGTATTCCACGTTCCAGGAGCGGCGCAGGCGGGCCGCCAGCTCCTTGGCCGGGCCGGTCAGCTCCTCCTTGCGGCTCAGCGGCAGGACGGCCGCCTTGACCGGGGCGATGCGCGGGTCGAGTTTGAGCACGATGCGCTTGTCCACGCCGCCCTTGGTGTTGGGGGCCTCGTCCTCGGTGTAAGCCTCGACCAGGAAGGCCATGAGCGAGCGGGTCAGCCCGGCCGCGGGCTCGATGACGTAGGGCGTCCAGCGCTCGTTCTTGGGCTGGTCGAAGTAGGACAGGTCCTTGCCGGAGTGCTCTGCGTGGGTGGACAGGTCGAAGTCAGTGCGGTTGGCGATGCCCTCGAGCTCACCCCACTCCGAGCCGGCGAACCCGAAGCGGTACTCCAGGTCCACGGTGCGCTTGGAGTAGTGGGAGAGCTTCTCCTCGGGGTGCTCGTAGAGGCGGATGTTCTCCGGGTCGATGCCCAGGTCCACGTACCAGGCCTTGCGGTAGTCGATCCAGTACTGGTGCCACTCCTCGTCGGTGCCCGGCTCGCAGAAGAACTCCATCTCCATCTGCTCGAACTCGCGGGTGCGGAAGATGAAATTGCCCGGCGTGATCTCATTGCGGAAGGACTTGCCCACCTGACCGATGCCGAAGGGCGGCTTCTTGCGGGCCGCGCCCATGACGTTGATGAAGTTGACGAAGATGCCTTGGGCAGTCTCGGGGCGCAGATAGTGCAGGCCGGCCTCGTTGTCCACGGGTCCCAGGTAGGTCTTGAGCAGGCCGGAGAACTCGCGCGGCTCGGTCCACGACCCGGGCTGACCGGTGACCGGGTCGGGCACGTCGGACAGCTGGACGGTGTCGGGATCCAGGCCCTTGCGCTCGGCGTACTCCTCGATGAGCTGGTCGGCGCGGTAGCGCTTGTGGGTGTGGAGGGACTCCACGAGCGGGTCGGTGAAGGCGCCCACGTGCCCGGAGGCCACCCACACCTCGCGCGGCAGGATCACCGAGGAGTCCAGGCCGACGACGTCGTCGCGCGAGCGGACCATGTACTGCCACCACTGGCGCTTGATGTTCTCCTTGAGCTCGACGCCCAGCGGCCCGTAGTCCCAGGCAGATCGGGTGCCGCCGTAGATCTCGCCGCAGGGGAAGACGAAGCCGCGGCGCTTGGCCAGGTTGATGACGCGCTCGAGCGCGGAGGAATTCTGTGCCACAGAGGTGTCTCCTGATGTCGCCGTCCGCACCTGGTTGATGCGAACGAGTCGGGAAAGGATGCGGCCATCCTACGGGGGCGGTCGCCCCGCTCCGCACCAGAGCGGCTACACGCCCCACGGCGGACGCCACGGAGTCTGACACCTCACATTCGCGGGAGGCGGTCGTCACGCCATTTGACGATAATAGTTATCACTTCGACAATGGCGCCCATGACTACTCCCATCACTATCCGTCGCGCCCTGTCCGCCGTCGCCGCTGCAGCGCTGGGCCTGTCCCTGACCGCCTGCTCCGCCCTGTCCCCGGACTCCTCGTCGTCGACCGACTCCAGAACTGCGGGAGGCGCCGAAGGCGCTCTGCCAGTAGCCGTCTCGTTCTACCCGATCCAGTACCTCACCGAGGCCATCGGCGGTGATCACGTCAGTGTCACCAGCCTGACGCCCGCCGATCAGGAGCCCCACGACTACGACCTGTCGGGCAAGGAGGTCACCAGCACTCTGGAGGGCGCCTCCCTCGTCGCCTATGTCGAGGGCTTCCAGCCCTCGCTCGACAAGGCAGTCACCCAGGTCAACGGTCCCACGGTGCTCGATCTGTCCAGCAAGGTCGACCTCAAGCACCACGAGGGCATGGAGGACGAGGAGGAGCACGCCGATGAATCCGCCGATGAGGGCGCGCACAAGGAGGCCGACCACGACGCGGACTCCCTCGACCCTCATTTCTGGCTCGACCCGGTTCGCATGAAGTCTGCCGCCACCGCCATTGAGGAGGCCCTGGCCACTGCGGACCCGGATCACGCCGAGGACTACAAGACCAACCTCGAGACCCTGACCTCCACCCTTGACGGGCTGGACTCCTCCTACCAGGGCGGTTTCAGCCAGTGCGAGCGCAAGACCTTCATCACCTCTCACGCCGCCTTCGGCTACCTCGCCGACCGCTACGGGCTGACCCAGACCTCCATCTCCGGCATCGATCCCGAGCAAGAGCCGAGCGCCGCCGACATCGCCGCCGCCAAGAAGGCCGTCGAGGACACCGGCTCCACCACGATCTTCACCGAGGAGCTCGTCTCCCCCGAGACCGCCGAGGCCGTCGCCAGTGAGACCGGCGCTACCACCGCTGTTCTCAGTCCGATCGAGTCCGCCCCGGAGGACGCCGACTACGCCGGCGCCATGTCCGCTAACCTCGATGCGCTGCGCACGGCGCTGGCCTGCAAGTGATGACTCCGTACAGGACAAGGACCCCAAGGATTCCATGACATCCGCCTCTTCCCCCGCCCCCAGCGGGCATGAGCGGGCGACGCCGTCCGAGACGTCTCGGACGGCGTCGCCCATGCCATCCACACGATCGGGCGAGCAGCCGGCGGCGGGAGCCGCCCTTGCCGCCGCCTCCCCCGTCCTCGACACGGAGCCGCCCGTCGCCGTGACTGATCTGTCAGTCGCGTTCGGCTCCACCCTTGTCCTCTCCAGCATCGATATGACTGTGACCACCGGCGAATCGGTGGCGCTCCTGGGCGCCAACGGCTCAGGCAAGTCGACCCTGATCAAAACGATCCTCGGCCTCAACCCGATCCGCACGGGCAGCGTGCGCCTGTTCGGCCACGACCTCGAACACCGCTCCCGCGTGTCTTGGAGCCGAATCGGCTATGTGCCTCAGCGCGTCGGTGCAGCATCCGGTGTGCCCGCCACCGCCCTGGAGGTCGTGCGCTCCGGCTTGCTGGGCCCGCGCCGCCCCTTCGCAGACCGCGGTCGCCGCGCCCGCGACAGAGCGATGGCGGCCCTTGAGGCCGTCGGACTCGCCCACCGCGCCCGCGATCACGTCCAGGTCTTCTCCGGCGGGCAGGCGCAGCGCGTCCTCATCGCGCGCGCTCTTGTGCGAGACCCGAGCCTGCTCATCCTCGACGAGCCCCTGGCCGGCATCGACCGCGCCTCCCGGCAGGCCCTTGCCGATACTCTCACCTCGTTGCACGAACGAGGGCTCACCCTCATCACCGTGCTGCACGAGATGGGCGAACTGGCCGACATCGTTGAGCGCGCCGTCGTCCTCGTGGAGGGACGGATCTCCTCCGACGGCCCCGCCCGTGATCTCTCGCCCTCCCGGCACGACCACGCCCAGCACGATGTCGTGGGCCACGACCGCCTCGGCGACTGCGACCACGAACATCCGCACGGCTCAACGGCACCCTCCGTCCACCACGCGCCGACGCTCACCACCGACATCCCCTCCCCCGGCGCCGCACGCCCCGAAGAGCGCTCATGACCGATCTGATATCCACATACAGCCAGATGCTCGCGAGCCCGCTCATGCAGCGCGCTCTCATCATCGCCGTCCTCGTGGGCCTGTCCGCCCCCGTTATCGGCACCTACCTCGTCCAGCGCGGGCTCGCCCTTCTGGGCGATGGCATCGGGCACATCGCATTGACCGGTGTGGCCCTGGGGTGGATCGCCGGCGCAGCGGCCAACGTCTCTCCACACGACGCCTGGGCGATCCCCGGGGCGATCGTCGTCAGTATCATCGGCGCCATCCTGATCGAGGTCATCCGGGCTTACGGGCGAACCCGTGGCGATGTCGCCCTGGCGATTCTGTTCTACGGCGGCATTGCCGGCGGAGTCATTCTCATCAAACTCGCCGGCGGCACGACCACCAATCTCACGAGCTACCTGTTCGGGTCGATCGCCACGGTCTCCGTCTCGGACGCCTGGTTCGCGATCGCCCTGTCCGCCTTCATCCTGATCGTGGGGCTCGGCCTGCGGGGCCCCCTGTTCGCCCTGTGCCATGACGAGGAGTTCGCCCACTCCATCGGTCTGCCCACCGGCGCACTCAACATGACGATCGCCGTGGTCGCCGCCCTGACCGTCTCAGTATCCATGCGAGTGGTGGGGGCTCTGCTGGTCTCCGCCGTCATGATCGTGCCGGTCGCGATCGCCCAGCTCCTGTCCCGCTCCTTCATCGTGACGATGCGGCTGTCGATGGGGATCGGCGTCGTCGTGTGCGTCACAGGACTGTTGATCACCTATGTGGTGTCGTTGTCCTCGGGCGCCACGATCGTCGTATTGCTCGTCGGCCTGTACGCCGTCGTGGCGGTGGGAGCGGCCCTGGTCCGCTTTCTGACGCGCTTCGCCCGAACCCGCCCGACGAACACTCCTCCAGATGGCACACTTGTGTCGGCGCAGGAGACGCCCGGAGCAGACCACCCCGCTCATTGATGAGGCACAGTCATGACCATGACCCGCAGCACCGCAGGATCCACCTCAGCACGGCCCAGGGCCACCTGGCAGCGCGCCGCGGTCAACGACATTCTTCAGCGTACGGAGGAGTTCCGATCCGCCCAGCAGATACACGCCGCCCTTGAGTCCGAGGGCACCAAGGTGGGCCTGGCCACGGTTTACCGGAACCTGACCGCCATGGCCGAGAGCGGGGAGGTCGACCAGGTGCGCAACGCGGAGGGCGAGACGCTCTACCGCTGCTGCCATGAGCCCGAGCACCACCACCACATCGTGTGCCGTTCCTGCGGCCACACAGTCGAAGTCAGCGGGGGCGAGTTGGAGGCGTGGATCGCCTCCGTGTCCGCCGCGCACGGCTTCACTCAGATGGAGCACACGGCGGAATTCTTCGGGCTCTGCGCGGACTGCTCGGAGCGTTCCAACCGTTCGGCTAAGGCCGCAACTCCCACAATCGCTGTCGAGCAGAGCCCCGGGGAGGACCGGAGCAGCCGGTAGGGGCGCCCGGTTGGAGACAGCCAGTCAGTCGGTTTCCGGAGATACCCGTTGCTCCCGCACTTCTCGTGCGTCAGGTGCCCGTCACCTGGTCCACCGCGTTCCCGTAGCGGCGATCGCGGCTCGCGTAGGCCTCGCATGCCCGCCACAACTGGGTGCGGTCGAACTCCGGCCAGGGCAGATCGGAGAAATACAGCTCGGCGTAGGCCGCCTCCCATAGCAGGAAATTGCTCGTGCGCTGCTCACCACCGGTGCGGATCAGGAGATCGACATCGCGCATGACCGGTGAATAGAGGTAACGCGGGAACGTCCGCTCACCCACCGCTGAGGCCTTGAGGCGCCCGGCGGCCACGTCCTCGGCGATCGCCCGGGCGGCGTCGGCGATCTCGGCCCGCCCTCCGTAGTTCAGACACATATTGAGCGTAAGAGTCGTGTTCTCCGACGTGATGCGCTCAGAGCGGCGCACCTCGGTCAGGACCGACTTCCACAGGCGGGGCTCACGCCCCACCCAGTTCACACGCACCCCCCAGGCGAGAAGATCGTCGGTCTGAGCGCGCAGCACCTGCCGGGTGAATCCCATGAGGAAGCGGACCTCAGCCGGCGAGCGCCTCCAGTTCTCAGTCGAGAAGGCGTAGACGCTCAACTCCTTGATCCCGATCTCGACGGCGCCGGCGATGACGTCCATCATGGTCGCCTCCCCCGCCCGGTGCCCCTCACTGCGGGCCAGACCGCGGGCGTTGGCCCAGCGCCCATTGCCGTCCATGATGCAGGCGACGTGAGCGGGAATCGCCTGGGCGGGCAGATCCGGCGGAGTGAGGCCCGCCTGATGGAGGGAGACGCCTTTATCCAGAGGTTGAAGATCCGGCTCAGCGGGGGGCTGGTCGTTCACGTCAGGCCCTTTCGACGAGGGAGAGGGAGCGCAGGCGGCGCTCAAGATGCCAGGTCAAGTATGCCGACACGATCCCGGAGGCCTGGGCTCGGTCCCGCTCGGCGGAGACATCGGCCACGCCCCAGTCGCCGCTCAGCAGCGCTCCGAGAAGCGCCATGGTCCCGGGCTCGACATCGACTGCGCCCGCGGGCCGGCAACCGGCGCACACCGCCCCGCCCGCTTGGACATGGAAGGCGGCGTGCGGTCCGGAAGCACCGCAGCGCGCGCAGTCGTAGCACGACGCAGCCCACCCGGCCAGGGCCAGGGCGCGCAGCAGGTACGAATCCAGCACAAGTCCCGGAGCATGCCGCCTGCGGGCGAGGGCGGCCAGAGCTCCGTAGAGCAGGAGGTACTGCTGCGGGGATTCCGTGGTGTCGAGGTCTCCATCGTCCTGCGTGAGCCGCTCGGCCGTCTCGACCATGGTGGAGGCGCAGGTGAACACGGAGTAGTCGCCCGTGATCGCGCGTGCGAAAGGGTCCAGAGTCTCGACCTGGGCGATCACGTCCAGACTGCGCCCGCGGTAGAGCTGGACATCGATCATGGTGAAAGGCTCCAGGCGCGCGCCGAAGCGCGAGGTCGTGCGACGCACTCCCTTGGCGACGGCGCGCACCTGCCCGTGAGAACGGGTCAGCATGACGATAATGCGGTCGGCCTCCCCCAGCCTGTACGTGCGCAGAACGACGGCCTCGTCTCGGTAGAGCCTGCCCGTCATCCAGCACCCTGCCCCATGACCAGGATCGCGCCCCTCAGCGCAGCGCCCGGTTGACCGCGGAGATGACGGCCTTGAAGGAGGAGGTGGTGATCGACGGATCGATGCCCACGCCCCACAGGACCTGGCCATCGACCTCGCACTCGACATAGGAGGCGGCCTTCGCATCGCGCCCCTCGCTGAGAGCGTGCTCAGCGTAATCGAGAATGCGCACACGGACACCGGTCTGCTCCAGAGCGGTGACGAAGGCGTCGAGCGGGCCATTGCCGGAGGCGGTCAGAAGCTTGCGCTCCGCCCCGTCGGCGATCGTCACGGTCAGGATCGCCTCGCCCTCACTGGTAGCGGTCAGCGTGGCGCCCTTGAGCGAGAAGCGCCCCCATGCGGGCAAATCGGCATCGGGTGCGGCAGCCGCCGGGAGGTATTCGTCGGTGAAGATCGACCACATGCTCCGGGCGTCCACCTCCCCGCCGTGGGCGTCGGTGTGGCGCTGGACGATGCGAGAGAACTCGATTTGAAGGCGACGCGGCAGGTCGAGGTTGTGCGCATGCCTGAGCAGATAGGCGACGCCGCCCTTGCCGGACTGGGAGTTGACGCGCACGACCGCCTCGTAGGAGCGACCCACGTCATGGGGGTCGATGGGCAAGTAGGGCATGGCCCACGGGACCGCGATCTCGGCGGCCTCAGAGTCCAGCCCCTCGGCCTTCTTGGCATCGACCTGCTTGGCACGGGCGATGAAGCCCTTCTTGATGGCGTCCTGATGCGACCCGGAGAAGGAGGTGTAGACCAGCTCGCCGACGTAGGGCGTGCGGGGCGGCACATCCATCTGCGTGGAGCGCTCGACCGTACGGCGGATCTCGTCGATGTCGGAGATGTCGAGCATGGGATCCACGCCCTGGCTGAACAGGTTGAGGGCCAGAGTGATCAGGTCGACGTTGCCGGTGCGCTCGCCATGACCGAACAGGCACCCCTCGACGCGATCGGCGCCGGCCAGCAGGCCGAGCTCGGCGGCGGCCACGCCCGATCCGCGGTCGTTGTGGTTGTGAACGGACAAGCACACGCTTTCGCGATGGGACAGGTTCCGGCTCATCCACTCGATCTGGTCGGCGTAGACGTTGGGTGTGGCGCGCTCGACGGTGGCCGGCAGGTTGAGGATGATCTCGCGGTCGCCCTCGGGCTGCCATACATCCATGACCGCTTCGCAGACCTCCAGGGCGTATTCGCGCTCGGTGTCCATGAAGATCTCCGGGGAGTACTCGAAGCCGAAGATCGTGTCATCGGTGAGGAGCTTCTCGGCGCGCGCCATGACCTGGCGAGTGCCGTCAACGGCCAGCTCGCGGATGCCATCGCGGTCCATGCGGAAGACGATCTCGCGGAACAGCGGGGACACGGAGTTGTAGAGGTGAACAGTGGCCCTCGGCATGCCGACGCAGGCGTCCACGGTGCGGTCGATGAGGTCGCCGCGGGACTGGGTGAGCACCGAGATGGTGACGTCCTCGGGGATGGCGTTGTCGTCCACCAGCGAGCGCACGAAGTCGTAGTCGGTCTGGGAGGCGGCGGGGAAACCGACCTCGATCTCTTTGAAGCCCATGCGCACCAGCAGGTCGAAGATGGCCCGCTTGGCCTCGGGCCCCATGGGCTCGATGAGACTCTGGTTGCCGTCGCGCAGGTCCGTGGTGAGCCAGCGGGGGGCGTGCGTGATGCGCTTGGCCGGCCAGGTGCGGTCGGGCAGATCGGTCTCAACGGCATCAATGAAGGGGACGTACTTGCCGAAGGGCATTCCGGAGGGCTGCTGGGGTGCGGGACGAGCGGTGCGCATGATCTTCTCCTCGGGGTGGGCGCTCTGCTCGGGAGAAACTGCAAGGCGATGTGTTCTCCCGTCGGCTGGCAACACGAATGAGCCGCGGTCGGGGTGCCGGCCTTGGTCAGGCCCCGCCGCGGCGACTAAGCAGGAGGCTCATTTCCGGACGCGTGGTCGCTCGCACGGGGCAGACGGTACCGCATTCTGCGCCCGGGCGCAGATCAGCGACACGAAGCCAGTGAGCCGTCCGCAGGCAGACGAGGCCGACTCGGGGGCCACTCGACCTCGTCAACATCCCCGCACCGGCCTCGCGCGCGAAGAACTGGGCGGCCGCGGGCAGGAGGCTCGCAAGCTGGATTCCAGCAAGCAAGGCGCAGGTACCGCGCCCCGGCGCATTGCCCCCCGTCGCGCCAGCTGCTCGGCTCGTTCCTATAGACCAAACGGCCATGCTGTCGAAGGTTTGGCAAGATGCATGGCAGCACCGCGTGGCTCACGGCCTGGGGGCCGAGCCTGGTCTACAGAAGTGGTCAGCGGTGTAAAGCGGACGCGCTCAAGCGAACCAGCGCCCGTCACAAAACTGGATGATATCGAGTGCGAACGTCTTTCGGGGCCACGAACCCACAGGGCGCACGTCAAGTAGCATGTGTCGAGGATGTTGGTCCGCTCTCAGCCGCATTTATAACCATTTATAACATTGCAACGACGCCTGGGGGTCCGTGATCGAACTCGTTAACCCAGATGATGTCGCGGGTGTCAACCGCACGGACGATGTTCTCGATGGAGAGTTGCTCAGCGGAGAGTCCGCGATTATCGCAAAATCCGTCGAGAAGCGTCGCCGTGAGTTCGTCACTGTGTGCGCGTGCGCCCGGGCTGGGCTAAGGATTATGGGTGTTGAACCGATTCCCATCCTTCACTACAGCCAAGGCTGCCCGATTTGGCCAAGCGGATTTGTCGGCAGTATGGCGCACTGTCGCGATTTCCGTGCCGCCGCGGTAGCGCGATCCGCGAACTTCGAAGCAATTGGAATTTATGCCGAACCGCACGAACCTTTGACTAGCAGTCTCATTAATGCAATCACCATGCCAACGGAAATCCACCTCCTCCCGTCGATCACCAAGATTGGAATAGCCTCGGAGAGGCTGTTGTATTGCACAAAGGAGGCTGTCTACAAACCTTGGCATCCCATCACCAAGCACTACCTAGATTTCACTGATGTCGCCATCAATCTCAATCCGAACAGAACCTTTACTGCGTCTGGGACGAACGACAGCGACGCCGGCTTACTCGCTCGGATGAGCGGAAGGCGGGCGGCATCGAAAGGTATAGTTCTCGCGAGCGTATTCGTCCTAGCCGACGACCATCACAGGCCGTAAACACCACTCATAGGAGGGCTCCACATCCCTTAACGTACTGACCAACACCCTCGCATACCCTACACCCGTTTAGTACCTAAGCCTTTCGGCGGCTTCTCGAGTAAAAAGACCTGGGGCGATCATGCGCCAGAATGCGTGCAGTCGGTCAAGTATATCGATGTAGTTCGAGTAAATGAGCGAAGACTGCTGCGAGCCGTTAACTCCCGCTGTGAGCGTCTGGGCAACTTCGGATGCACTCCAGCAACCCCGAATGTCACCCTCAGAGATTGCCCTATTGCTCAGTTCAGTCACAAAGTTGAGCCAATCATTGAAAGCTATTCGCTGTTCGTCGTCAAAGCCATGCCCTTCGGTGGTCATACGGACCGATGCGCGGATCAGTGGGTCGGATTGCAGCGCACGGCCGAAGGCAAAGCTCGCATCAATGAGCTGCTGCGCGGCCGGGACCTGATTGTCGAGTTCAAATCCGCTCACCATCTCGGTTTGCAAAACAACAATCGCCCTGCCTAAAGCAGCTTTTGACTCGAAGTGAAAATACATCGAACCCTTGGACACGCCGCTGGCAGCAAGAATGTCATCGATCGTCGAGCCCTCATAGCCCTTCGCCGAGAACGTCTCAGCTGCACCGCGCAAAAGGCGATCCCGCGTCTCGATAGCTCGTGCTTGCTGGGGGGAGGACATAGGTCAAGACTCCGTGATTCATCGAGCACCGAGCGGACCACACATCGGGCTAAGGCTTCAACTTTCGGGCTGTTGACTGGCCAGACCCACATTCACTCGTGTCGCGACGAGATGACGGCGCCCCTGGCAGTGTCTAGATCTAAGGCTATCGCGGATGCCGCGGGAGCGACCTCTCCGCGACACGCCGTCACGAAGAGCGACAGCGCTGGCCGACACACGGAGGGCTGGCTTGACACCACCGCCCGGGCGGCGTCGGAGAGGCCGCGCCAACGAGCACCAGCTCCACACATGCTGGCTCCCGAGACCGGCATCGATGCCAGCCCGGTCGAGCCGGTGTCAACGGAGCAGGGGACCGAGGTGTTCCACCACAGGGTCGCGCCGCGTGCCGACACAGCGGTCCAAAGCTGAGGCGCCCTACTCGGCGGCAAACCTGCAGGTGAACGGTGTAACCCAGTACCGCCGAACCAGCCGCTTCCGCCACTCCGGCAGCCGGACAGCCATCCCGGACTAGACACTAAACCGACTAGATGGTTTAGTATTGATAAAGGTTGGCACCTCACGGGTTGCCGTGAAGGTCCTGCCTGCCAGAGACGACCGTCGCGAAAGGACACCCGAGAGATGAGCACAACCGAGTTCGCTCAGCGCTACCTGGAGACGTGGACCGAGCCCCAGGCCGAGCGCCGACACGACAACGTGAGGAACACCTGGGCGCCGGACGGGCGGATGGTCGTGTCTTCGATCGGCGCGACCCTCGTTGGAGTCGAGCAGATCATCGAGCACATCGACCGTGTCCATGAGGACGTGATCGTCGGTAAGGGCGTCGCGTTCTCGTACACGCAGCAGGTCAACGCGGGAGACGCGACCCTGCTGAGCTCGGCAGTCACCGCCCCTGACGGCACCGTCATGGGCAAGGGCGCGGATGTGATCTTCCGCGACGGCGACGGACGTGTGACCGTCGCCTACATGTTCATGGGCCTCGAGTAGCACTTAGCCGATGCGCCCTGACGGTCAGAACCACTGCCAACCGTCATGGCGCGGACGTGAGGCAGCATCGCGCGAAACCTTGTGGAGGCCCGCGTTGCGGTATGCGGCGTCATCCGCGTACCACGCGGGAGTTCGTTTGGGACCCGCGGACAGAAACAGTCGGACCCTTTCCCATCGGGGGAACACGGGCAATCGGGGCAAGAGAAATGCTGGACAGCTCTTCGAGGGACGCTCTCAGTTATGAGCGCACGTGGCATCGAGCTAAGACACATCGCAATGCGGTTGCGGAGGTGTTCGTTACCGACGCCGTAGTTGGCACCGACGGGCGGGTCCGTGCGGCCGCGCAGACGCCTCCCTGTCACTCGTTCTACGGTGATCACTCGCCACGACCAGCCTCCGCAGATCCCCTCTTGCTCATGGAAGTCTGCCGTCAAGCCGGGCTGGTGACGGCATATGAGCTCGGAGTCGCGATGGATACCATTCTGGCTACTGGTGAGTGGGACCTCCGGGTCAACGACTAGAACCGCGTTCCCTTCGGAGAAACGGCGGATCTGCTGGTTGATAGCGGGTTTGAGTGGACGCGGGTGCGAAACGGCGTGCCACGAGCGGGCAGGTGCCATCAAGTAGTGCTCTATGAAGGCGAACCTGCGGCGGAGCTGACTGCGACGAGCACACTCCTGACTCCAACCCAGCTCGCAGGAGTCCGCCGATTGCAGCGTGGCGATGATCCTCCATGGAGTCATGCGCTAGCGGAAAGAACCTCGTTGGGCGTCGCCGAACCCGCGTGCGTTGGACGCCAGATTGCAACCAACGTCGTCATTGCCAACCTGTTCGTGGACGAGTCGAGAGCAGAAGCCAACGTTGCCCCCACGATGAGCAACCGGGCTCTATTCGATCATTCCTACGACCATGTGACGATGCAGGTTCTCGGCGAAGCAGCACGACAGCTCACGAACGTACTTACGGGGCTCTTCGTGTTTGAGGGTGTTGTAGGCGAGGTCTATTGAGGTGCGTAGGTCGGGGTGGGTGCGTCGTTACACCAGGTAGGGGTCGAGGTCTCCCGATGATGGGAGCTGCTACACAACCGTCACGAGAGACCTCGACGTGCCTGAGACTACCTTCGCCTGCCCTGATCTGACGACCTTCCTGGGGCTGGACGCCCTGGGACTGACCGCGGTGGGCCAGCACCTCACAGCCAAGCGCGCGGTGATCGAGTGCCGCATGCCGATCGGGTTCGAGGACCCCTTCTGCAAGGCCTGCGGCGCCCAAGGAGTATCCCGTGGGACGGTGGCCCGGCACCTGGCCCACGTACCGGTGGGGTGGAGACCCACGCAGCTGGTGGTACGCCTGCGGCGCTTCGCCTGCACCCACTGCCGCCGAGTGTGGAGACAGGACACCTCCACCTTGGCTGAGCCCAGGACCCGGCTGACCCACGCGGCGGTCGAGTGGGGGCTGCGTGCCCTTGCCCTGGAGTGCATGTCGGTCTCTCGGGTAGCAGCCGCCCTGGGGATCTCCTGGCACACCGCCAACAACGCAATCCTGACCCGGGCTGAGCAGACCATCACCGGCAACCCTGACCGCTTCGATGGTGTGGAGGTCCTCGGGGTCGATGATTCCCCCGCGCGCTTCGCTCCCGTGCGGGAGGTGCCCCCTCTGTGTGGCGCCACACCAGGCGGGGCGACCGGTACGTCACCGTCATCATTGACCTGACCCCCGTGCGCGACCGCAGTGGTCCGGCCCGGCTTCTGGACGTGGTCCCAGGCCGGTCCAAGA